>Ga0209066_10007648_pt1 | contig 10667 bp, 13 predicted proteins | sample All_14_2_FD_187198 | JGI IMG/M metagenome (GOLD analysis project Ga0209066, IMG submission 187198) | Freshwater microbial communities in response to fracking from Pennsylvania, USA - Allegheny Zone_MetaG_DW_15 (SPAdes) (version 2) ... | reverse complement strand
GTATTCGTCTTTTCGGGATCAACAATCAGTTTTGCTCCAAGTTCAATCATTGTTTGCTCCTTAACAGGGTGGGGATTGCTCCCCACCCGAGATTACTTAGGCGACGGGTGCGTAGTGCGGCCCGATGTAGGTTGCCCCCTCAAGTCCCTCTTCGGTCTTGGGTTGCCCGTTGTAGTTGAAGGACAGAGTGACTGCGCTTCCCTTCGATGCACTCTTTGAAGTGTTGGAAAGGGTGACGGGCAGGAACTCGACGTGCCGTGCATCACCTTCAGCGGGACCGGCCTTTCCGTAGGTCTTGGCAAGCCAGTCGAAGGCAAGCAGGACAATTTCACTGGACGGGGCGGTGACGGTAACACCGTCGTCATCTGCATAGACAAGGTTCTGGAACTGAGCCATGAACTTCATCATTGCGCTGTCCTTGGCATCGAGCATCAGATAGCCGGAAACCGATCCTGTTCTGGTGATAGATTCCTCGTTCATGCTGGATGAGTTCGGATAGTCGATGTCGGTAGTGGTGTCGACTTGGTTTTTGCTTGCGTCGATGCTCTTGTCACGAGCAAAGCCGAGCGGCTTCATGGTCAGCGGGTAGACTTCATCGCCTTCTGCAAGTGCGATTGCCGTAGCTGCCTGGAACGGAAGCCCTACAGCAATGTTTGCAGGAAGCCCGCTTGCGGCTGACGCCTTGGATTTCACATAGTAAAAGCTCCCTTTCACCAGTGGTCCTGTACTGATGGCAGCCCCGATTGATACAAGGTAGGCCATAGCCATCCCGCCTTCAGACTTGCCATTGTTGATAACTCTCATAGCCATTTTCGTATCCCTCCCTAGGGTTTAGATATAACTGACGGTATTTTTTTCGCCGCCATCTGATTCAGGCTCGAACTCTATAGCCAGCAAGGCAGTAACCCGCTCGTTCTTTTCAGAATTTGCATGAGAGAACGAAAGATTGATTACCTTGCGCTGAATGCCTACTTGGATTTTTTCAAGGAACGTAACCAATGCGTCTGCGTACGATGCATAACGCACGACATCCTCATTTCTGAGCAACAAATCGACCACTACAGCCACGCGGCTTGTACCGTCGAAATCCGCATCGTAGAGGTTCTCTCCGTCGGGGATGTACACTCCTACAATCCGCTGTATACCCTTGCCGGACCCTTGCTGGGTCTGCCTCATGGAAACACTGTCTATAAGCACCTGTTCGCCTTTCAGCCCCTCGGCAAGAAGCGCATCCACAAATGCTGCGGTAGGAGGTCCTCCTTGTGCATTGGTCCCGATCTCATAGAAAACCTTGGACAGGACTCGGTTAATTTTTCCCAATTCCAAGCTCCTTTGCCGCCTGTTCAAGCGAAGCCTCGGCACGATCGGTATACTTTCCAGCCCTCGATGCAACGATGGGAGGAAGCTGTACCGTCATGATCCATTTGCCCTTGTAGTTGTACCCGCCGTCCTGGTCGTGCTCCCAAAGGTTCATCGGGTATGAATGAAGGTGTGCGCTCTTCCTGCGAAGCGACTTACTGCTTCCCTCGGTGGAGAAGCCGATAAGCTTTCTGCCTCGCTTGTCGAAGTACCCGACATTCGGCTTGAAGCGCATGATTCCGCTTCGTCTCGCCCTGAATCTCCCTTGCTTGGTGAGCCACTTCGGGTTGTTGTAATACAACGTGCTTGCACCCGGCTTGTTGGTGAACCTGTCAACCAACACACCGCGTCCCATTGCGGCCATGTCAGTAACAAGCTTCATCTGCACCTTGGGAACCGGCCCGTATGGAGACTGGAATTTATCCAGCGCAAGCATGATCGCCTTCGGGCTGGTCTTTTCGCTCTTGTACTCGACGGTCATTATCTGTGTAGCCATGACTACTCCTCGATCACAGGACCGTCATAGTCGGACGGTTCAACAGGAGGCTCGATAATCGGGCTTAGCACATGTTCTTCAGTACCGACTTTCAGAAACAATCTCACAGGATCGGAACCCGCATGGCTGACAACCGAGTAGGTGATATCGCCTCGAACAACCTTCAGCATCTCGTACTCTGCGGGACTGATACCGGCCTCAAGAAGCTTGTAGAGCGGAATAACAACACTCGGCATCCACGATGGACGCTCTGGGCTGAGCTTCCCGTCCTTCTCCTCACGCTTCCACGCATCGGAGAACATTCCTGTGACCGGCTTTGATTCAGTTACCGTATTCGAGTACCCGACAACGGAGACTATAGAGACGCTCTGGCTGCCTCTGACAAGCGTGAAACCCTCTGACAACTCAGCGTCGCCGATATTGAATTCCATCTCTTTTCTGAAGTCATCCAGAGCACTCATAGTGGCCTCCTATCAAGCCACTGCGGTCTTGTACATCCAAGCGTTCAGCAAGGAGGGTACAGGCAGCATTGCGGTCTGGAGGGTGGCCTTGTAGGTGTATCCGTTGTCCATGGTGGCGGGAGAGACGTCGACATTTTCACGTCCGGGGACAAGGATGGGTACGCCACCCTTTTGCCCGTAGGTCGCGGCATATGCCATTCTTCCCAAACCTTCCTGAGCAATCATGATGCTCTTCGGGTCCATGTAGTTCTTGATCTTCCCGTCGAAGTCCTTGTACTTGCCGTGGTAGGTGAGAATGACGACATCGCCGTACATCGGCACATTGATTGTGCCGTTCACTGCCAATCCAGGGAAGTTCTGGTCTGCGATGGTCTTGAGCTGTCCACCCTCGATCCTGCGGTTGTCCAATGCTTTCTGGAACTTTTCGTTGTTTCGGAAAACCGAATACACATCAGCACCAACGATGATTGCATTGGTCGGAGTCATGCCGGAATCATCGAAGAACTGAGTGAACAGGTCGCAAATCGCCTTGGGCAGGTCGGTTGAAGTGGTCCACAAGGTCCCGAGAGAACCGCCGACAAAAGCGGCATCGACAGGGAACTGGATTGCCGGCTTAGGAACGGCAACGCCATTCAAAATCTGTCTCGGGATGTACTTGCCTGTTCTGAGAACCTCAGCGGCGGCGGCTTCCTCACCGATTCGGTAGGAGCGACGCACACCGAGCAACTTCTCGGCAATGTTGAACTGCGCACGGGTCATGCTGTCGAACGGTGCTTCGATGGGTTCATTCCACACACGCTTTTTCTGTTCATCAGCGGTAAGGCTGATTGAGGTGTTCCAGTATGCGGGGGTGAACTTGTGAAGATCGAACGAAGCAATCATGCCCGACTGGACAGGACTGTCGCCTCTGCTGACGCTGGGAAGGAGAACATCCTCACCCTTTCTGCACTCGACAAGAACGTCAGTATCCTCGCTGACATCGATGTTGTTGAAGAACGTACGGGTAAAGTAGTTCTGGATGGGTTTCTTCTGGTCATACCGCGCCATGATGCGCTGAACGCCAGTCTGGATGAAATCAATGGTGTCCGGCATTTCTTACTCCTCTGTGCCCGCTACGTTGCGGTTCTTGTCAGCCTGTTCGACAAGGTAGATATTCAATGCACGGAGGCCGTCCCATACGTCAGCGGCAACAGAACCTTCGGGGAGCAGAACTCCATCCGCAAGGAACGAACCCGCGACATATACGGAAGCAACCTGTGCAGACCCTGATGCCGCCACATCTTCCTTGAGAATCGCAAAAGGAACCTCGGAACCGTCGGTTGCACTCGGGGTCCAAGCCCTCAGATAACCGCTTCCAGCGGCAACGCTCACGGTGATGGCAAATCCGTCGCCAACTGCAAAGGCAACCTCGTCGCCAGCGGTAGCCTTGTCGGTGATGGTGAACTTGATGTGTTCAGCCCACACGACACCGGCAGTGGTCGGCTTTACGACACCAAGCAGATAACCTGCGGGGTCGGAAACCTCGAACTCTGCGGGAGCTACGGGTTCAGCGGTAGCGGCCTTGGTGCATTTGACGGTGTAGGTTCCAGCCTTGATTCCGGCAAGAACGGGTGATGCATCAAGAACTACAGTTCCTGTGCCTGTGTTCGCCCCTGCCTCACCAGCTCCGGCTTCTGCAGGAGCGGCTACCGTAGTAGCACCGATCCTGACCTTGCCGAGCACGGTACGTGCAAGAATCCCTGTACTCGGGGCAATGGACGCCAATTTGGTGATGTACTTATCCACCACAAAACTGTCGTGAGCAATGGTTGCAATCAAGCTCATTTGTTCTCTCCTTCTCCAAGGCCGATAACATTAAGCAATCGGTCGTTCTCGGCCATAGCCTTTTTCATCGGGTCGTCGTCCACAGGGGGCTTCACAGTATTCGCGTTGTTCTCAGTGCTGGCGTTCGCCATGTTTTTGAGAGCTTCTTCGTTCTTGTGTTGCTCGTTCGCCTTTGCGGCCTTCTGTGCCTTCAGGATTTCCATCTGAGCCTCCGAAGCGGTCTTGCCTTCCTCGACAGCCTTTGTGAGCACCGCCATGTTGTCGGTGTATTCACTCAGTGCCAGGATCGACTTGACACGATCTGACTCAGCCTTCTTGCCTTCCTCGACGCCTGCCAATCTGCCGTTCTCGGTAGCCTTCGCCACAAGAGCGGGGTAGGCGGCAGTCAAGGCTTCCAAAGTGGCAATTGTGTTGTCTGCCATACCTTCTCCTTCGTCCTTTTCGGACTTGATAATCTCGACGCAAGCGTCGATGTCGGTCACAATCTCATCGATGAGGCCCCTGTCCTTTGCCTCTTGGGCACGGAACACAAGGCCGTCAGCGGCTTTCTCAATCAGATCATCCAAGGTCATTCCTCTGCCGTCCGCGACTGATTTCGCAAAAATGGCATAAATGTCCTCTAGGTCTTTCTCGATTTCCTTTTTTCCCTCTTCACTGGCGGGAGAAAGGGCTTTCTTGCTGGAATGCTTGCTGCGGAATGAAAAGATTTTGATTCCAGCTTTCTGGTACATTTCGGTGTAGTCGTAATATTCTGCTCTCACGCCGATTGAACCGATCTCAGATGATGGAGAGGCAAGGATTTTCGATGCAGCAGAGGCAATGCCGTAGGCGGCTGAAGTGCCATGACCCTCAATGTAGGCGTATACAGTTTTCTTGCACTTCCTTACCGTGCTCATAAACTCCATGAGACCTTCAACCATTCCTCCAGGAGAATTGATAACTAGGAGAATTTTGTCGGTTTCAGGGTCGTCGTCTGCAAATTCAACGCTGTATGCCAGCCATTCGTAGTCAAATGTATAGAGAGCACCCCTTGCGGAAATGATTGATATTCCATCATGGTTTGCGACGAACCAATTTGAGTACAGACGGTCTCTGAGTAGCTTCTTGTTGTCAGCGATTGCCTCAATTTTTCCGCTTTCCTTTTCGCGTGAATCCATTGCTTTCTTGAATTCTTCCAAGGTAGGGACGTCGTATTCTGGTATCGCCCAATTAACTCTGCGCATTTTCTTCTCCCTCTTCAGTCGGAGTCTCTTCTTCCTCTTCCTCTTCTTCCTGAACGACAGGCCCGCCGATTTTCACCCCGTGTTTCTGGATGAGCTTCTGCTCTGCCTGAAGGGCGACCACGTTGTCCTCAAAGTCGTTGCCTACCTTGCGGGCTTCCTTCTGTCTCGTGGAAAGACCGTTCTGGATGAGGGCTATTGATGCGTTTGCATTCTTTACGGGGTCGATGTTCATGATTGCGGGGCCGTACCAAGAGGCGGTACACCAAGCCCTGCGGATAAGCGGGTCCTCGAAGAAGCCCGGAAGATTAACGATCTTCTGCCTTGCCAGCAGTTCTACGTGTAGGTTGTAGTAGTTCTGCACGCATCCGCGGATGATGTACTGGCGGAGAATGTCAAAGCCTCTTGCCGCATCCTGAATCTCGGCCTGTGAGGCACTGTAGTTGCTTCTGAATGCCTTCAGCAGAACCGTGGGGGCAATGCCGATATCCATTGCGATCAGCTTGATCTGAGCTTCCATGAACTGCCAGAACTGGCTTACAGGAGCCTTGCTCTCGGGGAATACGATATTCTCACCAGCGTTGAGCTGATTCACATATGCGGCCTCAATCTTGATTGGGTCGTTGATGACTTCACCAGTTGCAGTCGTCTGAGAGTCCTGTATGTTCTTGAGTACGCTTGACCTGTCGGGATTCTGCGGGGCTTGACTCTGCGCAGCAACAGTGATGAAAAATGGAATTGAGGATTGTACGATTGCCTTGACCAGCTCTGCTGCACTGTAACGCTTGATGTCCAGAATCCTGTCGAACACAGGAAGGAGGATGCTCCGTCCACGAATCTGGCCGGGCTGTACAATGCCGAACCGCACAAGGTCGTACATGAGCATGCCGTCTTTCTTCCTGACTACACGCTCAAACTTCTCATTCAGTAAGCTATCTTTGTAGGTAGCGATGTTGTATGCGGTTTCAACCCCATTATTAAGCTCGACACCGGCTATCATCTGAGGGGTGTCCTCTGCGAAATTCGGGTTTCGAATGTTGCGTCCATCGATGGTCTGTAATGCAGGGTAGTAGGTGTCTCCTACTTTTCTGACCTTGTATCCGGCAAGAAAATCACCTGTGCTCAAACCACCGCGAACCGCAATGCGCATGATCTCACTGAAGTCCATCTTCTGAGACCAATCGCACAACTCTGGTGTTGAGGTGATAAGGTCGTAGTGGGCCTCGATGATCTCCATGTTGCGGTTGATGGTATTTTCGGAGATGCCTTTCAAGAATCGTCTGTCTGGTGCGGCTTCGAGTGCAAGGCCAGCTCCGATTGCACCGTCAACGAATGTATTTACAATGCCGGGGCCTATCATGCCGTCGGTGGCAAGGAACAAGCCCTTATCTTGGGAACCTTTCAGATAGCTGGAAACAAGCGCATTGACGTCGCCGTAGTAGTGCGGGCGAACCGTGCGCATGTTCTTGGTATCTTCTTCGTTCTTGTAGATGCTTGCCATTGCTACCTCACCACCAAATAGGAAGGAGCTTTCCTTCCGCCGGACGCTATCTGCCTCTCAAGGTCTGCAATCACTGAACGCCAGTAGTTGACCCTTTGCCCTACTATTCCCAAGTCGGCACGGTCTACTGTACGCCTCATGTCACCATCCTCAAAAATGAAACGTTGGCCGCCGCGGAGAATGCGTTCCTCTGCGTCGAGACAGTACGTAAGACGTTCTTTTGCCTTTGATAACTCGATGGTGAGTTCGGTGATTGTCATGCTTAAATCGTATATCCAGACTGACGATATTGCCACCTTGAAAACCGTGATTGCCCTATTAGTGGTGTAATAAAGACTTATAACTTGCAAAAAGCACGATATACAGCGTATACTAATGTTAAGTTGTCCCCAGCAACGGAGAGAGTATGCCTAAAAGGCCGACAGCCTATCTGATCCACCACCTCACAGCGGGGAGTCAACTCATCGTCTACGGACAGGAATCCTTGCTTATGTATCTGAGCGACATCCATTGCAAGGTTGACAAAAACTTGCTCGGAAGCATCACAAACCCGCAAATAGGTGAACTGTATCTGAGTTTGAAAACCGAGAAAGACATCTGCATAGAGGAGCTGTATGAACCCAAGAACCAAGTACATATCAAAGTCAGAATTCGCAAAGCTCATTGGCGTAAATAAGTCCCAGGTTACAAGGGCATGCCAGAGCGGACGCATCAAGGAAAACGCGAAAGGCATGATTGATTGGAAGCAAGCGGCCATTGATTGGGATGCAAGCCGTTCTGATTCACTGGCTGGTACTGGTAGGGCGAACAACAAGAAGAAGGTAAAGACCGGCCTTCCTGAGCCAACTATTCCCGATGTGCCGGACTATAGCGACGTCGACAATATTCCCGGCTCCGATGACACAGACCTTCCCAAGAGCAGTGATGATACAGACGGTGAAATGACCCTGCTTAAAGCCAAGATTGATAACACAATCGTGGCAACCGACAGGCAACGCATACGCTTGAATTACGAACAAGGGGTCAGCATTGACCGAGACGACGCGCTACTTGTCTACGTAGCGATCCTTGGAGGTATAAAAACAGGAGTTCTTTCCCTTCCCGCCAGATATGCACAAGGGACCATGCGTGTGATCGACAAGCACCTATCCAAGCTCGGGATCGCCATCGCATCGGCTGACAGGGCGGCGCTGCTTGGCGCAATAACGACAATGGCCACCAAGGAAGCGAATTACGTACTTGAGCAAGTTAAATCGAATATGGAGAAGTCCGATGACGAAACGAAGAAAATCGCCGAGCGGTATATCACTCCCAAAAAGCGATAACGCCGTCTGGCTTCTTGACAGGATCGTCGACTATCTGAAGCCCCAGCCGCTCAAAACAGTCAGTGAGTACGTAGACAACCACTTGCAATTACCGCCTCCTGCAAACTTTTCAGGAGCGTACACCGTACGCAAGACTCCTTATGCCAAAGAGATCATGGATGAGATGAGTCCGACCAGCCCTACCACAGAGATTGTCATCTGCATGGGCACACAAATGTCAAAGACTCAGGTGGAGCTAAATGCCGTTGCCTACTACCTGAAGCACGACCCCACCTCAATCCTGTTCGCACAATCCAACAAGACGGAAATGAAGCTTTTCTATGCACAGCGAATCAAGCCTATGATTGACCATAACCCTGAGCTTCGGGAGCTTGTGAGCCGTTCTACGCTGGATATCATTGAGTTTCCCGGCGGTTACATAAAGATGGCATCCGGTGAGGCGGCAAACTCGCTCAAATCCATCATGGCACGGGTAGTAATCCTTGATGAGTACGACGGATGGCCGGACAACGTAGAGGGGCAGGGCAGCGGAAAGAGCATCGCAGAGAAGCGGGCCATGACCTACGGTGACAGGCGAAAAATCATCATTTCCTCCACCCCGACAAACCAAAACTCGAAGATCCTTGCCTTGCTGGAATCCACCGACCAGCGCCATTATTTCGTCCAGTGCCCCCATTGCAACCAGTGGATAGAATTTGAGTGGGAACACTTCCGTTGGGATGCTGACGGTGAGGATGTATCGCACGCATGGTATGAATGCCAGCTTTGCCACGGGGTGATAGAGGACTACCAAAAAGAGGACTTGCTTTCCGAAGGGGTATGGAAGCCTACCAACACGAAAAAGACCGACCCTCGTTCGGTAGGGTTTTGGGTGCCCGGAACGTATTCTCCTTTCACCTCATGGCACGACATTGTAGTAGAGTACCTGAAGGCAAAGGCACGGCTTGAGAAAGGCAAGGACGGGGATATGACCTCGTTCTACAACAACGTGCTCGCCCTTCCGTATGAGGGGGCATCGGTCAAGCCTGACAAGGAAAAGATGATGGCGTGGGCAAACCACAAGGATTACGCCTATTACGCCTACGAACCGCTCTCGCTCATTGAAGGAGAGCTTCCTACCATACGACCATTCCCGAAGGATGTGTTGTTTCTCACAAGCGGGACCGACGTGCAGAAGGACCGTATAGAGGTAGAGATAAAGGGTTGGGGTAAGAGGGGTATGTCTTGGTCCATCATGCATTATGTGTTCTGGCTGAATGCAGGGGAAAGCATTACAAGCGTTGGTGCTTCAGTGTGGCTAAGGTACAAAGAAAAAGTGCTTGATGCATGGTTTGAGCGTGAGGATGGATTACGGCTGCAGACGCTTGTTAATGCGATGGACAGCAACTACCACGGTGAGACAATCAACGCTCTTTACAACCAGTACAACACCCAACGATTCATTCCAATACTTGGTAGCAATTCTATGGCAGATGAGGTATCGGGGTGGAAGAGCAAGATACTTCATGATACGAAAGGGAACCCCTTGTATACTCGCCATTGGGTTTTCATTGGTGTATCAGTGCTGAAGGGAGAAGCTTACGCGTCTTTCAGATACGGATACGACCAAGACGCATTCGGGATCAGCCAATTCCCTGCCGATTATGAAGAAGAATATTATGAGCAATTGTTGGCTGAAACCTATGTGCCAGGTAAAGGTAGAATGGGGAAATGGATAAAAGACCGTGAGCGAAATGAAGCAATCGACATACATGTTTATAATCTCGGCATGTGGTACTACCTCGGAGCCAACCTCTACTCCGATGAGGACTACGACAACATAGAGCGCGACAACCAAGAAAAACTGAAGAGCCAAGTCGAAAGAAAAACGGCCCCGATCCAAAAGGTTCAGGGCCGTCGTAGCTATCGAGCAACAACAAATTGGTAGTTCAGACCACCTGTGATTTCTTGAACGCCACCTTGACGGTTTTTCCGTTCTTCTTCGGTTCCTCAATCAACACCTGTTCGCCGGACATCGTTGACTCGAATCCCTTGATTACCCACCAGCTTCCACCGTACAGATACCGCTTGCCAATCAATTCTTTCTTCATTGTCACCTCATCGTAGAAAGCCATAAGCTTTTCTTTTGTCTGCTCTACTGGAACGTTTGCACTTGCTAGGCTGTCCAGTAGATGTTCATAATCTTGTCTGTTCATAGGCGCTACCGATTAAGCCTTTTCATCGCTTGTGATAACCAAAACCTTGAATGAGCCACGGGAGTCTTTCGGGCAATATGTGTAACAGGACCCTGAATCACAACCGCACCATGACGGGGTTGATGGATAATATCTTACATATCGCTCAACTACCTCAAATTCCTCGCCATTACCAAGCGGAAATTCATTTTTTGCGATTTCAAGAGCTTGTTCCTTGGTATATTTTTTTGCGTCAAATACAAGCTCTTCGTTGGCTCCGTCAACACTAAACCACATGTAATCAAAC
>Ga0209066_10007644_pt1 | contig 10676 bp, 10 predicted proteins | sample All_14_2_FD_187198 | JGI IMG/M metagenome (GOLD analysis project Ga0209066, IMG submission 187198) | Freshwater microbial communities in response to fracking from Pennsylvania, USA - Allegheny Zone_MetaG_DW_15 (SPAdes) (version 2) ... | reverse complement strand
CCAAGGTCAAGGAGAAACAGCCCGACGGCACCGAGATCGAGGTCGAGAAGGAGTTCGTGGTCAATCGGACCGACGCCATCGCCCATTGCGGCAGCGCCGCCCTTGACAACGAGGAGTGCTACCTGCTGCAGAAACTGGTGAGGTCCTGGGGCCTGGTGTACATCGAACACCAGGCGCGTATCTGACACAGCGCCACTGTTGCGGCTCTGGCAGAGTCGTTCGGACGCGGTGCAATGACCAACCACTGGATCGATCTCAAAAACGCCGATGTCATCCTGGCGATGGGCGGCAATCCAGCCTCCAATCACCCCATTTCGATGAAATGGATCATGCGGGCCCGGGAAAAGGGCGCGAAACTCATCTGCGTCGACCCCCGCTTTTCGCAGACCGCCGCCAAGGCGGATCTCTATGCCCCCCTCCGTTCCGGAACGGATATCGCCTTTCTGGGCGGCATGATCAACTACATCCTGGCAAACGATCTCTACTTCAAGGAGTACGTCCTCCATTATACCAACGCCTCGTTCCTGGTGAACCCGGAGTATAAGGGGCCGGCGGAACTGGACGGCCTGTTCTCCGGCTACAACGAGAAAAAACGCAACTACGACAAGACGACGTGGTCGTTCCAGAAGGACGAAAACGGCATCGCCTTGAAGGACCCGACGCTGCAGGACCCGAACTGCGTGTTCCAGCTCCTGAAGAAACACTACCTCCGCTACACCCCGGAAAAGGTCTCGGCCATCACCGGCACTCCCCTTGATAAACTGCTGGAGGTGTACAAGCTCTACGGCTCCACCGGCAAACCCGACCGGGTCGGGACCGAGTGCTACGCCATGGGCTGGACCCAGCATACCGTCGGCACCCAGAACATCCGGGCCATGACCATTATCCAGCAGCTGCTCGGCAACATGGGCATGGCCGGCGGCGGCGTCAACGCCCTGCGCGGCGAGGCCAACGTCCAGGGGTCGACGGACTACGGTCTGCTGTTCCATATCCTGCCCGGCTACAACCCGACGCCGAACGCGGCGCTGGTCGATCTGGCGGCATACAACGAGAAGAACACGCCGACGACCAAGGAACCGCAGAGCGTCAACTGGTGGTCCAACCGTCCCAAGTATATCGCCAGCTACCTCAAGGCCATCTATGGCGACGCCGCGACAAAAGAAAATGATTTCGGCTACTCCTGGCTGCCGAAGATCGATGTCGGCCAGAATGCCTCGTGGCTGATGATCTTCGACAACATGCTCAAAGGCCAGTTCGACGGCTTCTTCGCCTGGGGCCAGAACCCGGCCTGTTCGGGCGCCAACTCCAACAAGACCCGTGAGGCCTTGACCAAGCTCAAGTGGATGGTCAACGTCAACCTCTTCGATAACGAGACCGGGTCCTTCTGGCGCGGCCCCGGCATGAACCCCAAGGAAATCCAGACCGAGGTGTTCATGCTGCCGTGCGCCTCCTCGGTGGAGAAGGAGGGCAGCATCTCCAACTCCGGCCGCTGGGCGCAGTGGCGCTACAAGGCCGTCGAGCCGGTCGGCGAGTCCCTGCCCGATGCCGAGATCATGAACGAGCTGTATTTCAAGGTCAAGGAGCTGTACAAGAAAGAGGGCGGCGCCTACCCCGATCCGGTCATCAACCTGACCTGGAACTACGGTGAGCGCGATGCGGCGGGCAAGGTCAAGCACGTCGATATCCATGCCGTCGCCAAGGAGATCAACGGCTACTTCCTCGAGGATGTCTACGACACCAAGGTCGAGCCGCCCAAACTGATCGGCAAGAAGGGGGACCTGGTCACCAGTTTCCCGTCGCTGCAGGCCGACGGCACCACCTCGAGCGGCAACTGGCTCTACTGCAATTCCTATATTCTGAAGGACGGCAAAGAGGTCAACATGATGGCGCGGCGGGGCAAGAAGGATCCGACCGGTCTCGGCCTCTTCCCGGAATGGACCTGGTCGTGGCCGGTCAACCGCCGGGTCATCTACAACCGGGCCTCGGTCGACCTCAACGGCCAGCCGTGGGATCCGAAACGACCGCTGCTCAAATTCAATGCGACAAAGCTCGATGCCAAGACCGGCAAACCGGGCGTCTGGGAGGGTGATGTCGTCGATGGCGGCGGCGGCCCGGCAGGATCGCCCACCGGCAAGCTGCCGTTTATCATGAAGCCCGACGGTATCGCCTCGATCTTCGGCCCCGGTCTCGCCGAAGGCCCGTTCCCGGAACATTACGAGGCCCTGGAGTGTCCGCTCGAGGTCAACTCGATGTCCAAGCAGCGGGTCAACCCGACGATCAAGATCTTCGGCGACAAGATGGACGCCGCCTTCTCCTGTGACGCCCGTTATCCCTTCGTCTGTTCCACCTACCGGGTGTCGGAGCACTGGCAGACCGGCTGCATGACGCGGCACTGCTCGTGGCTGCTGGAGATGCAGCCGCAGAACTTCGTCGAGATGAGCGTCGAACTGGCCAAGGAGCTGGGGATGACCAACGGCGAGACGGTTGTCGTCGCCTCCGGCCGTGGCGAGGTCAAGGCGGTCGTGCTGGTATCCGAGCGGTTCAAGCCCTTCAAGATCGAGAACACGACGGTGCATCAGGTCGGCGTTCCCTGGCATTTCGGCTGGCAGTTCCCCGAAGACGGCAGCGGCTTTGACAGCGCCAACCTGCTGACACCGAACGTGGGCGACGCCAACACAATGATACCCGAGTCGAAGGCCTTCATGGTCAACGTCCGGAAGGCATAGGGGGTGAACCATGGCCAACGAAAACACCAAGAACCGTAAAGCGATCCTCGTGACCCCGGAGCTCTGCATCGGCTGCAGGGCCTGCCAGGTTGCCTGCAAGTCCTGGAACCAGCTGCCGGGAATCAAGACCAAGAACAACGGCACTTACCAGAATCCACCGGATCTGGCCAGTGCCGCCTACAACATCATCCGCTACAACGAGGTACCGTCGCAGGAAAATCCGGTGCGCTGGCTCTTTGTCAGCCGGCGCTGCATGCACTGCGACGACGCCGGCTGCATGAAGATCTGTCCGTCCGGGGCGTTGTACCGGACCGATGAAGGCGCTGTGGCCTTTGACCGCGACAAGTGCATCGGCTGCAAGCTCTGCGTCAACGCCTGTCCGTTCGACGTCCCCCGCTACGATGCCGATAACAAGATCACCAAATGTCATCTCTGTTTCGACCGCATCGGCGCCGGGATGAATCCGGCCTGTGTCAAGACCTGCCCGACCGGGGCGTTGAAATTCGGCGACCGGGAGGAGCTTCTCGGCACCGCCAGAAAAGAAGGATTTGCCACGTTGTACGGTGAGCAGGATCTGGGCGGCCTGGGTTCGGTCTATGCCTTCAAGGAGGAGCCGAAACTCTACGGGATGATTGAAAATCCGGCGATCCCGAGCAGCGTCAACTTCTGGCATACCTATTTGAAACCGCTTTCTGTGATCGGCCTGGGCGGTGTGGTTGCCGCCGCGGCGATCCATTATCTGGCCATTGGCCCCCACAAGGATAACGGAGAGGAGGTGTGATTATGGCTGAGATGGTAAGAAAAGAAAGTGGTGGTGCAATCCTGAACCACTGGATGCTGGCGATAAGCTGCATCCTGCTGATCGTCACCGGATTCGCCTTCCTTTTCCACCTGGACGGCGTCGGCGCCGTCTTCGGCGGTTACGAAACCATGAAAACGGTGCACAACTGGGTGGGTGTGGTCTTTTCCGTGTCCCTGCTGTTCACCATGTTTCACTATTTAGGGGATTCACTGAAATACGACGCCGACGATGCCCAATGGTTCAAGGTGGCGGGCGGGTATCTGTCTCACAACGTCAAGGTGCCGCCGATGGGCAAGCATAATCCCGGGCAGAAGCTGTATTATCTGGGTATCGCCATTTTCGGGGTCGCCATCGCGCTTTCCGGCCTCGGCATCTGGTTGATGAAGGAAAACACGACGATTATGCTCCTGTCACACCTGGTACATAATGTTGCCTTCATTTTCTTCTGCATTATGGTGCCCGTCCACATTTATCTCAGCACCCTGGCCAATCCCGGAACGCTGCAGATCATGACAACCGGCCAGGTGCCGCTTGAGCTGGCCAGAAAGAGATATCCCAAGTGGATGAAAGCGATCGGCAAGATGTAACATTCCTGCCTCATCATTAGCTAATTTCAAGGGAAGAGGGGATAGACGATATCCCCTCTTTTTGGTGAATAGAATGAGAAAAATAATCATTTGTATTTTTGCGCTGCTGGTTTTCGGGATAGCACATGCGGAACAGCAGAGGGTCGACGTCCCCATCGGTGACTCACCATCCCTGGGGCCGGCCGACGCCCCGGTCACGATCATCGAATTCATCGATTTTCAGTGACCCCACTGCGTGGCGGCCGGTCCGACCGTCAAAGAGATCCTGCAGGCCTACCCCGGCAAGATCCGCCTGGTGATCAAGAACTACCCCTACAAGTACCGTGATTTCTCGAAGCTCGCCGCCGAGGCCTCCCTCGCTGCCGGAGATCAGGGCAAGTACTGGGAAATGCACGATATCCTCATTACCCGTTCCCCCAAGCTGGACCGGGCCAGCCTGATCGCCTATGCCGGCGAACTGGGACTGGACGTCAAGAAATTCACCGAGGCCATCGACGGCGGCCGGCATGCCAAGGCCGTCGAGGCCGATCTCAAACTGGCCGAGGCGATGGACCTCTACAACACGCCGACCTTCTACATCAACGGCCGGCAGGTCATCGGTGAGCGGCCCTACGCCTACTTCAAGCGAATCATCGACGAGGAATTGCAGAAGGCGGGGAGGTGAGCCGATGAAAAGACTGATATGGCTGATCCTGACGGTTGTCTGTCTGCCGGTGTGTGGTTTCGGCGGCCACCTCGAGCCGTTCAAGGAGGTACCGATCCCGAAGGCGAACCCCCAGACGGCGGCGAAGATCGAACTCGGCAGAAAACTGTTCTTCGATCGGCGCCTGTCCGGCGACGGCACCACCAACTGCGGTACCTGTCACGACCCGCAGCAGGGCTACAGCGACGGGCTGGAGATCTCCCTCAACTATCCCACCACCCGGAACTGGCGCAACTCACCGACGCTGATCAATGTCGGCCTCCAGAAATTCCTGTTTCACGACGGCCGCGCGACCAGCCTCGAGGACCAGGCGCTGTTCCCGATGATGTCGGCCTTCGAGATGAACCAGAACCTCGACTACCTGGAGGAGGAGATCCGCGCGGTGCCGCAATATGTCGTCGAATTCACCAAGGTTTTCGGAGATGACGATATCACCCGGGAGCGGGTAGCGATGGCCATCGCCGCCTTCGAGCGGACCATCGTCTCCGGTGACGCCCCGCTCGACCGGTATCTCCGCGGTGACAGGAATGCCCTTTCACCGGAGGCGTTGAAAGGGTATGAAGTATTTACGGGCAAAGGAAAATGCAGCGACTGTCATTTCGGCGTGGGTCTGGCTGATGACCGCTTCCACGCCCTCAATGTTCCGGAAAATCCGGAGCATCTCAAGGATCCCCGGATAGCGGCAACGCGCCGGTTTGTCGCCAAGGTCTATCATTTTGAAGATTTCCGGACCCTGGCCGAGGACCCCGGCCGCTATCTCATCACTAAGGAACAGAAAGACTGGAAGGCATTCAGGACCCCGACACTGCGGGAAATAGCCGGTACGGCCCCCTATATGCACAACGGCATCCATGCTACCCTGGATGAGACGATCGAATTCTTCAACGCCGGTGGCGGCAAAGGCAATACCGTGCTGAAGACCCTGCAGCTGACGGCCGAGGAGAAACGGCAACTCAAGGTTTTTCTCGAAGAAGGAATGACCGGAGCGCCGGTCACCTTCACCTACCCCAAAATTCCTTAAGGAGTACCATGACCATTGATATTCAGGCCTTGATTGCGCAACGCCCGCACCTCAGGGACCCGCTCGAATTGTATGCCAGATGGCAGCGTTTTCACCAGGAGGCGGCGGCACTGCTGCCGCAGCTGAGATCGGCGATGTCGGCCGAGGACTCCAGGGCCTACCCGCGTGAATGCGCCGGCTCGATTTTTCGCCTGTTTGTCTCCATCTTTGATCTTCCGGGGGAGGATCTGGCGCCGCTGGGTCAGGCCATGGAGAACGGCGAGATCGACTTCATGCGCCTGCCGCTCGGCGAGTTACCGGAACTTGCCGCTCTTCCTGTGGCTGAGGATGAGCTGTCCAGGATCCTGTTTCTGGTGAGCCGGCCGTATTTTCTGGCGCTGCGACAGGCCTTCCCGCTCGACGGCAGCCAGTGGGAGGACGGCCGTTGCCCCCTGTGCTCGGCGCGGCCGGCGCTGGCAACCATTGTCGAGGGGCCGCAGCGCCACCTTCACTGTTCTTTCTGCGGCACCTCCGGCACCTACCAGTTCATCGGCTGTCCTCACTGCGGGTCCACCGATGTATCGATGCTCAACACCATCCTGGCCGAGGATGAACCCGGATTCCGGCTGGCGACCTGCGATGCGTGCCGCAGCTATGTCAAGATCGTGGAGAGTTCGATACTCGATAAGATGACGCTGGATCTGGCGGACATGGCGAGCCTGCCGCTCGACCTCGTCGCCCAGGGAAATGGCTATGTGCGGATGGCACCGAACCCTATCGCCTTGAAAAAGATGGAATAATCAATCGTTCAGCAACCATGTTGTGATTGTGTTACCACAGTCGTGGTGATTCTACCCGGCAGGTGGATGGCAAAGGGCTGCTCCGTTCGAACAGCCCTTTTTTCATGTCAGCGGTTCGAGTCGCGCCGGGCGGCAAATTCCTCGGCGGTGAAGCGATACACCTGGGTCCCGTAGTGTTCGACGGCAAAGGAGGCGCAGACGCTGCCGAGCCGGGCGCTGTCCTCGAGGCTCAGCCCCCTGGTCAGGCCGCGGATCAGGCCGCCCCGGTAGGCATCGCCGGCGCCGGTCGGATCGACCACCTGCCTGGCCGGAAAGGCGGGGATCTTTATCGTCCGCCCCTGATGATAGATCATCGAACCGGCCTCGCCGAGGGTTATGATCGTGCTTTCGGCAAGGTCGAGGAGCTGTTCCTTGCCGAGGCCGGTCTTGTCGAGAATGAGATCGAACTCGTAGTCGTTGACGATCAGGATCTTGGCCCCGGTAATGGCCGACTGGAGGGCCCCGGCCGACAGCACCGGCAGGGACTGGCCGGGATCGAAGATATAGGGGATGCCGACCTCCCGGCACCGCCGCGGGTAGGCGACCATGTCGTCGAGATTGCCGGGTGAGACAAGGACCAGGGTGTCAGCCGGGTCGAGGCCGGCGAAATCCAACTCGGATGAATACCTCATCGCTCCGGGATTGAAGCCGGTGATCTGGTTGTCGCCCTTGTCGGTGGTGATGTAGGCGCCGGCCGTCAATTCCGTGTAGATCACCTTGATACCGGTGATGGAAATGCCGTTTTCGGCGAGCCATTCGAAATACCGGTGATTATCGCTGCCGATCGTCGCCGAGATCGTGGGCGTCCCGCCCATCAGCCGCAGGGCGTAAGCGATATTGCCGGCGGTCCCGCCGAGATTTTCCTTGACCCCGTCGACCTGGAAACAGACGTTGAGCACGTGGATCTTGTCCGGCAGAATGTGGTCGGAAAAGTATTCAGGGAAATTCATGATCCTGTCGTAGGCCAGAGAACCGCTTACAATCACCTTCATCTGTCTTTGTCCTTGAGCGTGAACGGGAAATCGTTGGTCTGTGGATATGCGGGGAACGCTGCCGGCCGGTGCCGATACTGTACGGAGCGGTTTGATTCCGCCGTTCCTGCGGCGCAAACGCAGCGGCGGGAATGATCCCCGTCGGGCGGCGGGTGCCGCCTCCGGTCATCGGTGGCGGTTAGGGCCCTGTTTAACATAGTGCCGGCGGGGTGTCCAATGAATAGTGGTGCGGGCTCGGGGAGGCCGGCTATGGCCACCGTCGTTGACAATGTGAGAGCAATTCTTAATTTCTTCATAAGATCTTCTCGACTGCCCGATACCGCCATGGAGACCGTGGCGTCTCGGATCAATTGACCGTAAAACGACGCGGGCGGGGAGAAGATTCAGAAATCGGCCACGTCCGGTGGTCGTTGCTCTCACATTCCCAGAGGAGATTGGTCATGGCTCATACATGTTCATCCTGTGGATTGATGGCGGATGATGCCAGTTCGCTCTGCAATCCAACCGAAACAATCATCTCCTGTTCCTACTGCCATATGCCGGATGTCGGTGTCAACCATATCTGCAAGGAAAAATTCGCGGCGATGCGATACTCCTGCGAAACCTGCGGCAAGGTCGCAGTCGACACCACAGGCATCTGTAAACCGGTGGAAATCGTCTAAACCAGGCGATTCCGGGAGCAGTACCTTCCACATGAGGGGGCGCCGATGGAGAGGCGCCCCGTTCATTCGACCGCGACGGTGCCCGGTGACGGTCCTCAGCGGTAGATCTCGGGATAATCGGCCTTCCATTTGCGGTGCAGCCATAGCCAATGGTCGGGATAGCTGGTGATGATCTGTTCCAGCCGCTCATTCTGACGTCGTGTCAATACCTCGATATCCTCCCTCGGTTCACCGTCCCCGATGGGGATTTCCGGCAGGAAGACGAGCCGGTGGCAGCGGGGATCCCTGTCCCGGACGGTGAACATCGGCACCAGCGGCACCTGATATTTCTGGGCCAGGGTAGGGGCGATATAAAGTGAGGTGGTGGGGTGACCGAAGAATTCCGCCATGATCCCCTCCTTGCGGTTGGCATTCTGGTCGGTGAAGATCACCAGGTCCTCCCCCTTCCTGAGGCGCTGGATAGCCTCGCGCAGGCCGTTTTCCTTGTAAAGGATATTGACCCCCAGGGCGGTATTGCGCTGATAGCGGGCCTGTTCGAGCAGAGGGTTGTCGATGCGGCGGACGATGAAGTTCAGCTTGTTGTAATGTCGGGCATAATAACGGTGCCCGATCTCCCAGTTACCGAAGTGGGCGCCGAGGAGGATGACCGCGTTGCTTTTGGCCCGGGCCGCCAGCAGATGTTCTTCACCTTCGACTCGGACCAGCCGGTCGAGAGTGGCGGCGGTCTTATGGGGGGCATTCAGGAATTGGACGAATTCGTGGCCGATCATCCCGAACTGTTTGAAGTTGTCGTGAATTGTCCGGTCGATCCGGTTCTCCGACATTGAGGCGCCGAAGGCGAAACGGAGGTTGGCGCGGGCGATCTCACGGTATTTTCCAGCGAGGTGATAGAGCAGGGTGCCCATGCCCCTGCCGAGGCGGAGCCACACGGAAAGCGGCATACAGCGGCTGAAGGCGAAATAGCCTCGTACGGCATGGAAGGCCAGGCGATCGCCTCGAGAGATATCGGGTTGCGAGATCATGATGCTCAAGTGAAGATATTGCTCTGATTACGGCAAATTATATCGATGCGGCGGCAGGCGATGCCGCGTCGGTGAGACGCCGGCATCACTAGCATAGCGTCAAGAACGAGATTTACCATGGAAAAAACGTCGAATCGGGCAATTCAACCAGCCCCGCCCAGAATCGGCGGACAGCCATTGCACCAAAGGCCTGAGCCGCCGGCATGACAAACGCTGGTACGGCGAGCGGCCGTTGTCAGTGAGGCGAAGAATCGCGTCGCGAAACGGGGGGTAAGCAGGTCCGTTCCGGCCCAGGATCGGAGAGATCAAACGATCACTGTTTGTATTTCGACATCTTCGTACGGAACCGCAAGTCCGATCGTCCAATCCTCCTTCCGGTAATTGTCGAAATGATACTCAGGCTTTGAGGCCAAACGAGGTCTTGCGGATCCTGCTCAAAAAGGACCGGCAGCTGTGCCGACAGCACCTATCGCATTGATGGATGTCCGATAATCCCGGGTCACCGAAGTGGCATATGTGCATATTGGGCTTGAGATGACGTGTCTATCGATCGAAAAACCGCGAGATCAGCTGATGGGAGATATTAACTATTTGATTTTATATAATTAATTTCTATTTTAATCTTCGGGTGATGGTTTTTTGATATATATTACTGGAATGACATTTAAATTTTGAATTCGTCTGTGCCCCGGCCCAGCCGATTGATTAAGCTTGACAGCAAATCTCCCAAATAGTAGAAACAAACAATTAAAGAAATTGATTAAATACTTTCGCTTTTTGGGCCATGGAGATAGACATTTGTCGTATAAATCAGCCGTTAGATGATGTTCCAGCCGAGCTTTTTCTCTGGATAAATGGCTTTTTTGGTTGTGTTTGAGCCATGATTAGCCCTATATTCATGCCTATGTGCAAACAGTGGCAGCCTCCTTCATCAAGGCCTTCATTTCAGCAGCAACGGATAAGCTATTGATAGAAAACTGATATCCACACGTCCACAGCACAAGGAGCAACGAAGAATGAACAGAATGTTGGCGGGGATCCTCCCCCAGGAAGGCGGTTTAGAGGCGAGCGTATCGGGGAAATACGCAGCGGCGATCGGTCTGTGCGGCCTGCTGACCCTGGTGGGGGTGGGGGCGGGGGTCCATTCCCTGTACGCCGGGCACGAGCATACCTTCGGGGTCAGCCGCGAGGTACCCTGGGGGATCCTGATAGCGGCCTATGTCTTTTTCGTGGTGACCTCGACCGGGCTGTGCATCGTGTCGTCGATCGGTCATGTCTTCGGTTTCAAGAACTTCAACCCGATCGCCAAGCGGGCGGTGTTCATGTCGATTGCGACGATCGTC
>Ga0209066_10007642_pt1 | contig 10680 bp, 7 predicted proteins | sample All_14_2_FD_187198 | JGI IMG/M metagenome (GOLD analysis project Ga0209066, IMG submission 187198) | Freshwater microbial communities in response to fracking from Pennsylvania, USA - Allegheny Zone_MetaG_DW_15 (SPAdes) (version 2) ... | reverse complement strand
TTATGCTGAAGACAAAAACTGTTTCCGTCGAATCCCAGACAGACAGCTTGGTAGTCACTTTCTCGGGCGAGCAAGCCCCCAAAGAACGCCAGCACTACGACTTTATTTTGCAAGCCGCAGGCCGTGCGCCGAATGGCAAAAAAATAAACGCCGAGAAAGCTGGCGTGACGGTCACCGACCGTAGCTTTATTCCGGTAGATAGCCAAATGCGCACCAATGTGCCGCATATTTTCGCCATTGGCGACATCGTTGGCCAGCCCATGCTCGCGCACAAAGCCGTGCATGAAGCACATGTCGCCGCAGAAGTCGCCGCTGGCATGAAAAGCTATTTTGACGCCAGCGTGATTCCATCGGTCGCCTACACGCACCCGGAAGTGGCCTGGGTGGGCGTGGGTGAAGATGAAGCCAAAGAAAGCGGCCGCAAAGTCACCACCGCCAAGTTCCCCTGGGCAGCTTCCGGCCGGGCGATTGCCAACGGTGCGGAATACGGTTTCACCAAACTCGTGTTCGATGCAGAAACTCACCGCGTGATTGGCGGCAGCATCGTCGGCCCCAATGCGGGCGACATGATCGGCGAAGTGGCGCTGGCCATCGAAATGGGTGCGGACGCCGTCGATATTGGCAAAACCATCCACCCGCACCCAACGCTGGGTGAAAGCATCGGCATGGCTGCAGAAGTCGCCCACGGCAGCTGCACCGACTTGCCACCACCGCGCAAACGCTAATCAGGAAAAAAATGCCACATGACGCAAGATGAAATGAAACAAGCCGTGGCCATTGCCGCGCGCGACTACGTGGCCGAACATTTACCCCAAGGCGCGATCCTTGGTGTCGGCACCGGCTCCACGGCGAATTATTTTATTGATGCGCTCGCGTCGATTCGTCACCAACTGGGCGGCACCGTTGCAAGTTCAGAAGCCACCCGCCAGCGTCTGCTAAACCATGGCATTCCCGTGCTGGATCTTAATGACGTCACAGACATGAGCATTTACGTGGATGGCGCGGATGAGATTGATCAAAGTCTGGCCATGATCAAGGGTGGGGGCGGCGCGCTCACGCGAGAGAAAATCGTCGCCGCCGTGGCAGATACCTTCGTGTGCATTTGCGATAACTCAAAACGCGTGACCACCTTAGGACGCTTTCCGCTACCTGTCGAAGTCATTCCCATGGCAAGCGCCTATGTTGCTCGCCAACTCACCAAGCTGGGTGGCAAACCCATGCTGCGCGAAGGCTTTGTAACAGATAACGGCAATGTCATTCTGGATATACATGGCTTGCATATTGATCAACCCAAAGTGCTTGAAAGTCAGATCAACAGTTTTGTCGGTGTCGTAAGCAATGGTCTGTTTGCTCAACGTGGTGCAGATGTTTTGCTCCTGGCAAATCCTGAAGGCGTGGATATGATCCGCCGCCCAACCAAATAAAAAGCACAAAACTCGCGCTAGAATCAACCACTAGTCAGCGATTGCACTACAAATCATTAAATCATTACCAATGAATTCAATGAAACATATTTGTAATAGTTTGTCCGTATAGTATCCAGATCATTCAGGGTGACACTATGAGTCAGCAACATATCCTCAAAAAATTCGATACCGAACTAGAAGACTTGCGTAGTCGCGTGCTCGCCATGGGAGGCTTGGTCGAGGAACAGTTTTTGCGCGCCATGGACGGGCTGGAGAACGGCAATTTAGCCATGATCGAGCAGATCATTACGAATGACCATTTAGTCAATCGTCACGAAGTCGAACTCGATGAAGCCTGTAACCATGTCATTGCCCGCTTACAGCCAACAGCTGTGGATTTGCGCATGGTGATGACCGTGGTCAAAATCATTACTGATCTTGAGCGCATTGGAGATGAAGCCAAGAAAATCGCCAAAATGGCACGCGAATTACATTCGGACAAATTGCGCGCAGTGCCTCGCGTTGAACTGCGTTCTACTGCCAACATTGCCGTGAGCATGTTGCGTAAGTCACTTGACTCCTTTGCGCGGGTAGATGAAAGTGTTTCTTACGAAGTTGCGCAACAAGATCGCGAAGTCGATGCAGGCTTTAAGGCCACCATGCGTCAGCTGATTACTTTCATGATGGAAGACCCGCGAACGATTTCCAGCTCGCTGGATTTACTGTTCGTTGCCCGTGCCATTGAACGCATTGGCGACCACGCCAAAAATATTGCCGAATATGTGGTGTATATGGTCAAAGGTCGCGATGTACGACATATTGGCTTGGAAGCCCTGGGAAAAGAACTTTCGAAATAAAGCACTCGGTACGGAGTTTGCGACAGCAATAAAAAAGCGGCGTTGCCCAGGCAACGCCGCTTTTTTATTTCTATTAAAGTTGAATCACTTGCTCAATACACAGCATCCACTACACCAAACATCGGCGCTGACAAGACGGCGATATTATCTCGCCCCGTTACCTGTTACCTTGCCACAAGCCGTTCGCCGAATGTCGAATGCTGCCGCCACTGAACTTATGCCGATGGTGGCACGTAGCCACTCACCTGATCCGCACCTTCGCCGAAGAAATGCTTTTGCACTTGTTCAGTCAAGTACTTCCGATGCTGGGGGTCAGCCAGGCTCAAGCGGTTCTCGTTGATGATCATGGTCTGCAATTTGATCCACGCCTGCCACGCCTCTTTAGAGACGCCCTCATAGAGTTTTTTGCCTAATTCGCCCGGCATTGGAGGAAAGTCCATGCCTTCGGCTTCTTTACCCAGTTTGATGCAGTTCACCATGCGTGCCATGCCATTTCCTTTAAGTTCTCTAAGTTTTCAATTAAAACCGTCGTGCAAGTTTACTCTGAGATGCACTCTCAAGTTTGCTTAACAAGTATCACCAAATAATCAGCACAACGCTCACCAAACCTACAAGACTTTGACCAGAATTTTCGACCGCCGTTGCAAGTTATAAACCTCGCGCCGTGCCGCAGGTAATGAGTCCACGGTGGATTCAACAAACCCGCGTTCGATAAACCAGTGCGCCGTGCGTGTGGTTAGCACAAAAATCTGTTTTAACTTCAGCTTTTTGGCACGCGCTTCAATATACGCGCGCAACTGATCGCCATAGCCGCTGCGACGAAAATCCGGCATCACGGCAACGCAGGCCAGCTCGGCCGACTTTGCGTCAGTAAACGGATACAGCGCGGCACAGCCAACGATCATGCCATCGTGCTCAACCACCGAGAAGCGGGTGATCTCAATTTCCAAACGCTCACGCCCGCGCTTGACCAGCGTACCGTCCGCTTCGAGTGGTTCGATCAGCCCCAAAATCGCGCCAACATCATCAATCGTCGCATCCCGCAACCGCGCCAGCGGTGCTTGCGTCATCACCGTGCCCACGCCATCGCGGGTAAAAAACTCCATCAGCATCGCACCATCCGCTTGCCGATCCAAAAAGTGCACTCGTCCCACACCCGCACGGCAAGCGCGCACCGCACTAGGCAGCACACGAGCAATATCCGGCGCTTGTGTCTGTAGACTTTTACTGACCAGCTTTTGCGCTTCATCCGCAGTGAGCGCATCAATCAACGCACCCTTGGCGCTCGTCACCCCGCTCGCAGCGCACAGATAAATCAACTTATCTGCCTGCACGGCCACGGCCACGGCTTCGGCCACTTCTTCCCAGGCCAGGTTAAAAATCTCGCCGGTGGGCGACGCGCCGATAGGCGTAATCAACACCACATTTTCCTGCGCCAGGTCAGCCTGAATTTCTTCCGCAATCACTTTGCGCACCGCACCCGTGTATTGAAAGTCAATGCCATCGACCACGCCGACAGGCCGCGCAGTAATAAAGTTGCCACCGGTCACGCGCAGAAATGCCCCGGCCATTGGCGTGTTGGGCAACCCTTGCGAGAGCAGCGCCTCGATCTCAATCCGCGTTACGCCCATGGCGCGCTTGACGCATTCCAGCGCGGCGGCGTCGGTTATCCGTAACCCCTTGTGGAACTGCGGCTCCAAACCACGCAAGTGCATCTCGGCGTCAATCTGTGGTCGCGCACCATGCACCAGCACCAGGCGGATGCCCATGCTGTCAAGCAGCGCAATGTCATGGATCAATGCTTGCGCCGCACCGGACTCAAGCACTTCACCCCCAAAAGCAATAACGAAAGTACGCCCACGGAAGGCATGGATATACGGCGCGGCCTGGCGCACCCAGGCCACCAGGCGGGCATCGGTATCGGGTTGTACGCTGCGGGTTTCCAGTGTCATTGCGCAGATTTGCCTTTCGTTTTTTTCATGTGTTTGGCGATTTTGGCGGATTTTTTAGTAGACGTTTTAACTTTAGTAGTGGATTCTCCCACGACTTGCCCGTCAAGTTCCGCTTCGAGACGCTCGCACACGGTTTGCAGGATTTTCACACGGGCAAAATTTTTGTCGTTCGACTCAACCAATGTCCACGGTGCCGCCCCCGTGCTGGTGCGCTCAATCATCTCGCTTGCGGCTTGCTGATATTGCGGCCACTTTTCGCGGTTGCGCCAATCGTCCTCCGTGATCTTGAAACGCTTGAAAGGGGTCTCTTCACGCACCTTGAAGCGCTTCAATTGCTCGGCCTGGCTGATCTGCAACCAGAACTTGATCACGATCGCTCCGGCATTTGATAGCTCATGTTCAAAATCATTGATCTCGCTATACGCGCGCAACCAGTCGCGCTCGGAACAAAAGCCTTCAATCCTTTCGACCAGGACGCGGCCATACCATGAGCGGTCGAATAGCGTGGCACGCCCGCAACGTGGCACGTGCCGCCAAAACCGCCATAAATAAGGTTGCGCCCGTTCTTCTTGTGTGGGCGCTGCAACAGGAATGATCTGAAACTTGCGCGCATCGAGTGCGCCTGCAATGCGACGTATCGCACCGCCCTTGCCTGCGGCATCCACGCCCTCAAACACGCAGACCATAGAACGCGCCTTAAACCGGGGATCGCGGCTTAGTTCAGCGAGCCGTCCTTGCCAATAGGCGAGTTGGTCTTCATACGCCTTGTCGCTCAATTTTTTCTTGAGGTTCAACGCCGAGAGCACGCTGCGGCCATCAGCGCTTGGCCGTGTTTTCGGCGCCACGGGCGTGTCCTGATTGTCACCCGTGGCCAAGCGCTGGCGTAGCGAATCGAGCAATACCTGGCCAACTGTCAGCGAGCGGTAGTTGTCATCCGCACCTTCAACAATAATCCACGGTGCCCAGGCGGTATTGGTCATGCGCAACACATGGCCCGCCACTTCTTGCAACTGATCGTAACTTTTCAACCGCTGCGTGCTGCCCGGCGTCACCCGCCACGCAGTGCGCGGGTCGTTTTGCAGCGTCTTCAAGCGTTTTTTCTGCGCATCCTTGCTGAGATGAAACCAGAACTTCAGCACCAGTGCGCCCTCATTTACCAGCATCGCTTCAAAACGGTTGATCTGGTCAATCCGCGCGTCCAGATCAGTCAGTGGCAAATCGCCTTTCAAGCGCTGCCGAATCGGATCGGAATACCACGAACCGGCAAAAATTCCTGTCCATCCTTTGGGCGGCAGCGCGCGCCAATAGCGCCACATGGCGGGGCGGTCACGCTCCTCATCCGTTGGCTCGGAAAAGGCCAGCGTGTGCAAAAAGTGCGGATCCATCCAGTCATACAGCACATTGATGGTTTCCCCCTTGCCCGCAAAATCCTGCCCGCTAATGAGGATGACGACAGGAATTTTTGCCGCTTCTTTCAGCTCGAATTGCGCATCCAGCAACGCGACACGCAAATCCGGCACGAGTTTGCGCCAGGTTTTTTTGTCGATCATATGGCCTATTTCTGCGGATTCAAACATAGCGCTCCTTTACAAATCGCCCCACAGCGCCATGATCGCGGCCAGCGCGGCCAGGCCAGCCGTTTCTGTGCGCAACACGCGCGGCCCCAGATGAATAGGCTGAAAACCAGCGCTGGACGCTGCTAATAATTCACCCTCATCAAACCCGCTCTCAGGCCCAATGAACAGCGTAACGGATTGCGCAGGCTTTGCCATCTCCCGCAACCCGGTTGTAGCACCTGGCGCGCAAATCAAGCGCAGCGCGGGCTGCTCGACCGACTGGCTCAAATAGCGCGGCAGCTCAAGAATGGGTGCGACATCAGGCAACCGATTGCGGCCGCTTTGCTCGCAGGCGGCAATCGCGATGCTGCGCCAATGCGCCACCCGCCGCTCGGCGCGCTCGCCGGACAACTTCACTACGCTGCGCTTGGCCATCACCGGCTGGATGCGCGTCACGCCCAATTCAACGGCTTTTTGCACCACCCAGTCCATTTTGTCGCCTGCGGGCAAAGCTTGCACCAAGGTAATATCCAAGGGAGATTCGTTATCCTGCGCATCAAACGCGTCCAGCGTTGCCATGAGCGCCGCTTTGGGCGGCTTGCCATGAATGGCAAGCGTCGCGCGCCATTGGCCGCCTTGCCCATCAAACAAGATCGCCGTATCGCCAGCGCCGACTTTTAAAACATTCACGGCGTGATGCGCCGTCTCTGCAGGCAGTTGCACGGTCGCACCCGCACTGAGCGGGAAAGGGCAGAAGAATCTGGGTGTCATGCGACGATTATCGCTAAAACAAGGCGCAAGCGCCATGAAAAATCACACACCTTGACCATTCAATTCACGCGCAATCCACACGATCACCCGTCTTGCCAAAGACAAAAACTAATCCCGTCTGACTACGTCGCGTCCAAGGCGGTAAGTTAAAATCAGCTGCCTATGCCTATCTCGTCCACCCCCCAATTCATCCACCTTCGCCTGCACAGCGAGTACGCCATCAGCGACGGCATCACGCGGCTTGATGAGGCCATTGCCCGCGCGGTAGATGATCAGCAACCCGCCTTAGCGCTCACTGATTTGGCCAACCTGTTCGGCATGGTCAAGTTTTACACCACAGCACGCAGCCAAGGCGTCAAACCGATCATCGGCTGTGACGTGTGGATTGACGATGATACTGCGGCCGGGAATGATGCCCGGCGCGAGTCCACACGGCTGCTGCTGCTGGTCAAAAACAACGCGGGCTACTTGCGCCTGTGTGAGCTGATTTCGGCGGCTTATCTTGCCCCGCGTCGTCAAGGCCAGCCCAGCCGGGCGGAAATTTCCGTTTCGCAGCTCAGCCTGGGGGACAACAGCGGTTTGATTGCCTTATCTGGCGGCCCGCTGGGCGATGTCGGGTTATGGCTTGCCGCCAACAAAACCGCGCAGGCTGAAGAACGCGCCAAACTTTGGGCGCAACGCTTTCCGGGTGCGTATTACATCGAAGTGCAGCGCCCAAGCGGCAAAACCGCCACGGAGGACGCCCACTCGGCTGAAAACCAACTGGTAGAGGCCAGCGCCGATTTAGCCGCACGTTTAGGCCTGCCACTGGTGGCCACGCATCCCATCCAGTTTCTCGATGAAGACGACTTCAAAGCCCATGAAGCGCGCGTGTGCATTGCCGAAGGTTATGTGCTGGGCGACAAGCGCCGCCCGAAAAACTTCAGCCCGCAGCAGTATTTCAAAACCCAGGCCGAAATGGTCGAACTATTTGCCGACCTGCCAGAAGCCTTGGCAAACGCCGTACACATCGCCCAGCGCTGCAACCTGACACTCGCGTTGGGCAAAAGCCGCCTGCCGGACTTTCCCACGCCCAATGGCGAACCGCTGGAGAATTTTTTGGCCAGCGAATCGCACGCGGGTTTAGTGAAACGACTGGAACTGCTCTACCCCGATGCAATCCAGCGAGAAGCCCAACGCGCCACTTATGTTGAGCGGCTGGATTTTGAAATCAAAACCATTATCCAAATGGGCTTTCCCGGCTATTTTTTAATCGTTGCTGACTTCATCAACTGGGCGAAAAACAACGGCGTGCCGGTCGGCCCGGGCCGCGGTTCCGGCGCGGGTTCGCTGGTGGCTTACAGCCTCGGCATTACCGATCTTGACCCGTTGCGCTATGAGCTGCTGTTTGAACGATTCCTGAACCCTGAGCGCGTCTCGATGCCTGACTTTGACATCGACTTTTGCCAGGAAGGGCGCGACCGGGTCATTGATTACGTCAAGAAAAAATACGGCACGCATGCGGTATCGCAAATTGCCACGTTCGGCACCCTCGCGGCAAAGGCCGTGATTCGTGATGTCGGCCGGGTGCTGGATTTAGGCTTTAACTTCGTTGACCAGTTTGCCAAGCTCATCCCCAATGAATTGGGCATCAACCTCAAAGACGCGCTGGATAAAGAGCCGCTCATTCGCCAGCGCATCGAGTCCGAAGAAGAAATTGCCGAGCTGTGGTCGCTTGCCATCAAGCTCGAAGGCTTGACGCGCAATGTGGGCATGCACGCCGGGGGCGTGCTGATTGCGCCGGGCAAACTCACCGACTTTTGTCCGCTGTATGCTGCGGCTGGCACCGACTCAGTCATTTCGCAATTCGACAAGGACGATGTAGAAAAAGCCGGTCTGGTGAAGTTTGACTTTTTAGGCCTGCGCACGCTCACCATTCTGGACGAAGCCGTGCGGCTGGCAAAAGAAGTCGAAGGCGTCGACATCAATCTGGAAACCCTGCCGCTGGACGACCGCGCCACCTACGACACGATTTTCAAAAGCGCAAACACCACCGCCGTATTCCAGTTTGAATCCGGCGGCATGAAAGAAACCTTGATTCAAGCGCGCCCCGATTGCCTGGATGACTTGATCGCGCTCAACGCTCTGTATCGTCCGGGCCCGATGGACTTCATCCCGGATTACATTGCCCGGAAACACGGCAAAAGCTTCAGTTACCCGCACCCGATCCTGGAGCCAGTGGTCGATAAAACCTACGGCATCATGGTGTACCAGGAACAAGTGATGCAATCCGCACAGGTCGTCGCCGGATACAGCCTGGGCGGCGCCGACTTGCTGCGCCGGGCGATGGGTAAAAAGAAACCCGAAGAAATGGCCCAGCAGCGGGAAATTTTTGTGGCAGGCGCGGCAAACAATCAGATTGACGCCGACAAAGCCAACGAAATTTTCGACACCATGGAAAAGTTCGCCGGCTACGGATTCAACAAATCCCACGCCGCCGCTTATTCGCTCGTGGCGTATCACACCGGCTGGCTCAAATGCCACCACCCCGCCGCTTTTGTTGCCGCCACATTGTCGTCAGAAATGGCCAACACCGACAAGATTCAGTTCTTTTTCAAGGATGCAACAGACAACGGCCTCATCTTTTTGCCGCCGGACATTAACGCCAGCGGCGTACGCTTTCGCCCCGTTGATAGCAAAACCATTCGCTATGGCCTGGGCGCACTCAAAGGCACAGGCGAGGCCGCGCTCACCGTGATTTTAAAAGCGCGGGAAGCCGACGGCCCCTTCACCGATTTGTTTGATTTTTGTCGACGGCTCGATAAACGCGTGGTCAACCGCCGTGTGATCGAATCGCTCATTCGTGCGGGCGCTTTTGACAGCATCGACAACCATCGCGCCAAACTGCTCGCCTCCGTCAGCATTGCGCTGGACGCCGCCGAACAAGCCGAGCGCAACGCCCTGCAAAGCGGCTTGTTTGACACCCAGGAGAGCAGCGACGCGCAAGCCACCGCACATTACATCGCCACCGCACGCTGGACAGAACGCGAACAACTGCTGCACGAAAAAGCCGCGCTGGGGTTTTTCCTCTCCGGCCACCCTTACCACGCCTATGCCGCCGAATTGTCGGCGTTCGTCAAACGGCGGCTCGGGCAAGTGGAACCGCAGCGCGACCCGGTATTGCTCGCTGGAATTGTGATCGCCTCTCGCACCCAGATGACCCGTCGCGGCAAAATGGCCATCGTCACGCTGGACGATGGCAGCACGCAGATTGAAGTCACCGTGTTTAACGAGCTATGGGAAGCCGAACGCAGCAAAATCAAGGAAGACGAATTGTTGCTGGTCGAAGGCAAAGTGCAAAAAGACGACTACAGCGGCGGCCTGCGCGTCACGGTGGAAAAGCTCTTCACGCTGAGTGAAGCCCGTGGCCGCTTTGCGCGCCGTCTGCAGCTCACCCTGAATGGCGGCTCGGACAGCGCCAGTGCCAAGCGCCTGCATTCTCTGCTCGCCCCCTTCCGCCAGGGCCCCTGCCCGATCCGCCTGCGCTACACCAACAGCGAAGCCAGTGCTGAATTGCCGCTACCCGATGACTGGCGCGTGCAACTCGACGATAGCCTGATCACCGGTTTGAGCGAATGGCTCACGCCGGACAATGTGAAAATTATTTACAACTAGGTTATTTACAACTCAATCCATACCCCATGCTCGCCCGCATTGATAACGCCCTGCTCGACAGCTTATGTACACAAGCCGCCGCCAGCCCGCGTCGGCGCAAAAACCATAATCTGCACGCCAGCGACACAGCGCTCGCGCACCGCCTGCTCAACGCCGTGCAAACCGACTCCTACATCGCCCCGCATCGGCATTTGGATCCGAGCAAGGATGAGACCTTCGTCGTACTGCGCGGGCTGATGGGGCTGATTATTTTTGATGACGCGGGGACGATCAAGGAATGCATAAAAGTCGGCGCTGGTGATACGGCAAGCCATGCGCTCGGCGTCGATATTCCCGCCGGCACCTGGCACACCTCGTTCGCCCTCGTGCCAGATACCGTCATTTTGGAAGCCAAAGCAGGGCCTTATCAGCCGCTGACCGAAGCCGAACGCGCGCCCTGGGCACCGGCAGAAAACACGCCCGAAGCAGCAACGCAGCTTGCCAG
>Ga0209066_10007640_pt1 | contig 10681 bp, 11 predicted proteins | sample All_14_2_FD_187198 | JGI IMG/M metagenome (GOLD analysis project Ga0209066, IMG submission 187198) | Freshwater microbial communities in response to fracking from Pennsylvania, USA - Allegheny Zone_MetaG_DW_15 (SPAdes) (version 2) ... | reverse complement strand
TTCGATAGACAGTGTTAAAATATGCGACTTTATCCTTCTTAACCAAAGAAAAAGAAGCGGTAACGCTTCCGAATCATTAATTGTCTTTTTGACCAACTAATTATTCTATTTCGTTACAGCCTCTTTACTCTTATAGAACTTCTCCGTTTGTCTCGATAACGTTCTTATACCAGAAATAACTATCTTTCTTATAACGATTGAGTGATCCATTTTGTGTTTCATCTTGATCGACATAGATGAATCCATAACGTTTTTGATAACCATTCAACCAACTTAAGAGGTCTGTACATGACCATGTACAATATGCCCAAACTTCAGAACCATCATCTACTGCTTTCTTTAACTCTTCAATATGAGCTTTAAGATATGCGATACGATATGGATCATGGATTGACTTATCTTCTTCTAACTTATCAAATGCGCCTAATCCATTTTCAGAGATTACGATTGGTAAATCATAACGGCTTGTAATGGTACGGCAGCACATTCTTAAGCCCATAGGGTCTATCGTCCAATCCCAATCGGTTGTTTGAAGGAATGGATTCTTTGTGTCTTTGAATAATCCTGGAATACCAGAAGACTTCGCAGTTCCCTTTTGACCTGTTGTATTCATTTCAGTTGCTAAACCAACTCCATCAATTGGATTGTGTTCGACCACGGTTGTTTGATAGTAGTTTACACCCATAAAATCAACTTTTGAGGCAGCTTCCTTCATTATTTCAGAATCGCCTTCCAATAATTGTGGCTCCATTCCCAACGACTTTAAGTAATTAAAGCTTGCCTTTGGATAACGACCATAACCATAGACATCCATCCACCAATAGTTACGAAGATCATCATAATCTTCTTTAGCCATTGTGTTTAATGGATTACAATCCAAGGCATAACTCGGTCCATACGCAAAGCTAGCACCGATATTTCCATTTGGGAATAATTTTTTATATTCAATGACAGAATAAGCATGTGCCATATTCGCATGATGATTTACTTGGAAGAATGTCTTCATATCATTGACTTTTCCTGGAGGATGCATTGCTAACATCCAACCCAATGAAGTAAATACGTTTTGTTCATTCATGGTAATCCAATATTTCACTTTATGACCATAACGTTTGAAAAGAGTTACTGCATAATTAACGTAGTCATTTACAATTCTACGATCTTCCCAACCATTGTATTCTTGTATGAGTGCTAATGGTAAATCCCAGTGATACACAGTAACCATTGGCTCAATTCCATACTTTAAACATTCATCGATTAAATCATCGTAGAATTGAAGTCCTTTTTCATTGACTTGTCCATTCCCATTTGGATAGATGCGTGCCCATGCGATACTGAAACGATAGGTTTTTAGACCCATTTCTGCCATCAAACGTACATCTTCTTTATAACGATGATAATGATCAACAGCTAAGTCACCATTTGTACCTTTGTAGGTTTTACCAGGAATACGAACAAATTCATCCCAGTTTGTTTTACCCTTACCATCTTCATTCCAAGCACCTTCAACTTGATACGCAGCGGATGCGGATCCCCATAAGAAATCTTTTGGGAAACCTTTAGAATCTTTAAAATACATTCAGTTTTTCCTCCTTTATGAACTCTTTAGTTCGAGTATAATGTCACGCAATTCGGCAGCTCTTTCGAAATCCAATACTTTCGCAGCTTCATGCATTTCTTTTTCAAGTGATAATATAAGTTCTTCTTGAGCTTTGCGATCAAATTTCTGACGTTTTGTAAGATATTCTTTCGCCATTTTCTGAGTTTCTTTACCACGAATAACATCATGAATCTCTTTTATAATTGTGGTTGGTGTTATATTGTGTTCTTCGTTATAGGCGATTTGAATTTCACGTCTACGATTTGTTTCAGATATCGCTTTTTCCATCGAATCTGTCATCTTATCCGCATATAATATAACTTCACCATTTGAGTTACGTGCTGCACGCCCTATCGTTTGAATCAATGAACGATGAGAACGTAAGAATCCTTCTTTATCCGCATCTAAGATACAGACTAGGGATACTTCAGGCAAGTCTAAACCTTCACGTAATAAGTTAATCCCTACTAAAACATCGTATTTGCCACGTCTTAAATCTCTTAAAATTTCAATACGTTCAAATGTTTTAACTTCATGGTGTAAGAATACGACCTTTAAATCAATTCGTTTTAAATAAGCACTTAACTCTTCTGCCATTTTGACAGTAAGAGTAGTAATTAAGGTTCTCTCATTACGTGCAATACGAACATTGATTTCATGAATGATGTCATCAATCTGTCCCTGAGATGGTCGAATTGTGACTTTTGGATCGAGTAGTCCAGTAGGTCGAATAATTTGTTGGACAACTTCATGATTCACTTGTTCAAGTTCATAATCACCAGGCGTTGCGGAGACATAGATAACTTGATTAATAATCTTTTCAAATTCATCAAATCGCATCGGACGATTCTCTAAAGCACTTGGTAATCTAAACCCATATTTAACCAAGGTTTCTTTACGAGCACGATCCCCATTAAACATTCCACGCGTCTGTGGAATACTAACATGCGATTCATCAATCACAAGTAAATAATCATCTGGGAAGTAATCAAATAAGTTAAATGGTCTTTGGCCTGGTTCTCTTCCATCAATATGCATGGAATAGTTTTCTATCCCAGAACACATGCCTAATTCTCTGAGTGCTTCTAAATCATAGAGAGTACGTTGTTCAAGACGTTGTTTCTCAACGAGTTTATTTTCTGATTCCAGTTCATTCAAACGTTGGTGTAACTCTCTTTCAATCTTGTCACACGCGATACGCATTTGTTCCTTCGAACGAGTATATTCATTCGCTGGGAAAATATTATAGACAGAGTATGCATTTAGTATCTTACCTGTTACTCGATCCACTTCAGTAATACGTTCGATAATATTATCAAATAGTTCAATTCTGAGGTTGTATTGGTCTGTATAGCCAAGAGATACTTCGATACTGTCTCCAACCACTCTAAATGTACCACGTTTCAATTCCATGTCATTCCGAGCATATTGACGGTCCACGAGTTTTCGAATGAGTTCTTTACGATCAATCGTTTCATTTTGATGAATCGAAAAGAATAATTCACGATATAAGCTTGGATCACTAGACGCATAGATACATGCGACAGATGCGACGACAATTGTATCTCTGCGCTCTAATACCGCATTAAGAGAAGACATTCTTAACATATCTAACTCTTCGTTAATCATGGCGGTCTTTTCAATATAGGTATCTGATTTTGGAATATAGGCTTCAGGTTGATAATAATCGAAATTGGACACAAAGTATTCCACTCGATTATTAGGGAATAGTTCTTTGAATTCAGAATAGAGTTGTCCAGCTAAGGTTTTATTGTGGACAAATACTAAGGTTGGTTTATTCACTTGTGCAATCACATGTGAAACGGTAAATGTCTTACCTGTTCCTGTTGCGCCAAGTAAAACCTGCGCTCGTTTATTCTCATTAAGTCCCTTTACGAGTGCTTCGATTGCGGCGGGTTGATCGCCTGTTGGTTTGAATGGTGATACCAATTCAAATTTGTTAGTCATTAATTAACTCCAATGCTTTCTTGAGTTGAACATCCTTCTCACTCTTTTCCACATTCCAAATACGTACAACTTCTGATCTTAATTTATCCAATAATACTTTATTAATGATAGGTTCATCTTCTAATTTATAATCACGAATATACGCTTCTAAAGCACTTAATGTTTTTGAAGAGAAATAACCATCCGTACGATCTACACTATAACCTAAGAAATCAAGCGCTAATTGAGCATCTTGAACAGATTCATCTACTGTATCAATTCCATATGCTTCATCTTCGGTTAATTGAGTAAAGATTTCATGCATAACAGGATGTAAATCAACAACTACATCTGGATTAACTCCTACTCCATTAATATGATTCCCATTTGGTGTTAACCATTCCGCAACGGTATACTTTAATGCGCTTCCATCAGAGAAAGCATGTTGTTGCTGAACAGTCCCCTTACCATAGGTTGTGACACCAACAACTGTCGCATCGATATTTTCTTTAATTGCAGCTGTTAAAACTTCAGATGCTGAGGCTGAATTCTCATTGACTAATAAGATAATTTCTTCAAAATCAATCAGTATATTTCCTCTTGATTTTGACACTAATTTCTCACCACTATAAATTTCTTGTTGGATTAAAATGCCATCTTTTGGCACAAACATACTTCCAATATCTTCTAAAGTAGTTAAATATCCACCACCATTATCCCTTAAATCAATAATGATATCTTTCGCATTCTTTTCTTTAAACAACTGCATATATTGTTCAACTTCAGAGCCTGTATCCTCTCCAAATTGATAGATTTCCAAATAAGCTGTATCTTCATCGATCATCTTACCAAAAGCAGTATTCTTAATCACACCACGTGTAATTTCAAGTGTCACAACTTCTTCACCACGTTGAAAATCGATTGTCACAACTGTGTTCTCTTCACCTCTAACTCGATCAACTAAATCATCCGATGTTAAGCCTTGTGTGCTTACTCCATCGACTGTCTTAATGATATCTCCAGGTAATACACCAGCTTTTTCAGCAGGAGATCCAATAAACACTCTTTCTATAATAAAGGTTCCATTATTATCAAAATAAGACACACCAATTCCAACGAAATTACGATTAATCGCTTCAGTAAATGCAGTAACTTCTTCCGCATTCATGTAGCTAGTATGGATATCTCCCGTTCCATCAATCATACCTTTTATCGCATCTTCAATCAGTTGTGTTTCTAAATCAACTTGATCACGACCAAAGTACCATTCTTGTGTCAACACATCAAAAATTGCTTCAACACGATTGAGTTTACTTGTTTGTACAACAGGTACTACCGTTTCATCAATAAATGCAGATCTTAGACTATATCCGAATCCTACGGATAAAAGAATACTTATAATAAGTACTCCTACTTGTACAATTCGATTCCTTTTTTGTTTCTTCTCATCCGGCCATTCATACCGTTTTAATGGTATTCTTACTTTTTTCTCACTCATACGCTTACCTCAAACAACTCCTATTTTAGCACAAAGCCGTATGTTAAACACAAACGGCTCTTTGATTAATAATACTGTCCATATTGTACCCCAAATACCTTGGCTGGATTCTTACGACATGGCGCTACATTCCCATTATAATCACATCTACGATCGAGTCCTGCATTTCCCCATTTGTTCCCAAAACTTAAATCTCCATTCCATGAAGCCGCATAATCCGCAATGGATTTTGTGCCTAAATAGTGAATTTCGATATGTAAATGAGGACCAGTAGAACTTCCAGAAGATCCAACTTTACCAATAGAATCTCCTTGATTAACAATTCTTCCAGTCTCAATTGGAGTATCTTTCTCAAGATGCATATAGATGATTCCATATGTTGCCCCTTCAATCGAGACTAATAATATAACTTGGTTACCACCACGATTAACCCCTGGCGCACCACAATTGTTTCCATAAAAACCATATGTAGGACAAGCATTTGCACTATAGAGTACAACCCCATTTCCAACGGCTCTTACATTTGTCCCAACTGGAGCACCCAAATCAATTCCCAGATGCGTTCCACCAAAAGGATATGCCCATACAATTGCGGTAACTTTGAAACCAGACGCAATTGGCCAAATAAATCCATCTGATGTGACCACATTATTAAGTGCTGCAGATATACTCTTTAATTTATTTTGTATTTCATCTAAATTGGACGCTATATAACTTTCTTTAGCCATCAATTCTGCTTCTTGTGTACGATATTCAAGTAGAATTTTTTCAACACTATCTTGTAGCTCAATCACAGTTTCACGATTCTTGACTAAATTAGCTTTGTTTTCTTCTAAGACAATAACTTGTCTTTCCAATTCTTCTTTATCCGCATTAAACGCATTAACCTCTTCGGTTAATCGTTCTATTTCTTGTTTATCCGCATTGGTTATATCATTAATCCCTTCAATACGTCGTACAAGATCCACAAAATCATTCGCACCTACAATGAAATCAATGTAAGAGTTTAAGTAAACAAAGGATTGCATACTAACCATTCTATTTTGAATGAAGGTATCAATTTCATTGATATTCGCTTGTCTTTCTTCAATGTTTGCTTTTAATACAGCAATTGAATCTTCACTTATTTGGATTGATTTCTCAATATTTGCTATAGACTTATTAAGCTCTTCTATTTGTTTCTCATATTTACTAACATCAGCGGCTAATTTTAGAATATTTGCCTTTAAATCTTTTAATTGATCTCTAAGGTCATTTAAATCACTTTGAGCTTGATTAGCTTTATCATTCACATACGCTTGATAAGCACTACATTCTTCCTTATGATTTTTCGCTTCAACTGATGAACATAAATTGGAATAATACTCTTCATTCGCTTCAAAATCATATGCCTTGTATTCTGTATAAGGCATAAGACTTAAAACTAAGATAACCAACAAAAAACGAATTACAATCTTCTTCATCGTACCGTCCTCAAATAGCGTGATACAGAAATAAAACTACCTAATAACCCAACTGATATTCCTAAAAGAATGAGAAGATAGGATAATTGATATACAAAAGGGAAAACAGGTCTTAATACAAAGATGCTGGTTAATAAAACACCATTCATTGATTCATAAATGTATTTATAACCGAAAATACTAATTGCGATTGGTAAGATGGACCCAATAAATCCAATTAAAATACCTTCCACCATAAAAGGAGATCGAATAAACCCATTGGTTGCGCCAATCGTACGCATAATTTGAATTTCATGCATACGAGAATGAATCGACATTTTAATTGTATTCGTGATTAAGAAGATCGCAAGCAACCCTAAAACAGAAACGAGAATTAATCCACTATCACGTACAGAATTTAAGATTTCGATTAATTTCAGTGCGTTTAATCCACCATAATTAACACTCTCAATCCCATCCAAATTTCCAATCTTATTAGATACTTGTTCAATTAAATTCCCTTGAGACACTTCAATGATAAACGCATTGCGTAATGGATTCTTTTCCCCACGATACATCTCAAAGATTTTACCTTCTTCACCATAGGACTCAATGAAATGATTTAATTCATCATCTTTATCCGAAAATTCCACATCCACAACACCATCAATTTCAAGAATCTGCCTTTTTAACTCTCCAATCCCAGTTAAGTCCACATTATTCAATATTTGTACATGGATTTGAACCTTAGATTGGACAGAATCCGTAATTTGTTGGAGGTTAACGGTAAGAATCAAAAAAAGAGAGACTAGAAAAAGTGTAACCATAACCGCCATAATGGATGAAACACTCATCGCAAGATGTCGAATAATACCAATAAAACCTTCTTTAAACGGTCGAATGATTCGATTCATGTTGAATGTATCCTCCTTCAACCATATCCGCCACAATATGCCCTGCCTCTAACGCTATTGTACGTTTCTTATATTGATTAACAATTCCTATATCATGAGTAACCATAAGGATGGTCGTTTTTTCTTCTTGATTAATTCGTTCCAACAATTGAATAATTTCTCCAGATTTCTGTGGATCTAAATTTCCTGTCGGTTCATCCGCAATTAAGATACGTGGTTTATTCGCGATTGCTCGTGCGATAACAGCACGTTGTTGCTGACCACCTGATAATTGATTTGGATAATGACTCGACTTCTCACTCAAATCAACTAACTGTAAAACCTCACGTACTCTTTGACGTGCTAGTAATGGATTCATATTGGTAATTTCTAATGCATACATTACATTTTCAAAAACCGTTTTAGAGGGAAGAAGTTTAAAATCTTGGAACACAACGCCAATATGTCTACGATAATAAGGTATTTTACCGTGTCTTAATTGACCCACATTAATACCAGAAACTTCCACAATCCCCTTAGTCGGTTTCTCTTCGGCATCTAATAAACGAATTAAAGTCGATTTACCAGAACCAGTAGGACCAATAATATAAACAAACTCACTTTGGTCAATAAAAAGGTTGATATTATAAAGGGCATTTACCCCATTTTTATAGGTTTTTGAGACATCACTTAGTTTTATCATTCGATTCTCCCGATTGAAACTATTATACCATAGTCATGTTTAAGATAAGTTTAAGACATACCAGTAAAAAAGATGATAAATCATCTTTAGACTTTATAATCAAATGAGAACCCGTTCCCTTTAACTTCCGTAGCCTCCGTCGCTATCACAAAGGCATGTGGATCAATTCTGTGGAGTTCTTCAATGAGCTCTGGATACTGTGTCATATTAATTACAGATAAGATAACAGATCGATTCTCACGAGTATAGCCACCTTGGGCAGATAGTAATGTAGAACCTCTTTCTAACTTCTTATCAATCATATCGACAACTTCATCCACACTGTTTGTAATAATCATAACAGAACGAGCCTCTTGACCACCAAACACAAGAACTTGTTTAATCGCAAATGCACTCGCATATACTGATATAAAACCCATAAGTACTGCTTCAATACCATACACAAATACACCTAGTGTAACTGTTAATAAATCAACAACTAATACCAATTTACTTAAATCGATATTGGTAAATTTATGTATGATGAGTGGAGGCACATCCATACCACCTGTAGAAGCACCTGTTCTAAACACTAAACCTACTCCAAAACCTGCAACCAATCCACCATATAAACTCGCTAAGATAGGATCTATACTCACAGTTATAGGTTGAGCATTTAATAAATTAAGAAACAATGGATAAAGGATACTACTTGAGATGGTATGAACGGTAAATTTACGTCCTAAAAAGAATGCCCCAAATCCAAATAATACCCAAATCAATATTGAGATAATTAAATCAGATCTAAATCCAGTAATCTTAGCCAACGCAACCGCAATACCAGCAACACCACCGGATAATATCTCATAAGGTAAAATAAAAGTATGGACCGCTAAGGCTAACATTAAGTTACCAATAACGACCAATACAATATCACCAAGGTTTTTCTGTAGATTGAACTTTTTCACGCTATAATTATACCATTAGAAATGAAAGACAACCTATGACTCATAGACAAAATTTACATAAACATCTATTCTTAATCCTAACTCTATGTTGGATAATTGTAATATTCTCCTTCTCTCTTCAAAACGGAGCACTATCTAGCTTACAAAGTGGATTCTTTTCTACTCGTATTCATGAATTCTTAGTATCAATGAGCATAAATATAGAAAAATCGACAGTGAGCTACATGATCCGAAAAGGTGCTCACTTTACAGAATTCTTTATTTTAGGCTGCTTAGCTCGTAAAAGTTCAATTGATCTTGATAAAAATCACTTACTGATATTTATATTCATCATTCCAATAATGGATGAATTCATACAATCGTTTGTGCCTGATCGAGCAATGTCGATTTATGATATGGGAATCGATGCCCTTGGAATACTTACTGGTATCGTTCTAATTAGTCTTATACACTCAAGAATTACCCAAAAGTTAATCAAAAATGGTTAACTTTTTTATTTTTTAAGTTATTTTATAAAAATATATACATTTTTTAATAATATACCTTGACAGGCGAAGTAACTCGTATTATTATGCAGATAGAGAGGAGTGATGTCATGAATATTACATCTGATCTTCTTAGAGGTCATACTGAAACAATTATCTTAAAACACTTAATCGAAAAAGATAGTTATGGATATGAAATCAACAAATCAATCCAAGATAAAACAAACAATCAGTTTGAACTAAAAGAAGCAACCCTATATTCCGCATTTAGACGACTTGAAACAGCTGGATTAATCTCATCCTATTGGGGAGATGAGGCAACTGGCGCAAGACGCCGTTACTACACGATTACGTATGAAGGTAGAATGTTGTACCAACAAAACAAAAAGGATTGGGAAGAGGCTAAGAGCCTTATCGACCATCTGATCTAGGAGGGAACTATGATTACAAAAATTAGACAGTATATTACGCGAGCATTTGAAGATGTCCCAAGAACAAAAAAATCCGTTGAGATGCAAGAAGAATTAATCAGTAATCTCATTGAGAAATACAATGATCAACTTGCACAAAACAAGACGGAAAAGAAGCTTATAATACAGTTATTGCAGGCATCGGTGATTTAAGTGAATTAACTGAAAGCTTAAGAGAAAGACATGTACTATCTGCAATTAGTCCTGAAGAACGTAGACGTACTGCACGTAATACTGCATTGGCGGTTATGTTATTTATCTTAAGTCCAATGGCACTTATCGTTAGTGCAGAAGTATTTCATCAAGAAATATTAGGCTTATCGATGATGTTTATGTTTATCGCATTAGGTACAGGTATCCTTATTTATACCCAAGCAAGTAAGCCTAAATATCTTAAAGAAGATGAAACAATGATTGAAGAATTCAAAGAATGGAAGAGTAAAAAGAATCGAGACAAAGGATTGTTTGAAGCATTAAGTTCAGCGTATTGGTTGATCGTAGTCGCAATATACTTATACGTAAGCTTTACATACTTTAATTGGCACTATTCATGGATTATTTTCTTAATCGCATCTGCTATCTTCAATATTCTTAAAGCTGTAGTAGAAATGGGAAGAAGAAATGACTAGTAAATATTTATTAGGTGCCATTAAAATCGTTATATTTTCAATCATTGCCTTAGTCTCAACTTATATC
>Ga0209066_10007639_pt1 | contig 10681 bp, 13 predicted proteins | sample All_14_2_FD_187198 | JGI IMG/M metagenome (GOLD analysis project Ga0209066, IMG submission 187198) | Freshwater microbial communities in response to fracking from Pennsylvania, USA - Allegheny Zone_MetaG_DW_15 (SPAdes) (version 2) ... | reverse complement strand
GTTCGGGGGCGAGAACGCTCTGGGGGTGGGGCCAGAAAGTCAGGATGGAAAAGGCTTCACCGGGATCCTGCACCGCATCAAAAACCAGCCGGTGCCCCCGGTGTACCCCGTCGAAAAAACCGACGGCCATCCGTCGGATCGCACCGCTTTTTCCGGCTTCTTCCAGGCTGTTGAACAGGTTCATCGCAAGCGCAGCCCCCCGGCGGGCAGCTACTGTCTCCGGATCCGGGAAATTTCTGGCAGGGAGATGACGTGGGGAAGAAGCTGGGCGGGATCGTTCATGGCCTGAAGGGCATCCCAGGTAAGGGCCCGGTCCAAGCTGAAATTTCCGGAGCGGGTGCGGCTGAGGGCGCAGAGGTGTCCTCCACAGCCGAGCTTCAGCCCGATTTCATGGCAGTAACTGCGGACGTAAAAACCCTTGCTGCAGTTCAGGGTGAAATCAATCTCCGGCAGGGCGATGCGATCCAGGGAGTGGCGGTAGACCGTGACCAAACGGGGTTCCCGTTCGACGACCTTGCCCTGGCGCGCCAGTTTGTAGAGTGGGACCCCGTCTTTTTTCACCGCGGAAACCATGGGAGGAATTTGGTAAAAATCGCCCTGAAAAGCCTGGAAGGCCGCCCGCAGGGTTTCTTCGTCGATGTCGGGGACAGGGCGGGTTTCCAAGATTTGCCCCTCCGCATCCTGGGAATCCGTGATGATTCCCAATTTGAGGGTGCCGCAGTATTCCTTGTCCTCCGACATCAGGAGGTCCTGGACCTTGGTGGCCTTTCCGACCACGAGCATGAGCAGGCCGGTGGCCATGGGGTCGAGGGTCCCGCAGTGGCCGACTTTCTTGAGGCCGAAGCGGCGGCGGACAAAATCAACCACATCGTGCGAGGTCATGCCTCCGCGTTTGTTGACCATCAGAAGTCCGTCAAAAGGCATGGGATTGTTCATGGGAAGAGGGAGAGCAGGCGGCCGAGGACGGCTTGTTGGTTGGGGGTGGCATCCTTGGCAAAATTGATGCCCGCGGCACCGGGGTGGCCCCCGCCACCGAATTCCTGGGCGAGGCGGCTGACGTTGTGTTTGCCTTTGGATCGCAGGCTGACTTTGAGGGCGCCACCGGCGCGGATCTCGAAGAGGGCGGAAATTTCGACTCCGCGTATGGTCAGGGCTTCCTCCACCAGGCCTTCGGTGTCGGAGGCGAGGGCGCCGGATTCGGCAAACATCCCGGGGTCCAGGTCGACCGTGGCCAGCTTTCCCCCGGCGTGGAATTGAATTTTCTGGAGGGCCAATCGCCGGAGGGCAAAACGCGGGGGGCTGATGGATTGGTAGCACTCGCGGGCGAGTTCAGAGGGATCCGCCCCCAGTTCCACCAGGCGGGAAGCGATTTGGAAGGTCCTTGCCGTGGTGCCCCGGTAGCAGAAGGATCCGGTATCCGTGGTCAGGCCGACGAACAGATTGCCGGCCGCGTCGGCAGTCGGTTTCCAGCCGGCTTCATCCAGCAAGCGCATGACCAGGGAAGCCGTGGAGGGCTCCGAGGGGTCGATGATGTTCAATAGCCCGTAGCAGGTATTGCTTTCGTGGTGGTCGAGGTTGATATCCGGGGGCCTGTTCCAGGTTTGGAAGGCCGGGCCCAGCCTTTCCAGCGTGGAGGTGTCCAGGGCCACGAGTAACACATCCTTCCCGGGAAGCTCGGCGGGGGGAGGTTCCACCCGGTTCCGGCCGGGGAGAAAATCGTAAAGATCCGGCACAGGGTCCTGGTTGAAAATGCGGATTTTCTTGCCCTGGCGTTCCAAGGAGAGCCCGAGTCCGAGGCTGCTTCCCAAGGCATCGCCATCCGGCCGCTGGTGGCCGAATATCCAGATTTCCCCGGCGGAGGCGAGGTTGCTGATGGCTTCGTTGAACGGGGAGGGTTGCATCTTAGGTGGAGGGAGAAGTTGCCAATCTGGTTGGGGGAATCAACCAGCGAATTGGGCCCGGCGGAAATCAGGCCTCCGGGCCGACCTGGAAGCGGATCGTCCCCTCGGTGGCATGCGGGCGGGCCGAAGGCCGCAAATCCTGTGTCTCGGACTCGTGGGCGCGGCCTTTGTGTTTGGCCGCCGAGGCGCTTTTTTCACCCGAACCGCAACGCAGCAGGGCGGCACCCAATTGGATGAGGTCGCCGGATTGGAGCTGGGTGGCCTTGGTGATTTTTTTGTTGTTCACAAAGGTGCCGTTGCGCGATTCGGTGTCCGTGATCCAATATTCCCGCCCGCGTTTGTCCAGGGCGCAGTGGTGTCCCGAGACCGATTCCACGCCCAGGATGATATCATTGTCCAAACCCCGGCCGATGGAAATGGTGTCCGCGGCCAGTTCGTAGACTTTGGGAACCGGGTCGGAAATCACGGTTAACTGGGTGATTCCCGGTGTGGGAATGGTGGCGCGGACTTTTTTTGTTTTTTCATCCGCCCTCCGGGCGGCTTCCAAAAGCAGGAAATCGGTCTGGGTGAATATGGTGCGGGCGGGCTTGGCTTCGGAAGGAACAAACACCCCGTTTGAGTTGGGAACGCAAACCAGGCTGTAAAAAGCGTCCTCCGGGATGGCTGTGCCACATTCCGCATGCACCACCTGCCCCCCCACCACGTGGAGTGTCCCCTTGGTACTACCGTGCGAACATTCTATGTGCCCGCTTCTCTGGCCGATTAGGCAGAGCTGAAGCACTTCCAGCGTCGTCATCGGGAAGTATCATGACGCATTATTTTGTAGTGAAAAGACCTGAGATGGCCTGCAGATGTTTTTATTGCAAGGACTTGAAGATCGGGCATGTTATGCGTATTCCAATCCACTATTAACATGGCGTCCGGTTTTTTAGGATTTTTAGGTAAAAAGAAACAGACTGACGCTCCTTCGAGTCCGCCAGCCCCGGCGGTTCGTGGTCCGGGGTCTACCCCCCCTCCCGGGGCACCTCCGCCGCCGAGTTCCGCGATGACTGCGTCGATTCCCGGGGGAACGGCCCGTCCTCCCGGCTCCCAGCCCCTTTTTGAACGCGCCCGCAAGCGGGTGACGCAACGGCTGTCCCTGGCCGGCTTGAATTCGGGGGGTGTGGGATCGGCCAAATTCAAAATACCGGCCGCAGAAGCGGCCCCCGCCCCGGCGGCCGCACCGGCGGCCGCACCGGCCGCACCGGCCGCACCGGCCGCACCCGTGCCAGAACAGGTGGAAGCGGTTCTGGCCTTGCCGGCATCGGTGGTCATTCCCCTGCTTCCCGAAACGGTCCTTCTTGCCGACCCTGCCTCCCTTTTGAATTCTCCCCAGGGCCAGATGGACTTCCGCCTCCCCTTGGGCACTGTTTTGCCCATGCTGCCCTCGGGTAAAATCGAGTTCAGCATCGGGGACCTGAGCCAGTGCGCCCCGGATGGCATCATTCATTCGGTCGAATCCCTGGGTGAATGGGCGGCCCAAAATGTGCTTCTTCCGCTTCCGCAAGTGGTCATGCGGATTCCCCCCGAGTTCATGACCCTCCGCCGGGATCAGAAACCGATCGATACCGCGGTCGCGGCGATGGATGATCCATTTTCCCCGGAAGCCCTGCGGGCCAAAGCCGAGGCGGCGCAGGCCGCCCAGGCTGAACTGGAGCAAGCCTCCGTCGAGGCGGCTATTTCTTCCACTCCGTCCCCGGCTGTGGAGGAGTTGCCCGCTGCCGCTACCGCCGAAATCGAAACCCCGGAGCCGGTTCCCATTGTGGAAGAAGTGCAACCCGATGTGCAGCCCGAAGAGGTTCCGTCGCCTGCTTCCGCCGTTGTGGAGGAAGCCTACGAACCTGTTCCCGCTTATCGTCCGGTTGCGGAACCTTCCATCCCCGAAGAAACGCCCGTCATACCCGAACCGGATTTTTCCTTCACCCAGAGTGCGGAATACCAGTCGCTTTTGAGCAAGCTCCAGATGGCGGAGGAACCCGTTGCCGCCGCCGAACCCAAGCCGGAACCCGAGCCTGACCAGCCCGTTTCCATCCCGGAAGCGAGGGAAGTTTCTCCCGAGCCCGAACCTCCGGCACCCCGGCCGTTGCATACCTTCAGTTTCCCCAGTCCGCCCAAGCCACAGGTCGCGGAGACGCTTCCTGAGAGGCCGCCGGAGGCTCCTCTCCCCGCTTCTCCCCTCAGCGCTGCTGTGGATGCCGCCCCGGCGATTTCAGGCAGTTTCCACAAGGCCCTGCAGGGCCTGACCCACCGTGAAAGCGCAGAAGAAACGCCACTGGTCCATCATTCCGAATTGCACGACCTCATGCGCCTGCCTGCGGAGGTGCCTGCCGGTTTCAAGGAATTCACCCGCCAGCTGAGTCTCTGGCCGGGCATGAAATGCTGCGTCATCTGTGGTCCCGACGGCCTGCCGATTGCCAGTGCCGGGAGCGAGGGGAAATCGGGGGATTCCCTGGCCGCCCTTGCGCCTCGCCTGTTCAAGAATGCTTCGAACCTCCTGGCGGATCTGGGGCGCACCGATCTATTCGAAATGAATTTCCCCGGCGAGGCCGACAGCCTGACCCTCTTCCGCAACAGGCACTTTATTCTCATCACGGTGCATGTTGACGAGCAGCTTCCCACCATTTACCGCCAGAATATCCGCGAGGCGCTCAACCTTCTGGCACAATCCGGACCCGGTTAATAACATGGCGTTCATCAATTACTCCAAGAGGGAGATCCAGCTCAAGATTGTCTACTACGGTTGCGCCCTTTCAGGCAAAACCACCAACCTGATCAATCTCCACGGGGGCATCACCAGCACCCAGAAGGGGGACTTGGTTTCGCTGGCCACGGATGCGGACCGCACCCTGTTTTTCGATTTCCTGAGCCTCAATACCCAGACCCTCCCGGGATTCGACACGCGGTTCCAGCTCTATACGGTTCCCGGCCAGCCGGTTTACAACACCACCCGGCAGCTGGTGCTCAAAGGCGTGGACGGCATCGTGTTCGTGGTGGATTCCCAGTGGGAGCGCATGGAGGAGAATGTGGAATCATTCGCCAATCTCCAGGAGAACCTGATCGAAAACCACCTCAGCCTGGCCCAGATCCCTTACGTGTTGCAGTACAACAAGCGGGACATGGAAAACGTGGCGCCCCTCCATTACCTGGAATTCACCTTCAACAACCGGGCCAACCGGGTGCTGTCCTTCGAGGGCTGCGCCAACAAGGGGGACGGGGTGCTCGATACCCTCAACGGGGTGGCCCGTTTGCTCCTGGCCAAGTATTCCAAATCGGCCGCACCGGTGCGTGCGCTGACCGGCGGAAACAAACCCAGCTAACATCGGGGAATTCTCTTATGGCAATCGGCATGCTTTCAGTGGAAGACCAAGTGGCGATAGAGGGCTACCTCAAGGAGTTCCTCGCCAAATCCGAGGCCCAATGGACCGCGGTGGTGGACAAGGGGGGGAATCTCTTCGCGGAAATGGGGGAAATCGGTTCGCTGGACATCAGCATCCTCAGTGCCCTTGCCGCCGGATCCTTCGCGGCCACGCGGGAACTGGCCAAGCGACTCGGGGAACAGGAGTTCACCGCGCTCTACCATGAAGGCAGCCACATCAGCATCCTGATGACCGCGCTGGAGTTCGACTGCCTGCTGATCACGGTTTTCGGTGAAAAAACCAACATTGGGTTGGTCCGCTTTTATGCCCAGCAGGCCACGCCGGGCCTGGATTCCGCCCTTTCCAATGCCAGTGAGACCGAGGCCCAGATGGGGCCCCTGGAGATTGAGGCCGATCTGGCGCCGGACAGCGGGGGCATCATCCGCTAGGTTTTCCGGCCATGACCCGCTCGGGCTCACCGCTGGAATCCCCCGTGGTCTCGACCCAAACCGGGAAGCAGACGGATCCGGGGTGGGAGGTCATCGTCTGGAATGACCCGGTCAATACCATGAGTTACGTGGTCTACGTTTTCATGAAGGTGCTCCGTTTCGACCGGGACCGCGCTACGCGCCACATGCTGGAAGTCCACGAGCGGGGACGCAGCTGCGTCGCCCTGGAAAACCGGGAGAAGGCCGAATTGTACCACCAACAAATCCTCCGCCACGGTCTCCGCTGCACCCTGGAGCGGGTCTCCTGAATTCCGCCCATGCAAATCCACCTGGGCAAAGGCCGCGTCATCCTGGAATTTTTTCCGGCCGAAGCCCATTTCTTGTCGGAGATCCTCGGGCGCATCGCCCAAAACTACGAGGACGCGGACCCCGGGGTTTTTAACGGGGACGGTCTCGGGGAATCCGGATATGCGGAGGAGGACGTCGAGTCGTGGAGGCAGGAACTCCGGGAGGGGGGGGATGACAATGCGCGTCTGGCCCGCCGGTGGATGGCCCACTTGCGGGTGGAAAACATGGATTGGATCAGCTGGGAAATGACCCCGGAAGATGTCGGGCGGTTCCTTCTCCTGGCCAACGACCACCGGATGTATCTCGCCCGGCACTTCCAGGTCACCGAAAAAGACATGGCGCTCGAGTTGGATGAACTGGAGGGGGACGACCGCCGGACGGTCCTGCTGGAGATCCACTTTTTGGCCCACATGATGGAATTGCTCCTGCCCTTTGCCCCCCTGTGAAACGCCCTCGCCATACCCGCGAACCCCGGCTAGGTTGAACCCATGGGCCGGATTATCCCAGTTTCCATCCTGGTTGTGCTGGTTTTATGCGGGACGCAATCCCTTCCCGCGGCATTGAAAGACATGCTCCAGTTCGAGGACAAGATGAACAAGCCTTACAACATGTCTGACAAATTGTTCGACACCAACGAATTCAAGGGAACGAAGAAATACGAGGGGTTGAAGGAATTCAAGACCACCCCGCTCAACAGCAGCCAGCCCGCTTATCCGATGCCCGCGGCCAACAAGTCCTTTGACCGGTCCGCCAAAATACCGGCAGGCGGGGGGCAGGTGTTCACCGGCAAATCGTTTCTGGCCGCGGACAAAGTATATCCCACGGGGCCGGCCGGCGGGTTTTCGGGCAATTACCAGACCAGGACCTCCGCGGAATTTTCCACGGCCACCATTCCCATGGGTGAAAAAACCTATGCCGGGGCGGACAAGCGCTACCAGGGCAGTGAGATGCAGCGGAAGACAACGGAAGTCGATATCATCAACAAAACCCTGCACAACAAGGAAAGCCTCAAGGGGGGGACGCTTTCGATGGACGAGGTCCGGGAAATCCTCAACAAGACGGAATGACGCCGCGGTTCAGGGCTGGAGCACGATATCGCGGGTGTCTTTGAGCTCGGGATAGTTCGAAAGGATCACCCTCACCTTGTAGGTTCCCGGGCCGGCTTTGGCACTGAGAGCCTTGAGGGGGATGGTTTCGGTGTAGGTGATGGATTCCCCCGCATTCACGAAGAGGGCGTCCGCTTCCTGGGTGAAGATCTTGTCGTCCGACCAGAGCCAGATCAGTTCATCCCCCGGTCCGGTCACGGCGATGTCATACCGCTGGGCGTCGGGAAAGGAGAGGGGATAGGATTTCTTTTTCCCGATATTCTGGACCTTGAAGATGGCCTTGAATCCGCTCACCGGCTGGCCGTCCTTGCCGGCGGGGTTGGTAATGGAGATTGCCTCGGGGCTCAGGGTGAGTTCCGCCTTGAAATCTTCCAGATTGATTTCGTTGGCCCGCTGGACCCGGGCTGGATCCCCCGAGAAAAGGCTGTAGCGCTTGCCCACCGGGTTGATGAATTTGTCCGGAACGACACGGCGGGTGGGATTGACGTCCACGGAACGGCCCGTGAAGGGGAGTGCAAAAAACAGGGCCAGCAGGGTTGCGGCGGACAATAGGCGCATGGGATCAGACTAAGCGACCGCGCATGGGATTCAATCCTCTTTCCAGGCTGACGGGAAGACTTGGCAGATCGGCAAAATCGGGCAGAATGGCCGCATGTTCTCAATGCGAAGCCTGATGGTGGTCCCGGTTCTCCTGCTCACGGTGGCCACGGGGTTGGCGGGGGCGTCCAAGCCCACCATGACGTTCCGGATCCATATCCAGGTCAAGGAGGACACCAAGGGCGAGGGGGCGGTATTGCCCATAGCCCTGAGCAGCCCCCAGCAGATCATCACCGTCAGCCGGGTCCCCAAAATATCCGAGAACCACCTCCAGTCGGTGATTGCGACCCCGGACGGCGGCATGATGGTCCAAACATCAACCACCGGTGCCCGCTTGCTTGAGGAGGCCACGCTTTCCAATCCGAACCAGATCATGGTGGTGTTGCTGAACGGACAGGTGGTTTATTCGCCGGTCATTGATATACCCCTGCGCTCGGGACGGTTGCTGATCCCCGGGCCGATTCCTCCGGCAATGATCACCGCCCTGCAGCAGAGAATCGTCGAATTGCACAAGCGATAAGGATCAGCAGGGCTTTCCCGGGAAATTAGATTGTCTACTTTCCGGCGGGTTGCAGCCGGGTGGGCTCTTAATTGCGAACGAGATTCGGTTTTATTTGCACCCCGGGTTCTTGGCCCTATGTTTAAAGCGCATGAATACGCTGGAAATCCGAAATCTGCATGCCCGCATTGAAGAGCGGGAAATTCTCAAGGGTTTGTCGCTGACGATCCCCCAGGGAGAAGTCCACGCCCTGATGGGGCCCAACGGTTCCGGCAAAAGCACCCTGGCCAAGGTCATCGCAGGGCATCCGGACTACGAAGTCACTGCCGGAGAGGTTCTGCTGAACGGGGAGAACGTCCTTGATATGGAGCCGGACCAACGGGCCCGCAAAGGATTATTCCTGGCCTTCCAGTATCCCAGCGAGATCCACGGGGTTTCCATCGCCAACTTCATCCGCGCAGCGCTCCAGGCCCGCCTGCCTGAAGGCCAGGAAATCGACGCCGTCGAATACTACAAAAAACTCTATTCCAAGATGGCCATGCTGGAGATGGACAAGTCCTTCACCAGCCGGGCGGTCAACGACGGATTTTCCGGCGGCGAAAAAAAGCGCAATGAAATCCTCCAAATGGCCATGCTGGAACCCACCTATGCCATTCTGGATGAAACCGACAGCGGTCTCGACATCGACGCCCTTCGCATCGTTTCCCAAGGGGTGAACAAGCTCCGCGGTCCCGGGCTCGGCGCCCTGGTGATCACCCACTACCAGCGGCTTCTCGACCATATCATCCCCGATGTGGTCCATGTCATGGTCCAGGGACGCATTGTCCGCACCGGCGGCCGAGAACTCGCCCTGACCCTGGAAGACAGGGGCTATGACTGGATCATCAAGGAATCCGCCGAATCCGCGGAAGCGGCAACCGTATGACTGAAAAACCCGATCTGAATTTGGAAGTCGATTCCGGGAATTTTTCCTATCCCGAGGACTACGCCTTTGATGCCGGATACGGCCTCAATGAGGAGACGATCAAATACATTTCCGGGGTCAAAAACGATCCGGACTGGATCCGTGAATTCAGGCTCAATGCGCTCAACGTGTTCCGCTCCAAGCCCAATCCCACCCACTGGGCGACCAAGGATCTGGAGAACATCCATTTCGAAAAAATCCGCTACTACCTTTCCAAGGGGCAGACCCCGAAGCGGAGCTGGGATGAAGTGCCCGACGATGTGAAACGGACCTTCGAAAGGCTTGGTATCCCTGAAAAGGAGCGCAAATACCTCGCCGGGGTGGAAGCCCAGTTTGACAGTGAGGCGGCGTATTCCAACGTCAAGGCCGCCCTGTCCGACCAGGGGGTCATCTTTGTGGGCAGCACCGAAGGGTTGCAGAAGTATCCGGAAATTTTCCGCCCCTGGTTCGGCAAGGTGATTCCCACGGGAGACAACAAATATTCCGCACTCAACAGCGCCGTCTTCAGTGGTGGCAGCTTCATTTACGTGCCCAAGGGGGTCAAGGTGAGGCATCCGCTCCAGGCCTATTTCCGGATCAATGCGGAAAATTTCGGCCAATTCGAGCGCACCCTCATCATTGCCGATGAAGGGGCTGAATTGACCTATATGGAGGGATGTACCGCCCCGAAATTCGAGACGGCCACGCTCCACAGTGCCGTGGTCGAACTGGTCGCCCTCAAGGGGGCCAAAATCCAGTACATCACGGTCCAGAACTGGAGCGCGAATGTATTCAACCTCGTCACCAAGCGGGGGCTGGCCATGGAAGAGGCGGAGATCAAGTGGATCGACTGCAACATCGGTTCCCGCCTCACCATGAAATACCCCGGGGTCATCCTCAAGGGGCGCAAGGCCCGGGGGGAAGTGCTTTCCATCGCCCTGGCCAACAACGGCCAGCACCAGGACACCGGTGCGAAAATGATCCATGCGGCCGACGAAACCACCTCGACCATCACGGCCAAGAGCATCAGCGTGGGCAGCGGCCGGTCCTCCTACCGCGGTCTGGTGTACATCCCCAAGCACCTGAAGGGGTGCAAGAACAACACCGAGTGCGATGCCCTCCTGATCAACACGGATTCACGCACCGATACCTACCCCGCCATCACTGTCAGGGGGCAGGGGAACTCGGTCCAGCACGAGGCCAGCGTGAGCAAAGTGAGCGCGGAACAGATATTTTACATGCAGCAACGGGGGCTTACCGAGGCCCAGGCCATGAGCATGAGCGTCAATGGATTCGTTAACGACCTTGTGGCCCAGTTCCCCATGGAATACAGCGTGGAACTCAAGCGCTTGATCGATCTTGAAATGGAAGGGTCGGTCGGGTAACAATCCTCGGCTTAACCCCAAAACATATGGCAGACCTCGAAAATAAATACACGATCAA
>Ga0209066_10007637_pt1 | contig 10682 bp, 8 predicted proteins | sample All_14_2_FD_187198 | JGI IMG/M metagenome (GOLD analysis project Ga0209066, IMG submission 187198) | Freshwater microbial communities in response to fracking from Pennsylvania, USA - Allegheny Zone_MetaG_DW_15 (SPAdes) (version 2) ... | reverse complement strand
GGGCACGGCCACCGGCCCAATCCGCCCCACCGGCACCGGCAGTTCCAGCAGGCCAGACGGCCAGCGGAAGGGTCCGCGCGGGGCGCCGGGCCAGCCGGCCAGCGGGTTGCGTGCCGGCAGCAGGGAGGAAGAGTAGGCGAAGCCGAGTTCCGCCAGCACCTCCGGCACCCAGCCGGCCGCGGGCGTCAGCGAGAAATAGGGGGCGCGGAAGCCGACGGGTGCGAAGCCGGTCAGTGCCGCAAGCCTGTCCCGCGCGGTCGCCATGGCCATGCGGAACGCCGCGGGCGCTTCTTCGGCCAGATGACGGTGCGCATGGCCGTGGGAGGCGATCTCATGCCCCCTTCGCGCGATCTCCCGCACCAGGCCAGGTTCGCTCCGGGTTACAGAATCCAGAATGAAGAAGGTGCCGCGCGACCCGCGCGCCTCCAGCAGGTCAAGCAGCCGAGCCGTCGGGCCGGTCGGCCCGCTGCCGCCCGGATGCGTCTCCACGTCCACGGTGAAGGTGAAGATGGCCGGCAGGGCGGCAAAGCGGCGGGCAGCGCGCGCCGACGCCCTTGTTCGGCCGCTTTCGCATTGATAAGTGAAGGTTCCGGAACGGGTTGGCATGGCGGCTGAGGTTGCCGGCGGACCTATCCTCTTCAGGGCCAAAAGGCCAGAGGGGCGTTCCGGGGAGGCATTGCGACGCGCGGCGGGAGCCCGAGCTTGACGACCACCCTCTCCTTCGAAGCCGAGGTTGCACGCCTGATCGTGGAGGCGCTGCATCTCGAAACCCCGCCGGAGGCGATTGATCCGGAAGCGCCGCTGTTCGGCGAGGGGTTGGGCCTCGATTCGATCGACGCGCTTGAGATCGCGCTCGCCGTGTCGCGCCGCTATGGCTTCCAGCTTCGTTCCGACGATGAGCGGAACCATCGCATCTTTGCCTCGCTGCGCGCCCTGGCGGCGCATATCGGGGCGCATCGGACCGCCTGATGCCGGGATTGCCGCTGACCTCCCGCGGATTGGAGGAGGTGCTCTTCCGCCGTGGCGCGGCCCCGGTCACGGTGGCGCGGTTCCTCGCCGAAGTCGCGGCGCTCGCCGCACGCCTGCCGGCGGAAGGGCCGGTGCTGAATTTCTGTGCGGATCGCTACCTGGCGCTGCTGGGCTTCGCGGCGGCGCTGTCGCGCGGGCATGTCACACTGCTTTCCGCCGATCGTACGCCCCAGCGCCTGGCCGAGATCGCGCAGAGGCACGGCGCGGGCTATGCGCTGTCCGATGTCGCGGTTGCCCTGCCCCTGCCTGTGCTGCGGCCGGATGCCATGCCGGGTGAGAACGCGCCCAACCCGATGATCCCGGCCGAAGCTGTGGCGGCCATCGCCTTCACCTCCGGTAGCACGGGGGAACCGCAACCACATGCGAAGCCCTGGGGCGCGCTGGTCGCCGGCGCGCGGGGCGCGGCGGAGACCTTCGGCGTGACAGGCGGGACCAGCATCCTCGGCACCGTGCCGGCGCAGCACATGTACGGGTTCGAGACGACGGTGATGCTGCCGCTGCAGGGCGCGGGCGCCGGGCATGCCGGGGATGTCTTCTATCCGCAGGACATCGCGGCGGCCCTGGCCGCCCTGCCCGCGCCGCGGCTGCTGGTGACGACGCCGCTGCAACTGCGCGCCTTGCTGCGCAGCGCCGTCGCGATGCCGGCGCTGGACGGCATCGTCTCCGCCACCGCGCCCTTGTCGGATGCGCTGGCCGCCGAGGCGGAGGCCGCCTGGGGCGCGCCGGTGCGCGAGATCTACGGCGCGACCGAGGCCGGTTCCATCGCGTCCCGCCGCACGCTGGCGGGACCAGGCTGGACGCCCTACCCGGGCACGACCTTCACCATCGGTGAGGACAGCGCCAGCGTGACCGTGCCTGGTCTGCCGGCGCCGGTGCCGCTGTCGGATCGGCTGGTCTGGGACAGCGAGGGCTGCTTCCGGCTGGAAGGGCGGCTCGCGGACATGGTGAAGGTGGCGGGCAAGCGGGCGTCGCTCGCCGGGCTGGCACGCATCCTGACCGGCATCGCCGGCGTCGAGGACGGCGTCTTCGTCGCCCCGGACGACCTCGATGCCAATCCGCAGGCGCGGCTGGCGGCCGCCGTCGTGGCGCCGGGGCTCAGCGCGGATGCGATCGTCGCGGCGCTGCGGGAGCGGGTGGAACCTGCCTTCCTGCCGCGGCCGGTGGTCATGCTGCCGGCCCTGCCCCGGGACACGATGGGGAAGGTGTCACGGAACGCGATCGCGGCGCTGGCCTGGCGGCGATAGGAGGTAGCGGTCCCGCCGCATTGCCGGCAGTGTGGGCCGGCGCATTTCATATTTGCGAATGCGAGTGATTTGCATCATAGCGTGACGACTCCACGGCCCTGAGAGGGAACCCGACGGCGTGACCGAAGACCTGATGACCGCGACCCGCCCGGCCGCCGCTTCCCCGCAGCAGACCTTCGGCACGGCAGGCGTCGCGCCGATGGAACGCCCGAGCCTCGTCACCCGCTTCTTCATGAGCGTCGTGGCCTGGGCGGAACGGCTGAACCTGCGCTGTTCGAAGGTCGGCAACCCTCCCGTCTACGACAACGCCACCTTCCCCTGGGCGCGCGAGATCGAGAAGGACTGGCACCTGATCCGGGCCGAGCTCGACCCGCTGCTGCAGCGCCAGCAGGACCTGCCGAGCTTCCATGAGCTGTCTTCCGACGTGAAGACGATCAGCACCGACAGCGCCTGGAAGACGTTCTTCCTCACCGGCTATGGCGTCTCCTCGGAGCGCAACATCGCCCAATGCCCGGACACCTGGCGCATCGTGCAGCGCATCCCGGGGCTGAAGACGGCAATGTTCTCGATCTTCGAGCCCGGCAAGCACCTGCCGGCGCATCGCGGTCCCTACAACGGCGTGCTGCGGCTGCATCTGGGGCTGATCGTGCCGGAGGCAGTACCGGGCCAACTCGCCATCCGCGTGGACCGGCAGGTCTGCCATTGGGAGGAAGGCAAGGCGCTGATCTTCGACGATGCCTATGAGCACGAGGCATGGAACCACACGGACAGGACGCGCGTGGTGCTCTTCGTCGATTTCGTGAAGCCGCTGCGCTTTCCGGCCCGGCTGGTGAACTGGTTGCTGCTGAACCTCGCCGTCTTCACGCCCTTCATCCGCGAAGGCATGGACAATCAGAAGGCCTGGGAGAAGCGCTTCTACGAGCAGGCCGAGGCGCTGCGGAACAGGCGCGCCTGATGCCAGAGCTCCCGTTCCCGATCTGAGAAACCGAGAGGGGCGTCGCCCCTCTCGGGCTCTCCCCACCAAAGGCCCGAGGCCTTTGGGAACCGATACTTGGCACTGGCCGCCACTGTCGGAAGAGGCGCCTGAACCCGCCCATGCGCACGGAACACACGACGCGGGGAATGGAATGCCTGCACCGCACGACACCAAGTGACGGTTTCCAAAGGCCTCGGGCCTTTGGCGGGATGGCTTGGAGGGGCGGAGCCCCTCCAACCTTCCGCCCGCCCCGGTCTTTCCCAAGGGCGGTTGGCACAAGTCAGGTCTTGTAGTCCGGCTCCTCCCGGTCGAGCACGCGGCGCCAGGCGTCAAGGTGCAGCCGCGCGTCGAGCTTCTCGCCCCAGGCCCCGGTGTGGTGGCGGCGCGCTGAATCCGGCAGCGTGTGGAGCTTCCGGCCGGTCTGCATGGCCGTCATCTGGTACATGGTCGTGCGCTCGGCCATGTAGGTCTCGTCGAAGGCGTCGTGGACGGTGGGGCCGACCACGGTCACGCCATGGCCGCGCATCACCATGATCGTCTTGTCGCCCATCAACCGGGCGATGCGGTCGCCTTCCTCATTGGAATGCACCGGGGCGTCGCCCGACGGGTCATAGACCACGCGGTCGTTCAGCAGCAGCGAGTTGTGATGCGACAGGGGGAACTCCGCATCCTCGATCATCGACAGCGCGGTCAGCCAGCGCGGATGGACGTGGATGACGCAGGTCGCGGCGGGGTTGGCCAGATGGATGCGGCAATGGATGTGGAAGGCGACCTTGCGCAGCTCCCCCGTCCCGCGCACCACCTTGCCATCCAAGTCGCAGACGATGAGGTCGGAGGCGCGGAGTTCCTGGAACAGGAATCCGCGCGGGTTGATAAGGAAGAGTGGCTCCCCGCTATCCGGCAGCATCAGCGAGTTGTGGTTGCCGATATGCTCGTTCCAGCCGAGGCGGGCGCCGATGCGGAAGACGGCCGCCATGTCGCAGCGGAGCGCCCATTCGCGTTCCTCCGCACGGCTGTCGGTGAGGTTGCGGATCACGGTCGACATGGGGGCCTCCACGCACGCGGAAGGGTGAAGGCTGGCATGATCGCGCCGGGCCCGCCAGACGCGGATTGACGCATCGCAGCAGGGGTCGGAGGCTTCCGGGCGGTCCGGCCTGTCGAGGAGCCCTGCATGCCATCGCCCGCGGAACTGCCCATCACCGGCTATCTCGACCGCTTCTCGCATCGGCCGGGCGAGCGCTTCACGGCGCATGTCAGCGTGCGCGAGGGCGGCGCGGCGCGGGCGCGGCTGGTGCGGGTGATCTCGGGTGATCCGAACCCGGAAGGCCCGGGGCTGCGCTTCGAGGATCTGTCGCATCGCTTCGATGTGACCTTCGCCGGACGGCGGCAGGCGATCCGCATCGGGTCGCATGCGGTGGTGCCGCGCGGGCCGGTGCGGGACGTCGGCCCAATGACCTGGACGGCGCTGGTCTGGCTGGGCGCGCCCCCTGTCAAAGAGGCCGTCGTGATCGCGGAAGGCGATGTGGTGCTTACCCTGACGCCGGATGGCGTTGCAGGCGCGATCGGCGGCGTCGTGGTCGCGACGCCGCGCCCGCCGGCGCTGCGCTGCTGGCATCGCCTGTGGCTCAGCGCCGATCCCGGCACGGGGCGGGCCGCGGTGGGGATGGTGCCGCTCGACGGCGGGACTGAGACAGTCGCGGCCACCGTGGTGCCGCATCTGCACCTGCCGGCCGGCGGCGGGCGCATCGTGATCGCCGCGGATGCCACGGGTGGCCGCCACCTCACCGCCAAGGTCGAAGACCCGGCGCTGCTGAGGGGCTATCGCGACAGCTTCCCCCATCCGGCGGCGACGCTCGCCGCGCTCGACCCGATCGCCGGCTGGGATTTCGCCCGCGACATCCCGACGCAGCGCATCCTCGATGTCGGGGAGCAGCATTGCGACGGGTATCTCGTGAACCTTCCAACGCGCGCCATGGTAGGCGCGCGCTGGTCGGGGCGCGAGATGTGCTGGCGCCATGCGCCAGAGGATTACGGCGCCATCCATTTCCATGCCGACGACCTCGGCGATTGCGGCTGGCAGGCGGACTTCGCCTTCGACGTGCCCGGCGACCTGCCCTCGGGGGCCTATGCGCTGCACCTGACCTGCGCCGAAGGCGAGGACTGGCTGCCGCTCTATGTCGTGCCGCCGAAGGGCGAGGCGCGGGCGCCGGTCGCCTTTCTCGCCTCCACCTTCACCTACCAGGCCTACGCCAACCATGCGCGGGGCAATGCGGACGCCGCCTACAAGGCGCGCGTCGCGGAATGGGGCGCCTATCCGCACAATCCGGACGATTTCCCGATCTATGCGGGGTCCACCTACAACCTGCATCCGGATGGCAGCGGGGTGTCGTTCTCCTCCCGCCTGCGGCCGATCCTGACCATGCGGCCGGGCTTCCTGACCTTCAACGACGCGCGCGGATCGGGGCTGCGGCACTATCCGGCGGACACGCATATCCTCGCCTGGCTGGAGGCGAAGGGCATCGCCTTCGACGTCATCACCGATGAGGATCTGCACGAGGAAGGCCTCGACCTGCTGAAGCCCTATCGCGTGGTGATGACGGGCTCGCACCCTGAATACCACACCATCCGCACGCTGGACGCCCTCAGCGACTACACGCACGGGACGGGGCGGCTGACGTATCTGGGCGGCAATGGATTCTACTGGCGCATCGCGGTGACGCAGACCCTGCCCGGCATGCTGGAACTGCGCCGCGCCGAGGGTGGCATCCGCGCCTGGGCCGCTGAACCCGGCGAATACTATCACCAGACGGATGGCGCCTATGGCGGGCTGTGGCGCCGCAACAGAAGGCCGCCGCAGATGCTGGCGGGCGTCGGCTTCTCGGGCCAGGGGCTGTTCGAGGGAACGCATTACCGCCTGCTGCCGGAAGCACGCGACCCACGGCACGCCTGGATCTTCGAGGGCGTGGAGGGCGAGACCTTCGGCGATTACGGCCTGTCCGGCGGCGGTGCCGCGGGCTTCGAGCTGGACCGCGCCGACCCCGCGCTCGGCACGCCGGAAGGCACGGCGATCCTCGCGCGGTCCGAGGATCCGCCGGCCTCCTTCGTCACCGTGCCGGAGGAGCTGTTGTCCCACGTCAAGACCGTCACCGGCGAGACGCCCGACGCGCTGAAGCGCGCCGAGATCGTGTACTTCGAGACGCCGGGCGGCGGCGCCGTCTTTGCCACCGGATCAATCACCTGGTGCGGCAGTCTTTGGCAGGATGGCGCATTCCAGGGCCCGGTCAGCCGCATCATGGAGAATGTGCTGCGCCGCTTCGCCGACTGACCGGTTGACAGGCTGCCTGACGCATCGGACGCTCGCCGGAAAATCGGGATGGTCAGGCACATTACTGGGAGATGAGGCAGACAATGCACGCTCGTATTGCGTCTTCGGTTCTGATCGCGGGCCTTTCCTTGCCGGGCATGGCACTGGCGGCGCCGTTCACCTGCCCGTCGCGCGGGGGCGACATCGTCTTCGGCCAGGAAGCCAACGTGAATTCGCTGGACCAGATGACGTCCAGCACGATCTCCACCCGCAACATCGCGATGAACATCTACGAATCGCTGATGACGCGGGACGAGAACAACCGTCCGATCCTTGAACTCGCGGAGAGCATGGAGGAGTCCGGCGACGGGCTGACCTACACCTTCAAGCTGCGCCGCGGCATCACCTTCCATAACGGCAAGCCGATGACCTCGGCCGACGTCGTGGCGTCGTTCAACCGCTACAACCGCATCGGGTTGCAGCGCAGCACGCTCGACAACGTGGCAGGCTGGGACGCGCCGGATCCCTACACCTTCATCATCCGGATGAAGCAGGTGCAGCCGACCTTCATCGAGGCGCTGTCCAGCTTCTCCGTGCCCATCGTCATCATCCCCTCGGAGCATGAGAATGACGAGCGGCAGCAGCTCCGCACCGTCGGCACAGGGCCCTTCCGCCTGCTGGAATTCGTCCCTGGCAGCCATGCGCGGCTCGGCCGCTTCGACGGCTATCAGCCGAACACCGCCTTCGAGCAGCGGACCGGCTTCGGCGGCTATCGCGTCGCCTGCGTGGACACGGTCACCTTCCGCATCGTGACGGAGGCCTCGGCCCGCGTCGCAGGGCTCGAGACGGGCGAACTGCAGGCGGTCGAGGACGTGCCGACGCGCTCGCTCGACAGCCTGCGCCGCAACAGCGCCATCACCATCCTGCCGCTGCAGAACTGGTGGATCCAGATCGCGCTGCCGAACACGGCGAATCCGCCGACGGACAACCTCGCCTTCCGCCGCGCGGTGCAGGCCGCGATGGGCATGGAAGACATCATGGATGCGGCGACGGACGGCAACTACCGCCTGAATGTCGGCTTCCAGTATCCGAACCAGCCCAGCTACACCGACGCGGGGCGCGAGACCTACAACATCAACGATCCGGCCCGCGCCCGCGCGCTGCTGCGGGAATCCGGCTATCGCGGCGAGCCGATCACCATCCTGACCAACCGCGACTACCCGCCGATGTACAATGCGGCGCTGGTCATGCAGCAACAGCTTCGCGCCGTCGGCATCAATGCCAATCTGCGGGTCGTGGACTGGCCGACCTCGGTGCAGATGTCGCAGCGGGTGAACAGCAATGAATGGCACTTCTTCCATTCGGGCTGGGGCACGCAGCCGGCGCTCGGTGCGCTGGCGACGATGCAGTTCCTGGTCGCGCCCGGCGCGAACTACCGGCCGCGCGACGACAAGGACGATCCGGACGTGCTCGCGGCCTGGAACCGCATGAACAACGAACGCGCCCCCGAGGCGCGGCAGGCTGCCTTCGCCGACATGCAGCGTCTCGTGCTGGAGCGCGCCTATGCCTACCCCTTCGGGGCGCTGACCAAGGTGCAGGCGGTGCGGTCCAACGTGCAGGGTTACGTGCCCTTCCGCATCCCGCGCTTCTCCAACGTGTGGCTCCAGCGGTAGGCGGGTGGTCAGGGTCGCGGCCGGGCGCATCCTCAGCGCAATCCCGGTCCTTCTCATCGTCAGCCTCATCACCTTCGGGTTGATGCGGCTGATCCCCGGCGACCCGGCGGCGGCGATCGCCGGGATCGCGGCCACGCCGGCGCAGATCGAGCAGCTGCGCCAGGACCTTGGGCTCGACCAGCCGATCTGGGTGCAGTTGCTGCACTACTATGAGGGTCTGGCGCAGGGGGATCTCGGGCGGTCACTGCTGCTGGGCAAGGGCGTCTTCGCGGCCACCATGGAACGGCTGCCGGTAACCATCGGCCTGTCGCTCTATGCCCTGGTCTTCACCCTGCTGATCGGCATCGCGAGCGGCATCGTCGCGGCCCTGCGCCAGAACTCCTGGATCGACCAGGCGGCGATGATGTTCGCCATGATCGGCATCAGCGTGCCGAACTTCTTCCTCGGCCTGCTGATGATCATCCTGTTCGCCGTGCATCTGGGCTGGCTGCCCTCCGGTGGCTACGTCGCCTTCAGCGAAGACCCGGTCGGCTGGCTGAAGAGCCTCGCCATGCCGGCCTTCTCGCTGGCGCTGCTGCAAGCCGGATTGCTGGCGCGCATCACCCGGTCGTCCATGCTGGAGGTGTTGCGCCAGGACTATATCCGCACGGCGCGGGCCAAGGGGCTGCCGCAGCGCAAGGTCGTCCTGAAGCATGCGCTGTCCAACGCGCTGATCCCGATCGTGACCGTGGTCGGCATCATCATCTCCTTGCTGCTGTCCGGGGCGGTGGTGACCGAGGCGCTGTTCTCCATTCCCGGCATGGGCCAGTTGCTGACCCAGGCGGTGCTGAATCGTGACTATCCGATGGTGCAGGGGGGGCTGCTGCTGGTGACGACCTTCCTCGTGCTGGTGAACATCACGGTCGATGTCCTCTACGCCGTGCTCGACCCGCGGGTGCGCTATGAGTAGCGACGACGCCGAAGGCATTGCCCTGAAGCGCGAGCATCCGGCGCGCGTCGCGCTGCGCCGGCTGTTCCACCACAGGCTGTTCGTGACGGGGCTGCTGCTGTTCGGCGTGGTCGCGGCCATCGGCATCGCGGCGCCCTGGATCACCGACATCGACCCGCAGCGCCTGTCCATGCGCAACAAGTTCCTCTCGCCCAGCGAGACCTGGATCTTCGGGACCGACAATTTCGGCCGCTCGCTCTGGTCGCGCACCGTCTGGGGCGCGCAGCTCTCCATGATCATCGGCGCGTCGGTTGTCGCGCTGAACGCGGTGTTCGGCACGCTGATCGGCGCGGCGGCCGGGTATTTCCGCAGGCTCGACAATGCGCTGATGCGCGTAAACGACGCGCTGATGGCGTTTCCGGCCATCCTGCTCGCCATCGCGGTGACGGCCGTGCTGGGCCCCTCGACGCTGAACGTCATCCTCGCGCTGTCCATCGTCTATATCCCACGCACAGCACGCATCGTGCGGTCCTCCGTCATCGTGCTGCGGGAGATGGAATACGTTCAGGCCGCGGTCGCCGCAGGCGCGGGGCATTGGCGCATCCTGCGCCGCCACATCCTGCCCAACGCCATGGCGCCGATGATCGTGCAGCTCTCCTTCCTCTTCGCCTATGCGGTGCTGTCGGAAGCGACGCTCTCCTTCCTCGGCGTCGGCGCCGTGCCGCCCACGCCGACCTGGGGCAACATCATGGCCGAGGGCCGCGACTTCCTGCGCGAGGCGCCCTGGATCATCACCATCCCCGGCGTAATGCTGATGATCACCGTGATGGGGCTCAACCTTCTCGGCGACGGGCTGCGCGACGTGCTCGACCCAAGGCTCAGGATCCAGCAGTGAATCTCCTTGAAGTTCGCGGACTCACCACCGCCTTCATGACAGGGCGTGGCGAGGTGAATGCCATCGAGGACGTCAGCTTCTCCCTGAAGGAAGGGGAGATCCTCGGCATCGTCGGCGAATCCGGATCGGGCAAGTCGGTCACGGCGCTGACCATCATGGATCTGCTGCCGAAGCCGCCCGCGCGCGTCGCCGCCGGGGAGGTTTTCTTCAATGGCCAGAACCTGACCCGGATGTCCGACCGCGAGATGCAACGCATCCGTGGCCCGGGCATCTCGATGATCTTCCAGGAGCCGATGACGTCGCTGAACCCGGTCTTCTCCATCGGCGACCAGATCATGGAGACGATCGCGGCGCATGAACGCCTGTCGCAATCCGATCTGCGCAAGCGGGCCATCGACATGCTGGACAAGGTGGGGATTCCCTCCGCGTCGCGGCGCCTCGACGACTATCCGCACCAGATGTCCGGCGGGCAGCGCCAACGGGTGATGATCGCCATGGCGCTCGCCTGCAATCCGAAACTGCTGATCGCGGACGAGCCCACCACCGCGCTCGACGTGACGATCCAAGCGCAGATCCTCGACCTGCTGATGGATTTGCGCGACGAGTTCGGCATGGGCGTCATCATCATCACCC
>Ga0209066_10007636_pt1 | contig 10682 bp, 10 predicted proteins | sample All_14_2_FD_187198 | JGI IMG/M metagenome (GOLD analysis project Ga0209066, IMG submission 187198) | Freshwater microbial communities in response to fracking from Pennsylvania, USA - Allegheny Zone_MetaG_DW_15 (SPAdes) (version 2) ... | reverse complement strand
CTACGTGACCAGTCTGCAGCCGAGCGGCCCGGATCGTTATCAGGTGAGCGAGGTGCAGGTGCGGAAACGACCCCTCTTTGCCTACGGGCACCTGCAAGTGCGAACTCATCACTTCGGCGATCGCGAGTTGGTTCAGGCCTCGGTGCCGCAGGCGCTGGCGCTCCCTGACCAGGAATTGGCGCGCTGGGTGGAACGTACCGGTCAGGCAGTGAGTCGTTGGTTCGGACGCTTTCCCGTTGATCGCGCCGTCCTCCTGATTACTCCGGCAACCGGTGGAGGAATCCAGGGAGTCACCTACGGCGAGGGCGGTCCCCACATTTACTTGAAGATTCCCCGCAATTACTCGGCGGCTCAGATCGCCGACTCCTGGCAATTGTGCCACGAACTGGTGCACCTGGCCGTGCCCGATATGCCCTATCAGCATCGCTGGCTTGAAGAAGGCATTGCCACCTACGTCGAGCCGCTGATTCGACGACAAATGGGGCTGGTGAGCGACAAGAAGGTGTGGTCGGACCTGGTCGAGGGATTGCCGCGCGGTCTGGCCGAGGTCAGCGATGGCGGTCTGGACGGAAACCACAGCTGGGGTGCCACCTACTGGGGTGGAGCCCTGTTTTGCCTGGTGGTGGACGTGCGGCTGCGAGCCGAGAGCCACAATCTGCATACCTTCCAGCAAGCCTTGCGCGGGGTGACGGCCCAAGGGAATATTTCGCAGTCTTGGACCCTATCGCAGTTTCTGGATACGGCTGGAGCCGCCGTCCACAGTCAGGTCCTGGAACAGGTGCACGAGGAAATGGCGCAGGCCGGCGAGCGACTGGATCTCGACCAGCTCTGGCAGAAACTCGGGGTCCAGGAAAGGGCGGGACATCTGCTGTTTGTGGCGGCGCCATTGGACTTTGTGCGTCAAGGCATCGCCCCGGGCGGCTAGCTGGTCGACATCTTTTCGGAAAACTGTGCCTTTTCCGCCAGCCGGCCTTTGGCTAGGATGGGTCTTACTGGGGTCAATCTATTCAGGAGAGCTTACATGTCCAAAGAAAAAGGTTCACTACAAGTTAAAAGCGGTCTGGCTCAGATGCTCAAAGGCGGAGTCATTATGGACGTGAGCACTCCCGAGCAGGCCGTTCTGGCCCAAGAGGCGGGCGCTTGCGCCGTGATGGCTCTGGAGCGGATTCCCTCCGAGATTCGCAAGGAGGGTGGCGTCTCGCGCATGTCCGATCCGGCCATGATCCAGCGCATTATGGACGCGGTCACCATTCCGGTCATGGCCAAAGTGCGCATCGGCCACTTTGTGGAGGCCGAGATTCTGCAGGCTCTGGGCGTTGACTTCATCGATGAGTCGGAGGTGCTGACGCCGGCCGATGAAGAGTTCCACATCGAGAAGAATCACTACAAGGTCCCTTTTGTGTGCGGTTGCCGCAACCTGGGGGAAGCGCTTCGTCGCATCGGTGAAGGCGCCGTGATGATCCGCACCAAAGGCGAAGCCGGCACGGGCAACGTGGTCGAGGCGGTCCGTCATATGCGCACCGTCAATGCCGAAATCCGCCGGGCCAAACTGATGCCCGAGGAAGAAATGATGAGCTATGCTCGCGATCTGGGCGTGCCCATCGATTTGCTCAAGCAGGTGAAGAAGCTCGGCCGCCTGCCGGTGGTGAATTTCGCCGCCGGCGGTATTGCCACCCCGGCCGATGCGGCTCTGATGATGCGCCTGGGTTGTGACGGCGTCTTCGTGGGTTCGGGGATCTTTGGAGCCAGCGACCCGGCGGCGCGGGCCAAAGCCATCGTAGAAGCCACCACCCACTTCGCCAATCCCAAGCAGTTGGTGCAGTGTTCGCGCGGGCTGGGCGAAGCCATGCGTGGTTTGGACATTTCCCAGATTCCTCAGCACGAACTGGTGCAAAGTCGTGGCCGTTAAAATCGGCGTGTTGGCCCTGCAAGGGGCCTTCCGCGAGCACTGTAACTACCTGAAGCGCTGCGGAGCCAGGGTGGTTGAGGTGCGCATGCCCGAGGACCTGGAGGGACTGGATGGCCTGATTTTGCCCGGCGGTGAATCGACCACCATCGGCAAGTTGTTGCGCCGTTACGGTTTCGAGCAGCCGCTCAAGGAGTTCAAAAAGCCCATCTGGGGCACCTGTGCCGGCATGATCTTGCTTTCTCGAGAAATCCTGGGCGGACTTCCCGATCAGCTGGCCCTCGACCGAATTGACCTGCGAGTGACGCGCAATGCCTTTGGAAGACAGGTCGATTCCTTCACTGCCCAGCTGGAGATGAGCAATTTGGAGCAGTCGGTTCCGGCCGTTTTTATCCGCGCCCCGCTGGCCGAACCCCTGAGCGACCGGGTTGAGGTTCTGGGGACCATGAATGGCCAGATCGCGGCCGCTCGTCAGGACAATATTTGGGTCAGTTCCTTTCATCCCGAATTGTCGGGCGACTTCCGGCTCCACCAGGCTTTTGTGAATTGCTGCGCGGGGGAATGCTGAACTTCCCAGAGAATCGCATTCTTCACAAGTGGATAATGCTCAGAAATTGCGTGACGCTGGCCTGAAGGCCACCCGGCCCCGCCAACTGGTGCTGGAAGCCTTTTCTCAATTGGCGGGTCACCATAGCGTGGATGAAGTGGTCGCCTGGCTGCGCGAGCGGGGCGAACCATTGCAACGGGGTTCTGTCTACGGCGTGGTGGAAGCGCTGACCAGCAAGGGGCTGCTGCAGTTGGCCGATGCCGGACCGGGGGCCGCTCTCTACGAACTCTTTCAACATGACCACAGTCATTTTGTGTGCGAGAGCTGTCACGCCATCTTCGACGTTCCGCTCGAAGCCGTCGAACTTCCCCGACTTGATTTTGCCGATAGCGTGACGCGCGTGCAACTGGTCATTCGCGGCACTTGCCACAACTGCAAAGTCTAGCAGGGGGTCGCCACAAACTCCAGGCTGCTGGCAAACATGGCCAGCGGCGTATTCTCCACCAGGCACTGATCGAGCCGTTCCCAGAAGCGGAAACCGGGCAGGCGCAGGCGATTCTTGGGAAGGAGTTGGCGCTGCCACAGGTCCAGCACCTGAAAGTTGCTTGACTGCAGCAGTTGTCGCGTCTGAGAACGGCCGTAGAGGCGGTCGTGGTACCAATTGCCCAGCAGGCGCACGGCCCACATCACCCACGAATATTTGTAGGGAAGGTTGAAGCAGAAAAACAGTCCGTTGGGGCGCAGCACGCGGCGGATCTCCCGAAGCGAATCAACCTCCTGGGGCACATGCTCAAGCACACCCACGCTCAGCACCACATCGAATTGGCCGGTTTCAAAAGGCAGTTCGTAGGGGTGATCCAGGGACTGCACCGTCGGTCCCAAAATCAGGCTGCCTTCGGTTGGATCCACGTCTGCGGAGGTGACTCGCGCGCCGGCCTGGTTGAGCAGATAGCTAACCTGGCCTTTGCCGCAGCCCCAGTCCAGGATTTTGAGGTCGGGCAGCGGCTTTTCGAACCATTCTTGACTGAGGGCCCGAATGTATTGAGCCAGGTATTGGTAGGGCAGTTGGCCACCTGGATTGCCTAAGAAATGCCAGCCCACCGCCTGATCGCGAACAACCTCGGCCAGGTGTTCGTCCAGTGGCCAGGGATGGGCGAAGATTCGCCGGCGGAGTTGAGTCAAATAGTCAGGCGGTAACAATCTGGCCGCCGATTCGACCGGACCAAGTCGCAGCCCTTGTGCAGGGGCGACGACCTCGAGCGCCAAGGGCCCGTCAATTAATAACCTATACACCTGGCGACCGATCCATCACCGATCGCGGCATCGCTCCTCAGTTACCTACTCCAGTAGGCGCCTTCGGAAGCTCTTTGCGCTCGGCGCGCCTCGGTCGCCAGGAAAATGCACAGGTTATTTGCTTCCGGGCCCTAAGTTTTAAGGACACCATCAAGGGAGAATCTTTACTATGCCCGTCAATCAAGCCACCGCCACCTGGAAGGGCGACCTGCTCCACGGCCAGGGCCACATCGTGGGGAAAACCGGTGCCGTGGACGTGACCTTTTCACTGAAGTCCCGCTCCGAAAACACCTCCAACACCAATCCTGAGGAATTGATCGGAGCCGCCCATTCCGGCTGCTACAGCATGATGCTGAGCGCCCTGCTGAGCAAAGCCGGCAAGCCCCCCGAAGAGATCACTACCGTTGCCAAAGTGACCCAGGACGTAGTCGACGGCGCCTTTCTGATCACCAAAATCGAGCTTTCCACCAAAGCCAAGGTGCCCGGAGTAAGCAAAGAGGAGTTCCTGGAATTCGCCGACAACGCCAAGAAAAATTGTCCGGTTTCGCGCGCCCTGACCGGCACCAACATCACCCTCGAAGCCGAGCTTCTCTAACGTGTGGCGACGGGTTCTGCTAGAAATCCGGCCGAAGCCCCCAACTCCGTCACGGCAGAGCCGCTCCTCCGTCGGGTATGGTATTCGCGGCCGGTTTCTAGCACTACCCGTGGGGCGTTGCGCAGCCTCCAACCCCTCTTGACGTTGTCAAGGTGGATTCCGGCAGCGCTCCTTTGCCTGGCCCTGACGGGTTGGTCGGCGGCTCAGCCCGTCCCCCCGATGCCCTATCGGGCGGCTGGTCTCACTGAACGCCAGGCCGCCCGATTTTTGTTGCAGCGCCTGACCTTTGGGCCGCAGCCCGGCGAGGCCGAGGCGGTCGTCAAGCAAGGCCTGGAAGCCTGGGTCGAGGCCCAGCTGGCCGGCGAGGCTGGCGAACCTGAGCTGCAATCGCGTCTCCGGGGACACGGAGGCGAGGAGCGAACCGCCTACATCAATCGCAATCGCATGGTGGAAATGGCCGAGCAAGACACCCTCAAAAAGTGGACCGAGGGCAGCGAGCGGAGCCGGCAGATCTACGAGGCGCGCCTGCGTGAATTTAAAGAGTCGCAGGGACTGCTGACTTACGATGATCTGATGGACGAGGTGCGCTTTCAGAAACTGGTGCGCTGCCGCTACGCCAAGAATCAACTGCGCGAAGTGCTCACCGACTTCTGGTTCAACCACTTTAACGTGGCGGCTTTCAACGACAACGTGCGCATGAATGTGCTCAGCTACGAGCGCGATATTTTGCGGGCTGAGGCTCTGGGTTCGTTTCCGAAACTGTTGTTGGGCACATCCCAGCACCCGGCCATGCTCTACTATCTCGACAATGCGCAGTCTTCGGCCGCCGCCGGCGTGCAAACCACTCTGAACTGCCGCTACCAGGCAGCGCCCGGTGAGGAGCAGGAGGAACTGCGCCAGGGCCAGCCACTCAAGCGCAAGAACGGCGGGCTCAACGAGAACTACGCCCGCGAGGTCATGGAACTGCATACCCTGGGCGTCGACGGAGGCTATACCCAAAAGGACGTCACCGAGTTGGCCCGCTGCCTGTCCGGTTGGACTGTGCTTTACCCCGAGGCCAAGAACGATGCTCTGCGCACTCTGATCGAACCCGGCCCGGTGCTGGGTTATGAGCAGGACGGGGATTTTCTCTTCCGCGCCGATTGGCATGACGCCGAGCCCAAGGTGCTGCTGGGCCATGCCCTGCCGGCCGGCGGAGGGCGTGAAGAAGGCGAGCAGGCTCTGCGGATTTTGGCCGAGCACCCCTCCACCGGGCGATTTCTGGCCCAAAGATTGGCCCAACGCTTCGTGTGCGACGATCCGCCGGCCGCTCTGGTTGAGCGCCTGGCCGGTGTCTATACCCAAACCCACGGGGAGATTCGCCCTCTGATACTGGCGGTGGTGGAGTCGCCCGAGTTTTGGGCGCAGGCTTCCCATCCCGCCAAGGTCAAGTCTCCGCTGGAGTTTTTCGTCAGCAGCTTGCGTTGCTGCGGCGCCGAGCTCCAGTTCGAGCGAGCCCACTTTTACTGGCTGCAACGCATGGGAGAAACCCTCTACGGCTGCGCGCCTCCCACCGGTTATCCCGAGGACAGTCGCGCCTGGGTCAGCACCAGCTCCCTGGTCAACCGCCTCAATTTCGCCACCCAGCTCTCGCAGAACCGCATCAAGGGGATTCAAGTCGACTGGGGCGCGCTGGTGCGCTCCGGACAGGAGCCTGGCCTGGCTTTAGAAGCAGCGCTGGTGCCGGAAAGCGGTCTTTCGCAGGCCGAGCTTTCGGCCAAGCGCCTGCTGAGCGGCGGGGACGGCTATAGCGGAGCGCGAAAATGGTTTCGCAATCCCAAGCCCGCCGACTACGAACGTCGCCGGCAACAGGTCTGGGCTACCAAGGTGGCCGGGGTTTTGCTGGGAAGTCCAGCCTTTCAATATCGTTAAGGAGAACATCGATGCCCACCTACGTTTATCGTGTCGCCGGGGAAAAATTGGAAGTGAGCCACAAGATGGCCCACGATCCGCAGACCTGGGGCGAGCTTTGCGCAGTGGCCGGCCTCGAGTTAGGCGATCGCGACCCTCAGGAGAAGGTCGAGCGGCTGATCGTGCCGGTGGCCACCTCGGTCAGTCAGTTCACGGCCGACTACAAGAACAGTGGATTCAAGCGGCTGGAACGGCGCGACAGCGGAGTCTACGAGGAAACCACCGCCCCCAAAGGCGAGCGCATCATCGACTCCAACTAAAACTAAAGCCGCCTATTTTTTGCCGATGGGCCTGTTCCAGTTGGTGAGCAACTGCTGGGACAGGGAATCGGGGGGATTGCCTTCTTTGTGCAGATCCTCCCGCAGGGTGAGCGGACTTTGGGCCTCAAACCAGCGTTGCGGGGTCAGTTCCAAGGAGGTCTTCAGGGCTTTTTCGCGCTCCAGGCTGGCGGCGAACCAGGGGACCGCTTTGGCTTCCGGGGAGTCGTCGTGGGGACTGCAGTCGATATCCAGATGAACCAGGTTGGGAAACATGCGGAAAGCCAGTAGCGCGGCCTGGCGGCATTGGCGAAAGACCTGGGCGCGGCCGGCCCCGGTTCCCACGAAGAAGCGAATCTGACCAAACCAGCGACCACGAAATTGCCCGATTCCCACTTTCATGGCCGGCCACGGGTAATATTCGCGCTTGATGGCCACCGCCAGTTTCAGTTCCTGATCGGCAGAAAGATACATCAGTTGGGTGGGAGGGGGTTCACTGGCCACCAGCGAGGTGAACAACAGCACGCCGAGGAGCCTGCGCATCGCCACTACTTAAAACTACGCGCCGGCAATCCTGTTCATTTAAATATTGAGGCGGGCGGATACGTCGGAAAGCGGCAGCAACACGGCCAACACCAGGAAACCGACCACGATGCCCATGGCGGTGATCAGCACCGGCTCCAAGAAGCGCAGCACCAGCGAACGGCGCCGTTCCAACTCCCGCTCGTAGTATTGCGAGGCCGAGTAGAGCATGGCCTCCAGGTCGCCGGTGCGTTCACCGGTGCGCAAGAATTGTTGCAGTAGCGGAGGCATCCAGGCCAGCCGGGCCACCGAATTGGAGATGCCGTCACCGCGTTCCACCGATCGCTCCAACTGCTGCAGGCCGTCGTCCAGGCTGGGACTTTGCATGATCTCGCGACTGAGCTGCAGGGCGCGCACCAGGGGCACACCGGCGCCGTGTAGCATGGCCAGGGTAGAGCACCAACGCTCCAGCAAGGCGGCCAGCAGCATGGGGCCCCACAGGGGCAAGCGCAGGGTTACCGCCTGGCGCACTCCGGCCGGGATCCAGCGAAAAACTCCCAACGCCAGCAGAATCAGGGCCGGCAGGGCATAGCCGCCATAGTCCACCATCCAGCCGCCGGTCCAGAGCATGACCTTGGTGAAAACCGGCGGGTCGATGCCAAGCGAGCCATACATCTCCTTGAGCACCGGGGTCAGGAAGTAGAGCAAGCCGCCCAAGAGAAGGATTGAGATGGATATCAGGATTACCGGATAAGTCAGCGCACCCGTGAGCGCCTGGCGGTTTTGCAAATCGCGTTGCAGGTAGTCGGCGAATTTCTGCAAGATGCCGGGCAGCTTGCCGGACTCCTCGCCGGCTTCCACCATGCGCAGCAGAATACCGGGAAAGAGGTCTTCTTGCCCCAGTGCGCCGGCCAGGGTCTGACCCTCGCGCAGGCGCACGCGCACCCGCTGCAGACCGGATTGAACGGTGGCGTTGCCTTCACTGATGGCCAGCGATTCCAGGGCTTCATCCACCGGGATGCCGGACTTGAGTAGCGAGGCCAACTGGGTGACCAGATGGGCCAGCCCCTCATCGCCGATGCCGCGCGCGCCCTGACCGGAATTCTCTTGCAGCTTGCTGGGAAAAAGGCCTTGCTCCTTGAGGCGCTGGTAGGCGGCCGAGGAGGAGGGGGCGTCCACATAGCCCTTCTTTTCTTTACCAGCCGCGTCATGGGCGCGGTATTCGTAGAGAGGCATTACATGGAGCGGGCAGCTCGGGCTGCCTCATCCAGACTGGTCCAGCCCAAGCAGACCTTGCGAGCGGCATCCTCCAGCAACGAATTCATGCCCACCAGACGAGCTTGTTCGCGCAGACGGCGCGCGTCGGCTTCCTGGGCGATCAGGCGGCTGATGTCCATGGTCACCGGTAACCATTCATGAATGCCGAAACGACCGCGGAAACCCGTGTCAAAGCAGGCTTTGCAACCCTGGGGCAGACGGCAGTCGGCCTGGGCGGGAGCCCGTTCCAGGCCGATTTTGGGCCACTCATTGTCAGCCGGCTGATAGGGGCGGGCGCACTGGGGGCAGAGACGGCGCACCAGGCGTTGGGCCAGCACGCCCAGCAAACAGGATGAGAGCAGGAAGGCGGGCACCTTCAGGTCCAGCAAGCGCGTGGCCGCCGAAGGCGCGTCGTTGGTGTGCAGGGTGGACAACACCAGGTGGCCGGTGAGGGCGGCGTTGACGGCGATGTTGGCGGTTTCCGCGTCGCGGATTTCGCCCACCATCACCACGTCCGGGTCCTGACGCAAGATGGAGCGCAAGCCCTGCGCAAAGCTGAGGCCGATGCGTTCATTGACCTGAATCTGACCCACGCCGTTCATGCGGTATTCGACCGGATCTTCGACCGTCAACACGTTGGTCTGGGGCGACTTCACCTTGTCCAGCAAAGAATACAGGGTGGTGGTTTTGCCCGAGCCGGTGGGGCCGGTGATCAGCAGCAGCCCATAGGTGTGCTCCAGCGCCCCCATCAGTTGATTTTGAATGGTGTCCAGGGTGCCCAGCTGTTCCAGCGAGAGGGCCTGGGCGTTTTTCTCCAGCAGACGCATCACCAGGCGTTCCCCGTAGAGAGTGGGCACGATCGAGAGACGCACGTCGATGACGCGCGAGCCGCTGCGCACCTGCAGGCGACCATCCTGAGGCCGGCGGTTCTCGGCCAGGTCCAGGCGGCTCAATACCTTCAAGCGGGCGCTGATCTCCGAGTGTTGCTTTTGGGCGACCCGCCGCTTCTCGTGCAGCACGCCGTCCACGCGCAGGCGCACAGCCGTCTCGTTTTCAAAGGGTTCGATGTGGATGTCGGAGGCGCGCAGGTCCATGGCCTCGAGAAAGAGCTGGTTGACCAGACGCACGGTGGGAGCTCCGCCCACGTCGTGCAGCAGGTCGAGCATGGCCGACTCGCTTTCGCCCTCGTCGAAGATATGGTCGGCCGCCTCGGCCAGTGATTCCTTGAGAACCAGGCGGCGCAGACCCTCTTCCAACTGCTCTTTGGTGAGCAGAATGGGTTTGACGTCCTTGCCCGCCTGCAACCGGATGTCTTCCAGCAACTCGCGGGGAGTGTCGGGCAGAATGCCCACCTCCAGCCGGGTAGGAGTGTCCTCCATCGGCAGCATCCGGTGGCGCTGCCAGAATTCGACGGGGATCATTTCAGCTCCAGTTTGCGCGGTAGCGGCAGGCGAGCCACCTGCTGGTCACCGATCCAGGCGGATACATCGAAGTAGTAATCGCCCGATTTGGTGGGGAAGCGATAGGGAGGCAGAATGACCTCCCGATCCTCGTTGGGCTGCAAGCGTTGCGGTTCGGTGAAGGTGTCCGCGGGCGTATCGCCTGGGGCGCGCACTTGCTGGCGCAGCACCACCTCCACCTGGAAGGGATTGTTGTTGCGAATGTGCACGCGGGCCTGACGCAGACTGTCGCTGGTGTCGGGCGGCGTGATGGTCAGGTTTTCCAGCGTCAACGAACCTTCGGGGGGCGCGACGTTGCGGGTGGGACCATAGGGTTCAGCCACCGGGTAGCGCTGGGTCGGGGGGCGCGGTTCGTGTTGCGAGTCGGACGGTTTGCCTTCGTCCTTGAGGTATTTCTCGTAGGAACGATCGAGGCGCGAGATTTCGTCGGGATGTTGAATGATGTAGGGCGTCAGAGCGATAAACAGAGTGGTCTTTCGCTCTTCTTTGTTGGTCTCTTTGAAGAGATTCTCGATGAAGGGAATGTCACCCAGAATCGGCACCTTGGTGACCACGTCCAGGGTGCGCTTGGAAATCAAACCGCCGATCAGCAGCGTTTCCCCCTCTTTCAACTGCACCTGGGTTTTTACGCTGCGGTTGGAGATCAAGGGAATGACATAGCCGGTCGCGCCGATGTTCTGGCGCAGAAAGTCGGTGACTTCCTGCACCTCCTGGTCGATTTCCAGGCGCAGCGTATCGGACTGACTGACGTGCGGAGTGAAGGTGAGTTTGATACCCACTTTCTTGTAATCGTAGGTAATCAGCGGTTGACCGAAGTTGTCGAAGCGAGCGCCGGTGGCGAAGGGAACCACGTCGCCGACTTCCACCACCCCTTCCTTGTGGTCCGAGGTAAGCA
>Ga0209066_10007635_pt1 | contig 10683 bp, 12 predicted proteins | sample All_14_2_FD_187198 | JGI IMG/M metagenome (GOLD analysis project Ga0209066, IMG submission 187198) | Freshwater microbial communities in response to fracking from Pennsylvania, USA - Allegheny Zone_MetaG_DW_15 (SPAdes) (version 2) ... | reverse complement strand
CGTCAGCGCCTCCGCCGTCAGCGCGCCGTCCTGTAGCTTGGCGGCCGAGTTGCCGCGGCTGCCCGACAAATTCGCGGAGCCGGCCGGCGTCTTCCGGCCTTGATTGAGGATGGTCATGAAAGAACCCTGGCAACTCACCGCCGCCGCCGCGGCCGCCAAGCTGCAGGACGGCACGCTGACCGCGGAGGCGCTGACGCGCTCCTGCCTCGAACGTTGCGCGGAGCGCGAGGCGGTGGTGAAGGCCTTCACCTTCCTCGATCCGGGCCTGGCCATCCGCAATGCGCGGCGGGTCGACAAGGCCTATGCGAAGGGCGTGCTGCATGGGCTGCCGCTCGGCGTGAAGGACATGATCGACACGGCGGACATGCCGACGACGCACAATTCGCCGTTGTATGAATCGCTGGTGCAGGGGCGCGATGCGGCCTGCGTGGGCATCGCGCGCGGTGAGGGTGCGGTGGTGTTCGGCAAGACCGACACGGTGGAATTCGCCGCGGCCGGGCGGCGCGCGCTGACCCGCAACCCGCATGACACGACGCGCACGCCAGGCGGTTCGTCCTCCGGTTCTGCCGCGGCGGTCGCGGATGGCATGGTGCCGATCGCCTTCGGCACGCAGACGGGCGGCAGCACGATCCGGCCGGCATCCTTCTGCGGCGTCTATGCGATGAAGCCGACCCATGGCGTGGTGAACAGCGAAGGGGCGAAGCGGTATTCGCACACGCTCGACACCATCGGCTGGTATGGGCGGTCGCCGGCCGACCTGCATCTGGTGGCGCGCGCCTTCCGGCTGTTCGGCATGGAGGCGGCGCCGGCGGCGAAGCCGGTGCGCGGCTTGCGCATCGCGCTGTGCCGCGGGCCGCATTGGGATGTCGCGGCGCCGGAATCGCAGGAGGCGCTGCTGACCGCCGGCAAGCGATTGGAAGCGGTCGGCGCGGTGGTGGAGGAACTGACGCTGCCGGCGTCCTTCGACACCATCTCCCGCGCGCATCACATCGTGCTGTATGGGGAGGGGCGCGGCGCCTTCCTGCAGGAATTCCTGACCGCGCCGGGCGTCCTGCACCAGGATTTCCACGACCGCGTGCTGAACAAGGACGGCATCACGGCGCAGGACATGGTCTGGGCCTATGACCATGCTGCGGCGTGCCGGCGGCTGTTTGACGCACTGTTCCCGGGTTATGATGCCGTGCTGGCACTGGCGGCACCCGGTGAGGCGCCGGTCGGGCGGCAGGACACCGGCAACGCCATCTTCAACAGCATGTGGACGCTGCTGCACGTGCCCTGCATCGGCATCCCCTGCACCAAGGGGCCGAACGGGCTGCCGGTGGGCGTACAGATCGTCGGCCCGCGCATGGGCGATGCGGCGCTGCTGGACGTGGCGGCGGCGGTGGCGCCGGTGGTGGATGCGGGGTGACGGGCGGGGTCGCCGCAGCTTACCGGAATTGGCATCTGGTAATCTGCGGCGCGATGGCCTATCTAATGGCCATCAGCTTTTCTTGGTCCCGCTGCGCTCTCCTTGCTCTTGATCGAGCGCCGAGCCCGCCCGCTTCCCCCAGCAGAAGATTGATCGGACGTGCCATGCGGCGCGGCTGTAGCGACACGCTCGAACGGAACAATTCCATGTCCATTGGCACCATCAAGTGGTTCAACGCCACCAAGGGATACGGCTTCATCCAGCCCGACGACGGCTCGAAGGACGTTTTCCTCCACATCTCCGACGTCGAACGCTCCGGCATCGGCACGCCCCAGGAAGGCGACAAGATCGAATTCGACCTCCAGCGCGGTCAGCAGGGCAAGATGTCCGCGACCAACCTGCGCAAGGCCTGAGCTACCGTCCCGGCGGACCACAGAGTTCGCCGGAACGTCGCCTGTGGCGCCATCCTCCGCGGTGGCGTCACCAAGAACGAAGAAAGACAATCATGACCATTGAAGCACGCGCCCCGCGCGCCATCCCGGCGCGCAGCGGCATACCTATCCCGGCGCAGGCCGCGACGCGGCCCGGCATCGGGCTCTCGCCCGCCGAGATCCGCCAGATCGTCCTGGATATCCTCGGATGAACCGGCACAGACAGACCGAAACCCACAGCAAGGGACAGCAGTAGGCCACGATGCAAGGTTTGAAGCGCGACGACTTCAACGCACGCCGCGAAGCCGCGGATCGCGCCCGGAAGGCGATGGTCCAGAGGTTCCGCGAACAGCCTCGCCCGGACGATCCCGTGGTGCAGGAGCGGCTGGCCGCGCAGCGCGCGGTGGCTGAAGCCCGCGAGAAGCGCCGTGCCGACCGCCTCGCAGAGCGGGCTGCCCAGGCTGAGGCTGCCGCCGCCGAAGCCCGGCGCCTGGCCGCCGAGGAGGCCGCTCGCCAAGCCGAGGCTGCGCGCCTGGCCGCCGAACAGGCGGAGCGGGACGCCGAAGCCGCCCGCGCCGCAGCCACCGCCGCCATGGAACAGGAAGAACGCGCCGCCCTTCTCGACGCCGAGAAGAAGGCGCGTGCGCTGGCCCTTGCCGCCGAGCAGAAGGCCTTGCGCGACGCGCGCTATGCCGCCCGCAAGGCGCGCCGCAAGTAGAACGGCGACCTGACCCGGCACGACGACATCCATCGAGGCGGCCGCACCGCGGCCGCCGATCAGCAGGACATCCCCATGGCACTCCCGGCCGCCGAAGAAACCGCCCCGAAAACCGAGGCGGAGATGGAAGACGAGATCGCGCTGATCGCGAAGCGGCACCGCATCTCGCCGGCCATCGTGCGGGAGATCATGCGGAGCACGGGCGCGACCGAACGATCGACGATCGAACGCGAGATCGCCAAGGGGAAGGCGCGGCGCTGAAATTCGGCGGCGCTTCTTCCTGAAATGTGGAACCGAGAGGGGCTTTGCCCCGCTCGGGCTCTCCCCACCAAAGGCGATAGGGCCTTTGGAAACCAGCACCTGAAGCCGGACGGCCACCCGCCGGGACCGATACCGAAACGCGCATGCGCGCACGGAGCGCCTTGCAGGGGTGCGCCATGCACCTAGTGCACGGCGCCAAGTATCCGGCTCTCCAAATGATCCATCATTTGGCGAGGTGGATTGGAGGGGCGGCGCCCCTCCAATCCCAACCTTACCGGCTGTCTCCGAATACCATCGGCATGAAGCGCCCTGGCGTGGAAGACGACGTCGCCGTCGTGCTTCTGCGGCGCATCACGCCTGGGCGCGCCAAACCGCGGCGATCTCTGCCCCCGTCGCATTCCACACGCCGCCACGCGCCAGGATCGCGTCTAGCATCGCGCCAAAGGCCTTGGCGCGATGCGGCTGGCCCATCAGCCAAGGGGTGACAGCGAGCGTCAGGATGCGGCCGCCGCCGGTGGCCCGTGCCTCGGCATCCAGCGTCGCATGGGCGGCGAGGACAGCATCGGTGAAGTCCTCGGTTCCCATGTTCTGCTGAAACAACATGCGCTGGTCGGACAGATCCTGCGGCAGCGGCATGGCCGTCAGCGTGCCGGCCTTCGTCGCGAAGGCATAGGGCATGTCGTCATTCACCCAGCCGCTGGTCCAGGTGAAGCCCTCGGCCGCGACGAGATCTGCCGTGCGCGCCGATTCCGAATGCGCCGGCGAATGCCAGCCGGTGACCGCATCGCCGAAGCGGGCGCGCAGCAGCGCGGCGGCTTCCGCGACCACGGCGCGTTCCTCGGCTTCCGGGACCTCGGCATGGTGCAGATGCGCCATGTCGAGACCCGCGCAGGCGGGTTCCCAGCCGGCGCCGGCAATCTCCTCCATCAGCACCGGGTACTCGCGCGCCAGCGCGGCGCTGATCAGCGCGGTGCCCTTCAGCCCACGCGCGCCCATCGCCTTCATCATGCGATAGATGCCGATGCGATTGCCGTAGTCGCGCTGGGTGAAATCCCAATAGGACGGATAAGGCCGCTCCATCCCGCCAGGCGCCGTGAACGGCTTCAGCGGCATGTCCATCGGGAAATGGCCGACATGCACGGCGATCCACAGCGCAATGCGCGCCCCGCCCGGCCAGGTGACAGGCGTCGCGCGAGGCAGGACACGGTAGGCATAACGGTCGTGATCCATCGCCCGCTTGCGGATCGGGTAGTCGATGTAGTCGGGCGGCAGCGTCATGGCGTGCCCTCCGCGATCCAGGCTTTGTGGTCGGCGAGGTGATGGTCGATGTAGTGCTGCGCGATCTCCCGGCCGGTCGCGAGCCACACCTTGTCGTGCGACGTGATGTGCGCGAGCACGGCATCGAGCGCGGCCACGCGATGCGGCTGCCCGATCAGATACGGGTGCAGCGGCATGCACATGACCGTCCCTGACTCCGTGCCTTCCTCGTAGAGTTGGTCGAACTGCGCCTTGCAGATCGCGGCATAGCGTTCGGCCGGCGTGTTGCGGTTGACGAAGAGCGGGACGTCGTTGACCTCAAGCGAATAGGGGATGGAGACGAGCCGGCCGGCGCGCGTGTTGACCGGCGTCGGCTGGTCGTCATGTGTCATGTCGAGGGTGTAGAGGATGCCTTCCTCGGCCAGGACGTGCTGCGTCGTTTCGTCATTGGAAATGGCCGGCGTCAGCCAGCCATCGAGGGTCTGGCCGGAGGCACGCTTGATGGTCTCGCGGCTGTCGCGAATGACCTCGCGCTGCATCGCCTCGTCCATCTCGTAGAAGTAGCGCGTGTTGTAGGTGCCGTGGCTGAACAGCTCCCAGCCGAGCTCGCAGCAGCGCTCGATCACTTCCGGGTAGTGGTCGCAGACGGCGACGTTCAGCGACACCGAACCGCGCACCCCATGCTTCGCCATGGTGTCGGCCATGCGCCAGAAACCGGCGCGGTTGCCATAGTCGCGCCACGCATAGTTCAGCACGTCGGGATGCGGCCGCGGCCAGGGGTTGCGGCGCGGATTGGGCGGCGGGAAGAGCTCGTAATGCTCGATATTCGGCGCCAGCCAGACGGCGATCTGCGCGCCGTTCGGCCAGGTGATCTTCGGCCGGCGCCGCCAGGGCATGTAGTCGTAATGGCCGGGCGTCTTCAGCATGATGGTCAGCCCTGCATCTGGGGGATGGCGTCGAGGACCTCGGCCACCGGCATCACATCGGCGTATTTCACGGCCATGTCGTAGAGGTTCGCGAAATGCGGGGATTCATGGCGGTCGGCGGTCGTTTCCTCCGGCACGATCATGCGGTAGCCGCAGGACAGGCCGTCCACCACCGTCGCACGCACGCAGCCCGAGGTCGACCCGCCCGTCACCACCACCGTGTCGATGCCATGGAAGGTCAGCAGGGAGCGCAGGTTGGTCTCGAAGAAGGCGGAGGCCATACGCTTGTTGATGATGATGTCGGCGGCCTCGCGCTCGGTGCGCGGGTCGAGCATCGCGCGCGGCGAGCCTTCCTTGATGTTCTGCAGGCTGTCCGGCGTGTCGGACCGCGTGCCCCAGACGCCACAATCCTCGCCGGAGGGCAGATAGGCGACATAGGTCCAAACGACCGGCCAGCCGCGGGCGCGCACCGCCTTCGCCAGCGCATTCATGTAAGCGATCTGGTTCGGATCGGTCTCATAGGCCGTGACGTATGTGTTGGGCTGGGTATAGGCGCATTGTACGTCGATGTTCACGAGCGCGGCGCGCCGGCCGAAGCCGAAGCGCCGCCGCGTCGGCGCGGCCTTGAGCTCCGCAAAAAGCTGCCGCGCCGTCTTGTTCTCCTCGATCATGCCGCGAGGAACTCGTTCCACTTCTCGGTATAGTAGGGCAGGTTCCGCGGCCGCGTGTTCCAGACATAGATGCGCGCGGCGCGATCCTCGAAGGATCCGCCATCGCGGCCAACGCCGCCATAGAGGCTGTCCTGCAGATCCTGCGCCATATACTGCTTGTAGGTGTCCGAGGTGGAGTAGTAGCCGATCTTGCCCTGCTCGGCGCCCGGGAAGCCATCGAGCCAGAAGTTCAGGTAGTCATAGGCCAGGTCGACGTTCCGGCAATTCGCGGAAATCGCGTAGCCGTTGCACCAGGCGCGGTAGCCTTCCTTCGCGACCGCGTAGCGCATCGGGATGCCCTTGGAGGCGACCTCGATGACGACCGGCCACCAGGCATCGGCGATCCAGACTTCTTCCGACGCCATGAGGTTCACCAGCTCGCCATAAGAGCGCCAGAAGGCGCGGAAATGGCCCTCCTTCTTCTTCTCCTTCAGAAAGTCGGTGACGGTGTCGACCTCGGAATTGGTGAGGTTCGTCGGGTCGGCCGGGTTGAACAGGCCGGCGGCCTTCATGCCGATCGCCGCATCGAGCATGCCGAGCCAGTCGATCGCATAGAGCGCAACCTTGCCGCGCCAGCGCGGGTTGAACAGCTCGCCCCAGGAGAGTTCGTTGTTCTCCGCCTGGATGTGGCGGGAATTGTAGCCGATGGAATCCATTTGGAAGAAGGCGGGGGAGAAGACGACTTTGCTCTTCGCGTCATCGGCCCACATCATGGTACCGGGATTGGCGCCGAGGCCGATCGGCGCGGTCGGCGTCGCGCGGCCTTCGCGGAACAGCATGTGCTGGTGCGACCAGTTCTTCAGCCGGCTGATGTCGATTGGCTGCGTCAGCTGCTCGCTGAAGCCGTATTGCGAGAAAGGCGCGTCGGTGGTGATCACGTCCACCTGCGAGGCGCGCACACGATCGAGCCGGGCCTGCGTCGAGGGATTCGCCCAAGGGCGCACGCGCGCGCCGCTGATGCGCATGAACTCGCGCAGGATCGGCTCGCGCAGATCGTAGGTGGCGCCGGCGAGCTGCAATTCGCGCGACTGCGCCATGGCCGGGCGGATCATCGGGGCACCCAGGCCGGCAGCGGTGCCGACAAGGAGGCCGCGTCGGGAAACGATGCTCATATCCTGTCTCCTGTCGTTCGAGTGTGTGGTCAGGATGGGCGACCGCGCAGCGCGCGGGCCCGCAACCAGAAGCCGATGACGCAGAGGGCGATGACGGTGAGAGACATCGCCGTGGTGACGGTGCCGATGGCGTAGAGCTCCGGCGTGAGTTGCCGGTCTAGCGTGGCCATCACTGCGAGCGGCAGCGTGCCGTCGCTGCCCGCCGTGAACAGGGTGCGGGCGTATTCGTCGTAGGAGAGCGAGAAGCCGAACAGCGCCGTGCCGATGATGCCAGGCAGGATGATCGGCCAGGTGATGCGGCGGAAGGCGGTAACGCGATTGGCGCCGAGGGTCAGCGCCGCTTCCTCCAGCCGTGGATCGAAGCGGTTGAAGACGGCGAGCATGGTCAGGAAGCCGAAGGGCAGCGCCCAGGACACATGCACGACATAGGCGGTGGTGTTCCACGCGCCCTCGATGCCCAGCAGGCGCGTGAGGATGGCGAAGCCGAAGCCGACCAGAATGCCCGGTGCCATCAGCCCGAGCAGCAGTAGGTAGAAATACAGCCCATTGCCGCGGAACCGCCCGCGCATCGCCTGCGCGGCGCAGACCGACAGCACCACCGTCGTTGCGGAGCAGGCCAGCGCCAGCAGGAAGGACCGCAGCATCGGCGGCTTGAAGTCGTCGAAGAGATCGGCCTCCCACAGCTTGTGATACCAATGCAGGGAGACCCCATTCATCGGGAAGGTCGTGCCGCCATTCTCCCCGGCGAAGGAGAGGGTGAACATGGTGAACATCGGCGCCCACTGGAACAGTAGGAAGCCGATGGTCACGATCCCGAGCAGCCAGGAGGTGAGGCGCGACCGCGTCTTCCAATGCATCGGGCGTCAGCTCCCGACCTTGCGGATATCGACGATGCGCAGAGCGATGGCCACGCCGGCGAGCATCAGCAGCATCAGCAGCACCGACACCACGGCCGTCATGCGGATCTGCGAGCCCTCGTAGAACAGCAGGATCAGGTTGCCGAGGAAGGCGAGCTTGTTGCCACCTACCGTGGTGACGGTGATGAAATCCGCCAGCACGTTCAGGAAGACCAGAACCTGGCCGATGATGATCCCGGGCAGCGTCAGCGGCAGGACGATGCGCCAGAAGACGATGATGGGCGGCGCCTTCAGCGTCATCGCAGCCTCACGCAAGGCGGGCGGGATGCTGTTCAGCATGTAGACGACGGGCCCGCTGGCGAGCAGCGTGTAGAGCGAGACCTGCGCCATGGAGATGCCGAGACGCGAATAGAGGAAGGCCTGGATCGGCCGCTCGATGAGCCCGATCCCCATCAGCGCCTGGTTCAGCAAGCCATTCACGCCGAGGAAGGGCACGAAGGCGATGGCGCGGATCAGCGTGCTGGTCCAGAACGGGATGACGAAGGCGAGGAACAGCGCAAGCCGCCAGCCCGGGCTCGTCACCTTCACCGTCAGGAAGTAGGCGATGCAGTAGCCCATCACCCCGGTGATCGTCATGATCATCGCGGTCTGCAGCAGCGTGTCGCCGATCAGCCAGAGATAATTCTCGTTGGACAGGAAGCGCTGGTAGTTGTCGAAGGTGATGGGGTTGTTCGGCGAGACGGTCGTCCCACCCCACAGCGACACCCAGACGATCAGCAGCACCGGCAGCACGACGGCAAGCAGCATCCACAGCCCCGCCGGCAGGGCAAGCCAGAACGCCGCGGGCGAGCGGAGGCGGATCGTGCTCATACGCCCGGGGCCCGGTGCAGCACGCCACTGTCCAGCGCCCAGCCGAGCGTGACCGTCTCGCCCTCGCGGATGCTCTGCGGCAGAGCGCCGAACTGGTCGTATTTCACGATCAGCCCGGCGGGGCCTTCCAGCACATGACGGCGGAAGGCGCCGAAATACTCGACCGTGACGCAGTTCAGCGTCAGGCGGTTGGCGACAGCGGCGTCGGGATTCTCGATCAGCCGCTCGGCACGGACCGAGAAGGTCACGACGCTGCCGGGCGCGGGTGCGGTGATGTCGAGCAGGGGCACACGGAAGGGGCCGGCGACTGTCGCGATTTCCAGCACGCCGTCGCGGGCGGCGGCGGCCTTCCCCTCGAAGACATTGTTGCCCTGGATGAAGCCGGCGACGAAGGCTGTGCGCGGGCGGGACAGCACCTCATCCGGCGCGCCCTGCTGCTCGATCTTCGCGTGGTTCATCACCACCACGTGGTCGCCCAGCGAGAATGCCTCGTTCTGGTCATGCGTAACCCAGATGAAGGAGATGCCGGAGCGCTTCTGCAGCGCCTTCAGCTCCAGCATCACCGTCTCGCGCAGCGAGTAGTCGAGTGCGCCGATCGGCTCGTCGAGCAGCAGGATGCGCGGTTCGGTGATCATGGCGCGCGCCAGGGCGACGCGCTGCTTCTGCCCGCCGGAAAGCTGGGAGGGCCGGCGCTCGGCGAGATGCGCGATCTCGAAGGCCTTCAGCACCTCGGCGACGCGGGCCGCGATCTGGGCCTTAGGCTTCTTCAGCATCTCCAGGCCGAAGCCGACCTGCTTCGCCACCGTCATATGCGGGAACAGCGCGAAGTCCTGGAACATCATGGCGATGTCGCGCTTCCACGGCGGCTCGCCGGTGACCTCCTTCCCGCCGATCAGGATGTCGCCGCCATCGGGTTCCTCGAGGCCCGCGACACAGCGCAGCGTCGTCGTCTTGCCACAGCCGGACGGGCCGAGCAGACAGACGAACTGCCCCTTGCCCACCTGAAGCGACACGTCGTTGACCGCGACGAAGTCGCCGTAGCGCTTGCGGATATGGCGCAGCTCAAGGTCGAGCTGCGCGATCGCCGGCCCCTCCGGCAAGGGTCAGGCCGCCTGCGGCAGGTTCAGGCGAGACTTCATCAGCGGCATGATGCGCGTGCCGAACTGTTCCATGCCGATCAGGAAGTCGTCGAAGGTCAGCATCACGCCGGACAGGCCCGGCACGGCTGCGAGCTCATCCATGTGCTTCGCCACCGTCTCATAGGATCCGACCAGGCGCAGCATGGTGGTGGGCTCGCGGTCCGAACGCACCATGCGGCCGACGGTGGAATGCGCCTCGGCCTTCACATCCGCGCCGGCCTGGGCGTCCCGCCAGGCGAGAGCTTCGAGGTCCGTGCCGGCGACGTAGTGCTTCCACTTGGCCTGGGCGGCCTCGTCGGTCTCGTCGGCGATGACCATCATCAGCAGCATCGCCTCGCAGGACTTGCCGGCCTCCTTGTTGGCGGCCATCAGCCGCGCGGTGTGCGGCGCGACCTGGGAGACGTCGTTGATTCCGCCGGCGCTGATGAAGTTGTAGTCGGTGTACTCGGCGGCGAACTTCATGCCGCGGTTCGACTGCCCTGCCGAGATCATGTCGATCTTGCCCGTGGGCATCGGCTCCATCCGGCAATCCGTCATCTGGAAGAAGCGGCCCTTGTGGTTGGACACGCCGGTCGTCCAGAGGTCCTTGAGGACCGTGACGTATTCCTCGCCGTATTCGTAGCGGCGGGCGAAGTGCTCCTCGCCGGGCCAGATGCCCATCTGCTCGTATTCGGCCTTCTGCCAGCCGGTGACGATGTTCACGCCGATGCGGCCCGGGGCGATGGCGTCGATCGTCGTCGCCATGCGAGCGATGATCGCCGGCGGGATGGACAGCACCGCGACCGAGGCGAACAGCTTGATGCGCGTGGTCACGGCCGCGAGGCCCGCCATCAGCGTGAAGCTTTCGAGGTTGAAGTCCCAGTAGCGGCTGGGCCCGCCGAAGCCGCGCAGCTTGATCATCGAGAGCGCGAAGTCGAAGCCGAACTTCTCCGCCTTCAGAGTCACCTCGCGGTTGAGCTCGAAGGTCGGCTTGTATTGGGGCGAGGTGACTCTG
>Ga0209066_10007633_pt1 | contig 10684 bp, 13 predicted proteins | sample All_14_2_FD_187198 | JGI IMG/M metagenome (GOLD analysis project Ga0209066, IMG submission 187198) | Freshwater microbial communities in response to fracking from Pennsylvania, USA - Allegheny Zone_MetaG_DW_15 (SPAdes) (version 2) ... | reverse complement strand
ATCTTCGACAGCGAGGTTGACAGCGTGGAACTGATGGTAGCCGGCCAGTTTCTTGGTGATGACGCCTGCGTCTTCCTCAAACACAATGAAACTGCGGATGAGATCAAGGAACCGCCGTTTCTCGAAGACCCCTTTGACCAGCGTCTCCAGTTGTGGCACCGACAACGGGGCGACTTTCTCGCCCACTACGGTCCGCCATGGCGAGAACCGCTCCCAGTTCGCCGACAGCGTGCCTACCTTCGCCTCATGCCCGTCTGAGATGACCAGCACGGCGTTGCAAGTGAACAGGCATGGCACCTGGGCCTTGTATGTCTGGAATTGATTGTAGGCGTTCCTGACGGTCGCCTGATGATCAGCGGGGTTCTTCAGTTCGATGACAGACAGGGGCAGACCGTTGACGAACACCACCACATCCGGGCGGCGGTTGACGTGGTTCTCGATTACTGTGAACTGGTTAACGACCAGCCAGTCGTTGTTCTCGGGCTTGTCGAAGTCCAACAACCAAACCTTGTCGGTTACGTCCCGGCCTTCGGCGTTGCGGAACTGGACATCTACGCCGTCGGTCAGCATCTTGTGGAAGGCTCGGTTGTTGACGATCAGAGTGGGCGATTCGGTTCTCGTGACCTTGCGGATCGCATCATCAATGGCGTTAGCGGGTATCTTCGGGTTGATTTTGGTCAGGGCGTCACGGAGCCTGCGTTTCAGGATCGTCTCGCCGTATTCTTCCCGCTCGGCGAACAGACCGTCCGAGGCGATCTCGGGGGCGGGCAAGTAGGCGTAGCCCAATTGTCCGAAATAATCGAGGCACGCAATCTCAACCACCGATTCTGTGAATTTGAAGTTCATTATGATTAGAACCATCCCCGACTGTCATGTCGCCGCATGTGTGCCTCAAGGTCGTCAAATTCTGCCTGAACATTCGGATGCTTCAACTCGCTTTCGGGGAAGATGCTCTCCTGATTCTTTTGGAGATATTCCCACACGAAACTGGGAACTGTAAACGCCCATGCCAAACCATTCCCAGCACCAGTGGCAGCAACCAACAACCCTTTTGACTTTAGTGCGTTGGCGACACGATGTGTAAACTCAAGAGTAAGAGTCCGTTGATTTCTGTCAATACAGAAAGCCAAGAGCAGAAGTTCATCAGTGGATAATGACGAAATAGAGTCAATAACCGATGTTCTGTGCTTCTTTATGATTCTGGCTTCTTTCCAAAAAGGAATGAGTTGGACAAGCCAGAATGCAAATGCTCCAAGCGTTCCAATACCTATCCATCCTCTGAACGACTCCCGGATGACTTGAAAACCAAACTTCGTTGCCCAGCCATCAGGAAAGAACAAAAGCAATAGCCCTATCACATATAACCCAAAAAGAAACCGAGGCTTCAGTTGAATAACTTTCAACCATTCAGTTGGAGAAGTCATTTCCAGCATCCTTTTATACTAAACTGAATGAGTGTTCAGTTCTCCTGACAGAAGGTTCGGCAACAGGAGATCACGAACAGAAGACAAAGTTTGAGTCTGCTTACGATTGGAACAAGCCATCTCAAAAAGTGGAGCACAAACCCTATGGAAGGCTCTAAGAACATCTTCATTGTCAGGGATACACATTGTCCAATCACCAATGACTTCTGGTCGAACCGCAGGGTAGGCTCCGCCGTCAGCGTGTTGTCCAAGATGCTCGAAAACTTCTGGCTGGGTCAACCCTGCGTGGAGATAACTCCACGGCACCGTTGTCGGCGAAAGCACAGCGAAGCCTGTCGAAGCAATCAGGTTTGGAGTCGGATGCAGGCATAGGAAATAGGAGCCACGATCAGGGCGAACAGTTGACATGACTGTATCACCGTGGCGAAGACGGCGACGAGCACGACTCGGTTCACTGCCACGCTCAAAACACTGAGTGCTCCCAATGTCACCACGGTTGACCTCTGAAATTTCCACATATTCGATGAGGTTGAGATCGTCATTTTTGCCAAGAGACCAAGTGTTAATCTCAGCAACTTCACCAGCGGCAACTAGTCGCCACCCCTTCGGTATCTGCCCGATCTCGGACTCGACGAGGGAGCCGGGGAACAACTTGGCGGTTTCGGAGTCCATCCCGTCTGGCTGCCGTCCCTCAGACTTGGCGACAACGGGATCGAAGTCCACGAACCACGATTTGAAGATAACCCTAGCCATCTTTTCCAGCGTCTCGTTCGTCCTGCGGTTCAACTCGATCTTGTCATCCAGCGATCCAAGAGTATCGGCGATTGTTCTTTGCTCAGAAAGACCATGCCGTACAGATATTGGCAAACTGCGGATGTCTGCCACATTAAGATGAGCAACGGTTGAACCTTCAGAACGACTGCGAAGGGCATGTCGAATTTCGGCTGAGATCATCAGGTAGAGCAAATATTTTGGAACTATCTCACTTGCCCTGGGACGAAGCAGGACCGTTCTCTGCCCTAAGCATACACGGGTGTTTTCGGGGATAATGCCTACCTCCCCCACAGGTGCTTCACGTGCAAGAATTATGTCCTGCGGCTGTGGTTTTAGGCGAGCCGTCCACAACTTGTATGTTTCCTCAGAAACCCTGTTTGTATTTTGGATGTCAATCCGTCCATTACAGATGTCCGTGGTTCTGATTGACGGAATGCCGGAATCTTCCAGCGGAGCAGTCTTATGCTCACAGTCAACAATGGCTTCACACAAATCGCCAAGGGGTCTCACTTTGATCATAACGGCACTCAGTTATCGGGCTTACAGAGAATTTTGTACTGTTTTTTCCATGATAACGGCGGGCTGAGGCAAATGCCGTCATGCCTAACTAAACCGCAGATCTTTGGCAGACCGTTCTTGGAACAGATGTCTGGGTTCGTGTGGCGACAACCGACAGTCTGTTCAGCAGTATCTCCTGCCTTCAGCGGGTCGTGAAATGCATTTGCGTTTCGCATCAATTCCTATCCCAAATCACAGTTGATCTCAAACTTGGAGCCCAACATTGCTGAGGTTAGTCCGAATCTTCTTCTCCAAATGTGCCGACTCGGTGAACTGCTCACCCAGCGTCTTTGTCAGCCTTGCCATCTTCTCTGGGAACGGCTCGCCGTCGTCCTCCGCTTCCTCTGCTCCGACATACCTGCCGGGGGTCAACACGAAGCCGTGCTTTTCAATCGTCTCCCGCTTCGCCGACATGCAGAATCCAGCAACGTCCTCATACTTACCAGCCCCAGTCTCGCCACGCCATGCGTGATAGGCACCAGTGATTTTTTGAACATTCTCGTCGGTCAACTCTCGATGCACACGGTCAACCAGCGTCCCCATCTTCCGTGCGTCTATAAAGAGCGTCTCGCCCAGACGGTCACGCATCCCCTTTCCCGCCTTGTTGCGGGTCATGAACCACAGGCATACGGGTATCTGAGTCGAATAGAACAACTGTCCAGGCATTGCGACCATACAGTCCACGAGATCGGCTTCGACAATAGCCTTCCTGATTTCACCCTCGCCACCCGAGTTGGAAGACATCGAGCCGTTGGCAAGCACGAAGCCTGCGATCCCGTTGGGAGCGAGATGGTGAATCATGTGCTGCACCCACCCGAAGTTGGCATTACCAGCAGGAGGCACTCCGTAGACCCACCGCTTGTCCTCTTTCAACCGCTCGCCGCCCCAATCGGAGATATTGAACGGGGGGTTGGCAAGGATGAAGTCAGCCTTCAAGTCAGGATGTTTGTCTACGGCAAAGGTGTCAGCCCACTGGTCCCCAAGGTGCGACTCGATGCCACGGATGGCGAGGTTCATCAGGGCGAGCCGCCAGGTCGTTGGGTTGGATTCTTGCCCGTAGACTGAGATGTCGCTCCGCTTTCCACCGTGGGCTTCGGCGAACTTCTCGGACTGGACGAACATCCCGCCTGAACCGCAACAGGGATCGTACACCCGACCTTTGAACGGCTCAATCATCTCGACCAGAACCCGCACCACGCAGGACGGGGTGTAGAACTCGCCGCCGCCCTTGCCCTCTGCGGATGCAAACTTGCCCAGAAAATATTCGTAGCACCGACCCAGCACATCCTGCGAGCGGCTCTTCTGGTCGCCCACCGAGATCGTGCCGATCAGGTCAATCAGTTCGCCGAGGCGGGTCTTGTCCAGATCGGGACGGGCGTAGGTCTTGGGCAGGATGCCCTTGAGCGAAGGGTTCTCCCGCTCGATGGCGTCCATCGCATCATCAATGAGTTTGCCGATGGTGGGCTGCTTGGCGTTGTTCTGGAGTTCGGCCCAGCGTGCCTTCGGCGGCACCCAGAACACGTTCTCGGCAAGGTATTCGTCACGATCCTCGGCGACCTTGGGTCGATGGGCCTCGTTCTTGACGAAATACTCGCTCTCTGGATCGGCGGATTCACGGACAAGCCATTGGTGGCGGGACTGAAACGAGTCCGAAATGTATTTGAGGAAGATCAGTCCCAGCACGGTGTGCTTGTACTCGCCGGAGTCCATCGTTCCACGGAGTTTGTCGGCGGCAAGCCATAGTTTCTGCTCGAACCCGAGGTTGGCTGTCCCGTTGCCGTTTCCCTTTGCCGCCCCCGCTGAATCATCTTTCGCCTTACGTGCCATACGCCCCTCTCACTTAATATGAAAGAGGGTAGCACTGCCGAGTGCAGTAGACAAGCCACTTTGACTATTTTGACATGAGTGAAGTGATAGGTAAGGCAACGAGGATTTCACGTCACAGGGCAGATTCCACCTTAGAAAGTCACTACGACCAAGTCATCCTTGCCGACCAGGTGTTTCAACCCGTCATCCGTGGTGATCTCAACCCACTTCCCACCGTCAACCGGTTCAGTTCCCGTGACCTCGTGAGCCAACAGGATGCCCATACCGCTTTGAGGCACCAACACGAAATCACCCGCCTTGACCTCCGCTGCCCACTTGATGTCGATAACCCGTCGCATTGCTCACCTCCTTCTCAGTATTCATCCGGCAACAGGATCGTGGTCACCGACCGGTCCCACTCGGTGATGATCCAAATCCGTTCCTGTTTGGCTGTGCGGTAGGCACTCAAGAGCCTCGTTCCCTCTTTAAGAGCTTGATCGTTGGCCAGCCAATCCTCTTTGCACACCTCACCCCAGTCATTCCTAAGGTGGCGATCAATAAACTCTGAAGGGGATTGCCCGGCACGCTCAAGGGCTGCCAAGGCTCCGGGGGTCGCAAACAGTTGCCCCAGTTGGAACGATACCGGTTTGCCGGTCGTGATCTTGAATTTGAACTCGCTCATTGCCTCACCTCTCTATTCCGCAACCATTTGGTTATGGAATACCTTTTGGACACGGTTTGTGGAATACCCCGTCACCTCGGTTTGGCAGTGGGGGTTGTGGGATAGCCGACAGCACCCGATACACCGTCGTTCGAGGGACACCAAGCGACTTAGCGATCTGCTTGTACCCAAGACCCTGCTTCCGCAGCTCCAAGGCCCGCTTGATGTCCACGGCGACCCTCGGCCGCCCGACCTTCACGCCCTGAGCCTTCGCCCGTGACAAACCCGCCTTGACCCGCTCCACGATCAGCGACCGCTCGAACTCGGCGACCGCACCCAAGAAGGTCAACACCATCCGCCCGTAAGCCGTCGTCGTGTCGATCTGCTGCGTGGTCGCAACGAACCCGACACCCGATGCCTTTAACTGTTGAAGCACCTGGAGAAGATGGACCACCGACCGGGCAAGCCGGTCGATCTTCCAAACGACTACGACACCCAGTTTGCCTGCGGCGGCGTCCTTGAGCATCCGGTTGAGTGCGGGACGCTCCGTCTGTGCCCCGCTGACGCCGCTGTCGTCATACACCCCGGCGATCTCCCAACCGCTCTGCCGTTCAACATACGCCTCCAGCTCCCGGCGTTGGTTCTGGGTCGTTTGGTTCGCCAACGTGCTCACTCTGATGTAAAGGCCAGCTCTCATTCTTTTTTGCCCTTTTCCGACAAGAAGTTGATTGCGGTCAACATGACCCCGCCGACCTCTGCATCAAATCGCTTCTCTGCCAACCGGCTGCACATCTGGAACAGCGGAACCCAGCCAAGCAGTTCAACATAGCTCTCCAGTACGGACTCGATTTCAGCTTCCAAAGCGGCTTTCGCCACCTTCAAATCGTCTTTGCTCATGTCAGATCCTTGTTTCAACGCCTTCCAGCCAAGGCGACCAGCGACCGTGCATTGAACAGCTCGTCACACTCGGAATCAGGTTCCAAGGCCAACAGCTTGCGAAACGACGTTTCCGAAAGTGTCAGATTACCCATTTCATCAATCGTTCGGCCCGGTTCACAGTGGATGTGCTGACGAAGCAGGCCGGTCTTGCGGAAGGACTCTCGAACGGCGATCAGGTCTTGGGGGCTGTCTCCGCCTGCGGGTTGGAGCAGGTTGCCGACGTACCGGGTCTCGTGACCCCACGATCCAGAGATCGCCCTGCCCGCAAAGATAGCCACCGCAACACGGATACAGTTGGACACATCCGCATCGAACACAGCCGGGATGCCGATGCCGCCTTTTGCCCGCTGCTCGATGGCCCTGAGCTTGTTGCAGGTGTCTGCGATCCGCCGGTTGATCTTCTCGATAATCTTCAGAGACTCCGCAGCCTCCTCGGGCGACCGAAGGGCATTCATTCCTTGATCTCCCGCTATGTGCGAAGCTCTATCGACGGCCAGACCGGCGATCTCGGCCAAGGTGGTCATGTACTCGGTTCGCAGCCCGTCCATCTTCTCAGTGTCCTTCATAAAGCTCTCCCGGTTCTGTTGCTCCCTATCCCTACATTACAGAATCGGGGATGGAATACGGGACAATCTGCGAACTTCTGCCAACCTTCGCAATTGAGTTGGGGGTGGAACGGGCTTGAAGGGGCTAATCGTGTGTGCTACCGTTCCTAAGAAGTTGGAACAGAGGTGCCCCATCATCCGAAAACGACATCGCTGAAGGTGACGAAGAATGACTGGGGATAACTGATGGGTGCAAGGGGGTTAAAAGGGGTAGTCCTCAGCGTGAAAAGTCAGCACTACATCGCATTAAGGGAGGTGACAAGTGTCCGTAGCCGACATGTTTTCTGATTTCTTGGACAATCTTGTGATCGATAACGCTGATACAATCAGTTTACGATACGGTGAGTTGACCGCTGCCCTTAACAAGACTTTTCGAGACACGGAGTCGAAGACCGCCAATACTCTACAGGTTGGGTCTTTCGGCAGATATACCGGCGTTAATGGGATTTCTGACTTGGACATGCTCTATGTCATGCCCAAGACGAAATGGGAGACCTATAAGGACAACAAACAACTCAAGCTTCTTCAAGATGTTAAGACTGCGATTCTCAATCGCTATCCAAGAACTGAAGTCCGTGTCGATAGGCTCGTCGTTACCGTCACCTACACCGACTTTTATGTAGAGGTTCAGCCTGTATTCGAGCAAGACGATGGCTCTTTCAAGTATCCCGACACAAATAATGGCGGGAAATGGAAAATCACGAAACCTCGTGAGGAGATGAAGGCCGTTTCCGACTTGGATACGTGCAAGAATTCAAACTTGAAGCGGTTATGTAAGATGACTCGTGCTTGGAAAAACAAGCATGGCGTCGGAATTGGCGGTCTTTTGATCGACACGCTATCTTACAATTTTATGGACTCAACATGTGATTATGACACAAAGAGCTTCTTATATTATGATTATCTCAGCCGTGATTTCTTCAAGTATCTCTCTGAGCTTCCCGAACAGGATCGCTATGCTGCCCCCGGAAGCGGGCAACACGTAAAAGTAAAAAAAGCCTTTCAGCGAAAGGCAAAGAAAGCACACCGACTCTGTCTTGATGCGATTGAGTCGGAACAGAATAAAGGTGTGAACGACAAATGGAAGAAGGTATATGGACGGCCGTTCCCTGCCAACGCAGAGCCTGTAAATGAGGGTGCCATTGCTTGTAACTCCAAAACCTGGGATGATACTGAGCAGTTTATTGAAGATCGGTATCCCATCGATATCCGCTACACCCTCAAGATTGACTGTATTGTAAAGCAGAATGGTTTTCAGGAGTGCCGCTTAAGGGATATGCTTGCCAAATTTCTCCCTCTGCTTCCCAAAAAGACTCTCGAATTTTCGATTTTGGAGATCGATGTGCCTGGCAATTACTCAATTGAGTGGAAGGTTCTTAACAGAGGAGACGAGGCTCGCAAGCGTAACAAGATTCGGGGTCAGATCGTACCCGATGCCGGATACCGGAGAAAAACCGAGCCTACCGAATTCAAAGGCGATCATATCGTCGAGTGTTATGCGATACAGAATGGGGTGGTGGTGGCAAAGGATCGAATCCATGTGCCAATCAGCGGAAACGGTTAACGCAATGAAGCCTCAATGATGGTTGTGACGAGGTAAGCGTGGTTGCCCAGCAAGTAAAGGAAGACATTATGGAAAATCATTCTCAGACTATTGACACTATCGATTCCCGAGCAATTCTCGAAGGTCAACTGCGTGAGTGCTTCGGACGTGTTGTGTATACCCACAAGACGCATGAGAAGCGTGCTGATATTCTTTTGGCGTGGTTTTCAAACATTAAGCTTTCGCAGATCATACTCTCGGCAATCACGACTGGGGGGTTCATCGCTACAGTTTTTGAAGAGGGTAAGTGTGCAGCGTTGATCGGTGTGCTGGCGTCAACCGTACTACTGGTCTTGAACACCTACACAAAGAACTACGACCTCGGTGAACTCGCCCAAAAGCATAGACAGGCAGGTGCTGATCTTTGGATTATCCGGGAAAAATACCTATCGCTCATTACTGATCTGAGAATGGGCGAAAAGCCCATCGAAACTTTGCAGAATAAACGTGATACTCTCCTTGAAGAATTGCATTCAGTCTATTCAGGAGCCCCCAGCACAACAGATCGGGCTTACCATAAGGCTCAGAAAGCTCTACAGAAATCGGAAGACATGACTTTTTCTGATGAAGAGATCGATGCGTTTCTGCCAAAGGCATTGAAAAAGGGCAAGCCATCGGTAAAGGGTTAGGAAAGTGACAACGCAGTATTTCAGTGACCAAGAGAGAGGTCCCGTTCCTAGGACATCGGAGATCATATCCCCCCAGGCATGGGGTGGAATCGTTGCTATAGTAACACCTGCCGTACAAGATGGTAGTTTTGGCGAGGACTTCCCCGAAGTTTGTCGGGACGGCTCCTGTGTTTGTGGCACCGATATTCACGCATTCTCACTCGCTTTGCAGGCGGAGATTCCGGGAATTAGTTGGCCACTTCAAACCGATACGGTAGAGTCTGAGGGTTGGCGATCCCAAATGGCACCTTATGCCCCAAATACCTTCGACATCCTAGACTTCGTTCAGTTCTGCTTCAGGCATGTATCAAGGGCTGTTCAGGGACGCTATCATGATTTTTTTAGCCACTACCACCTCTCGTTTGACCGCAACCCTGGAAGAGAGGTATTCAGAGAGCGAATCAACCGAATCTTATCACGCAACGGTGTTGCTTTTGATCTTCTCTCTGATGGTAAGATAATCCGTCTTGCACCACCTGTGTTGGATGAGGTTTTACGTTCGCCTCTTCGTGCCACAGGCGATTCGGCTTTGGACAAGTTATTCGAAGACGCCCGACGGAAATTTCTTTCGCCGGATATAAGCGTGAGAAATGAATCGCTTGAGAAACTCTGGGACGCCTGGGAGCGACTCAAGACGCTTCGTATTCCGGGGAGCAAAAAGGAATCTGCCGCACTCTTGCTTGAGGCGGCATCACCAGAACCAGCGTTCCGTCAGCGTCTTGAACAAGAGGCTCGTGAACTAACGGAGATTGGGAACAAATTCATGATTCGACACTCGGAGGTCGATAAGGTTCCAATCGGTGACAGTGCTCACGTTGATTATCTGTTTCATCGTCTGTTTGCGTTAATGCAACTTCTTGTGAAAAAGGGTCTGGGTTAGGTGATAGGGTAACAGTCAATTTTGGAAGGATCATGGTCTATGAAGGTGTCAAAGAAAACAATCGAATCGGCAGAAAATTACCTTTTCAGGGATGGGAAGAAACCAACAAACAAGAAGACGTTGGCCTATATCGCTACGGTTGAGGCTAGAATCGCCAGTTTGCTTTCCGACAGAAAAGTCCTAATGCCCGAAAATCAGAAGCTGCTGTATGGAAAGAAGGGAGAGTTCCACTGCAAACTCCGAAAACATGTGAGAATTGAAGGTGATGTGGCTGGCATCGCTTTTAGACCTTTAGGAGACAAGAGGATTCGTAATTGGATTCCGGCGAATGAACCGGTACAGAATGTCTACAAAAAGGATTTGGCAACTACTATCGTTTGCTTAGACATCTCCAAGTGGGAGAGTGCAATACCAGAAAGGCAAGAGGTTGAACTCGACCTTAGACCGAAGACGCACAGTCACAAGAAGGTGACGAAAGGACGGAAGAAATGAAGGTCTCGAAAGCCATAATAGAAAAAGTCGAGTCGTATATCTTCAGAGGCGGGGAGAGACCCAAAGACTTCCAAACCCGGTTCTATATGGCAACCGTCTTTGAACGGCAAAGAGAGATCATGGAGAACGTGACACTGTACATGCCCAAGGACAGGAGTCTCTGTGTCCACATCGACGTAAGCGGCTTAACTTTGACCGTCTTGACGGCGGCAGCGTTACGCGATACGTGAAGCCGGTGTGCGTGCGGCGAGCCATTTGGCCGGGGTGAGTTCCC
>Ga0209066_10007627_pt1 | contig 10689 bp, 7 predicted proteins | sample All_14_2_FD_187198 | JGI IMG/M metagenome (GOLD analysis project Ga0209066, IMG submission 187198) | Freshwater microbial communities in response to fracking from Pennsylvania, USA - Allegheny Zone_MetaG_DW_15 (SPAdes) (version 2) ... | reverse complement strand
CACCCTGCCCGCTGCGCATCCCCTCAAAGGCGAGTTGAATGGCGGCATGCATGAATAAGTCGTGGTTGGGTTGTGGCATTGGTTGAATTTGTTGAATTGGGAGAACTGGCTGAGTTTCAGTTTTGGTCAAAAATAGTTGTTTTGCCATAAACCCCTACATTAGCAGCCGAAGCCAGAAAACAATTCAATATTCTAACCATTCAACAATCTGACCATTGGAACCTTTTTTCACGAACGATGCCGTTGTATTCGGCCTGCTCTGCCTGATATTGGGCGGCGTTTTCTACACCTCCAAGCTGCCTGCTTTCAGCAAATTCTACAGCATCATCCCGACGCTGGTGCTCTGCTATTTCCTGCCAGCACTGCTCTACTGGCCGCTGGGCCTCATCGCCCCAGAGTGGTTCGACGCAGGGCTGCTGAAGTTTTTGGGTGAAAAAGGGCTGTCGCTCCCCAGCACGGGCATGTCCTACGGCGAAATCAAGGACTGGCTCGAAACGCAGGGCATCGCCAAGGGCGACTACGGTGCTTTTGCGCACAAAAGCCAGCTCTATTTCGTGGCCAGCCGCTACCTGCTGCCTGCCAGTTTGCTGCTTTTTTGCGTTGGAATTGACATGAAGGGCATCCTGAAACTAGGGCCAAAAGCGCTCATCATGTTCCTCACGGCCACGCTCGGTGTCATTATTGGTGGGCCAGTGGCAATGCTGGTGGTCACCAATCTTTTCCCCAACCTCATCAAGGTATCGCCGGAGCAACTCTGGCAGGGCTTATCCACGATCTGCGGCAGTTGGATCGGTGGCGGGGCGAACCAAGCGGCCATGAAGGAAATCTACAAAGTGCCCGATTCGCTCTTTGGCACGATGGTCGTCGTGGATGTGATGGTTGCCAATATCTGGATGGCGGCTCTGCTCTACGGCGCTGGCACCCACGAGCGGATTGACCGTTGGCTGAAGGCCGACAGCTCGGCCATCGTGGCGCTGGAAGAACGGGTGGCCAGCTATCGGGCCAGCATCGAGCGGGTGGCGACTACGAGACATTTGTTCGTGCTGCTGGCGGTGGCCTTTGGCGGTGTCGCCCTGTCGCACATAGTCGCCGACTGGGTTATCCCAGTGCTGGGCGTCCACTCAGAATGGCTCAAAGCTGCTCGCTTGGAGTCGCTGCTGGAAGGCTTTTTCTGGATAGTGTTGATTGCCACGACGATTGGCCTGCTGCTCTCCTTCACGCCTGCCCGCAAGCTGGAGGGCGTCGGTGCCAGCACTTGGGGCAGCCTGTTCATCTACATCCTCGTGGCCACCATCGGCATGAAAATGAACGTGGGGGAAATCTTCCACAACCTCGGCCTTTTCGCCATTGGCGTGGTGTGGATGCTGATACATGCGGGGTTGCTGATACTCGTTGCTAAGCTCATCAAGGCACCTTTTTTCTACCTCGCCGTAGGCAGCCAGGCCAATATCGGCGGGGCAGCCTCTGCGCCCATTGTGGCATCGGCCTTCAGTCCGGCACTGGCACCGGTGGGGGTGCTGCTGGCCGTGCTGGGCTATGCGCTGGGCACTTATGGTGCGATTGTTTGTGCAATGTTGATGCGGGGAGTGGCGGGGTGAGAGGACTAGCATTTCCCAATGAGGTAGCTTAGGAATCAACGTTTTGCCTAAATTTTAAACTATGATTTTACTTCAAGCAATGATGGGGTTTCCGATATTACTAGCTGGGGTATTTATAATTTCCTTCGCTGCTTTTGCCTTTTTTTTCACTATATTTAATTTAATTCAGTCCAAAATTTTTCCTAAAAATCCTTTAAAAATACCATTCTATTGGGCGATGATACCGGCAATATTAATGGTTGCTTGGGTTATATATTGGTATGCGAATCTTAAGGGACCTTGGATTAATTGAAAAAAGTTGATGCAAGTTGGTATGCAAGACCATCGAAATCTACGCACGAGAGCACGTAGCACAACCAGAAAATAAAAAAGCCCTTTCGATGATTTGTAGAATTATAAATATTCCTAGCTTTGTTTTGGGTAGAAAAAATCATCCTTATCTTCCCAAAAACAAGGAGATAAGGATGATTGAATCATCTTTATTTAAGAGTTAGCGGCTATTATATTTGACTACTATGTTATCGTTCAACCAACTTATTAAAACAACGTTCATCTTGCTGACAATGATGTTGGTGACGTTTAGTTGCTCGACCACGACCAAGGTTACAGCAACGAATTATCACTTAACAGAAACGCCACCCGGAGAGATTAAAATCGCAGACAACTTTTACTGTGACCAAACAGAAGTTACCAACATTGATTGGATGGAGTATATGGCTTGGACAATGCGAATTTTCGGGGCTAACTCTTCTGAATACCATTCAGTACTTCCAGACACGCTTGTATGGGCTGACAAATTTGACTGTCTAAAATCTTATGAAACAAATTATCTGCGTGAACCAGCGTTCTACCTTTATCCTGTAGTTGGCATTACACAACAACAAGCAAGGGGCTATAGCAAATGGCGGGCTGACAGAGTTTTTGAAAAATTACTTATTGAGTTTCGCATAATCAAATACGACGCTGCCCAAGCCAGTAAAACCTATTTTACAATCGAAAAGTATTTTAACGGAACATATCACAATACCCGACCTGACAAGAGAATTAAATACTTTCCCGACTATCGGCTTCCGACATTGAATGAAAGGAATCAAATCGTTCAATACGCTGACACGGTTGACAGCATGTATTTTGACACATGCACTTCAAAGTATTGTGCTGACTATAAAGATAGATTTCCTGTGTTTCTCTCAGGTGTTGTGACTTGCGTTGATGATAGCACTAGAGCCAAACCACCTATTGACGCTCATTATTCATACACGACTGTTAATGGTGGTTCAATTTTTAATTTCAGAGGTAATGTTGGTGAGTGGGCTTTTGAAAATGGAGTAACTCTTGGCGGCAGTTGGGTTGACAGCAGAGAAACTGTTTTGCAATTGGACACCTTCCATATTAATAAACAAAACTGCTGGACAGGTTTTAGAAATGTATGCCAATGGAAACTGTGGAAAGAATAACAGCCGTTAACATCGGCTTGCCATAAGCGGGGCAGACGTGCATAATTGAATAGTTGTGCTTCTATTTTACATTCGTGCTCGGCGACAGGTTAGTGCTTCTAATGCCCTGCCTTCAGCAAGCCGTCAAACGTTACCCCCACTTCCTCCACCCAAATCAAAAATACACCTGCCAGGTTGACAAAAGCACGCCTCCAAATGATTTTGGAACAGCTGCTTTCAAATTTTAACCTAACATACTAATACCCCTGCAAATCCAGCCCATCCGTCTCCTCCATCGCCACCCTGCGTTTCATCTTCTTCTGAATCACATAAAAATGCGGCTCCTCCTCCTTCTCCACAAAGGTGATGGCCAGCCCCTCCACACCAGCCCGGCCCGTGCGGCCGATGCGGTGGATGAAATCCTTGGGCGAGCGGGGCAGTTCGTAGTTAATGACGACGGGCAGGGCGGGGATGTCTATGCCACGGGACATGAGGTCGGTGGCCACGAGCACGGTTATTTCTCCGGACTTGAGGTAGCGGAGGGCTTCCGTGCGGGCGCCCTGGCTTTTTTCACTGTGAAGGGCGAGGGCGGCGATGCCGTTTTTCTTCAGTTTATGCGCCACCAAATCGGCCTTGTGGATGGAGGAGGTGAAGACCAACACTTGCTGCATGTTTTGTGATTTGATGAGGTAGCGCAGCAGTGGCCCTTTGCGGGCGTCGGTGACGAAATAGGCGGTCTGGTGTATCAGGTCGAGGTTTTCGACCTCGGGGGCTATCTCGATTTTGACGGGGTCGTGCAGCAGCATCTCGGTGACGGTGTTCACGTCCTTACCGAGGGTGGCCGAGAAGAGCAGGTTTTGGCGTTTTTGCGGCAGCAGCTTGAAGACCGAATTCATCTCGTCCCGGAAGCCCATGTTGAGCATTTTGTCGGCTTCGTCCAGCACGAGGATGTCCACTTCGGAGAGGCGCATGGCCTTGCTTTCCACCAAATCGAGCAGGCGGCCCGGTGTGGCGATGAGGATTTCAACGCCCTGCATTTGTATCATCTGCGGGTTGATGGACACGCCGCCGAATACCGACAGGCATTTCACGGGACGGGGCAGCCCTTCGCTGAACTGCTGGAAAACCTCGCCGACCTGCATGGCCAGTTCCCTCGTCGGCACCAGCACCAATGCAGTGATGTGGCGGTTTTTGGCGGGCGGTTTTTGCTGGAATTGCTGCAGGATGGGCAGGGCAAAACTGGCCGTCTTGCCCGACCCCGTTTGGGCCACGCCGAGCAAGTCCTTGCCCGCCAAAATCGCTGGGATGGCGGCGGCTTGGATGGGGCGGGGCGTTTCGAGGCCGTGCTTTTTCACCAAAGTCAAAATGGGGACGGACAAACCGAGTTCGGAAAAGGTCATGTTGAATATTTGCGGCGAAGGTAAGGGCATCTTGGGGATTATCGTTGGAGCGGCCCCCGGCAAGATTAGATTGCGATTAGAAGCGATGTTAGCGTAAAACATGCAGTGGGGACGGCTGTTTATAATTGTCTGACCAACTGTTTGGGGATTTGGGTTTCACAAGGGGGCTTGCCCCCTTGATGAGTTCACCAATCAGTTAGTTAAACTAAAACCTATCAAAACGAAACATGGCCGACGCAATCATTCCTTTGCTTTCCCTTATCGCCTTGGAGGTGATTTTGGGTATTGACAATATTATCTTCATATCCATCTTGGCCGACAAGCTGCCGGAAAGCCAACGGGACAAGCTGCGTTATTGGGGCATCGGCTTGGCAATGGTCATGCGGCTGGCGCTGTTGGCGCTCATTGCTTGGATACTGAAACTGGACCAGACGCTGTTTACCCTGTACAATATTGCGTTTTCCGGCAAGGGGCTGATATTGATAGCCGGTGGCCTATTCCTTATTTACAAAAGCACCAAAGAGATTTACCACAAAACCGAAACCGACGACGATGACGCCCCAGCAGTACCTGCCAAAAGCAGTTTCAAAAGGCTGCTTTCGGAAATCATCGTGCTGGACATGGTGTTTTCCATTGATTCCATCATCACGGCGGTGGGCATGGTGGAAGAGCTTTGGGTGATGTACGCCGCCGTCGTCACCACGGTGGTCATCATGTTGTTTGCGTCGAAGCCCATCTCGGCGTTCATCCGAAAACACCCTTCCTTCAAGATACTTGCGCTGTGTTTTTTGATGATGATTGGCGTATCCCTGATTGCGGAGGGCTTCCATGTGGAGATTCCAAAGGGGTATATTTACTTCGCAATGGCGTTTGCGTTCTTGGTGGACGTGATTCAGATGAAAACGATAAAAACACCAGGAAACGCCTGATTAATCTGCCTAATTTGAATTCAAAATAAGAGTGATGTCCTTATTCCAAGGGCATCACTCTTAATTATTTTATAGGAATGCGCTTCATTTTTTTGTCCCAAAAACTCAACCGCTCGTCAAATAATCTTCCCATCGGCAACTTTTGCCATGTTCATTTGTCTTTCCGTTTTCATTTATCACCTGACTAAAAAGCATGAAATATTTCAAACTCTGTTTGGTACTCCTCGTACCCTTTTTCGCACATTCCCAATCCGCCAGTATCAAAGGCCAACTCAAGGACGCCGCCGGAGCGCCTGTCATCTTCGCAAACGTGGCGCTTTTCAACGCCGCCGACAGCGTGATGGCCAAAGTGGAACCCACTGACGAGAACGGGTTTTTCCAGATGAACAACATCGCTGCGGGCACTTACAATCTCGTGGCCACCAACGTGGGCATGACCGATTTGCGCCAGCAAAACATCCAGTTGGCCAAGGGCCAAACGCTCGACCTCGGCGTGCTAGCCTTCAAGCCAGCTGCGGTTGAACTGACCGAAGTAACCGTCTCCGCCAGCCGGACGATGGTGGAAATCAAGCCCGACCGCACGGTTTTCAACGTGGAAGGAACCATCAACAGCGTGGGGGCGGATGCGCTCAGTTTGCTCCGCAAAGCACCGGGCGTCACAGTGGACAACCAAGACAACGTGAACGTGCTGGGCCGTGCCGGAGTGCTGGTGTACGTGGACGGCAAGCGCCTGCCGCTCTCCGGCCAGGAACTCAGCAATTACCTGCAAAACCTGCCCGCCGAGCAGATTGACCGCTTCGACATCATCACCAATCCTGGTGCGAAATACGAGGCCGAGGGCAATGCGGGCATCATTGACATCCGCCTGAAAAAGGACAAGAACCTTGGGGCGAACGGCTCGGTGAACGCCACGTTCAGCCAAGGCCGCTACGCCCGTGCGAACACTTCCGCCACGGGTAATTACCGCAACAAGCGCTTTAATTCCTTCGGCACTTTCGGCCTCGCCGACGGCGGCGGCTTCATGGACATGAACTTCGTAAGCTACCAGAACGGCCTCGTTTTGGATGAAATCAACAACCACAAAAACGACTGGCGGGGCTTGAACTACCGCTTTGGCACCGATTTTTTCCTTTCGGAAAAAAGCACAGTCGGCTTCCTTTTGGATGGTGGCAACTGGGAAAGCACGAACGAGTCGCTGAACCGCATCAGCATTGCGCAAGCAAGCAATCCTACCTCAATTGATAGCCTGCTGGTGGCCAACAACACCAACGACAACGACCGCAGCCAGCGCACCTACAACCTGAACTACCGCTTCGACAACCGCAAGGGTCGCAGCCTGAACATGGACCTCGACTACGGCCAGTACACCTTCCGCAGCGAGCGCTACCAGCCCAACCGCTACTACGATGCCAGCGAGCAGGTGCTGCTGACGGAGGTCATCAACCGCTACCGGACACCTTCTGACATTGATATTTATACCGCTAAAATGGATTACGAAGAAGAGATTTTGGGTGGAAAACTGGGCGTCGGCGGCAAGTACAGTAAAGTCGTTTCCGACAATACTTTCTTGGTTTTCAATGAGTTGAACGGCACGCCCGTGCAAAATGACCGCTCGTCGAACCGCTTCAAATACGATGAAAACGTGTATGCGGCCTATTTCAATTTTGCTCGCCCGTTGGGCAAAAAATGGAACCTATCCGCTGGCCTCCGTGCGGAGAAGACGGATGCTACGGGCGACCTCAAAGCCTTTTTGCCTGAATTGCAGGAACCACCTGTGGAGCTGAACTACATGAGTTGGTTCCCCAGCGCTGGCCTGACTTGGCAACTTGCGGAGCAACACAATTTAGCGCTGAACTACGGTCGCCGCATCAACCGCCCAGACTACAACGTGCTGAACCCGTTCAACAACCAAATCAGCGAGCTTTCTTACGAAAAAGGCAACCCGTTCCTGCGCCCCGAAATCGTGAACAACCTCGAACTGGGCTACACGCTCATGTACCGCTACAACGCAAAGATTGCCTACAGCCGCACCACCGACCAGATTACCCGCCTCATTTCACCGGATGAAAATGACGGTCGGGCAGGTTTCATCACTTGGGCAAACTTGGATGACCAGACTATCTGGAGTGCCAACATCAGTGCTCCGATTGACATCACAAAAAAATGGAACTCCTACATAAACCTCAGCGGCTCCTACCTCAACAACCAAGCTGTTTATCCTGATGGTGGCGTCGTGGACGTGCAGGCGTGGAGCTATAATATTTTCATGCAAAACACCATCACGCTGCCGCTTGGCATCAAGGGAGAGGTGTCAGGTTGGTTTTCTGGCCCCGGCATCTGGGGCGGGGTGTTCAAGTACAAGACCAGTTGGAGCCTCGACCTCGGCTTGCAGCGCAAATTCCTGAAAGAAAAACTGAACGTACGCCTGAGCGCCAGCGACATCTTTTTCAAATCTGGCTGGCGGGGTACGTCCGAATTCAACGGCCTCTATTCCGTCGGCGATGGCCGTTGGGATGCTCGCCGGGTGAGTGCCAGCGTGAGCTATAATTTTGGGAACAACAACGTGAAGTCCCGCCAGCGCAGCACGGGCTTGGAGGATGAGAGCAAGCGGACGGGGGGTGGCGGTAATTGATAACTCTTATCGTCCAAATATTTCGAAACCCTAACTTTGCGGCCCGAACTGAAACTTGATTTCAGTTCGGGCCAATTTTTTAAGCTACAAAAATCAATGACCAACAAATACGCCGCATCCCCCTCCCCTGCCTTCGTCCTCGAAGAAGCTTTGCTCCGCAAAAACCTTGAACTCATCGCTGGTGTGCAGCGGGACGCTGATGTGGAAATCATCTTGGCGCTCAAGGGTTTTTCTATGTGGAGTGTTTTTCCCTTCGTAAAAAAATACCTGAGCGGTGCCACAGCCAGTTCTCTGAACGAGGCAAGGCTTATTTTCGAGGAAATGGGCTGCAAGGCGCACACCTACTGCGTCGCCTACCTGCCCGACGAATTTGAGGAAATCATGCGGTACAGCTCGCACCTCGTCTTCAATTCGGTAGCGCAGTACGAGCGGTTCCGCCCGCAAGTCGAGGCTTTTTCGGAGAAAATCACCTGCGGCATCCGTTGTAACCCAGAATACTCTGAAGTAGAAACCGAACTCTACAACCCCGCCGCTCCCGGTTCCCGGCTCGGTGAGGTGGAGCCTGCTTTCGCCAATGGTTTGCCAGAAGGAATTGAAGGCCTGCACTTCCATACCCTCTGTGAATCAACGAGTTATGATTTGGAGAAAACACTGGCGGCGTTCGAACAGCATTTCGGCCACCTAGTTCCGAAGGTGAAATGGGTGAACATGGGCGGCGGCCATTTGATGACCAAAAAGGGCTACGACACGGTGCACCTCGTCTCGGTTTTGAAAAAATTCCAAGAAAAATGGGGCATGGACGTACTCCTCGAACCCGGCAGCGCCATCGCCTGGGAGACAGGCGTCCTCGTCAGCACCGTCCTCGACATCCACGAAAGCCGGGGCATCCGCACGGCCATCACCGACATCAGTTTCACGGGACACATGCCCGACACGCTGGAAATGCCCTACCGTCCCCGCATCACGCATGTTGAACAAAACGGAAACGCTTGCCCGGCCTCAGACCCCAACGGCGGTGGGCATTTGTATAGAATTGGAGGGGTGAGTTGCCTCAGCGGGGACTATATGAAGGAATACCAATTTGAAAAAGAATTGCAGGTGGGCGACCGCCTGATTTTCGAGGATATGATTCACTACACGATGGTGAAAACGACCACGTTTAATGGCGTCCGCCACCCCGATATTTGCATTTTGCGGGAAAACGGAGAAATGGAAATCGTGAAGAAATTCGGGTATGAGGATTATCGGAATCGGTTGTCGTAAAAACAGAGATTACTCCGGCTTGTAAGCATACAATTTCGCCACCCCTCCATCCGCTTCATTCGAAATATACATCGTACCATCGGGCCCAAAAGCAAGGCCCTCTGGCTTGGTGTGCAGGTCTTTGTCCAAAGCGATGACCTGCAGAATCTCCCCGTCTGGCTGCGTCACCAGCAGCGTTTTTCCGAGGGAACAAAGGATGAAATAATGCCCCGTTTGTGGCTGTATGGCAATGGCTGACGGTCTGGGCATCTCCGCTTTTTCCTTCAGCCAGCGGTCGTAGTATTTGCCAGAAAGCCCGTTTTTCCGAAGGAAAGCCTGAATGTCGCCGAGAGAAATCTCGAAAAGCGGCTGCGAGTCGAACTGCGTGCTCACAGGGTCGAAGGCATAGAAAGCCCTTGAATCCTTGCCTTCTTTTGGCGTCTTGATGCCAAGTATCAGTTTCTTGATGTTGGAGTCGTACATGAACGCTTCAATGTCGTTACCCTTCAGCGAGGGGTTTTCAAAAATGGCCGTTTCCAACTTCGGCGAGGTAATATCCAAAATGCGGGTGATGCGGCCATTACTTTCCATGACGTAGAGCGTGTCGCCAATGGCTTCGATGCCTTCGTAGTCACCATTTTCACCAAACTTGAATTTGTCAATCGGGCTTACTTCCGGCAAATGAAGGCGGTAAAGTGTGCCTTTTTCATCGGCAACAGCCCAGAGCGCACTGGAAGTAGCGTCGTAGCACAGGTCAGAAATCTCCCGAAGTTTCTTTTTGAGGTCATAAACCCTGTTTGGCGCATTGACTTTGTAGGGAAATATTTCCGACGGGGCAGGGTCAATGATGGGTGCTTTTTTCTTGCGTTTTTTGGCAAAATAGACGCTGGCGACTATGATGGCGATGGCCAGAAAAAGGAAAATGAACGTGCTGGTTTTCATAATCTAAAAATAGTTTTGATTGCCTGATTGCATTGGATTTATTAACAATTGTACATCGCTTTCATGCCTTGCCATACCGGAAGCTTGAGTTTTTTAGGCTCAGCAATTATGTCGGCCAGGCTGGCAGCGAACAGCAAATCCACACCAGCGATTTTCAGCGGCTGGTAAGGCTGGGCATTGACGATTAGGCCAGCCTGTTTCGGTGGGATGCCGAAGAACAGGGCACTTGAAACACCTAGCTCATTGCGAAGCGAAGAAAAACTAAACGGCTGTGGGCCGTCGAGCCAAACAACGAAGGCGTCGGTGGCCACTTCAAATTTGGCGGCTTGGAGCATTTTCGCCAGCAAATCCTCCGCTTCGGGCGTCGAGGTGCCGAGACAGGCCACAAAAACGCCTTTTTTGCATTCCCCCTTGCCCTCGGAAATCAAATTTTCACGCAGTGGAAATACCTCAAAATCCAAAATACCATTGGCCTCGATTTTCATTTTTTTGACGTTTTTCAAAATTTTA
>Ga0209066_10007625_pt1 | contig 10691 bp, 8 predicted proteins | sample All_14_2_FD_187198 | JGI IMG/M metagenome (GOLD analysis project Ga0209066, IMG submission 187198) | Freshwater microbial communities in response to fracking from Pennsylvania, USA - Allegheny Zone_MetaG_DW_15 (SPAdes) (version 2) ... | reverse complement strand
GTTATGTATATCTTTATCAAGATATACTTTCATAGAACTCTATAGAATTCTGACCACAGGAATTGCCATGGATGCTGTGAGAAACCCATTTGCCCCGGGCGCTGGGAGCAGGCCGCCGGAGCTTGCCGGAAGAGATGCCATCCTTCAGGACGCGCAGATAGCCATTCAAAGGGCGCTGATAGGCAAGCCCAGCCGCTCACAGATGCTGCTTGGCCTGCGTGGCGTAGGCAAAACGGTGCTGCTGAACAAAATCGAAGAGATGGCCGAAACCGCAGGGCACCTGACATCTGCCATAGAAGCGCCAGAGGGCAAGGTGCTCAGTGAGTTGCTTGTGCCCAAGATCAACCAGGTCTTGCGCAAACTCTCCACGTCGCAGAACGCGAAGGCCAAAGCCCATCAGGCTCTTCGGGCGCTTCGCTCTTTCGCCTCTGCGTTCAAGCTCTCGTACGGAGACGCTTCCATTTCGGTTGACCCGGAAATAGGCGTTGCGGACAGCGGGGATATGGAGGCAGACCTAACCGAATTGTTTGTGCGCGTAGGCGAGGCCGCAAAGGCCGCCGGTAAGGCCTGGACACTGCTCATTGATGAAGTTCAGTACCTGCGCTCTGAAGATCTGGCCGCTCTGATAGTTGCTCTCCACAAGGTCAATCAAAAGGCATTGCCTGTTTTATTCTTTGGTGCAGGGCTGCCGCAGGTTGCAGCTCTTTCGGGCGATGCGAAATCCTACGCAGAACGACTTTTTCACTACCCTGCGGTTGGTGCGCTTGTGGAGATGGATGCGAAGACCGCCATTAAGCAGCCAGTCGAGAGTGAGGGTGAGCAAATTGAGGACGCTGCTATCAGCGAGATCCTAGCAAAGACCAAAGGCTATCCCTACTTTCTGCAGGAGTGGGGCTATCAGTGCTGGAACCTCGCCGAGGGACCGGGCATCAAGCGGGAAGATGCATCGAAGGCTGCCGGAGAGGCGACAAAGCGGCTGGACGAAGGCTTCTTCAAGGTGCGATTTGACCGTTTAACGCCCAAAGAGCGAGAGTACGTGATCGCGATGGCCAAACTGGGTGCCGGGCCGTACCGATCATCGGAAGTCGCAGACGCTCTAAACGAAACCCATCAAAGCCTCGGCCCGCGGCGCGCGCAGATTATCAGCAAAGGAATGATCTACAGCCCGTCTCACGGCGACATTGCTTTCACTGTCCCTATGTTCAACGAGTACCTAATCCGCAATTACGTGGAGAAGCCGAGCAAAGCGTAGCTGTGTAGGGAGCGAATGGGCAGTGTTTGTTCCCCAAAACGACACGGTTACCACCGGGTTACTGGGTAGAGTGCACCACCCTCCCAACCACAGAGACGAAAACATGTACACCGCCCACCCCCAGCGCTACGACCGCATGCCCTACCGCACCGTTGGCAAAAGCGGCCTCAAGCTGCCCAGCATCACCCTGGGCCTGTGGCACAACTTTGGCGATGCCACGCCCATGGACACGCAGCGCGCCATGCTACGCACCGCGTTCGACCTGGGCATCACCCACTTTGATCTGGCCAACAACTACGGCCCGCCCGCAGGCAGCGCCGAGACCAACTTTGGTGAACACCTGCGGCGCGACTTCAAACCCTACCGCGACGAACTCATCATTTCCAGCAAAGCGGGCTGGGACATGTGGCCCGGGCCGTATGGTCAGGGCGGTGGCTCGCGCAAATACGTGCTCGCCAGCCTGGACCAGAGCTTGAAGCGCATGGGGCTGGACTATGTGGACATCTTCTATTCGCACCGCTTCGACCCCGACACCCCGCTGGAAGAAACCATGGGCGCGCTGGCCAGCGCCGTGCAGCAGGGCAAGGCGCTGTATGTGGGCATTTCCAGCTATTCAGCCGCCAAAACCCGCGAAGCGGCGGCCATTTTGCGCAGCCTGGGCGTGCCGCTGCTGATCCACCAGCCGTCGTACAGCCTCATGAACCGCTGGGTGGAAGAAGATTTGCTCGACACCCTGCAAGCCGAGGGCATGGGCTGCATCGCCTTCAGCCCGCTGGCGCAAGGCCTGCTCACCAGCAAGTACCTGAGCGGCGTGCCGGCCGACGCGCGCATCAACCGCCCTGGCGGCGGCTCCTTCACCGCCGACCACCTGAGCGCGCAGAACCTGGCGCATGTGCGCGCCTTGAACGGCATTGCACAGGCACGTGGCCAGAGCCTGGCGCAGATGGCCGTGGCCTGGGTGCTGCGCCAGCCGGGCATGACCTCTGCCCTGATTGGCGCGAGCAAACCCGGGCAGATTACCGAGCTGGTGGGCGCGCTGAACCAGCTGGACTTCAGCGCCGACGAGTTGGCCGCCATCGACCAACACGCGGTGGACGGTGGCATCAACCTCTGGAAAAAGCCCTCGACCGATCAGCGGCCTTGAGGGCTGCGCCTCAGCTCAACACCACGCTGGACAAGCGCCGGCGGTAGGTGGCCACCGTGGGGTCTTCGGGCGGCACCTGGCCTTCGGCCACTTTGGGCTTGGGCGGCTCGATGATGTCCAGGATGGCGATGTAGGTTTTGCGGGCCAGGTCTTCGTTCCAGGCTTTGTCGCGCATCAGAATCTCCAGCAGCTCGTCCATGGCGGGCACAAACTGGTTGTGGGCCAGCAGCAGTTGGGCCAGGGCAAAGCGGCTGTCAAAGTCGCGTTTGTTGGCGGCGATGCGGGTTTGCAAATCGGTGGCATGGGCTTGCGGGTCTGCCACCCCGTCTTGGGCGTCGCGCGCTTTCATCCAGCGGTTGATCGAGTCGAGCCGGCGCACCGCCATGGACTTGGCAATCACCGGCGCAAACGCCACCTTGGCCTCGTCGTCGCGGTCCAGCTCCAGCAGCAGTTTCACCAGATCAAAGCGGGCGTCGTCGTTTTCGGGGTCGGTTTGCACCGCGTGGTGCAGCTTGTCCAGCGCGCCTTGCACATCACCAGCGGCCAAGGCTTGCAGGGCGTCGGCTTCTTCTTCGGCGGCTTCCAGCACCTCGGGCGCGGGCAGGTGCTTGTCCAGAAAGGCATTGATCTGGCCTTCGGGCAGTGCGCCCATGAAACCGTCCACCGGCTGGCCGTTCACCATCAGCACGCAGGTGGGAATGCTCTTGATGCCAAAGGCGCCCGCCAGTTGTTGTTCCTGTTCGGTGTCAATTTTCACCAGCTTGAAGCGGCCTGCGTAGGCCACTTCAATTTTCTCCAGCAGCGGGCCGATGACCTTGCAGGGCCCGCACCACGGCGCCCAGAAGTCCACCAGCACGGGCGTGTGTTGCGAAGCTTCAATGACTTCGGTTTCAAAGTTGGCAAGGGTGACGTCGATCATGGCGGTCTCTGGAATGGGGTGCGCCCATGCGGCGCACGGCGGCGCAGGGGCGCGAAACGTAAAATCGACACTTTACCGGAGGCGGGCAGATTTTCAGGCGCGTCTCTGTCTCCAGGCACCCGGCTACTCAATCGACGGGTAAAAGGCACACAACATGAACCCCATCCAAGTGGGCGTGGTCATGGGCTCCAGCAGCGACTGGGACACCATGCAGCACGCCGTGCAGATTCTCAAAGACTTCGACATCACGCACGAGGCCCGCGTGGTGTCGGCCCACCGCATGCCCGACGACATGTTTGCCTACGCCGAGGCGGCCGTGGGCCGTGGGCTCAAGGCCATCATCGCGGGCGCGGGCGGTGCCGCGCACTTGCCGGGCATGATCGCGGCCAAAACCGTGGTGCCGGTGCTGGGCGTGCCGGTGCAGTCCAAAGCGCTCTCGGGCGTGGATTCGCTGCACAGCATTGTGCAAATGCCCAAGGGCATTCCGGTGGCCACGTTTGCCATTGGCCCGGCGGGTGCGGCCAATGCGGCGCTGTTTGCGGTGGCGCTGCTGGCCAGCGAAAGCCCGGCGCTGCGCGACAAGCTCGAAGCCTTTCGCGCTGCGCAAACCGAAGCCGCGCGCAACATGACCTTGCCCACCGAATGACCCACCCTTTTCCGAGCATTCACCCATGAGTTTCAAGCCCCTTCTTCCCGGCAGCACCTCGGCCAGCGGCCAGCAGATCACGCTGGGCGTGATGGGCGGTGGGCAGCTGGGCCGCATGTTTGTGCAGGCGGCCCAGGCCATGGGTTATTTCACGGCGGTGCTCGACCCGGACCCCGCCAGCCCGGCCGGGCTGATCAGCCACTTTCACATCCAGACGCCTTACGGCGACGAGCAGGGCCTGGCCCAGCTGATGCAGCGCTGCGAGGCCATCACCACCGAGTTTGAAAACGTGCCCGCGCCCGCGCTGGGCACGCTGGGCGCGCACCGGCCGGTGGCCCCGTCGGCCGCGTGTGTGGCGGTGGCGCAAGACCGCATCAAGGAAAAGTCGCACTTTGTGCAGTGTGCGCCCCTCAGCGGGGTGTACCCCGCGCCTTATGCCGCCATCACCAGCGCCGAGCTGCTGGCCGCCGTGCCCGCCGATTTGCTGCCCGGCATTTTGAAAACCGCCCGCCTGGGCTACGACGGCAAAGGCCAGGTGCGCGTGAACAACCGCGACGAGCTGGCCGCCGCCTGGGCGCAGTTGGGTGGCGTGTCTTGCGTGCTGGAAAAACTCATGCCGCTGCAAGCCGAGTGTTCTGTGATCGTGGCACGCGGTTCGGACGGCCAGTGTGTGAGCTATCCGGTGCAGGCCAACACCCACCGCGACGGCATTTTGGCGCTGACCGCTGTGTACGAGGGCGCGGTGCCCGCCGTTCTGGCCGAGCGCGCCCGCGCCAGCACGGTGGCCATTGCGAACCACCTGAATTACGTGGGCGTGCTGTGCGTGGAATATTTCCTGGTGGACGATGGCCAGGGCGGTCTGGACCTGATCGTGAACGAAATGGCGCCGCGCCCCCACAACAGCGGCCATTACACACAAAACGCCTGCGACATTTCCCAGTTTGAAGCCCAGGTGCGCGCCCTGGCCGGCCTGCCGCTGCCCACGCCGCGCCAGCACAGCCCCGCCATCATGGTCAACCTGCTGGGTGACCTGTGGTTCGACGCCAACGGCGTGCGCGCCCAGCCCAGCGCACAACCCGTGTCGCCGCCGTGGGCGCAGGTGCTGGCGCTGTCCGGCACCCACCTGCACCTGTACGGCAAGCTCAGCGCCCGCCCGGGCCGCAAGATGGGCCACCTGAACATCACCGCGCCCACCGTGGCCGAGGTGCGCGAGACGGCGGCGAAGGTGCTGGCGCTGCTGGGCTTGCCCGCGCTGGACGCCTGAAACGTCTGAAACGTCTGAAACGCCTGAAACGCCTGAAACGCCTGAAACGCCTGAAACGCCTGAAACGCCTGAGCGTTTGCCACCCATGCCTTTGCTTCACAACGCCGCCAACCCCGCCGCCATCGAGCAGGCGGCGCAGCGCCTGGCCGCCGGCTCGCTGGTGGGCATGCCCACCGAAACCGTGTATGGCCTGGCGGCGGATGCCGACAACGCCAGCGCGGTGCACCGCATTTTTGAAGCCAAAGGCCGTCCCAGCGACCACCCGCTGATCGTGCACCTGGCGCCCGGCGACAGCGCCCACGGCTGGCGCGGCGGGGTGGACCATTACGCCCGCGAATTGCCCGACTTTGCCCTGGCGCTCATGCACGCCTTCTGGCCCGGCCCGCTCACACTGATCTTGCCGCGCCGCGACGGTGTGGCCGCCGTGTCGGCCGGCGGGCAAGACTCGGTGGGCCTGCGCTGCCCGTCGCACCCGGTGGCACAGGCGCTGCTGACAGCGGCCCGCGCCCACGGCGTGCACGGCGTGGCCGCACCCAGCGCCAACCGCTTTGGCCGCGTCAGCCCCACCACCGCGGCGCACGTGGCCGAAGAATTCGCCCAACTGCCCGACGAAGCCTTGTTGATTCTGGATGGCGGCGCCTGCCCGGTGGGCATCGAGTCCACCATCGTCGATTGCAGCCGTGGTTATCCGGTGCTGCTGCGCCCCGGCATGGTCACGCAGGCGCAGCTGGAGGCCGCTTGCGGCCAGCCGCTGCGCGAGCGCGATGGCGCTGCCCCGCGCGCCTCGGGCACGCTCGAATCGCACTACGCGCCCAACGCCAAGGTGCGGCTCATGGCCGCTCAGCCCCTGCAAGCCGCGCTGGACCTGCTGGGTACGGATGCCCGGCACATTGCGGTGTACGCCCGTGCCACGCTGAAAGCCGCCCCGGGCGTGACCGTGCGCCGCATGCCCGACGACGCCGTGCAAGCCGCCCAGGCGCTGTTTGCCACCCTGCGCGAGTTGGACGCCACCGGCGTAAAACTCATCTGGGTGGAAACCCCGCCCGCCAGCCCCGAATGGGACGGCGTGCGGGACCGGTTGCAGCGGGCGGCGGCTTGAAGCGGTCGTGGCAGCGGGTTGACCGCCACCACGACCGGTGCGCTTTGCGCTGAGGATCGGTGATTCGCCGAACCACCTGGGTCGGATAGGCCCGTGACCGGGCCTTTGGCTCAGAAGCTGTGGCGCATGCCCAGTGCGAGCGATGTCGAGTCGCGTCCTGCGGTGGCCGTCACCCCGCCCAAATAGCCGTTGCCGCCAGGGGCCGCTTGCGCGGTGGCGCTGTTGTTGAAGCGGGTGAGCACGGCGTTCAGGTTGGTGCGCTTGGACAGCGGATAGGTGTAGGCCACGCCATAGGAGCTGATGTCGGCGTTGGAGGCGCGTTTGTCGTTGAGCTTGTTGTAAGCCACCGTGATGTGGCCAGCCGCGCCCAGGTTGTAGCGGGCTCCCACATGGATCAGGTTGGCGTCTTGCTTGAGCCGGTCCAGCACGGTGCTGATCAACGGTGCGGGCACACCACCCAACGTGAGGCCGGCACTCAGTTCAGGGCCCGATGAAGGGTTGGGTTCCTGAATGCGGGCGAACATGCCCGAGACGATCCAGTCGCCCCGGGCCGTCGATGCGCCCAGCACCGTGGTCTTGAGCGCCTGCTGCCCAGCCGAATTCTTCTTGCTGTTCATGCCGAAGCCCACATTGAAGGCGCTGCCCTTGTACAAGGTGTTGATGCCCAGCAGCCGGTTGCTGGAGCTGTTGGCGCCTTCGCCCATGCCGTACATCAGCGCGGCGTTCCAGGGGCCCTGGACGATGCGGTATTGAACGGCGTTGTTGTAGCGGATATCGAGCCCTACAGGGATCGTCACCAGCTGGGCCGCCGACAGGGCGCTCTGCGTGTTCATGGTGTCAAACGTCGCAAACGCCTCGAAGGCGGGCGTGTACTGGCGACCCATCAGGAAGCCCCCAACGGGCGTGACCAGCCCGACCCAGGCCTGGCGGTCGAAGGCGGTGTTGGTGAGGTTGACGCCCAGCGAAGGCCCGATGGCGGCGTTGGTCAAGGCTGCTGCCACGGCGGGTGGCAGTCCGGCGGTGAGGCGGTCGGGCAGTTGGTTGCCCGAGGCAGGGCGGTTGCCCAGCCCGCCCGTATCGAGCTCGACGCGGCTTTCCAGGGTGACGAGGGCTTTGTAGCCACCCCCCAGGTCTTCCTCAGACTTGATGCCCCAGCGCGAGCCCTCCATGATGCCGCTGTTGAGCTGGGTCACGCTGCCTTGCGCGTAGCCACTCACCCGGGTGATGCCGACATCGGCCAGGCCGTACAGCGTGACTTGTGCCCACGCGCCTGCGCAGGCCAGGGTGGCCGCTGCAGCAATGAAAGTTTTTTTCATGTTGATGTGCTCTGTGTGTTGAAAGATACGGTCTTGAGCCGGGCTTTAAAACTGGGTGAAGTAGCCGCGTGCCGCTGCGTGACAGAAAGGTGGTACCAGTTCGCCGTGGTACTTTGCTAGCGCTGCGCTGCCCGCTGCCGCTTTGGCTTGTGCAAAGCCGCCCTTGGCCAGCAGGAATGGATCGCTGGCCCCCGTCGGTGCGCTGTCCACATCCAGCACCGTCACCGCCTGGTCTGGCACGCCCTTGCCATTGAAATACGCCTTGGCGGTGCTGGTGTTGGCGCTGAAGAACACCGTGGGGTCGGCGTTGCCGCCGCACAGCAGCATGGGCTGGGCGGGTGTCCAGTTCTGGGCCAGCAGATCGTTCTTGTAAGCGGCCACGCGCAGCGGGTGCTGGGGCGCGGTCGGGTTGGCAACGGCATCGGCCAGCACCGCATTGCGGTAGCTGGTCTTGATCAGGTTGGGTGTGCCGAAAAAGAGTTCAAACCCGGCTGGTTTGGGCAGACTGTCCGCCGCAAACAGCGCCGTGGCCGGCAGCTTGCCTGTGCTCAGCAGCGTGTTCAGCGGCGTGGTGCTGGGCAGCAGGGTTTCGATGCCTGTGGCGAACGTGGCCTCGTACATCTCGCTCGGGCTGGCGTAGATGTTGCCGTAGGTGCGCTGGAAGCTGGTGTTCAGCAGGGGGCTGAAAAGTGTGGCACCCAGGTTCACATTGCCGCTGTAAACAGCGTCCCCAAATCGTCCCAGGTTGTAAGGGCCTGACAGGTGGGCGCCTGCGGTCACGGGGGTGCCCGCCAGTTGCAGTTTGCGCTGCGCTGCCATCGACACAAAGCCGCCTTGCGAATAACCGCTCACGAAGAGCTTGCTGTTGGCGCTGGCGTTGATGGCCGCAAACCCTTTGCGCGCCGCCGCCAGCGCGTCCACCACGTCCTGGGCTTGTTGTTCCAGGTTCAGGTACGGGTGGTAAGGCAGCGGTGAGGACTCGTAGCCCGCGTAGTTGGGCGCCACCACGATGTAGCCCTGTGCGGCGTACATGGCGGCCACCAGGGCCGCTTCACGGTTTCCGTCTGGGTTGGCCATATTCAGGTTTTTGTCGGTGCTGGTGCCATGCGCGTAGAGCAGGACTGGGCGCGGGCCGGTGCAGGCGGGGTCGGTGCCACCGGGCACCATGATGCCGCCCGATGCGGACGTTTTCTCACCGGCGCCACCCACGGTGCCGTACTGAAAATAATTGAACGTGATGTCGCACATGGGCGCACCGGTGACTTGCAGCAGACTCGCGGCACCGGCCTGGGTCAGGGCCGCCGTGAAGGCCGCGGGCGTGAGCGTGGTCAGGGCCGTTGGGGTCGCGATCAGGCTGCCTGGCGCACCGCTCAGGTCGAAACTGCTGCCCGCGTCGGGGCTGTCACCGCCGCCGCAGCCCGCCAAAACGCTGATGCAAGCGGCCGAAATCGCCGCCAATTTCAAGAACTTCATGCGTGTCTCCTGCTGGTGTGTAACGAAATCCAAGAAGTAAAAAGAACGACCGTTCTATTTTCAGCTGGAGATAGTAGAGCCAGACCCTCGTTGAAAACAGAGGGTTACTACCAGCGCAAGGGTATTTCCGTGCGAAGGGGCTTGTGGGTTCACCCACGCACCCGGCGACAGGCTCAGCCTCTCAATCTGGCTGCGCTGCCGCCCACTCCACCAAGGCCTCCAGCGCAGGCCGTGCCGCCGGTGCATTGGGGTCGTTGATGAAGCCGACCACGGCGTAGCGCTGTCCGCTGGCGGCGTTGACGTAGCCGGCGATGCCGGTCACGTCGCGCAGGGTGCCGGTTTTGAGCCAGGCGTTGCCGCGCGCGGCACTGTTGGCGCCCCGGGCCATGCGGGCGGTGGTGCCGTTGACACCGGCGATGGACAACGATTGCACGAACTGGCTGCCTTGTGGGTGCGCAGCGGCGTGGCGCAGCAGGCCCACCAGCGCTTCGGGGGTGATGCGTTCCATGCGCGACAGGCCGGCGCCGTTGTCCATCACCGGCGCGGTGTAGCGCAGACCAAAGGTGCGCTTCCACCAGCTGGCCACCACCTCGCGCGAGCGCTCAAAGCGGGCGGTGCGCATGGGCGCCAGCCGGTCGGCCAGGGTGCTTTCGGTGAGCACCCGCGTGGGGGAGAGCTGGCCCAGGGTGAGGAACACCTGCTGGGCCATCACGTTGTTGCTCCACTGGTTCACGTCCGTGATGATGTCCGAGAGCGGCAGTGAGCGCGCTTCGTGCAGCAGTTGGGCGCCGGGCGGCGTGAGGCCGGCGCGCACCGCGCCGGTGATGGCGCCGCCGCTGGCGCGCCACAGCCCTTCCAGCGAGCGGGCGGCGTAGCTGGCCGGGTCCTGGTAGGCCACGGGCCACACCCGTTCGCCGCAGCTGCCGGGGTAGCGGCCTTCAAAGCGGATGCGGTTGGCGTCGTCAAAGCGCGCTTGCAGGCTGCCGCGCCAGTCGCCGCAGGCTGCGCGCGACAGCGGCACCGCCGCGTCAATGGCCAGGCCAGCCATGGGTGGCTCGCTGCGCACACGGGCCACGCCAGCGCCGGTATCGGGCTGAAAGGTGAGCACCACGGACTTGAAGTTGACCAGCAGCGCGTCGGGCGCGGCGTTGTAGGGCCGCAGGGCTTCGCCGTCGAAGGCGCCGGGGTCGATGGCGGGCAACTCGAACGCGCTGTGGTCCAGCACCATGTCGCCCAGAATCACGCGCACGCCCTGGTCTTGCAGGTTCATGAAGGCGGCCTGAATGCGTTCGAGCACCAGTTTCGGGTCGCCACCGCCGCGCACGTACAGGTTGCCGCGCAGCACCCCCTGGCTCACCACGCCGTCGCTGTAAAAGCGGGTGTTCCAGGTGAAGTCGGGACCCAGCAGGTCGATAGCAGCGTAAGTGGTCACCAACTTCATGACCGAGGCCGGGTTGACCGAGGCATCCGCCCGGTAGCGCAGCCGTTCTCGGGCGCTGGCGTCCAGCGGCACCACCAGGGCCGAAAACGCGCTGGCCGGCACGCCCGCACGCGCCAGCGCGGCCGACACACCGGGCG
>Ga0209066_10007624_pt1 | contig 10691 bp, 12 predicted proteins | sample All_14_2_FD_187198 | JGI IMG/M metagenome (GOLD analysis project Ga0209066, IMG submission 187198) | Freshwater microbial communities in response to fracking from Pennsylvania, USA - Allegheny Zone_MetaG_DW_15 (SPAdes) (version 2) ... | reverse complement strand
ACTATAATATTGGTAAAGAGGTTCGTGTTTGTGCTATATGCGTGACAAGGGAACACTTATGAAAACCACAATAACTTCCCCAATATATCTGATGATCGCCTTGTTAAATATATTCACTGCCTCAAATGAACCTAGAGATTGGTCCTGGGCAATGGAACTTATCACCCCGATAATTTTGGCGGGTTTGGGAATCATTTTTTATATCCTCCACTGCAAACATCAAAAAAAGAAAAAAGGAGTTGTACATGAAGATCGCAATCGTTACAGATGATGGAAAATCCATCAGTCAACACTTTGGTCGTGCGCCATATTATTTGGTTGTTACAGTAGAAGATGGCAATATTGTCAGCCATGAAATGCGCAATAAAGCAGGACACAATCAATTCCAAGCCGAAGGTAATGAACATCATCTTGAAGAAACTGGCGGACAACATGGGTATGGCCCCTCCGCAGACCACAAACATGGACGCATGGCTGAAACGATCACGGATTGTGAAGCCTTGTTATGTCGGGGAATGGGGCGGGGCGCCTATGAATCCATGCAGGCGCGTAAAATACGACCAGTGGTTACAGATATTGCCGACATTGACGAAGCCGTACAGGCGTATATCAACGGGCAGATCGTAGATCATGTTGAAAAATTGCACTAGGGGAATGCAAAATAATGGAATTCATACTGAAACCAATAGGCATCATTCACTCCCCTTTTTCAGAAAAAGAACAAACACCGATTCAGGTCACCCGTTCACATACCATTGGCACAGTCGAAGTTTTTCCAGAATTCGCAAATGGGTTGAAAGATATTGAAGATCTCTCGCACATACACCTCATTTATATCTTTCACCAATCATCGGGATATTCACTCCAGGTTAAACCTTTTTTAGACGATCATGAACATGGTATTTTTGCCACTCGGTACCCATACCGACCAAATCCAATCGGCATATCTACAGTGCGGCTCATATCACGACAAGAGAACATCTTATCCATTGAAGGTGTAGATACGCTGGAAGGCACACCATTGCTTGACATCAAACCCTATGTACCAGACTTCGATATCCGCACAGAAAATGTACGTGTCGGCTGGTATGAAACACGGAGCAAAACATGAAAAAAATCATTCTTGTACTGCTCATAGCATTTTTTGTTCCTTTCAATATGGTTCATGCACAAACAGAGCAGCCAGTGGTACATGCGGTCCTCTTCTACTCCCCCACATGCGGGCACTGCGAATTTGTGATCAATCAAACCATTCTTCCCATGATGGATAAATATGGCGAGCAACTGCAAGTTATCGGTATAGATGTCACCCAGAAGGATGGGCAGGCATTGTTTATGTCCGCCATGCAAATGTTTAACCTTGAAAAGGCGGGGGTTCCTTTTCTGGTTATTGATGATATGTATTTGATCGGATCGGGCGACATTCCTGAACAATTCCCATCTCTAGTCAAAACCTATCTGGCACAAGGTGGCGTGGATTATCCAAACATCCCTGGTCTGCAACAAGCGTTAGGCCAGGCTTCAGGGGCCGAATCACCAACTGCGACTTCTTTGCCTCAGTCCATAACCGCGGAATCGCAAGTAGGATCGCTTCAAACCCCGCCCGTGCTTGCTACTGTTTCCTCAACCTTTCCCTCGCCGACAACGACCCCGGGCATCCAGTTCGTCAACGCCGAAGATTCAAACTGGACAGACCGTTTTGCACATGACCCAGTCGGAAATACACTGGCCGTTATTGTTCTTTTGGGAATGTTTGTATCGTTTGGATGGGTAATTGCAACGATCAAGAAAAAAGAAAAGGGTGCATCCTTAAAAGAAAATTGGGCATGGATCATTCCATTGCTTAGCGTAATTGGTTTTGGAGTCGCGGGGTATCTAGCGTATGTGGAAACCACCCAGACCACCGCCGTCTGCGGGCCTGTGGGAGACTGTAACACTGTGCAACAAAGTGAATACGCTCGTCTCTTTGGCATCCTTCCGATCGGCGTGCTAGGCTTGTTGGGATACATAGCAATTCTCATATCCTGGCTGCTTGCCCGATTTTCCAAAGGCAGGATGGCAAATCTATCTGTCATATCCTTATTCGCATTTACCATCTTCGGCACTCTCTTTTCGATATACTTAACCTTTCTGGAACCCTTTGTCATCGGAGCTACTTGTGCCTGGTGTTTAACCTCTGCCATCTTGATGACAATCCTTATGTTGCTCACAGTAGGACCTGTAAAAAACGCGCTTGCCATTTCCAGACCCCGCCATCATGTGCGGTAGTTGATACTCATTGTTTTGAGTTTAATCGCCCTAAAAACTGCTTAATTTCAACGAGATATTGCCATGAAACCCTCTTCTGCCACTGCTCAAGGGAACACAATATTTGGTGCCTGCAAAACTGGTTTTGCCTAAATATTGATCCGATAAATAATTTCTCCAATAACCAGTCCTATTTTCTCCATACACTTGATCCCCACGCCTCTTCAAGAATATGAATTGCTTGACTACCAAACAGATGCGTAATACGTTGTGTCTGGGCATCCCATACCACTACACCTAATCTATTCCAACTTTGTTGGTCGAAGCGCTTTGCCCACTTGGGACATGGAATGTATGAAAAGGTGTATTGAAAAGTTGTTACCCAAGCATATCCATGCAGTCATGGCCAATGTGTTCAAACCCGAGGTTACTTTGTTTGCCTTGCCTTTTAAGTTCAGTCTATTCTCTGGGAATCTCTTCTTTAAATCGCATGTATTTCTACCTTTACGGAACTGTCGTTATTCTCCAGATCACATTTCCGACATCGTCTACCACCAGAAGCGCGCCGAGTTTATCAATGGCAACGCCTACGGGTCTCCCATTTGCATCACCATTCTCTTCGACGAATCCTTCAAGTACCACCACGGGGTCACCTGACGGCATGCCATCTGTAAACGGAATGAAGATGACTTGATACCCACTGCGAGGCTCACGATTCCACGAACCGTGCTGTCCAACAAACATCCCGTTCGCAAAGAGGGCGGGGAGGGTATTTCCAAGGGAAGAGGCAAGCCCCAATGGAGCCGTATGCGATCCTAAGGCATAATCGGGCACGACTGCCGATGCCACCAGATCAGGATTCTGCGGTTCCACTCGCGTATCCACATGATCGCCATAATAGCTGAATGGCCAGCCATAAAACGCGCCATCCTGGACCGAGGTTAGATAATCTGGCACCAAATCATTTCCCAACTCATCGCGTTCATTCACCACCACCCATAATGCCTCAGTCTCTGTTTCCCATGCCATCCCTACCGGGTTTCGCAAGCCAGATGCAAAAATACGGTAACTGCCTGTTTGAAGGTCAATCTCCCAGATCGCAGCACGTTCTGCTTCCGCCTCCAGTCCGTTCTCTGCTACATTACTATTAGATCCAACGGAAACATAAAGCTTCGTTCCGTCTGCACTGGCAACCATTCCCTTGGTCCAATGGTGGTTGATCGAGCCTGCGGGCAGGTCTATTATTTTTGTAGGCTCAGCAGTGATCTCCGTCTCGCCTTCTGAATAAGGGAATGACACAACCGCATCGGTATTCGCAACATAAAAGACATCTCCCACCAGTGCCATTCCAAACGGTGAGGTTAGTCCATCAAGGAATATCGATTTCGTTTCCGCAATGCCATCTCTGTCTACATCCCGCAAGAGAGTAATGCGATCAGCGCTCGGTACGCCACCACCTGACTTCTTCTTAAAAAAGTTGAAGAACCATCCCTTGATTCCCTGTGCATCGTCAGGTCGCTCAGGAGCGTTGGTTTCTGCGACGAGCACATCACCATTGGGAAGTACATACACCCAGCGTGGGTGATCCAAGCCACTGGCAAAGGCGGTCACTTCCATGCCCTCGGCTGCCACTGGCTTCTCGCCAATTGCCCAACCTGTGGCATTGGATACATTCAGCACAGGAATCAGTCGTTGATCCGGTGTTGGAAGCTCCGGGTTGGGTCCATAGCCGCTGATGGGCGGTAACGGCGCTGGTCCCCCGAATATTGAAACGCTGACGACGAGCGTCAGAACCAATACACAAATCACTACAAGAGTGAGTACAAGCGAACTTCTCTTCATAACAATAACCTCCATCCAATAGAAAGAAAACTGAAATTTCAATTTTTATATAGGCAATATATTACATTCCCCTAATACTTAGAGAATTTCAAGTGTGTACTTATCCTACAGTGAACACTCCGCGTCTGTATCCTGCGGATGGGGAGTATTGTTCCCCGCCATTCGGCGGAGGTATTATATAGAAGAGTAGCGTTCAGATGAGGGAAATAGGCTTGCGGTGAGGAAGAGGTTTAGATTCTGATTACAGAGGCAAATGTCCATAGGTTTTGAGAGGTGGATGCGATTCAGTGGGGCTACTTCGCTGTTTCTCTAATAATCTAAATCTCCCCCAAGTGGCGGAGGTGAACATGCCCCGGCCAACGGATACAGCTGAGTTGTGTTCGCTGTATTATTAATTTAAATGTATTGGCTGCGCGAAAACACCAATTGGTGAACGAATCGCGCTTGTAGTATCTGCGATGTGTTTTGGCTTGACAGCAAATGGCAAAAATATCATTCGTTCGCCTGCTCAGAAAAAACCAAACTAGGATGGATTTTAGATAGGAATAAAGATTATGGCAAATAAAACGTCTCTGACCGTCATTCAACTGAACGATAGTCATGCCTATTTTGATCTACACCAGGAGTTGTTCTGGAAGGGCGGATTGGCATCCTATCGCCCTGCGGGAGGATATGCCCGCATTGCAGCAATCGTCAAGCAGATTCGGGCTGAGAGGCAAGATCATGTTCTATTTTGTGACTGCGGTGATACGCTGCATGGCACGTATCCTGCCTTGAAGACACAGGGACAGGCATTGATCCCCATTTTGAATTCATTGGGTCTTGATGCAATGACTGCCCACTGGGAGTTTGCATATGGGCCAAAGATATTCAAGCAGCGTACAGCAGAACTCAACTATCCAATGCTTGCGATCAATATTTACGATCAAGCGACGAAGGATCGGTTTTTCCCACCTTTCAGCGTAAAGGAGATCGACGGGCTGCGAATTGGTCTCATAGGCATTGCCTGCAACATTGTAGACAAGACCATGCCACCCTCCTACAGCGAAGGACTGGAATTCACTCTGGGGCGGGAGGAACTTCCTCCAATTATTGATATTTTACGCACTCAAGAGAAAGTAAACCTGATCGTTCTCATCTCGCACCTTGGGTTTCCCCAAGACATGCAGCTTATGTCTGAGGTGCAGGGTATTGATGTTTGTCTGAGTGGACACACTCATAACCGCCTATATAAACCGGCACTCCAAGGAAAAACCTTGGTAATACAATCAGGCTGCCACGGTTCCTTTCTGGGCCGCTTGGACCTGGAAATTGAGGGAGGAAGTGTTGTTGACTACCGTTACCAATTGATTGAGGTGGATGGCAATATCAAGCCTGATCTCATAGTAGATGACCTTGTCCGCCATACGCTTGCGCCTTTCCAGGAGGAATTGTCAACAGTTGTAGGTAAAACAGTGACTGCGCTTAACCGATCTACCACACTGGAAACCACGATGGACAATTTCTTGCTACAGGCGCTGTTGGAGAGTACGGGATCTCAAATGGCATTCTCGAACGGTTGGCGCTTCGGCGCGCCGATAATACCTGGGGACGTCACAGTGAACGACCTGTATAACATGATCCCGATGAACCCGCCCATCTCAACAGTCGAGTTGACGGGCGAGGAAATTGTCGCGATGCTGGAGGAGAATCTGGAGCGGACATTTGCGCACAACCCGTACAATCAAATGGGTGGTTATGTCAAACGAAGTCTCGGTTTTAACGCCTATATTAAGATCGAAAATCCACCCGGACAGCGTGTCCAGCAAGTATTTGTGGGCGACGAACTACTGCAACTTGGACACCATTACCCCGCGTCCTTTGTCACCGAACAAGGTGTTGGAAAAAAGTACGGTCGCAATCATCAACAACATACAGAGCGCATCATAGACGCTCTTAGAGATTATCTGGCTAAGCACTACCCGATGAGGGCGGAACTTCGGGGTACGTTCGTCGCGGTATAAGATCCAAATAAGCATGAACATGAAAATCATATGGATACAATACAAGAATTTCCAACATGGTACACTTAACTTGTTTCTTGAAAATATGAAGCGCTGCTATGTTACGCAAGAGAACCATCAGTTTTGTGCTAAATTGTCATAAAAATCACCGATTTTCAACGAGATATTGCCATGAAACCCTCTTCTGCCACTGCTCAAGCGAATCCAAATATCGCCTTGGCGATGTAATCTCAAGGGAATACAATATTTGGTGACCGCAAGGCTGGTGATGCCTAAATATGGTGGTTGGAAAGCCTCAAATAGTGAAAATGAAGACGCCTCTGCAAATGCAGAGGCGTCTTGCCTAGTTATTGCAGGGTAAATAAGCCAAGCGATTAGAGTGGGGCATCGCCTTTTTCAATCCTAAAGACTCTTAAATGACTTGATTTGCTTTACAAGTTATTGCCGATTTTCTTTCATAAAACGCGTTAGTTCTTTCTCATCGACGATGAGACCCATCTCAGGTAAATCAATCCCATGTAACTTCTCATTTTTTACCCATGTAGTTACAGTTCTTGTCGTTACCCCGCAGATTTCCGCTACTTGAGCAATTGTGTAATACTTCCCCTGTGGTATTGAGATGTCACTATGTGTAGGTGGCTTTGGGTCTTGCTTTATGTCGGGGGTAATTAATGTCTCCTTCGCCTTTCTTTCCCGACGCCAGCTCAAAATAAGTGAATAAACCTCCCCCAATATTCTGCTTTGTTCTTCGTTTTCTTTGATAATGATTTCTTTTAATTTTTCTTCATTATGTTCCATAAAAGACAGGAATTGCTTGGACTGACCTAGTGACAGTTGAATAGTATTAGTCAAACACCAGTCATCTTTCTCTGCTTTGTTCTCTGTTAGCTGTTCGGTAACTTTGCCCTTCGATTTCTTATCCGCCGGTATAGTTATCCGGTAAGCAATTTCTCCGACAACCAGTCCCTTTTTTCTCCATACCTTTGATTCCCGAGCCTCTTCAAGTATACGCATTGCTTGACTGCCAAACAAATGTGTAATTCGTTGTATTTGCGCATCCCATACCACTACACCCAATCTATTCCAGCTTTGTTGGTCGAAGCGATTTGCCCACTTGAGGCATGGAGGGCATGATAAGGTGTAAATAGAATCGTTCATGTGGTATCCCCATGTTGGCTCAGAGATAATGGCATTCATTGGTTATTTTTCCAGAGTTTTCTTTTGTATACAACTTTTCGATGATACTAAAGACTGATTGAGATAATCTGCGGTTATGGCTGAACCTAACATTAGCATGTTATGCCTAAAAAACCATTGTTTTCCACCTTGAATGTATCCTTGAAATTGTGGAGCATGCTAGGTATGATCGATTAACTTTATATAGTCTTGAGAATCTTAGAAATGCAGACGAGCGCTTGGACGGATAAAATAGCTCCAATAGGTTAGTAATCCACGAAATTCTTATTTGGGCAACCTAATTTATTATTGGCGATGTGATTTCAAAGTAATACAATATCTGGTTACAGTGAGGCTGGTGTTGCCTAAACATGGTGATTACAAAGCCTTACATGGCGAAAATGAAGATGCCCCTGCATCAGCAGGGGCATCTTCATTTATTTTTTAGAATTGCATGCAAGGTGATGTCTAAACTTAAAGTGACATCAAAGATTGACGCAGCGAGTAAAAAACTCACACGTTATTTTTTGAAAAAATAACAAATGGCATAGGAGACTGGTAATAAGCCGAAGAATCGCAAGCACGGCAAAGTGTGAGCTTATCACGTTTTACTTCCCGTTCGTTCATAATCTCCTCGCCACATATATCGCAATTGACGCGCATGCCAGGGCGCGAGACGATCTGTTCAATGGATGTGTTCAAAAAGACTTCTTGAACGGTCAACATATCTTCGTCGGGCATGGTTTGATAGGCTTGCATCTGCGCGAAGTAGTGACGCGGCTCATCCGTGACAAAGGCGCTGGCTCGCTCGCGGATGTCGATTGCCGGTGCAACACGGACGGCTCTGCCGGTTTGTGTGTCCACGAAGGTAGCGGCAGCTTTGCCGTAATCTTCCACACGCAGGGTACGATGACCCACGGTGCAGTTCGTCGCGGCAGAGAGACCGTCGGCGAAACAGCCGTCGGTTTCGGTGATGACGAGCAGCCGCTTCGAGCCTTGATTCGCTTCGAGTTGCAATGACCCGATCCCCCTGAGTCCGATGCGGACTCCGAGGATCTGGCGCGGGCAAAGGTGGTTATGGTCACGGGCGGAGATCTCAAGCAAGGCGGGTAAGTTGTTCATGTCATGCTCCTATCCAAAGATAAAAACGATGCCGAGAGTTAATGATCCAGCGACCAGCCACCAATCCAATGCGCCAATGCGCAGCGGGATGTTGCGGCTGAGTTCGGGGCGAAAAGCGCGTACTTCTGCCGCGAGGACGATCTGTTCGGCGCGACGAAGCGCGTTTGAAAAAACGGTGACGACCAGAAGTTGCATGCCGCGCCACCATTGCGCACGAAATCCGCCGCGCATGCGCAGGCTGTGCCAGGCGTTCATGCCAGATTGACGCAGGTCGGGCAGAAGGTTGGTAGCTACGCCGATGGAAAAGCCAAGTCCGCGCATACCGCTTCGTTCGAGCAAGCCTGCCACTTCCACGATGTTGACTGAACTCGAAAGCCCGTCCGCAGCGAGCAAGATGACCGCGGCGCGCAAGACCATGTGGATACTGTTGAGGATATTCGCAGATGAGAATGGTACGCCCAAAATTGCAAGATCAGGCTCCTGCTCGGTGACGCCAAAAAACAAGTTGATAAAAAATAGGATACCGAAGATCACCAGCCAACGCGGACGTGCCAATCGCTGCAGGGCGGCGGGGTATGCCACAATCAAGATGCCCAATGTGAAAAGCGCCAGGACAATGCCTTTTGAAAGCGATGGCAATAAGACCATTCCCAATGCCCACAGGAAGATGCTCAAATGCCCAAGGCTGCCGATAAGCGGTTTGGGGTTGGATGCTTGAATGGCGGCAGTTTGTTGGGCTTGCTTTAACATGAAACCTCTTGCGTAAAGTTTTTACAATAGGGGCGACCCGCCAAGCGGGAGCAATACCTCTTGACCCGCGTGGATGGGTCACCCTTGTAACGATTATGGGATTGCGATGATCTCAACCAACTGACGCGGATTGAGATTGCCTTCCTGGTCGGGTAGCACCATGCGGAAATTGCCATCTTCTTCGCCCAGCAGACCATCCACAGTGGCGTAGGCGACCAATGTATCTTCGCGGCTGTAGAGCGCGGATTCGTAATTGGTTGTGAAGCCATCTGACGCCACGGCTTTGACAGCGGTCAGCGCGGTCGAGTCGATGCCCGCGTCTGCGAGCAGAACGGTCAACTGCACACCGACGTAGGTGACACCTTTGAAATCTGCCTGTGATTCACCGAGGGCTTTGAGATCATCGACGGTGTAAGTCTTTTCAACATTGCCATCTGAAACCTTCAATACAGGTGCAGCGGAATCCTGTGTCTGTGAAGCGCAAGCAGTCAGAGCCAGCGCCAATACAAAAGTGACGATCAAAAAACGTTTCATTGTCTTCTCCTTGGAATTATCCGATGGGTTGGGGAACTTCCCCGCCCAATCGAGTTTTCAGTACCTGACCTAATTTCCATGCCAGCCAGCCGCCGATGCCGCCGAAGAGTAGATGGACTGTGACCAGATCGATCACGATCCACAGCGCGGCTTGATACGGGATGCCGAAGACCCGCGTACCAATATCGAGCACATCCAGCCAAATGACAAGCAGGTTGCGCCCAAACAATAGCACACCCGTCACGAACGGTTGGACCAACGTCCACAGGGCTGCGCCTGCTCCGGTAAAAATGAATGCAAGGGTGGATGGTTTTCCGAAGGCGTCTAAAACCAATTCGGCGATCAGCGCTTCGGCGAAGATGCCCACCATCGGTCCGATGACTGCACTGCCGATGCTGAACAACTTCAACACCATTGCGATGATCCCGATGAAGATCGTCGAGCCGCGCTTGGGGACGAACAACCTTGCAATACATGCCACCATGGCACCGAGAATTGCCAATGCCATGCCGCTCAACGGCAGGTCGATGGCGTGAAAGACCGAGCCGAGCGAAATTTCCACGAGTCCCCACAACGCGCCAAAGACCGCCGTTGTCACAAGTTCACGGGTTGTAAATTTCATATTGCTTTCCTTTTGATGTACTTTCAATCAGGCTTGCGAGCCACCAACTGCGCAATGCGCCGCGACCTGTTACGGCGTTCCGTTGAACGTGAGGCTCGCTGGGTTTCTTTGTAATGAATGATGTTCCAGTCTGCGAAGGAAGTTCTTAATTCATTCGGTTCCAGATAGTGATGCGGATTGCCATCTACTTCACTTGATGTATCCTCGCGCACAAAGGTTTCAAAGAATAGAAGCCCACCGCGCTTTATGGATCTGCGATATGTGGAAAGGAGCGGACGTGACAAATAATAAAAATTCAGGACGACATTGAATCGATTTGATGGCAGCCACGGATTCGACAAGTCCATTAGCGCGAAGGAAACGGGCAGCGCCTCTTTCTGGACTTCGGACTGGGC
>Ga0209066_10007623_pt1 | contig 10691 bp, 9 predicted proteins | sample All_14_2_FD_187198 | JGI IMG/M metagenome (GOLD analysis project Ga0209066, IMG submission 187198) | Freshwater microbial communities in response to fracking from Pennsylvania, USA - Allegheny Zone_MetaG_DW_15 (SPAdes) (version 2) ... | reverse complement strand
TGGGTTGGCGCATCGCGCCGCAGGACGACCGCGCGGCGCTGCTGAGGCGGGTGGGGATGGCGCGAGCATGACCGGCATCGCGATCAATGGCCGCTTCCTGACCCAAGGCATGACCGGCGTGCAGCGCTTCGCGGCGGAGATCGTCGCGGCCGCCGATGCGCTCGCCGCGCGGTCCGAATGGCCGGTCGCGCGGGTGCTGCATCCGGCCGGCGCGCGCGACGCCGGGCTGCGAAGTTTCCGCACCGAAACCGTGGGGTCCCGCTCCGGCCAGGCCTGGGAACAGGTCGACCTGCCCCGCGCGCTGCGCGGCGACATGCTGGTCAGCCTGGGCAATACCGCGCCGCTGATGCTCGGAGCGCGCCAGGCGGTGGTGATTCACGACGCCGGCGCCTTTGACACGCCGGAGTCCTACTCCTTCGCCTTCCGGACCTGGTATCGGCTGCTGCAGAAGCGCCTCGCCCGCAGCGGGGCGATGATCCTGACGGTGTCGGAATTCTCCCGCGCGCGGATCAGGGCTGCGCTCGGCGTCGAGGCCGGCGTCATCCCCGAAGGCGGGGAGCATGTGTTGCGCACGCCGGCGGATATGGCGATCATCGAGAAGCACGGGCTCGAAGGCGGGCGCTTCGCGCTGGTGGTGGGCAATCCGGCCGCTCACAAGAACCTGGCCGCGCTGACCGCCGCCGCCGAGACGCTTGGGGATCATGGCCTGACCCTCGCCGTCGCGGGCGCCGCCGACCCCGCCGTGTTCCGCGCCGGCAGCGGCGTAGCGGCGGAGAGCGCGAAGTTGCTCGGTCGGGTTTCTGACGCCGAACTGCGCGCGTTGTACGAGAATGCGCTCTGCCTCATCTTCCCCTCCCGCTACGAGGGGTTCGGCCTCCCGCCGCTGGAAGCTATGGTCTGCGGCTGCCCAGTCCTCGCCGCCCATGCCGGCGCCGTGCCCGAGGTGTGCGGAGAGGCCGCGCTGTGGTTCGACCCCGCGCAGCCCGCAACGCTGCAGGATGCCGTGTCCCGCATCCTCGAGGAAGACGGGCTGCGCGACGGCATGATCCGCGCCGGGCTGGACCGCGCGCAAAGCTTCACCTGGGAGCGCGCCGCGCGGAGGCTCCTCTCCCTGATTGAGGGCCGCCGCGCATGAAGGTCGCCATCGTCCATGAATGGCTCGATTCCTATGCGGGGTCGGAGCGCGTGGTGGAACAGCTCCTTGCCGAATGGCCGGACGCCGACCTGTTTGCCGTCTGCGACTTCATGCCCGAGTCCGAGCGCGGCTTCCTGCGCGGCAAGCCCGTCACGACGACCTTCATCCAGCGCCTGCCGCTGGCGCGGAAGCACTTCCGGAAATATCTCGGCCTGATGCCGCTCGCCATCGAGCAGCTCGACATGTCGGGCTACGACTTGGTGCTATCGTCGTCGCATGCCGTCGCCAAGGGCGTGCTGACCGGTCCGGGCCAGTTGCATGTCAGCTACGTCCACAGCCCGATGCGCTACGCCTGGGATCTTCAGCACCAGTATCTGCGCGAAGCGAAGATGGAGCACGGGCTGAAGGGCGCCTATACTCGCCACCTGCTGCACAAGCTGCGCATCTGGGACCGCACCAGCGCGATGAACCCGGATGTGATCGTCGCCAACTCCACCTATATCGGCGAGCGCATCCGCAAAGCCTGGCGGCGTGACAGCATCACCGTGCATCCGCCGGTCGATGTGGACCGCTTCGCGCTGAAGGAGACAAAGCAGGACTTCTTCCTCACCGCCTCCCGCATGGTGCCCTACAAGCGCATCGAGCTGATCGCCGAGGCCTTCCGCCGCATGCCCTACCGCCGCCTGGTGGTGGGCGACGGTCCCAATGCACCCATGGTGCGCGAGGCCGCCGCCGGCGCGCCGAACGTCGAATTCCGCGGCCGCGTCGGCACGGCGGAGCTGGTACAGCTCACCCAGGAAGCCCGCGCCTGCGTCTTCGCCGCGGAGGAGGATTTCGGCATCGCGACCGTCGAGGCCCAGGCCTGCGGCACGCCGGTCATCGCCTTCGGCAAGGGCGGCGCGTGCGATATCGTCATCCCCGGTGAGACCGGTAGCTTCTTCGACACGCAATCGGCCGACGCGATCATCGCCGCGGTCGAGGATTTCGACGCGCTGACCATCGCGCCTTCCGCCTGCCGCGCGAAAGCCGAACACTTCAGCCACGCTGCCTTCCGCACCGCCATGCGCCGCGTGGTCGAGGAGGCGATGCGATGAGGTTCTCCCTGGTCGTCGCAACCCTGGGCCGCGACACCGAAGTGGGCGAATTGCTCGACAGCCTGCTTGCGCAGGGGCGCACGGATTTCGAGGTCATCATCGTCGACCAGAACGACGACGATCGCCTCGGCCCCATCGAAGCCACCTACGCGCCGTGCATGACGGTAAGGCGGCTGCGTTCCCCGGTGCGCGGCGCGAATCACGCGCGCAACCTCGGCCTGCGCCATGCGCGCGGGGAGATCGTCACCTTCCCCGACGATGATTGCCTCTATCCGCCAGACGTGCTGGCCCACGTCGACCGCGCCTTCCGTGCTACGCCGGCGATGCATGTGCTGACCGGACCCGCGGCCTCGCCCGAGGGCGGGCTCGGCTCCGGCCGCTGGCGCCTGGAAAGCGGCCCGATCGACCTGTCCAACGTCTGGACCAGCGTCATCGAGTTCAACCTGTTCCTCCGCCGCGAAACGGCGCTGACGCTGGGCGGCTTCGACGAAGGCATGGGTCCCGGTAGCCCCTTCGGGTCCGCCGAGGGCAACGACTTGGTGTGCCGCGCTATGGCGAAGGGTCTCGCCGCCCGCTACGACGCCGATCTGCGCATCATCCATCCCGACAAGCGCCTGTCCGAGGTCGCCATCGAACGCGCCGAGCGCTATGGCCGCGGCCTCGGCTTCGCGCTGACGCGCAATGGGGCGCCACTTTCGATACGCGGGAATTTCCTGATCCGCCCCCTGGGTGGCGTCGCGGTCAGCCTGCTACGGGGCCGCCTGCACGACGCCGGCTACTATTTCATGACCTTCCGCGGTCGCCTGGCCGGCATGCTGGCGCGCGAGGCCCGCAAGCCCGCGACCGTGGCCGCGCTGTCCGAGGCCGAGTGATGCGCGTCGCGATCGGCATCGCCACGCGCGGCCGCCCGGCGATCCTGGCCGGCGTGCTGACCGATCTGCAACGCCAGACGCGCCCCGCCGACCGCACAATCGTCTGTCACGTCACACCCGACGACATCACCGGCTGCAGCGGCGCCGAATTCCTCACCGCGCCGGCCGGCCTGCCGCGCCAGCGCAACGCCATCCTCGACGCCGCCGACGACTGCGACGTCGTTCTGTTCCTCGACGACGATTTCATCTGCGCGCCGGATTTCCTCGCCGTGGTGGACGCCGCCTTCACGACGCATGCCGACATGGTCGTCGCCACCGGCTTCGTGGTCGCCGACGGCGCCAAGGGTCCTGGCTATTCGCTCGACGAAGGCTTCGCGCTGCTCGCCGCCGACGCCCCGCCGGCCGACAGCGCCGCCGTCGAGCCCGCCTTCAACGGCTATGGCTGCAACATGGCCTTCCGCATGGCCACCGTCCGCGCGAACGCCATCCGTGTCGACGAACGACTGCCGCTCTACGCCTGGTACGAGGACATCGACGTCACCCGCCGCCTCGGCGAACACGGGACCATCCTGCGCCTGCTCGGCGCGCGGGGGGTGCACCTGGGCGCGAAGTCCGGGCGCGTGAAGCAGCTCCGCCTCGGCTATTCGCAGGTGGTCAACCCGATCTACCTGGCGCGGAAGGGCTCCTTCCCCTGGAACCACGCCATCCCCTCGGCGGCGCGGCACTGCCTCGCGAACCTCGTGCGGTCGCTGAAGCCGGAACCCTGGGCGGATCGATGGGGACGGTTCCGAGGGAACATGATCGGGGTGTGGGACCTGGTGCGCGGGCGCGCGGCGCCGGAGCGGGTACTCGACTTGTGAGACCCGGGGCGTTGCCCCGGACCCCACCAGGGCTCCGCCCTGGACCCGCCAAAGGCCCGAGGCCTTTGGAAACCATATGTCAGTCTGTCAGCCTCGGCGGCACGCAGTCGCCATCCTTCGACTGGCACCCGATGCTTGTACCGCGGGCCTATTTGGCGTCGAAACCTGCTCCGCGCCCAGTAGGGCTCTCCCTCAAGAGGCCTGACCGGTCGAAGGACGAGCGGTCGCGTGTCATCCCGACTGACAGTCAGACGGGGGGTTTCCAAAGGCCTTTCGGCCTTTGGCGGGGAGAGCTCGAGAGGGGCAGAGCCGCTCTTGATCCGCCCTCACTCGGCGGGTGCGGGAGCCACGTAGATCTCCCCCCCATTCGCCCGGAATTCTTCGGCCTTCTCCTCCATCCCCTTCGCCGCCGCATCGCGGATTTCCTGCGAGATCTTCATCGAGCAGAATTTCGGCCCACACATCGAGCAGAAATGCGCAAGCTTCGCGCCCTCGGCCGGCAGCGTCTCGTCGTGGAAGCGTTCCGCCGTCTCGGGGTCGAGCGCCAGGTTGAACTGGTCCCGCCAGCGGAATTCGAAGCGTGCACGGGACAGCGCATCGTCACGTTCGCGCGCGGCTGGGTGGCCCTTAGCGAGATCCGCCGCATGCGCCGCGATCTTGTAGGTGATGACGCCCGTCTTCACGTCGTCACGGTCGGGCAGGCCAAGGTGTTCCTTCGGTGTGACGTAGCAGAGCATGGCGCAGCCGAACCAGCCGATCATGGCAGCGCCGATGCCTGACGTGATGTGGTCGTAGCCCGGCGCGATGTCGGTGGTGAGCGGGCCGAGCGTGTAGAAGGGCGCCTCCCCGCAGACTTCCAGCTGCTTCGTCATGTTCACCTGGATCTTGTGCATCGGCACATGACCCGGGCCTTCAATCATGACCTGCACGTCCTGGTCCCAGGCGATCTTGGTCAGCTCGCCGAGGGTTTCCAGCTCCGCGAATTGTGCGGCGTCGTTGGCGTCGGCGATGGAGCCGGGGCGAAGGCCATCGCCGAGGGAGAAGGACACGTCATAGGCGCGCATGATCTCGCAGATCTCGGCGAAGTGGGTGTGGAGGAAGTTCTCCTGATGATGCGCCAGACACCACTTCGCCATGATCGATCCGCCGCGCGAGACGATGCCCGTCACGCGCTTCGCGGTCAGCGGGATGTAAGCCAGCCGCACGCCGGCATGGATGGTGAAGTAGTCGACGCCCTGCTCGGCCTGCTCGATCAGCGTGTCGCGGAAGATCTCCCAGGTCAGGTCCTCGGCGCGGCCGGCGACCTTCTCCAGCGCCTGGTAGATCGGCACGGTGCCGATCGGCACCGGGGAGTTTCGGATGATCCATTCCCGCGTGGTGTGGATGTTCCGACCGGTGGACAGGTCCATCACCGTGTCGGCACCCCAGCGGATCGCCCAGACCAGCTTGTCGACTTCCTCGCCGACCGAGGACCAGACGGCGGAATTGCCGATATTCGCGTTGATCTTCACCAGGAAGTTCCGGCCGATCGCCATCGGTTCGGATTCCGGGTGGTTGATGTTGGCCGGGATGATGGCGCGGCCGCGCGCGACCTCGTCGCGGACGAATTCCGGCGTGACATGGTCGGGGATGGCGGCGCCGAAGGATTCCCCGTCGCGCGCGGCGGCTTCCAGCAGCTTCTCGCGACCGAGATTCTCGCGGATCGCGACGTATTCCATCTCGGGCGTGATGATGCCGCGCCGCGCATAGGCAAGCTGCGTCACCGCTCCACCGGCGCGCGCGCGCAGCAGCGACCGCGCGCCGCGATCGAAGACCGGCACGGTGATCGCCTCGCCCGGACGCAACCCGTTGTCCTCGGGACGGATGGCGCGGCCCGCATGGGTCGTGACATCGCCGCGCGCCTCGATCCAGGCGCGGCGCAGTTCCGGCAGGCCGCGCCGGATATCGGCCGCATGCGCCGGATCGGTATAGGGGCCGGAGGTGTCGTAGACGCGCACCGGCGGCTCGTTCGCAGTCGGATGTAAGTCGATTTCCCGCATCGCAACACGGAGCGCCGGATGCAGTTGGCCGGCGACATGCACCTTGCGCGAGGCCGGCAGCGGTCCTGTTGTGACCTCGGGGATCTGGGGGGGAAGCGTATCTGGCATCTTGGATCTCCTATCGTTGATTCGATGGAGACCCGGGCTAACGAAGCGCGGGACGGAATCGGGGCACCCGGTTCCGCATGTTCCTTGTCCCTACGCCGGCATGACCCGGATCAGGTTCAAAGGGTCACCGCGCTACCAGCGGTATCTCAGCCCCTGCGTGGGGCCCCCCTTGGAACGCACTGACATTGCTCCGTCATGTGCCGCCGGGTCAATCCTCGGCTGCCCCCCCTTTTCCCGAACGCTCGGTCGGGCGAACATGCGTCGGATCTAACAAGGAGGAAGCGGCGCCATGACGCTCGAACCCGGCCGCCCCAGGCCGGAACCCACGCCCGAGACCAAGCATTTCTGGGACGGCACCCGGAACGGCAAGCTGCTGCTGCAGCGCTGCAAGGACACGGGCAAGGCGTATTTCCCGCCCCGTCCCTTCAGCCCCTACACGGGCTCGCGCAATGTCGAGGTCTTCGAGGCCTCGGGCAAGGCGACGCTGCATTCCTACGTCATCCATCACCGGCCCGTGCCAGGCTTCAAGCCGCCCTACGCCATCGCGGTGGTCGAGCTGGAGGAAGGGCCGCGCATGATGACGAACATCGTCGACTGCGCGCAGACGCCCGAAGCGCTGGTGCTCGACATGCCGCTCGAGGTCGCCTTCACCAAGATGGATGAGGAGATCACCCTCGCCCTGTTCCGTCCGGCGAAGGGAGCGTAACGCCATGACGATCAAGCCAGGCGAGATCGCCATCGTCGGTGCCGCGGAATCCACGCGCATCGGTGCCGTGCCCGAGATGGCGCAGATTATGCTGCACGCCGATGCCGCGCTGAACGCGATGGCGGATGCGGGCCTCAAGCCGTCCGACATCGACGGCGTAGCCTGTGTCGGTCCGATGATGCCGCAGCAGATCGCGCACTACCTCGGCATCACGCCGAAATGGGTGGATGGCACGGGTGTCGGCGGCTGTTCCTTCATGCTGCATGTCCGCCACGCGGCGGCGGCCATCCATGCGGGCTATGCCAAGACCATCCTCATCACCCATGGGGAAAGCGGCAAGTCGCGCGTCAACGCGACGCCCCGCCCGCCGGAGCCGCAGAGCCTGAACGGCCAATTCGAGGCCCCCTTCGGCCCGATGGGCCCGCCCACGCTCTTCCCCATCCCCGTGCTGCGCTACATGAAGACCTATGGCGCGACGCATGAGCACTTCGCCAAGGTCGCGGTGGTGCAGCGCGAATGGGCGGCGAAGAACCCGCGCGCGGCCTTCCGCGATCCCATCACCATCGACGACGTGCTGAACAGCCGCATGATCGCCTATCCGTTCCGGCTGCTGCAGTGCTGCCTGGTGACGGATGGCGGCGGCGCGCTGATCCTCACCTCGGCCGATCGGGCGAAGGATTTCCCGCAGAAGCCCGTCTACATCCTGGGCAGCGGTGAATCCGTCGAGACGACGATGGTCAGCCAGATGGAGGACTTCACCTCCTCCCGCGCCTTCCGCGTCGCCGGGCCGGAAGCCTTCCGCATGGCCGGGCTGAAGCATGAGGACGTGGATCACCTGATGATCTACGACGCCTTCGCGCATCTGCCGCTCTACGGGCTGGAGGATCTCGGCTTCGTCAAGCGCGGCGAAGCGAAGGACTTCATCTGGGAAGGCAATACGCGCATCGGCGGCAAGCTGCCGATGAACACCAATGGCGGCGGCCTGTCCTACACCCACACCGGCATGTACGGCATGTTCGCCCTGCAGGAGAGCGTGCGCCAGGTGCGCGGCATCGCGCCGGCCCAGGTGCCGGACGTCACCATCAGCGTCTGCCACGGCGTGGGCGGGATGTTCTCCGCCTCCGGCACCGTCGTGCTGTCCAACGAGCGGCCATAAGGCCGCGCCCCCGGTCCCACGGCATCACCGTGGGACCGGCAACAACCCTGCGCTCGGGAGATACGGACCATGACCATCACGACGAAGCGTCGTGCCCTTTTCGCTGCCGGCGGCGCACTGCTCGCCGCTCCGGCCGTGGCTCAGTCGGGCTTTCCCAACCGGCCCATCCGCCTGATCGTGCCCTGGCCGCCGGGTGGCTCCACCGATGGGCAGCTCCGCTCGCTGGCCGATCTCGCCACGCGGCATCTCGGCCAACCGGTGATCATCGAGAACCGCAGCGGCGTGTCCGGTACCCTCGCCGCGCAGATGATGGCCGCGGAGACACGCGGCGACGGCTACCTGGTCGGGCAGATGCCCATCACGGCCTTCCGCATGCCGATGATGACGTCCCGCCCCGGCTGGGACCCGATGAAGGACTTCACCTACGTCATCCACCTGACCGGCTACCTCTTCGGCGTGGTGGTGAAGGCCGACAGCCCCTGGCAGACCTGGCAGGAGTTCATGGCCTACGCCAAGGCGAACCCGGGCAAGGTCGCCTATGGCTCTCCAGGCGTGGGATCCACGCTGCACATCACCATGGAACGCATCGCGGCCGAGAACGGTATCGACTGGCTGCACGTGCCCTTCCGCGGCGGCGCGGACAACATCCAGGCGGTGCTGTCCGGCCAGACCCAGGCGAATGCGGATTCGACGGGCTGGGCACCGCTGGTCGAAGCCGGGCAACTCCGCCTGCTCGTCACCTGGGGCGAGAACCGCGCCGCGCGCTTCCCCGATGTGCCGACACTGCGGGAGGTCGGGATCAACATCGTGTCGGCGTCGCCTTATGGCCTCGCCGGGCCGAAGGGCATGGACCCCGGCGTGGTGCGCGTGCTGCACGACGCGTTCAAAGCTGCGCTGATGGACCCCGCGCATGCCGAGGTGCTGGCACGCTACGACATGCCGCGCATCTACAAGAACAGCGCGGACTACACGAACTTCGTCGGGCAGGTGATGGAGGAAGAGGGGACGATGATCCGCAGGCTGAACCTGCGCATCAACTGACGGAAATGGAGGGGGCTTTGCCCCCTCAAGACCTCCCCCACCAAAGGCCGCAGGGCCTTTGGAGACCGTCACTTGGCACCTTGCGCCACGGTCAGCATGGACCGCCGAAACACACCCTTGCGCACAGAAGGCGCTGGGAGGGGTAGCGTGCACGCCGTGCCCCAACACCAGGTGCCGGCGATCCAGGCCACACGGTGGTCCGGAGGGGCAGCGCCCCTCCGGCTCCGTCCCAGCAGGACCATCGGGAATGATCCAGAAGGCCTTTCGGCCATTGGTGGGGAATCGGAGAGGGGCGACGCCCCTCTCGGTCACTCACCCGCCGGCAGATCCACCTTCCCCGTGTGAAGCTGCAACCGGGAGAATTCTGGCGCCTCCTGCCCCGCATCCTTGAAGGCGTGCTTCAGCGCCGCGATGTTCGGCGCCAGGATCGACTCCCGGTTCGCGCTGACCCAGTCCCGCGACTGCTGCGGCATGGCGAGCGAGCCCTGGAAGCGCGGCATGACCCACCGCGCGAACAGCTCGAAGGACCGCCAGGTCGCCTCGCGATCCGCCCATTCATGGGCGCGGAACAGGATGCCGCCGGTGCCGCCATCGGTGAAGGACAACAGGCGCTCGATGCCGGCGGCGATGGTCTCGGGCGATCCCACCAGGGTCGAACCTTGCGCCAGCCCGTCGCGCAGCGGGTCTTCCGAGCGCATCGGCGGACGGCCCAGGGTTTCGGAGAAATAGGTCAGCGTCTCCATCGCCTCGCCATGGCGGACCTCGCGCAGGGCGCGCTCGTCATCCTCGGCGCAGTGCATGTTCACCACCAGGCGCCAGTTCTTCCGATCCATGGTCTTGCCGTGCTTCGCCGCCTCGGCTTCCGCCATGCGCCATTGCTCGGCAAGCATCTTCGGCCCGCCATGCAGCCCCGCACCCAGAGACAGAAGCCCAACCCCATGCTTGCCGGCGGCCAGCGCGCCGGAGGGCGTGGTGGAGGAGGCGACAGTGACCGGAAAGCGCGGCTCAGACCATGGCGCCATATGCAGCCGCGCCTCGCGCAGCGTGAACCAGTCGGTCTCCATCGTGACTGGCTCCTCGCAGGCGAGGAGCTTCATGATCGCCGTCAGCGATTCATCCATCCGCCGGCGCTGATGCCCGGGATCGATGCCCATCATGTAGGCGTCGGAGACCAGCGCCCCCGGGCCGCAGCCCAGGATCACCCGCCCCTTCGTCATGTGGTCGAGCTGCACGAAGCGCTGCGCGACCAGCAGCGGATGATGGTACGGCAGGCTGGTGACGCCCGAGGCCAGCGTGATGTGCCGCGTCTTCTCGGCGAGCGACGCGATCATGATCTCGGGGCTCGCGATCAGTTCCCAGCCGGCGGAATGGTGCTCGCCGATCCAGGCCTCGTCATAGCCAAGGGAGTCGAGCCACTGGATCAGCGCCCCGTCGCGATCCATCGCGAGCGTCGGGTTGTCCCCGACCCGGTGGAAGGGGGCGAGGAAGATGCCGAAGCGGAGACGGCGCGGGGCCATGCGGAGGGTCCTTCTGATTGCGGCGCGCGGCGCCAGTCACATGGAGGGTGGATCGCCGGCGAGGAATTCCTCGCCACCATAATCGGCTTCGATCGGCAGGCGCAGCCAGCGGCCTTCAGGCGTGTCGCGCTGGATGGGCTGCACCGTCACCACAGGCTTGGCG
>Ga0209066_10007621_pt1 | contig 10692 bp, 8 predicted proteins | sample All_14_2_FD_187198 | JGI IMG/M metagenome (GOLD analysis project Ga0209066, IMG submission 187198) | Freshwater microbial communities in response to fracking from Pennsylvania, USA - Allegheny Zone_MetaG_DW_15 (SPAdes) (version 2) ... | reverse complement strand
CCGGCGACCAGACCGCCTCGGCCAGCGCGCACAGGCGCGGGTAAAGCTTCCACTCCGCGTCTTTCTGCCCCCAGATGTATTCGCTCCAGAGATTCGCCTGCCCGCCCAGCACATGGGCCTCCTGATAGGCGGGAATCCCTTTGCACGGGTCAAACGCGTAGACTTGCTTCAGCGGCAGATGCCCGCCGATGTATTCGTAGCCGTCATGGCCCGAGAACTGCCGGAAGTCCAAGTAGCAATGTTCCATCGGCGTCATCACCACGTCGTGCCCCATGGCGACCGCCGCCTGCCCGCCCTTCATGCCGCGCCACGACATCACCGCCGCGCCCGGCGCGAGCCCGCCTTCGAGGATCTCGTCCCAGCCGATCAGGCGGCGGCCTTTCTTGGCGAGGTACTGGTCGAAGTGCCGCACGAACCAGCTCTGCAGCTCATGCTCGTCTTTGAGCCCGTACCGCTTCATCCGCGCCTGGCACTTGGGGCAGGCCTTCCAGCGCGTCTTGGGGCACTCGTCGCCGCCGAGGTGGATAAAGGGGCTGTCGAACAGCGCGCACACCTCGTCCAGCACGTCCTCCAGAAAGCGCAGCGTCTGGTCGTTGCCCGCGCAGTAAACCTCCTCCTCGACGCCCCACATCACGCGCGGCTCCAGCGGCTCGCCGCGGCAGGAGATTTCGGGATAAGCGGCCAGCGCCGCCCGGCCGTGCCCCGGCATCTCGATCTCGGGGACCACCCGGATGTGCCGCGCCTTCGCATAGGCCACGATCTCGCGGACCTCCTGCTGCGTGTAGAAGAACGGACCGTAAGGCTTGCCGTCTTGCGTCTTGCGGTCGCCCGGCGTGACCGAGCCCGGACGCCGGGAGGACACCGCCATCAGCCGCGGATATTTCTCGATCGCGAGGCGCCAGCCCTGGTCGTCGGTGAGATGCCAGTGGAAGGTGTTGAGCTTGTGCAGCGCCATCTGGTCCAGCAGCCTCAACACATACGCCTTGCCGAAGAAATGGCGGCACTCATCCAGCAGCACGCCGCGCCACGGGAAACGCGGCGCGTCCTCGATTTCCACGCCCGCGATCTGCCACACCCCGTTCGTTCCGGCGTCTCCCCCGAACACCGCGTTCGGCAGAAGTTGGCGCAGGGTCTGCGCGCCGTAGAAATAGCCGGCCGGATCGGCCGCCGTAATCACCGCACCCGCGTGGTCCGCGCGCAGCGTGTACCCCTCGGGCTTGATCGCGCCCTCCGGCGCGGGCGCCGCGAAAAAGATGTCCGCCGCACCCGACGCAAACCAGGCCCGGCCGGCTTTCACCGGCAGCGCATAGCCGGTCGCAGGACGCAGCGCCGCCGCCAAGAACTCGGCCGCCTCACGCGCCCCTGCAGCGGCTCGCGCGTAGCGCAGCGCCGTATCGGGGGTTACCGTAAACGCGCCGTACCGCCAATCCACGCGCGCCGGAGCAGGCACAACCGACGGCTTTGCGGCCACCCGCTCCGGCCGTCCGAAAAGCCCCGCACACCCCGCACACATCACGCCCGCCAACAGCCCGATCAAAACCGGTTTTCTCATGAGCCCCTCCCGCATAAAAACACTCCCTTCGCTTTTTTGCCCTTCCCTTATCCAGCGATAAGAATACCTTGTTTTGATTTCTTTTTACAACCCTTGTTTAACCGACAGGATAAACAAGGGTGCAGCCCCGTTTCATTGACTACCCGCGCACGAAGGCAACAGGTCCTCAGGCCCTGCTGTACTGGCTTGGACCCAGTACAGCGGGGGCTGCGCACCCGCTGAAAGCGCCCGTTACACCCCACTTCGAGATGACACCTCGGCGAGGTGGTATGCTAAGATAGGTGCCTTGTTGGACTGGAGCTTGTCCTGTTGAGGCTTGCAGCGTGAGTGGCAAGCTTTGTGGTAGGGACGGTTCCCCGAACCGTCCGTCTACCCTGAGTAAGCCGAAGGGCGGACGCCTCGGGGAGGCCGTCCCTACCGATGAACTCCTGTTACGCACATTCGCAAGACTCAATAGAATGCATAGTCACCGAGAGGAGCCGGCGATGTCACAGGCACAAGGCGCGAAATTTCTGATCCCGTTCGGGAGCGTGTTTCTGGCGGTGGGCGTCGGCTTCGGGGTCGCCACCGTGCGGGGGCTGCTGCGGGCGGAGGCCATGCGGACGTGGCAGGAGACTCCCGCCACGGTGCTGACCTGCGCGCTGAAACGGAACAGCGACTCCGACGGCGGCTCGACCTATCGGGTGGAGGCGACGTACGCGTACGTGGTGGCCGGCAGGCACTACACGGGCAACCGGGTGTCGCTCCACACGGGCTCGGACAACATCGGCTCCTTTCACCAGCGCACCTATGCCGCGCTCAACGCCTGCCGCTCGCGCAACGAGCCAACCCGCTGCTGGGTCAACCCGGCCAACCCGTCGGAGTCGGTGTTGAACCGCAAACCCCGGCCGGAGCTGATCCTTTTCATGCAGCTGTTCACGTTCGCTTTTGGAGGCGCGGGCCTGGCCGTCGTGCTGGCGGGCGTGTACCTGCTGGTGCAGCGGGCGCGCGTTGCGGCAGATGACGGCCTGATCCGGATGCGGGGTGCCTCGACGCACCGGGCCGTGGCGGCGGTCGCGCTCCTGTGGAACGGCTACGCGGGATGGCTGCTGTGGACGCTGGGACGCGTGCTCGCGCCCGACCCCGTTCCCTGGCACCTGTGGCTGCTCGCCGCGCCCGGCGCCGCTCTGGCCGCAACCGCCGGCTACCTGTTCGGACGTTTCCGCAAGTTCGGCATCAGCGAATTCGCGCTCTCCCCCGCGCCGGGCGTGGTGGGCGGGCCGGTCACCGGCATGATCCGCATCCCCGCAAAGGTCGAGACCGCCGAGGGCTTCGAACTGCGCTTGCAGTGTTTTCACCGCTATACCACGCGGAGCGGCGGCAAGTCCTCCACCCGCACGGACACGCGTTGGGAGGATTGGCTGCACGCGGTCACGAGCTATTCCTACGGCGAGGACACGCAGGTTCCGGTGCGGTTCACCGTGCCGCCCGGACAACCGGAGACGTCGTCGCCGGGCGGCGGCGACACCTATTTCTGGCGGCTGACGGCGACCGCCCGCGCACCGGGCATCGATTACAAGGCGGCCTTTGACGTGCCGGTGAAGAGGACCGCCCAGAGCGCCGACCTTTCCCCTGCCGCTGCCGAGCCAAGGCTTGCGATGCCGGTGCGGCCGATGAGCGCAGACGAGGCGGTCCAGCGCCTGTCGCTGCGATTGACGCCGCAGCACGACGGCGGTCTTGAACTGGTCTTCCCGGCCGCGCGCGGCTTGGGCATGCTGCTCTTTCTGTCGGTCTTCACGGTGGTCTGGACCGGCATTTGCTACGTGCTCTGGTTTGTCGCCAAGGCGCCGCTGTTGTTCCCGGTTGTCTTCACGTTTTTCGACGGATTGCTGTGGCTGAGCGTCTGCGACATGACGCTGGTCTCGCGGGGCATCGTGATCGATCGCGCCCGGCGCGAATGCGTGGTGTGGCAACGGATGCTGGGTCTGCCCCTCCGCGAACGGCGCATCCCGTTCGGAGAGATCTTGGCTTTCCGGTGCGAGCGGTCGGGCGAATCCGGCAACACCGTCTACTTCCGGATTACCCTCCTGCGCCAGAGCGGACGCCCGCTGACGGTCGGCAACAGCCTCCCGTTCTGGAACGATGCCGAGCGCGTGGCCCGCCTGCTGACAGAGGCCGCGCGGCCCTGAGGTCCGACTGGCACTCTCTCTTTGAGCGGTTTAGTTAACGTATAACCATTGGGCGATATCCGGTAGGGACGGTTCCCCGAACCGTCCGTCTACCCTGAGCAAGCCGGAGGGCCTTGATCAATTGGGAGCCGCTGAATGCCGGGAAGGTGCTCATACCATGACCGCGACGCGCTGGACACCGATGAAATGGTTGGACACTGGCGCGTCCTCCACTTCCAGACACAGTGATATGGCTTCTTTGATGCGTTTCATCAGCACATCAAGAGACTTGGCCTGCGTGTGGCAACCGCGCAGGGCGGGCACGGACGCGACGAAATAACCGTCCTCATCCTGCTCGATCACAACATTGAATTCTCTCGACATCACACATCTCCTTTTCGCCCGTATCATAGCATCTTGTGTCGGCAACAACCAAGCCGATTAATCCGGTTGCACAACGCTCAAGGCCGAGGTCGACCGCCTGGAGAAACTCACCGGCAAGTCCGCCAAGCGTCCGGTGGCGGCAACGATCCGCCGCCTCAAGCCGATATAACCCGGCTCAAAGGTCTTGAGGCTGGAGGCCCGTATGGCGGGCGATGCGGGCAAGCATCGCGGGACCGAGTTCGACAGAATCGTGGAATGCAAACACAAAATCCGGATACCCGTCTCGGGCGAGAATACAGTGTGATGTTCCGCACTGCCTCTTGACCTGCCAGCCGATGCGCAACAACGAGGCTTTGACGCGCCGGGCTTTGGTTGACGGCCAGACGCTCATGCGAAAACGGCGGTAAGGGGGGCGATTTCAGGTGCCCGATCATGCGCCTCGATTTTGTCTGCGGCGATCCGGAAGGCCAATGCCTGAACGTTTGCGACGGCGTTTTCGCGTGTGTCCCCGTAGGCCATAGCGCCCGGAAAGTCAGGAAGTTCGGCAATCCAGCGGCCGTCATCTTCCCGTTCGGTCTCGATCTTTAAATGTCTGAGCGCTTTCATGACAACAGGATAGCACCTTCGTTTCACGAATGGCAACCGCGAACTGAGATCAGGCCGCGCAGCGCGACAAAACCCGGGCCGATCTCACTGCCGAGCGCGACGCGCTCAAGGCAGAGGTGGGCCGTTTTGAGAAACTCACCGGCAAGTCCGCCAAGCCGCCTGCGTCCAATGGCGGCTGCGACAAGAAGCTCACCGCCGACAAAGGGCTGGCCGAGGAGTTGGAGAAGGGCAAGTGAATCCGTCCGCTCTGGCAGTCACCTCCACAGAGAAAGAAAGGCGGCTGGTGGGCCGCCTTTCTTTCTCTGTCCGTTTGTCCCGATACGACCCTCTGACCACCTCAAGAACATCCATCGTCGGTTTCCGCGTCTTCTATCACTGACTAACGTTGCCCTTCTCGGTCGGCGCGTCAGCGACGTACCGAGCGAGGGCGTGTTGGGGCTTCTCCGTTTCTCTCTATCTTGTCCAGAACACGATCAGGCACAGCGCAATCAGAATGATCCCGCCTATCAATATGCTGACTTGAATCCTGCGTGTGCTTTCTCGCTCCACACTGGAGGAGGTCTTCACCGGTTTCACGAGGGTGAACAGGAGCAATCCGACGAGCATCGCCTGCGGAACGAGGCTTGCCCATTCCTGAGGCAGGCGATCAACTCCGGCATTAAGGATGAACCAGAAGGTGGCTGTCGCCAGAGCGGCAGCGAAGGTGACGAACCAGGCTCGTTGCCGGGAATACCGTGTCAGGCGACCGGTCTGTCCAAGCCACCGCCAGGTTGTGCTCGCACCGAGCACACCGAATATGCCGGTCGTCACGGTCACTTGTATCGGATCCATCATATCCTCATTGCCCCAACGCTCGGCCTCTCCGTTTGCGAACCCGCGTCCGCGCGGGTGAGCAATACGAGAGCAGGCCGTTGTTGGGAGTTCCACTATTTGTCCCCGAAGTTGAACTCTTGGGCGGCTGTTGTTGATATTGCTTTGCCGTTCAATCGCGCTGGTTCAAATCGCCAATCTTCAACGGCCCTGAGGGCAATCGGGTTGAGGCGCTCATCAGTCGACTTGATGATGACCGGCTCTATCGCTCGGCCAGCGGTGGTGACGATGTAGGCGAGCAAAACATAGCCTTTCAACTGCTCACCGGACGAGGTCTGGAATGACGGAGGCATTCCGCCTGCAATGGGCTTAGGTCTCACGTAATCCTTTGGATCTCGCACATCGACAACAGTGAATCTGGCCTCGAATGTCTTGTGAATTATCTCGTCGAGCGGGCTCACCTTCCCGGTGATATGGTTATGGACAAGAGGCTTCTGCGACATGCCGGCCGTTGCCTTTGCCTCGGGTTGCCTGGGGAGGAGAACGTTCAAGATGTCATCGGTCGACATTGGCCCTGTCTGTCTTGCGGCAATCTGCTTCCATTGATCTGGCACAGGGGGCGCGAATTCCTTTTGCTTCTTGAGTTCTTCCTCACAGATCTTGCCGAGAACCGCGAAGGCAATGAAGCCGTCCGTCAGTTGGGGAGTTTGAAGTTTGCTGAGTTTCAGCGAGATCGCGTCAACTGCATTTGTTGTGGCCAGCCCCACAATCCATCCAGCCGATTGGCGCCCGCGTCCAAACCCGACGACGAGAGCGGTCTTGCTTCGCGCTGCGGCATTCGTGATCACCTGCGCCCAGCAGTCTTGGGCTTTGAGGATGAAAGAAGCTAGGCGACCGGCGTCACCACCGAGTCTGTGGCCGACTATGGCATCGGGCTGATAAAGCACCACTGTATCCCCCGGGTCGGCCTCTGCAACGTCAAGACCAGACAGAGCGACAACAAGCGCAATCGTGATGGTAATCCGTTTCATTCTTTACTCCCAACGTTGCCCTTCTCGGTCGGCGCGTCAGCGACGTACCGAGCGAGGGCGTGTTGGGGCTTCTCCGTTTCTCTCTATCTTGTCCAGAACACGATCAGGCACAGCGCAATCAGAATGATCCCGCCTATCAATATGCTGACTTGAATCCTGCGTGTGCTTTCTCGCTCCACACTGGAGGAGGTCTTCACCGGTTTCACGAGGGTGAACAGGAGCAATCCGACGAGCATCGCCTGCGGAACGAGGCTTGCCCATTCCTGAGGCAGGCGATCAACTCCGGCATTAAGGATGAACCAGAAGGTGGCTGTCGCCAGAGCGGCAGCGAAGGTGACGAACCAGGCTCGTTGCCGGGAATACCGTGTCAGGCGACCGGTCTGTCCAAGCCACCGCCAGGTTGTGCTCGCACCGAGCACACCGAATATGCCGGTCGTCACGGTCACTTGTATCGGATCCATCATATCCTCATTGCCCCAACGTCAGCGATATGCGGAACTCGTAGCCGAGTTATCGCATTATCGCCTTGTTCGCCTTCATTGTTTCATCTTTTGTATGTGTATGCATAAAAGCACGCACTCCGTTCTTCATCGTCATGCCGGAACGCCGAGAAACTCCCTGCGCTTGGCCTTTGACCTCTCTCTTTTCTCCTTTTTCCCCATGGCGAAGGGGCTGAAGGCCGTACAGCCGACATGCTGAACGGGGCGGGGCTCACCCCTTGCCCACTCGCATATCCGCCTTACGGTGTCGGGGTGGATGAACCAAGTCTGTCGTCCGTGGTTGCTGGCGCGGCGGCTGCGGGTCACCCGTTTCATGCACCGTATGGCCTTGTTCATCGCTTCACGCGGCAATTCTAACACTGTGGGCTCTGCGGGCGCAAGGAGGTGCTTGTTAAAAACTCCCCACTGTCGGCCACGCCATCCCAGTTGCGCCTGTTTGGACTTTGAAGCGTGCGCGGCGAGGTATCGCCACCAGCACATGTCGTCCTTTTCGGCGAGGCTGTCTATTTTCACGGCGTGCTCGGAGGCTCCGGGCCAGATTTCGCGGCTGGTGACCTTTGCCCAGCCGGGCTTGAACTCGCCGTGGCATTGGCCGCAGGTTATGGAGCTTTCCAGTTTGACGTTGGCCGGGCCTTCGTACGGCCCGAGCAGCGCGAGGTTTTCAAGCCAAAGCTCCTTGAGGCGGAAGGCTTTTACGCGGCACTCCTCCCAGCAGACGCAGTGGATGTGGGGCTGTCCCCGTTCCTGTTTCTCGATGCGCCAGATGAACGCGGCCCCTTCGAGCCGGCGGGCTCTTGCGAGGAACGCCCTCCACAGCCTCCGCCAGTCGCCGTCGGTTATGTTCGGCCCCGGAACTGTCAGCGTCAGCCCGAAACAGGTCCAGCCCTGCGGGCCGCGGGTCTGCGCGAGAAGCCGCCGCAACCGGGACGCCGACGCCTTCGAGAATCGCGTGATGGCCGAGCGTCGCCCCTTTCTGCCCGGCTTCGGCCGTTTGAGCGGTGTCGGCATGTGGCGGTGTTCGAGGTGGCCCCGGTCGGAGATTGTCCCGTTGGGGTAGATGTTGATCGTGCAGTGTTCTTGCGTCGCCGGTTGATGCGCGCGGACAGATGGCTCTTCCATGACAGACCCCCTGTTTAGGGATTACGAAGACCATTGCGCCGCGCTTACGCCGATAGGCCACGGTGGCAAACCGGATTCGGGCACGGAATGGTCTTGATGTGGAAGAACAGCCTTGTTTTCCCGGCGGGATTTTTCGGGCTCTTTTGTGTGCGCCTGGTCGCCTTGTCGAAGGGTGTTTTGGTCTGCACCGGCGGACTGCTGGCTTTGTCGTTGTCCCGATCCCGTTATGCCCGGAGGCTGTGTGTCTGTTCTCGCGGGGTTTCTGTCTGTGCTCTCGGGTCGCCTTTTTCTGGTGTGTGATGGTGTGTTTTGGTGGCGACCATCCGGCTTTTTGCTTTGTCCCGCTTTTAGTCTGTTCGTGAAGTTTCTCACCGTGTCGGCGGGGGCGTCAAGCCGAAATGTTTAAAATGACGAGCCTGTATACGGATTAGGCCAAGGGGATCACTGGCCCGGTGAAAAGATGAAACAATGAAGGCGAACAAGGCGATAATGCGATAACTCGGCTACGAGTTCCGCATATCGCTGACGTTCGCCTAGTGAGACGCTGGAGATTTGCGAAAAGGTGTTCGGGCGAGACGAACTCGGGGCGGCTTCTTGAGGAAGGAAAAAGAGAGGCCGCGTACCGTTATGAGGCCAATACTAAAGGCGGCGGGCACGGCACCCCGGCGCAACGACGCACGGGGTGACAGTGGACGCCGTCAGCAGTTTGCGATTCGTCCTATAGGCCATAGCTCACCGCTGGGGGGCGGAAATAGGTTACATAGAGTCCCCGCTAGTGATCGATCTTTGTCATGATTGCCTTTGCTGCACACGAATTGTAGTAGTCGTCGGTAATGGATGCAAGAATTCCGCCAACGTCAGCCGAAGTGATTGGGGCTTTGAGGTACTTTATGCATTGAACCACGGCAACCGAACAGTAGTAATCGTCGCTGATGCTAGCCGAGTTCAGAATCTTTAAGAACTCTGAGCCGGTTACACCGCCTTTGATCCCGGCAACCCCGCGTATTAATGCCTGCAGGCAATAGTAGTCGTCACGTATGCTCTTAAGGGAGACAGCAATGGCGGCAATAGTCTGGTTTTCCGCACCCGGATTTACGGTAGATGAACCGGGCACCTTCTCCACAACTTCGCGCAACTTGAGATTCTGATCTTTCGCCAGTTTTAGCTTGTCTTGGAGGTCCGCGATTAAGGCCGCTTTTTCTTCGACATCGCGTTGGAGGCGTTGTAGCATATCTGCCGTTTTCTGTTTATTTTGCAGCAGTTCATCAAACACTTTCAAAGAGTCTGTCATTTTCGCCTGTCCTACCTCCGGCAGATTTTTCATACGTAAGGAGAGTTCAAGATTCTGAGAGGCAAAATCGTCACGAGTACTTTTTAGACTTTCGACTTCCGCTTTGTATCGTTGTTTCGATAACTCAAGTTCTTCCTCCAAAGATCTCCGAGATATCTGTTCAGCGCAGAACTTCTGTTCCCAACCGGCATTTGTGAGTTTAAGCAAGTCCTTTTCGATCTTGTCCAACTGCGTTGATAGCTGAACGTTACGGATTTCGGATTCCCGCCGTTGTTTTGATTCGCTATGATACTTTTCACGGTAGTCTTCTTGCTGTGACAACCTCTCCTGATATTCAGTAATTCGCGTTTCCTGAATTCCGTGCTGTGTTGCATCGAGTTGAAGATATATTGCTGCAACAACACCATATACCGCCGTCAATGAGATGGCTGATGCAACAGCGGAATGTCTTTTCAATTTTTCAATTGCGTCCATATGGGTACTCCTTTTTTATGACACTTTACCTAATAAAACCTAACCAGTGCGACTGAAAAAATTACTATCTCGTACTCTTATTCTTTTTTGGTGAACGTTTGTTTGCCAACTGACCCTTTGACAACCACCGACATTCGCCAGTTTCTCTATTGATTATTTTATTTGTGGGCGAACGTCAGGGCTCACCGGACGGCGCACCTTGTGCGCCGTACGGTGCGGCCCATTGTTCGCTGTCATTTCTTTGCATTTCCAATTTCCAATAGGAATGCTTCACGGCAGCATCCGCCCAGCGGATTCTCCCGCTGACAATGGCCTGTACGGTTCTTGCGGGTCATATTCTGGATTTCATCTATGGTCGTTGCTCCATTCTGCACAGCCGCATGGATCTCGCCACGCGTAAGTTGGGAGCAGTAGCAGATAGGAACCTCCTGCCGTCCGTCCTTGTACCATAGAGCTTGGTGTAGTTCGTTTTTCCCGATCGTCTGGACCTTGGAAAAATAGGCGACAGGGCAGGTGGCCGATACGCAAGCCGACCACCGTTTATCGGGTATAGGCGGGGTCTTGGCGAAATGTAACACTACTTCAGGGGAAACGGGGATCGCTGGCGTTCCGCATTTAGGGCATATCGGAATAATGGTCATCGTATTTTCAGCGAACGTCAGCGATATGCGGAACTCGTAGCCGAGTTATCGCATTATCGCCTTGTTCGCCTTCATTGTTTCATCTTTTCACCGGGCCAGTGATCCCCTTGGTATTGGCCTCATAACGGTACGCGGCC
>Ga0209066_10007619_pt1 | contig 10694 bp, 9 predicted proteins | sample All_14_2_FD_187198 | JGI IMG/M metagenome (GOLD analysis project Ga0209066, IMG submission 187198) | Freshwater microbial communities in response to fracking from Pennsylvania, USA - Allegheny Zone_MetaG_DW_15 (SPAdes) (version 2) ... | reverse complement strand
ACGCCGGCGTATGAGGCTCGCGAGTTCATCGTCTACTTCCCGTTCGATCAGTACGTGCTGACGCCGGAAGCCCAGTCGGTGGTTTCGGAAGCTGCGAACTATGCCAATGCCGGCAAGGCGACCAAGCTGGTCATCGTCGGTCACACCGACACCTCGGGTTCGCCCAAGTACAACGCCCGCCTGTCGGAGCGTCGTGCGAAGGCTGTTGCCGATGCGCTGGTCGGCATGGGTGTCGCCACCTCGACCGTAGCGGTCGACTGGAAGGGCGAAAGCGCTCCCGCCGTCGCCACTGGCGATGGTGTCAAGGAACCGCTGAACCGCCGTTCCACGATCTCGATCAACTTCTAAGATCCAGATCAACGCGATGCGGGAAGGGCCTGGCGGCAACGCCAGGCCCTTTTCTTTTGGGCCAGGGCGCGACCAGAACAATCGCGGCCAAGGGTCACTGCCCCTGGTGGGCGCGCAGGCGCTTTCAGGCGCGCCGCGCAGCGCCTGAAAAGCTCAGGGTCAACGGGGCTGTGGGTGCTTGTCGAAGTCCGGGGGCGGATTGGTTGGCGCACCTTGTGACCGTCTGTCGCAGGTGAAAAAAGTTGGTATGGGCAACCCCTTGATCCTGCCCGGTAAGTTCATGCCGTTCACAGCTTGTTAACGAAAAACTCGCGCTCGGGCCGTTGACGAGTCATTAGCCACTGTGGCCCCATATGTGGGCTGAGGGGGCTCCTCGGCCACAAGATGTAGCGGCTGGGCGGGGCGTTTCCTTCTCCGGAACACGCTGATTGATTATGGATTTTGGTCATGAACGGCAGTGAAGCGGCGAAGATGACTGCGGTTCCGCAGGGGCGGACCGAGGGAATGCGGGTCTCCGAACGTCCGAAACTGGCCCTCGTGCGAAAGGTCCAGGTTGATCGCTCGCGCGACGCCCTGCTGACCGATTTTGGCAAGACGACTCTGGAAGATCGCTATCTGCTTCCAGGCGAGTCGTATCAGGACATGTTCGCCCGCGTGTCGACAGCGTTCGCCGACGACGCCGACCACGCTCAGCGTGTCTATGACTATATGAGCAAACTCTGGTTCATGCCGTCGACGCCGGTGCTCAGCAATGGCGGCGCCGAGCGCGGCCTGCCGATCAGCTGCTTCCTGAACTCGGTCTCCGACAGCCTGGACGGCATCCTCAGCGTCTGGAACGAGAACGTCTGGCTGGCGGCCAATGGCGGCGGCATCGGCACCTATTGGGGCGGCGTGCGGTCGATCGGCGAGAAGGTCAAGGGCCAGGGCCAGACCAGCGGCATCATCCCCTTCATCCGCGTGATGGACAGCCTGACCCTGGCGATCAGCCAGGGCAGCCTGCGCCGCGGCTCGGCGGCCGTCTATCTGGACATCCACCACCCGGAAATCGAAGAGTTCCTGGAAATCCGCAAGGCGTCGGGCGACTTCAACCGCAAGTCCCTGAACCTGCACCACGGCATCTCGATCAGCGACGAGTTCATGCACGCCGTCCGCGACGGCCTGAAGTTTGGTCTGCGCTCGCCCAAGACCAATGAAGTGCTGCGCGAGGTCGACGCCCGTTCGTTGTGGCAGAAGGTGCTGGAGCTGCGCCTGCAGACCGGCGAGCCCTATCTGATCTTCTCCGACACCGTGAACCGCGCCATGCCGCAGCATCAGCGAGAACTGGGTCTCACGGTGCGCCAGTCAAACCTGTGCAGCGAGATCATGCTGCACACGGGTATCGACCATCTGGGCAATGACCGCACGGCCGTCTGTTGCCTGTCGAGCGTCAACGCCGAGACCTTCATGGAATGGCGCGACGAGCCGATGTTCATCGAGGACATCATGCGCTTCCTCGACAACGTCCTGCAGGACTTCATCGACCGCGCCCCGGACGCGGCGGCCACGGCCGCCTACGCCGCCATGCGCGAGCGTTCGGTGGGTCTGGGCCTGATGGGCTTCCACAGCTTCCTGCAAAGCCAGAACGTGCCCTTCGAGAGCGCCCTGGCCAAGAGCTGGAACATGCGGATGTTCAAGCATCTGCGCCGCGAAGCCGACAAGGCCTCGATCACCATCGGCGAGGAGAAGGGCCCGTGCCCCGACGCCGCTGATCGCGGCTCGATGGAGCGCTTCTCGCACAAGCTGGCCATCGCCCCGACGGCCTCGATCTCGATCATCTGCGGCGGCACCAGCGCCGGCATCGAGCCGATCCCGGCCAACATCTACACCCACAAGACCCTGTCGGGCTCCTTTGCCGTCAAGAACCCCTATCTCGAGAAGCTTCTCGAGGAGAAGGGCCACAACACCGACGCCATCTGGGGCTCGATTCTGGAGAATGAAGGTTCGGTCCAGCACCTGGACTTCCTCAGCCAGGACGACAAGGACGTCTACAAGACCGCCTTCGAACTGGATCAGCGCTGGGTGGTCGAACTGGCCGCCGACCGCACGCCTGAGATATGCCAGAGCCAGTCGGTCAACATCTTCCTGCCCGGTGATGTCGATAAGTGGGACCTGCACATGTTGCACTGGCAGGCCTGGGAGCGTGGCGTCAAATCCCTGTACTATCTGCGCTCCAAGTCCGTGCAGCGGGCCTCCTATGCGGGCGCCGAGTTTGCGGTCGAACCGACCGCTGGCTTCGATATCGCTGAGAAGACCGACTACGAAGAATGCCTCGCCTGCCAGTAGGCGGCAGAAAAATCATCAGGGTTAAGCGGCGGCGGGAGCAAAACTCCCGCCGCCGTTTGCGTTTCGGGAACCTTCCAGGGATCAGGATGTTGACCATGCGGGCTTTCGTCGCGGTAGACAGTCGCGATGAAAGGGGTAGGCTGACGCTAATCGGGATTGGGGAATCCACGTGCTGACCAGGGAAAGAGGACTTTCCGCGCTCTGCCTGACGATCATGACCCTGGTCATGACGGGCGCGCCGATATCCGCCTCTTTCGCCGCCCCTCAGGCTGACAAGCCAGCCGAGATCCCTCCGATCAGTTTGAAGCTGAACCCAGGCGCCGCCGGGCCAATGGGCCAGGATCCGCGCGACGCGCGTCCGGTCGACGCTACCGGCTTTGCGCCACGTGAAGTCGACTCGCCTCAGGCCAGGGTCGAAGGCGCATTCGCCCTCTCGCCTGCCGCTACGTTCGGCGATGCGCGCCTTCTGGACGCAGACCGTTATTATGACGACCGCGGGCCAGTGAACTGGCGCACGAACGCCTTCGTGGTCGGCCATGCCCGTGGCGCTGTCGATTCGGTCCGGGTTTCGGTCGCCGCCGTTGCGCGCAACGCCGCAGTGTCGCCCCTGAGCCTGGTGCGTCCGGACGCACAGGCCTTTGACGCCGAGAATATCGATGTCACCCTCACGCGCGGCTGGCCGTCAGCCGTGAAACTGGAAGCGGGCAAGTACGCGCTGGATTTCTCGCCCCACGCCGGGTTTGGCTTCGGCGACGCCGGCGGTTCGGCAGAAGCCGGCGCCACGGTGCGCTTGGGCAAGAATGTCGAGGATCGGGTCAGCGACTCCCTGGGCCTGCGCGACGGCGACGAGGCTTTCGGTCAACGCGGGCGCTGGTACGTGTTCGCCGCCGCCAGTGGCCGGGCCGTGGGCCTGAACATGCTGCGCAGTCAGAATGGCGACTGGAGTCGGGCCGGGATGAGTTCGGACGTCAACAGCAAGCTGATCGGCGACGCCCAGGCTGGCTTGGCGTGGCGCAAGGGTCCGATGCAGGCCTCCGTCGGCTACATCCACCGCGAGATGAAAGCCAAGGACGTCATCATGGGCATGGCGACCCAGAAGGACTCGATGGTCGCGCTGTCCTTCAGCCTGAAGCCCAATTGGTAGGCAGGCATATCGCGCGAGCGCTTGAGTTTCGCGCCGCGATCATGCAGCTAGCGCCGGTCCTGTCCACGAACTGTCCGACGTCATGAGCGATAGCGAGCCCCCGCGCCGCAAGATCCTGAGCCTCAAGAGCGGCGTCGCCGCGCCGGGCGGTCCCAAGCCGCTTGAGCGCATCGCGCGGCCGGCGCGGCCGGTCATCCCCGAGCCGCCACCCCCGCCGCCCGCAGCCGTGGGGGACTGGAAGTGCAAGCCGTGTGGCACGCGCTTTGATCCCTCACCCGATCTGGCCGACGAAGACTCCGTCCGCTGCCCGTCGTGCAATGCGCGCCTGGGCCTGGCGAGCGACTTCCGCGCCAATCCGCCCAACGTGGAAAAGCTGCGCGCCCGCCACCTGAAGAAGGCCTGAGGCCAGAGCGCCTGCTGTTCGAGACCGTCTATTCCAGAACGTCGGTCGGGCCGGGGTCGATATCTGCCCGGGCAGGCTGGCGCCGGAACAGGCCTCGCCAGCCAGTGGGCTCAGGCGAGGGGCTGGTCCAGACATTGCCCGCTATGGCCTGACGCTCGGCCTCGTCAAAGATGGCGCGCATAGTCGCGGTGTCGAATTTCAGCATGTTCAGATAGTCGAAGCTCGACGGGATCGAGGCAACGCTGAGCGGCAGATTGTGGCGCGCGCAGAAGCCGGCGGCCAGGCTCAGCGCCTGCCGATAGGAAAACCGCAGCATGGTCTCGAAGCCCCGCACCATGATCGACGCCACCCCGGCCGGGGTCGAGCGCGGCGAGGGATCCAGCACCGTATTGACGATCACATAGACCCTGCCGCGCCGCAGGCGCTGACCCAGGCTGCGCCAGTGCAGCAGGGCGTCGGGCATCAGGAACAGCGGCGCGGCGACGCCGCCATCGACATGCATTTCCTGATAGCGCTCGCCGCCGGCCTCGACCGTGAACAGCTTGGCCGGGAACAGGCCTGGCACGGAGGCCGAGGCCAGCATGACGTCGCGAAACAGCTGCAGGGCGGCCTCGCCGCCGCGGCTCGCGATCGCGCCCATGTCCCAGATGACGGCCTTTTGGTTGTCGAGATTGGTGGTGGCGATCAGCAGCCGCCGGCCCCGGGCATGTTCGCGGGCCACGGCCTCGACCACAACCTCGTCAATGACCGGCCAGACCAGCGCCTCCAGGCCCTCGCCCTTGAACAGGCCGGCCCCCAGCCCGCCGGCGAAGCCCTTGATGCTGAGCAGGTCGGCCGCGTGGCCGCCCACATAGGAGTCGGTCAGACGCTCGTCCCAGGCCGAGCCGAGAAACGCCAGCGGCGCGATCAGGGCGCCGGTGCTGACGCCGGTGACGATGGCGAATTCAGGTCGGGCGCCCGCCTTGGACAGGCCCGTCAGCACGCCGGCCCCATAGGCGCCGCCGGAAGCCCCGCCCGACAGGGCCAGGATATTGAAGTCCGTGCGATCCAGCAGCGAGCGAGTCGGGGTCAGACGGTCGGCGACGGCGTTCAGGGCCTGGTCGGCCTGATCCGCTGTCAGGCGCACGCCCGGAAAGTCGACGATCTCGGCCAGTCGGTCGGCTGGCGGCGTCGCCAGACGCTTGCCCCGCAGAGGATCGCCCGTCCACCAGTCGCCAAACAGGCCCTGTCCGCTGCTCTTGCTGTCTGCCCCCCGACTCAAGCCCGCCTCACCCGTGCGAACCCGCCAGCACCACGCCGACCAGGACGGCGGCATAGTGCAGGCCGGCGCCGCCGACGACATGGCCATGCCAGATGGCGCGGCGGAACTTCAGCCGGCGCATCAGATAGAAGATCGTCCCGGTCGAATAGACGATGCCGCCGATGGCCAGCAGCAGCAGGGCCGGCCAGGACAGCCCCTCGATCATCGGCTTGATGGCCACCAGAACCAGCCAGCCCAGAGCCAGGTACAGGCCAACCCAGAACCGCTTGTCCAGGCCCGGCAGGAACAGCTTGGCCAGCACCCCGACCGAGGCCACGCTCCACACCGCTGTGGTCATGCCGATGGCCCACCAGCCGGTCAGATTCTGGGTGGTGAAGGGCGTATAGGACGCGGCGATCATGACGAAGATGCCGGCGTGATCAAAACGGCGCAGGAGCGGACGCCAGCGCGCCTTGGCGAAGTTGTAGGCAGTCGACAGAGACAGCATCAGGATCAGGCCGACCGTGTAGACCGAAACGGCCGCCACCTGCTTCAGGTCGCCCATACCGAAAGCCAGGCCCAGCAGGATGCCGCCGCCCAGAAGCGCGCAGGCCAGGCCCGCGAGATGGACCACAAGGTCGGCGCATTTGGCCGCAGGAGTCGGGTAGTGCGTCGTGATCTCGGCCATGGCCCTCACGCTAGTCTCAGACGGTGACGTATGAACGACGATCATCATGGCGCCGAAAGGGCGGCCGGTCGTCAGGAAACCAGGCCCTGAACGCCGTCGAAGACGAGCTTTCCACCGACCGCGACCAAAAGGACATAGATCACGCGGTAAAAGCCCTCGGCCGGCACGCGCCGCACCAGCCACACTCCGGTCCAGGTCGAGACGATCGCGAGGGGCAGCAGAACGCCGGCGGTGGCCAGAACGCCGGGGGTGAACTGGCCCAGGTTGATATAGGCCGGAACCTTCATCCAGTTGACCACGGCGAAGAAGATGGCGCTGGTGCCGATGAACGTGTCGCGGGACAGGCCCCTCGGCAGCACATAGATCTGGAACGGCGGTCCGCCGGCATGAGCGATCTGGCTGGTGAAGCCGGCCGTCAGGCCGCAGAGCGCGCCAAGCCAGGGCCGACCAGGCGTCCGCCCGACCTGCTCGGCGACCCTGACCGCCCGCTCGGCCCACAGGCGCTGCAGGGCGAACACGATCGAGATCAGCCCCACCGCCAGCTCCACCGCCGCCGCCGATACGAAGGCCGCCAGGGCCCAGCCCAGAAAGATGCCGACTGCGGCAGCCGGCAGCATCAGCTTCAACAGGGCCCTGTCCCAGGTCTTGCGGAACGCCCAAACGCTGACGATGTCCTGCACGATCAGGATCGGCAGGGTGATCGAGGCCGCCAGCACCGGCGACACCGCCAGGGCCATCATCGGCACCGCCACCACACCGATCCCCGCAAACCCGCCCTTGGCCAGGCCCAGCAGGATCACGGCCGGGATGGCGACGGCGTAGAAGAAGGGATCGGTCAGCATGGATTGGGCAGGTCTATGCGCGCGACGGCGGCGGAGAGACCCCCTCGCCTGCCAAAGCCCCGGCCACCACCTCGCGGGCCTCATCCTGCACCTGCTTCAGGTGCTCATCCCCCAGGAACGACTCCGCATAGATCTTGTAGACGTCCTCGGTCCCCGACGGTCGCGCCGCGAACCAGGCGTTCTGCGTCACCACCTTCAGCCCGCCGATGGCCTCGCCGTTGCCGGGGGCGCTGGTCAGGGTGGCGACGATCGGCTCGCCGGCCAGGGTCGTCGCGCTCACGTCGCTGGGGCTCAGCGCCCCCAGCCGCGCCTTCTGCGCCCGGTCGGCCGGCGCATCGAGGCGGGCATAGGACGGGCGACCGTACTTCTGGGCCAGGTCGTCATACAGCTGGCTGGCGCTGCGGCCGGTGCGCCCCTGGATCTCGGCGGCCAGCAGGGCCAGCAGCAGGCCGTCCTTGTCGGTCGTCCACACCGTGCCGTCGCGGCGCAGGAACGAGGCCCCGGCCGACTCCTCGCCGCCGAAGCCGACGCTGCCGTCCAGCAGGCCCGGTACGAAATGCTTGAAGCCGACCGGCACCTCCAGCAGCGTGCGGCCAAGCCCGGCCACCACGCGGTCGATCATTGAGGACGAGACCAGGGTCTTGCCGACGGCCACCTTCGGGCCCCAGCCCTCGCGATGGCTGAACAGATAGGCGATCGAGACTGCCAGGAAGTGGTTGGGGTTCATCAGCCCGCCGTCGGGGGTGACGATGCCGTGGCGGTCGGCGTCGGCGTCGTTGCCGGTGGCGACGTCATAGCCCGCTCCGCCGCCCCCCTCCTTTTTGGCCATCGCCTTGATGAGATTGGCCATGGCGGCCGGCGACGAGCAGTCCATGCGGATCTTGCCGTCGGTATCCAGCGGCATGAACGCCCAGCGCGGATCGACGGCCGGGTTGACCACGGTCAGGTCCAGTTTGTGACGGCTGGCGATCTCGCCCCAATAGCCGACGCTGGCCCCGCCCAGCGGGTCGGCGCCGATCTTCACGCCGGCGCTGCGGATGATGTCCAGATCCAGCACGCTGGGGAGGTCGTCGACATAGCGGCCCAGGAAGTCGAAGCGCTCGGCCTGAGTGATCGCCCGCTCAAGCGGGACGCGGCGCACATCGACCAGACCGCCCTCGATCAGCTGGTTGGCGCGATTGGCGATCGCCGAGGTCGCCGCACTATCGGCTGGCCCGCCGGAAGGGGGGTTGTACTTGATGCCACCGTCGCGGGGCGGGTTGTGCGACGGGGTGATCAGGATGCCGTCGGCAAGCCCCGAGGTCCGGCCGCGATTGTAGACGAGAATGGCGTGCGACACCGCCGGGGTCGGTGTGAAGCCGTCACGGTCATCGATCAGGGTTTCGACGCCATTGGCCACCAGTACTTCGATCACGTTGCGCCAGGCCGGCTCGGACAGGCCGTGGGTGTCGCGGCCGACGAAGATCGGACCGGTGATCCCCTGGGCGGCGCGGTACTCCACGATCGACTGGGTGATCGCCAGGATGTGGGCCTCGTTGAACGCCCCGTCGAGGCTGGAGCCCCGGTGTCCGGACGTGCCGAAGGCCACGCGCTGGGCGGGGCTGGCCATGTCGGGCTGGCGCTCGAAATAGGCGCCGGTCAGGGCGGCCAGATCGATCAGGTCTTCGGTTCGGGCCAACTGGCCAGCGCGGTCATGCATGAGGGAAACCCTATCGATCGAGGTCTGGTTGTTCAAACGGGGCAAGCATCTTCAGAACGCGGCGCTGAAGATCGTTCCATCCGGCAGCAGGGCGGCGCGTTTGACGCCGTCCGAGGCGAACGGCATGGCGATCTCGCCCTTGCTGTCCACGGCAATCAGCCCACCGTCGCCACCCAGGGCCGCGACCCCGGCAATGGCGGCCGCTGCTGCGCTTTCCAGACTCTCGCCGCCAAAGCGCATGCGGTGGGCGATCTGCACCGCCACGGCCGTGCGGATGAAATACTCGCCCTGACCGGTGCAGGAGACGGCAACCGTGTCGTCAGCCCAGGCCCCGGCGCCGATCAGCGGACTGTCGCCAATTCGACCAGGAAGTTTGCCGAACACGCCGGCGGTCGAGGTGGCCGCCGCCAGCCGGCCTTCGGCGTCGCGCACCACGCACCCAACGGTGCCGGTAGGGTGATCGGGCGGATGGTTGGATTCAAAGGCGCCGGCCTGGGTGAACCAGGTCTCGGGATCGGCGATCGCCTTCAGGCCCTGCGCCCTTGCAAAGGCCATGGCCCCTTCGCCGGCCAGCATCACGTGCGGCGTCTTCTCCATCACCGCCCGGGCGGCCAGGATCGGGCTCTCGAACCCCTGCAGCGCAGCGATCGAGCCGGCGCGGCCGGTGCTCCCGTCCATCAGGCAGGCGTCCAGCTCATAGGCTCCAGCCGCGTTGGGCGAAGCGCCTTTGCCGGCGATATAGAGGCCCGACGCTTCCAGGGCGACAACGGTCTCGACCGCAACCTCCAGGGCGCTGGCTCCGGCGGCCAGGCGGTCGCGCGCCGCCTCGACCAGGCCGCGCATATGGGCGATCTCGGCGCTGTAGTCATGACCGGGGGCCGAGCCCGCGCCGCCATGCAGGGCGAGGGTAAAACGTTTGTTTGACATTCCGCTTCCTTGGCCGCGCGCCCTGCGTTAGCGTCCCGGCTCTTAAAGAATAACCTCGGGAGAAGACAGATGAAGGCGGTTCTCAGCACGGTGGTCGGCGGCCCCGAAACCCTGGAATTGTCGGAACTGCCCGATCCCGTGGCCGGTCCCGGCCAGGTGCTGATCGATGTGAAGGCCTGCGGCGTCAACTATCCCGACGTGTTGATCATCGAGGACAAGTACCAGTTCAAGCCCACCCGTCCCTTCGCGCCCGGCGGCGAGGTCTCGGGTCTAATCGCCGCCGTCGGCGAGGGCGTGACCAAGTTCAAGGTCGGCGACCGCGTGCTGGCCTCGACCGGCTGGGGCGGCATGGCCGAAAAGCTTGCTCTGGAAGAGAGCCGCTGCACGGCGATCCCTGACAGCATGCCCTTCGATGAGGCCGCCGCCTTCATCCTGACCTATGGCACCTCCTATTACGCCCTGAAGGATCGCGGCAGCCTGAAGGCCGGCGAGACCCTGCTGGTGCTGGGCGCGGCCGGCGGCGTCGGTCTGGCGGCCGTGGAACTGGGCAAGGCGGCCGGGGCTCGCGTCATCGCCGCGGCCTCCAGCCAGGAAAAGGTCGACCTGGCCATCGCCCATGGCGCCGACAGTGGCGTCGTCTATCCGCGCGGTCCGTTCGACAAGGACGGTCAGAAGGCCCTGGCCAACCTGATCAAGGACGCCTGCGGCCCCAATGGCTGGGACGTGGCCTATGACGCGGTGGGCGGCGACTATTCTGAGGCCACGATTCGCGCCGCCGGCTGGAACGGCCGCTTCCTGGTGATCGGCTTCCCGTCGGGCATTCCCAAGATTCCGCTGAACCTGACCCTGCTCAAGTCCTGCGACATCGTGGGTGTGTTCTGGGGCGCCTCGGTGGCCCGCGATCCGGCCGGCCACGCCCAGAACGTCAGGGAACTGATGGCGCTCTACGCCGAGGGCAAGATCAAGCCGCACGTGTCCGAGCGTTTCCCGCTGGCCAAGGCCGGCGACGCCATCGCTCACCTCGCCAGCCGCAAGGCCATGGGCAAGGTGGTCGTGACCAACGACTGAGACATCTTGACCC
>Ga0209066_10007618_pt1 | contig 10697 bp, 7 predicted proteins | sample All_14_2_FD_187198 | JGI IMG/M metagenome (GOLD analysis project Ga0209066, IMG submission 187198) | Freshwater microbial communities in response to fracking from Pennsylvania, USA - Allegheny Zone_MetaG_DW_15 (SPAdes) (version 2) ... | reverse complement strand
CGGGCGACGGGCAGTCCGGTCAGTTGCGCGATGGCGGTGGCCATGATCAGCACGCCTTCGTCGCTGTAGTGGGTGCTGAAGTTGGTCCACTCGCGAGAACGCAGGATCCAGCCTCCGGTGAGCACGGTCTGGCGCCACCAGGGGGGCAGGCTGCTGCGCAGGCGCAAGGGCAGGGTGGCCAGTCGCCCCAGGGGCGAGAACTTGATGCGTTCGAGCAGGGCGCGGTCGTGGGACATGGTGGGGCTGGGTGACGGTGAGGCTCAAAGCCTGGCCAGCGTGGCTTGCACGATGGCCAGGGCGTGGGGGCTGGCCACCTCGCGCACAAAGCGCTGGAAGTCGACGTGGGCCTCGTCATCGGCGCGGTCCGAGATGCTGCGCACCACGCCAAAGGGGATGTCAAAGGCCTGGCAGACCTGGGCAATGGCCGCGCCTTCCATCTCGACCGCCAAGGCATCGGGCAGGGCCCGTCGCAGGGCACGTGCTTCAGCCAGGCTGGAGACAAAGCGGTCGCCGCTGACGATCAGCCCCTGGTGCACTTGCGCGCCATCCATCAGGCTGTCGTGAGCGGCCTGGCTCAGGGTCTGCGTCAGCGCAGTGCAGGTGGCGATGCGGCTGATGCCTCGGCCGGGGATCTCGAAGCGGGGGAACAGGGGCGAGGCATCCAGGTCGTGCTGCAGCAGCTCGGTGGCCACCACCACATCGCCCACCCGAACACTGTCGCCCAGGCCACCGGCCACGCCCGTGAAGATCAGGCGGTCCACGTCAAAACGGGTGATCAGGGTGGTGGCCGTGATGCTGGCGGCAACCTTGCCGATGCCCGACAGCACGGCGACCACGTCGTGGCCCATGAGGTGGCCACACCAGAATTGACGCTCGCCGACCATCTGGGGCGCCTCGTCCGGCATGGCGGCCAGGAAGGCATCGAGTTCTTCGGGCATGGCGGCCATGATGGCAAGACGGGTCAAGTGGGGGCTCCTGGTGTGCGGGGAATCATAATGGCGCGCGACATGTCCATGCTCCTGAACTCCTGGCCTCTGGTGGCCGCGCCCGATCTGCACCCCCGGCCTTTCGTGACGGAAACGCTGGGGTTTCGGCATTTGCATTTCTCGATGGCGGACGTGCAAAGCAGCATGAACCTGATGCAGCCTGACGCGCTGGTGCTGGAATACACCCGCACGATGATGGGCTGTCTGCTGCTTCAGCCTTGCCCGCAGACGCTGGCCATCATCGGCCTGGGCGGCGGCTCGCTGGTCAAGTTCTGCCACCGACACCTGCGAGGGACTCGGCTCACCGTGGTCGAGCTCAACCCGCACGTGCTCGCCCTGAGAGAGACCTTCCAGGTGCCTGACGATGACGAGCGGCTCACGATGCTGGAGGGCGATGGCGCCGCGTGGGTGCAGCAGGTTCCAGGCTCTCAGGATGTGTTGATGCTCGATGGCTTTGACACCGGAGGCATCGTGCCGGAGGCTTTGTGCTCGGTCGATTTTTACCAGCACTGTCACCAGGCCCTGCGGCCCAGTGGGGTGCTGGTGGTCAACCTCAACAGCGATCATCCTGACTGCGATGTTTGCGTGGCGCGACTGCGGCAGGTGTTTGGTGGCGAGGTCCTGGTGGTGCATGAGAGCGAAACGCCCAATTGCACCGTGTTGGCGTCTCGGGGGGCGTGGCCTCCGACGTGGCCAAGGGGCCCCAAGGGGCGACCCGCCTGCCCTGCGGGGTTGTCTCTGCAGGTCTGGGAGGCCCTGATGCCCGAGGTGACCCGGGTGGCCGATGCCCTGCGGCAAGCGGTGCGGGGTCGGTCATGAGCGAGTCCTCGCCGGATGACGACCACGTCAAGCCCTATGTGCATGAAGATGCCCACGCCCGGACCCTGCATTTTTCCATCCACGAGGTGCAGAGCCAGATGTGGCTGCAGGCACCCGATGCCCTGGTGTTGCCCTACACCCGCGTGATGATGGGGTTCCTGTTGTTCCACCCGAGCCCCGCGCGCATGGCCATGGTGGGGCTGGGAGGCGGCTCGATCGCCAAGTTCTGTCACGCGCACCTGCCGGGCACCCGGCTTGATGTGGTGGAGGTCAACCCGCATGTCATCGCCCTGCGTGAGGCGTTCTGCATCCCGCCGGACGGTGAGCGCTTTCAGATCATCCAGGCCGATGGGGCCGAGTTTGTCCAGCGTGTCAGCGTGCCGTATGACGTGATCCTGCTGGATGGCTATGACGACCAGGGCCTGCCCAAAGGTTTGTCGTCGACGTCGTTTTATGACGGTTGCGCTCGCGCGTTGCGGCCCGGCGGTGTGCTGGTGGCCAATTTCCCGGCGGGGCTGCGGGGCGCCAAGGCCTGCATCCAGCGCATCCAGCGTGCGCTGAAAGGCGTGGTCCTTCAGGTGTCCGACGAGGACATGGCCAATGTGGTCGTCCTGGCCTTCAAGCCTGATCCAGGTGCGCCACTGCCTGGGCGCATGGGGGTGCTCACGCGGCCGAAGGGGTTGGGCGAGCCGGCCTGGGCCCAGCTGTTGTCGGCCTGTGCCCGCCTGGCCGAGGTCTGGAACGCGCGTCCCCACTGAGAGGGGGCCGAAGTCGGCGATGGGGCTTGGATAATCCACCCCAACAAATTCAAGAAATGGCGCGGTGGGGCATGTACTTTTTCATGACGGTCCTGGGGTTGATCATGGGCTCGCTGCTGGGCGGCTTTGGCGGCGCGGTGGTGGGCGCCGTCCTGGGTGTGTTGCTGACCATGGCCCTCAAGCGCTCGGGCTCGGAAGAAGAGACACCCCTGGCGCGACGCGAGACCTCGCCTTTGTCGGCCACGCCTGAGTCGTCCGACCTGATGCGGCGCGTCAAGGCGCTGGAGCTGCAGGTCTCGGCCCTTCAGGCTCAGGTCTCGCGCCTGACGCAGGACGCGCCCGCTCCGCCTCAGGACGAGCTTGTTGCTGAAGAAGCCAACGACGAAGTGGCGCCCACCCAGCCCATGGCGTGGCCGGACGAGCCGGAGGTGCCGCCTGTCGAGGCGCCTCCCGTGCCCCTGGAGGTGCCCGCTGCCACCGCCGCGCCCGAACCCGAACCCGAACCTGCGCCGCAGCCTGAGGGCTGGGACTGGCCCGATGACCACGCGCCTTCATCGGCCCCGCTTGCACCCGCCCGCTCGCCAGTGTTCACCACCATCACGGCGGCACCGGCCGAACCGGGTCTGGCATTCCAGGACCTGATCCCCGAGCGCCTGCGCCCGCTGATCTTTGGCGGCAACACCATCGTCAAGGTGGGCGTCCTGATTCTCTTCCTGGGACTGGCCTTCCTGCTCAAGTACGTGGCCGCCCAAGTGACGGTGCCGGTCGAGTTGCGCTACGTGGGCGTGGCCTTGCTGGGGGCCGGCCTGCTGGGTCTGGGCTGGCGCCTGCGGGGTGATCAGGACGCGCCCGGGGCGCCCGGCTATGGGCTGATCCTTCAGGGCGCCGGGGTGGGGGTTTTCTACCTGACCACGCTGGCCGCCATGAAGTTGCACCCCCTGCTGCCCGTGGGGGTTGGCTTTGCAGTCATGGTGCTGGTCACGGCCTTCAGTGCGCTGCTGGCGGTGATGCAGAACGCGCCGTGGCTGGCCATGGTGGCCGCGGCCGCCGGGTTTGCCACACCGGTGCTGGTCTCGACGGGCAGCGGCAACCACATTGCCCTGTTCAGCTACCTGGCCATCCTGGACCTGGGCATCATGGCGATGGCCTGGTACAAGGCCTGGCGCCCGCTCAACCTGATCGGCTTTGTGGGCACCTTCACGCTGGCTGCGGCGTGGGCCGACCGGCATTACACCGATCAGGTCTACCCGTCGACGCAGGGCTTCTTGCTGTTGTTCTTCCTGATGTTCACGGCCATTGGGGTGATGTTTGCCCGTCGCTCGCTGGCCTTGGGCGATGTCTCTGATCAGCGGGACTCGCTGGCTGACCGCGCCACACAGGCCTTGAAGCAGGTCGGTCGTGTGGACAGTGCCCTGGTGTTTGGCGTGCCCCTGGTGGCCTATGGCCTGCAGTACCAGATGGTGGACCACGATCGCTGGGGCCCGGCCATCGCCGCCATGGTCATGGGGTGGTTCTACCTGTTGCTGGGCGGGGCCTTGTGGCGGGGCGGACGCCCGCGTTATGACCTGCTGGGCGAGGCCTATGTGGTGGTGGGCGTGCTGTTTGGCACCCTGTCGGTGCCGTTGGCGCTGGAAGGTGAATGGACGGGGGCCACCTGGGCGGTGGAGGCGGCCGGCATGTACTGGCTGGGCACACGCCAGTACCGCACCTACACCCGCGCTTTTGCCATGGCCTTGATGGCGGCCGCAGCGGTGCGGCTGCTCACCACGCTGGGCTGGAGCGCGGCGCCAGACACGCCCTTCCTGACGGGGTCGTTGATGGGCTTGATCCTGCTGGCAGGCAGCACCCTGGCGATGGCCCTGGTGCACCGCCGGGCTGCCTCGGGCGATGCCGCGATGGAGCACCCCGAGTGGGAAAAGGCCGGCGTGCTGGGCGCCTGGGCCTTGACCGTGTTGTCCCTGGCCCTGATGCCCTGGATGCTGCTGATGCCCACCTGGGCCAGCGTGAGCATGGGGGTGATGGCGCTGGGCTGCACGGGCCTGGCCTTGCGGCTGGACCTGCCCGTCTTGCGCAGTGCCTCGGTGGCCCTGCATGGCGCGGCTTTGTTGGGCTTTGTCTCGACCTGGCATCAACAGGGTGACCAGGCCATGCTGGCCAACGGGGTGGAGGGCTTGATCGCGGCATTGCTGATCGCGCTGACCCTGATGGGTGATGCCTGGCTCTGCCTGCGCCAGGTCTGGCAAGCGGCCGTGGCCCGCGGCCAGGGCTCTGACGTGGCGCCGGTCTGGCCGTTGGGCAGCAGCGTGGCCTTGTGCCTGGCCGTGGCCTTGATCGGTGTGGGCCTGTTGTTTGTGATGCCGATGGCGCAGGCGGCCTTGGTCTGGCCAGTCCTGGGGCTGGGTTTGCTCTGGGTGGCCTTGAAGCTGGCTCACCCGGCGCTGTCCTTGATGTGGGCGGCCCTCACCGCCGCATCGGCACTGACCTTCCTGGTGTTCGGGCCTGCCATCTGGGCCCCCCTGCCGGTGGCCGAGCTGCCGTTGCCCTGGCCGGGTCTGACCGGTGGGCTGGCCTGGTGGACGCCGCTGGTGTTGGCGGTGTGCACGGTGCTGGCGGGTGACTGGCTGCAGGCCGATGCGCGTCGCAACTCGGGGTGGCGCATGTCCTGGGTGTCGTCGGGCGCGGTGCAGGTCGGCATGGTGGGCTGGTCCCTGGTGTGGTGGTGGTTGACCCTGCTGCCGGAGGTCTCGCGCGAACTGCAGCTCATGCACCTGACTGCCTGGTGGCCCGCCTGCGTGGCCTTGTGGGTCACTGTCACGGCTGCGCTGATGGTGTGGGTGGCCCACGCTCGGCAGTGGCGCCTGATGGGGCAGGCTTCGGCACTGGCCATCCCCGGCTGGTACTGGGCGGCCCTGCTGGGTCCGGCCTTCAGTCCGCTGCCGCCGTCGGCCGACCTGGGCTGGCTGGCCTGGCCCCTGGCCTTGTGCTGCGGGCCCTGGTTGCTGCGCCGTCTGCAAGCCTTGCTGGATGATTCGTCGCTGCGCCACTTGCATGTGCTGGGCTTCTGGCTGATGGCTGCCTTGCTGTGTCGACAGGCCCAGTGGGCCACCGATCAGTGGGCGAGCCCGGGTTCGGGCTGGCAGGCCCTGTGCTGGATCCTGATGCCCGCCAGCCTGGTCCTGCTGGTGAGCAGCCCTCGCGCGGCCCAGCGCTGGCCGTTGCGTGATTTTGCCCAGAGCTACCGTGTGGCCGGCGCCTTGCCACTGGTGGCTGGCTTGGTGCTGTGGCTGCTCCACAGCCTGGTCAGCTCGGGCCAGGCGCTGCCTTTGCCCTATGTGCCCGTGCTGAATCCGCTGGAGCTGGGGCAGTGCCTGGTGGTGCTGACCCTGGTGATGTGGGTGCGTGAACTGCCGGCATCGATCCAGGAGCAGTTGCCTGAGGGGCGCACCCGCCTGGCGGTGCTGGGTGGTCTGGGCTGGCTGGTCATCACGACCATGGTCTTGCGGGCCTGCCACCACTGGGCTGATGTGCCCTGGGACGCCTCGGCGCTGTTCGAGAGCAAGCTCACGCAGGCCAGCCTGTCGGTGGTCTGGGCCTTGCTGGGCGTGGGCCTGATGATCCGTGGCCATCAACAGGTGCAGCGCGCCGTGTGGGTGGCCGGTGCTGGCCTGCTGGGCGTGGTCGTGGGCAAGCTGTTCTTCCTCGAGCTGGCCGACCAAGGGGGCCTGTACCGGATCATCTCCTTCATCGTGGTGGGCTTGCTCTTGCTGGTGGTGGGCTACTTTGCGCCCGTGCCACCCGATCAGGCCGCCGAGCGTGCAGAAAGCGAGGCTTCCTGATGCGTGACACGTTTGGTTGGCGTCAGTGGGCGCTGTCGCTGGGGCTGGCGTGGCCGCTGTCTCAGGCGGTGGCTGCGGTGCAGGCTCCTCCCTCTGTGACACAACCCGCACCCTCGGCCCAGATTCAGCCGCGTGGTCCCGGGCCCTATCACCAGGTGGTCGTGCCCCTGGCCTGGCAGGCCCTGTCGCAGCGAGATGACCTGGGCGACCTGCGCATCCTCAATGCGCAGGGGCAGAACCTGCCCTATGCCTGGCTGGACAGCCCGGCGTCCCCCGAGGTCGAACAAGCCACGCGCCTGCCCCTGTTCCGATGGCGTGAGCCTGTCGCACCTGTCGGGACGGCATCGGCGCCACCACCTGCGGGGCCGCTGTGGGTGATCGATGTGCGGGCGATTCCTGGCACGGTGCGGCGACTGCACCTGTCCTGGCCGGCATCCACCACCGGCGTGTTCAAGGTGGCCGTGGAGTCCGGTCACGACATGCGCCAGTGGACCACCCTGGTCGAATCGGTCGAACTGGCCGCGCTGAGCCACCAAGGCCAGGTACTGCGGCAGGACAGCATCGATCTGGGCGCCACGCAGGCCCGCTACCTGCGCCTGCGTTTGTTGCCCGGCAGCGCAGAGCCCACCTTTGACGGTGTGGACGTGATCACCACCCAGGTGGTCTCCATGAGCCCGGCCTGGTCCTGGAGCGGCCCGATCAAGCCCTCGGCCTGCCACGCCCAGGGGTGCGATTACGCGGTGCCGCCACGGGTGATGCTGGGGCGGCTGAAAGTGGTGCTGCCCGAGCCCAACACCCTGTGGTCGCTGCAGGTGCAAGGACAAGGGGTGGACCCGTGGGCCTCCAACCCATCCGGGCACCGCCATGCCCACCATCACGGCCACCTGGGCTTGCGCGAGCGTTTGCGAGCCTTGCGGCACAAGGGCCGCGACGATGACCGAACGCCTGCACCCGCACCTTCGGCAGGCTGGCACGTGCTGGCCGAAGGACAGGTGCACTGGATCGAGCGGCCCGATGCGGCTGGCCGTGCCGAGACCCTGGACCTGCCAGGCACGCGGCAAAAGGCCTTGCGTCTGAGCCCCCTGGGCCCGGTGGATGCGGCGTGGGCTCAGCAGCGGCCAGTGATTGAGGTGGCGACCTGGACGCGCGCCTTGGTCTTTCTGGCGCGGGGTACGCCGCCCTACCGATTGACCCTGGCGGCCCCTGTGGTCCCCGCACCGCCAGCCACGGCCCTGTCGATGGATCAGCTGATGCCCGCGGTGGCGGGCCAGCGACCGGCGGTGCCTCCCGTGGCCGACCTGCAAAGCCTGGCCTGGTCCGGTGCGACCTTGGCCCAGACCGGCTCTGCCGCGGCGAACGGAGCACCGCGACCAGCGGCTTCAGTCACCGCACCGGCAGGCGCGGACGCCCCCGCCTCAGGCTGGCTGGGTCAGGCGTCTCGGGCGTGGTGGTTGTGGGCGGCCTTGCTGCTGGGCCTGGGCCTGATGGCCTGGATGGCGCGTTCGTTGTTGGCGCAACCCAGGGCCAGCGAGCCGCCTCAGGCCTGAATCGAGCCTGCGCGCTTGCGCTCTGGTTTGACCATGAGCCAGCCCACCACGGTGGCCGATGCAATGCCCAAACCGAGTGCCAGCGCGGCACCGTCAAAAATGCGGGCATGCAGCCCCCGATCCAGCAGCGCGCCAAACACCGGGGCGGCCACGGCAAAGCCCAGGTCCAGGCCGGAGTAGACCGTGCCGTAGACCCGGCCCGTGGCGCCCGGAGGCGCGGCCCGCTTGATCAGCATGTCGCGTGAGGGCCCGGCCAGGCCGGTGCCAAAACCGGCCAGCGCGGTCAGGGCGGCGGCCACCGGCCCTGGCGTCCAGCCCGTGCCCACGACCAGCAACAACAAGGCAGCCAGGGCCATGGCGGCCGCGATGGTGCGCTCCAGCCGTTCCACCCGGTTGACCAGAAATCCCCCCAGCACCATGCCCAGGGCGCCGCACAGCATGTAGCCGGTCACCACAAAGGCCGTGATCGACAGGGGCAGGCCATAGAGGTGGTGCAGCGCGGGGCTGGCAAAGCTCTGAATGGCCGCCAGCGCAGACGTGGTCCAGAAAAAGAATGAGAAACACAGCCACACCGAGGGCAGTGCCAGGAAGGCCAGAGGGTGTTCGGCCGAGGCGGGCAACGGCGATGAGGTTGGCTGGGCCGATGCGTGCAGGCTGCGAGTACCAGCCCGGTCATCCAGCGCTTCCCGGCCCCACCAGAGGATGGCCAGGACGCTCAGGCCGATCAGGGCGGCCACGCCATACGCCAGTCGCCAGTGGCCGGTCCACTCGTGCAGGCCGATCAGGAAGACTGGGGTGGCCGCCCAGCCCAGGTTGCCCGTGATGCCGTGAACCGAAAAAGCGTGCCCCAGCCGGGCCGAGCTCACGCGTTTGTTCAGGATGGTGAAGTCAGCCGGGTGGAAGGGCGCATTGCCCAGTCCGGCCAGTGCTGCGGCCAGCATCAGGCCGTGGTAACCCTGGGCCAGGCCGGCGGCCACGCAGGCCGCCACAAAGCAGCCCACCGCGCCAAACAGCACGGGCCGAGCGCCCACCCGGTCCACCAGGAAGCCCGCCAGCGCCTGCCCGATGCCGGAGATCGTGAAGAACACGGTCATCAGCAGGCCCAGCTCTGCATAGCTCACACCGAATTCCCGGATGAACACCGGGAACAGCGGGGGTAGCAGCATGTGGTGGAAATGCGAGGTGCCATGGGCCAGGCCGATCAGGCCAATGGTCTTGGCATCGCGGGTGGCGGGCACCGAGTGGGGCAAGGGCACAGGACTCATGAGGGGACTTTGCCACACGGGCACAATGGCCGCATGGACGCGATGGCTTCACCCCTTCCCCTGTTTCCCCTGCAGACGGTGCTGTTCCCTGGTGGGTTGCTGCCTCTGCGCATTTTTGAGGTGCGTTACCTGGACCTGATGGGGCGTTGCCACCGAGAGGGCTTGCCCTTTGGGGTGGTGACCCTCATCAAGGGGCAGGAGGTTCGAGCGGCCGGGGCGCCTGAAGAGCTGTTCCACGAGGTGGGCACCCTGGCCACGATCACCCAGTTCGACCGCCCTCAGCAGGGCGTGATGATGGTGCGTTGCGAGGGCAGCCGGCGTTTTCGGATCAAGGCCCGTCAGCGTTTGCCGCATGGCCTGTGGGTGGCGACCGAGCTGCAGCCCTTGCCCGACGACCAGCGCATTGCCGTGCCCGATGAGCTTCAGCACCTGTCCAGTCTGTTGCAGCAGATGGTGGCCAACCTGCGCAGCCAGCCCGGCCGCTCGGGTGACGTCCACCTGAAAGAGCCCTGCCTGTGGGACGACTGCGGCTGGCTGGCCAACCGCTGGTGCGAGTTGCTGCCGGTTCAGACCGAACTCAAGCTGCGCTGCATGGCGTTGGAAAACCCCGTGTTGCGCCTGGAGCTGGTCGACGACATGCTGGACCGCCTGGGCATCAAAGGTGCGGCACGCTGATCAGGGCTGTCGCAGCAGGTCGTCGATCATGCGTTTGACTGCCCGCATCTGGGGTGCGCTGCGGCTGGCAAAGGGGTGACGAACCCCCGGGGTGGTGGAAATGGCGCCGCCGTGGGGCTGTGTGTAGCCCCAGAAATCCCAGCAACCTTTGGGGTTGTACCGGTAAGGGTCACTCGGGTTGGCGGTGGTGCTGGGCAGCACCTGGGGATACAGCACGATGAGGTTGCTGCCTTCGGCCCAGCGGTTGTAGCCAGCGCCTTTGACGAACTGGGTGCCAAAGCGTCGGCCCGCCTCCCGAAAACCTTGCCCCTGCTCGCAGCCATGAAACGCCACGTGCACCTTGCAGCGGGCCCCCGTGGCCTCGCAGGCAGAAGGCACATAGACCCAGCCGCTGACGTCCAGGCCCGTGAAGCCCAGCCCCTGGGTGTAGGGCGTTTGCCGAAAGGCCTTCAAGGCCCCATCGGTTGTCACGCCGCTTTGCACGGTGGCCTGGGGATACAGCCATTTGAGCAGCTCCCCCGGGCCATCCACCTGACATTGCGTCAGGTAGGGGCTGGCCGTTCGGTCGCAGGCCTGGGTCGCCATGGGGCTGGGCATGCCGTGGCCCGCATCGGGCAGGTCCACATGCCGGAGCTGATCGTCGGGCACGCCCATGTCCTGGTGGTACAGGGCCAGGGCTTCGACCAGGGCGCGATCGACCACCCGGTCTTGCCCGCCCGAGAACAGCCAGACGCGTTGGCGGGCCAGGTGGGTGGTGTCGTCGATGTCGGCCCGGTTGGCCTGCGTGGCCATGACACTGAGGGTGCGTTGC
>Ga0209066_10007617_pt1 | contig 10698 bp, 6 predicted proteins | sample All_14_2_FD_187198 | JGI IMG/M metagenome (GOLD analysis project Ga0209066, IMG submission 187198) | Freshwater microbial communities in response to fracking from Pennsylvania, USA - Allegheny Zone_MetaG_DW_15 (SPAdes) (version 2) ... | reverse complement strand
GTCTCATATTGATCTCCGTCGAACTCGGCATTTCCCGGCGCTGCCCCGGGCCTCGTCGGCGGGTATCGAAAAAGAAAGAGGGCGCCCAGCTCATTGGCCGGACGCCCTCTGTCGTGTCGTCCCGCCGCTCGTAACGGCGGGAACTCGACGTTCACTTTAGGAACTTGACGTTCCTTTTTACGTTTTTTTATTCAATATGCCATTCGTAGCCATTCTGTTTGACGTACTGACACGTTTGCCCGTATTTGAAGATTGCCCTGTTTGACAGGTGCTTCCAGAGACTCTCATCAATCACACGCAGTTGCTCCAGCAAGTTGCGCATGTGTTTGCCGACCAAATTGCCCGCCTTCGCTCTGTCCCCGTCGAACGCCTTCGATATTGGCATGCCACCAGCGCCAAGCTTCGTATTGCGCCGCAATTCACCGCTCAGCCGTTCCAACTCGTCTTCGAGATCAGTCCTTTCGCTCGCTGTACCAGGATCGTCCCCGCAATCCGCAATCTCGCTATTCAGTTGCCGAATCCGATCGACAACTCCACGAACCATTTTGTCGTCCCAGCGTATGTGCCGATCCGCCACCTGACCGCGCACGCTGCCGAACACGTCATCCTTTCCATCCTCATCCTTCCTGCCCAGCCAGTCGAAATCTTTCGCGTTGCCAACGACGGCAGCCTCACCTTGTAGTTTGGCCAACAGCTCCTCCGCTCCCAATGCGACGCCAGGACGACGAAGCAGCTCTACAAGCATCGTGCTGGCTATCAAGTCCGGCAGATCAAAATCGCGCCCAGCGAAACGGCACCGCCACGTTGTCATCTTGAACGACGCGTTGTTGAAGCGGGTGAGCTTTACCCCGCGCTTGCTGATCCGGAAACGCTCATGCCCAGCCCCTGCTGCCCCACTTGCCGCCGACACCGCCTCAACCTGCGGCTTAGCTTCTTCCGCTCCCTCTTCAATAAGCCGGCCACCCACAGTCATTCCACGTGGCGTATCCATCCATACACCCGCCTTCATCCCTGATCCGTGGGCACCCGCCAATTCCTTTGTCCAAACCTCAAGCGAGTTCGCCACGATGCGCCCGCGTTCGATACGGCAGTGCTCCGCTATGCCGAACATCACCGCCCCGCAGTTCTCGCAAAGTGCCAACAAACCGTTGTTCGCTTTCTCGATGGACGGAATCACAATGCCCGTGCCGTCATAGCCCCCCCGAGCGTACTCCAGGCGCTCGCTCAAGCCGTCGCCGCCGACTACAAACAGAATGCCGGCATACTGCTTCTTGTCGATCCGCAGTTTGCCGCACTCCCACACGCCAGGCGCGAGTTTGTACGGATTCGCACCGGTCTTCAGCGAATCCGCGATGTCCTGGCAAAGCGTCTGCACATCGAGTGCCCACACCGTAGCCTGTTGCCGCGTGAGCGTGCGTCGGGCGCACTCCTCGCTGTCGCGACTGCATACGGCCCGCCATTCACCGGTTTCCGCGTTTTCCCGAAGCTCCTGGTAGCACCCCGGACGTTTTTCCGGGCAGAGAACCCCGGTCGCCACGGTTCGCGTATTGTGTACATACCGCTGCCGTACGGCGGTTTCCCAAACGGGAAACAGCGTCTCCCAGTCGATTCTTGCCGCCGCCGAGCCGTCGAAGCGGGTTAGAGCTACCTCTATGGCTTCAATCTCCGTCATCGCCTGCCTCCGCGCCGGCGTCATCCGTGGTGTCCTCCTCGCGGACACGAATGAAACCGGCCAGATCCAGCCACTTCTCCACCAAGGCGTGGTCGCAGGCCCTGGCCAGCGATGCCGTATTCTCGTCAGTGATCTTCACAGAGTGTGGCCGTTTTTCGTCGCCTGTGAACACAAAATCCATCGCCACCTTGAATATCCGCGTTTCCGGAAAAACCTTGCAGTGTCCGTCCTCAATGACCTGAAACAGATCGTCAGCCCGCAGCGTCATCACCGCGTGCTGCCCCCATCCCCGCATAACCTGGATCTCGCGCAGCACGACCCGCTCAATGCCATCGACTTCCACGTCGTCAAAGGCCTTGCGTCCGACGTGGATGGGCTCAAAGCAGAACTTTTCGCCCAGCTTGAAGTATTCGCCAGTGCCGAAGAACATCTCGCCGAAGTGCTTTGCGTATTCCTTGCGCGAGCCCACCGTGGCCGCGTTGACGCGTATCGAGTTCGATCCGGGGTTGTAGACCAGCACATCATCCGTCTCTGGACGGTACCGCAGCACGTGCGGTTTCGAATCGTCTTTCACCTCCAGTGTCCGCATCACCGTATCGCTGTGTACGATGATGAACCAGAACTCGCCGTCCATCTCGTGACAATCCACGGACACATACTCGCCTTTGATCTTCTTTTTGAAAAAGGGCCGCAGTCGGTTCGCAAACTCCTCACGCTGCGCATCAGTCGGCTTGCTGAACGGGGAAGGGGTCGCGCCAGGTGCCGGAAGCAAATGGACAAACGACCGCAACATCCGCAACTTCTCCTCCGCATGTTTGGCGCGGAGATAATCAGGTTTCTCGAGGTAGACCCTCGCCGCAACTTCCATTGCAGTCGGATCTTTCCCGAAGTCGAAAGTGAGCCGGTCCGTTTCAATCTGCTCCATCAGATTCTCGTGCGCTGTCTCCTGCGACATCTCATCAATCGCAATCAGAGTCTCCGTCAGTTCCCCCGGCAGCTTCTCGTGATGCGCGAAAACCCCCGTCCAGCCCGTATAGTAGTCCTTGTCCTCCAGCGTATCCTTAGGAAGCTCGATTCCGTGTTCCTCGATCTTCTCCAAGAATGGGGAGACCAACTTCATCAGCAATTCGCGGCTGAGGTGTTTCAGCCTCTGCCAGTTCGTAAACCGTACCAATTTGATCGCTTTTGCCATATACCACCTTTTCAGAGTTGATTGTTTGTACACGCGCCAACACTACCCAGCTTCAGCAGGGTCTGAATTGGCCTCCAGAACACCCTCGATTTACGCTTCCACGATCCAACACTACAAAAATACTACTCGCCCGAATCGTTGTAAAGCCGTCTGAACGGTAAATCTTCAAAATCCGTCAGATTATTACTGCGTGTAATAAAATTGCGCATGGTCATATTCCAACCGCCGCGCGCTTTCCCCCGTCCCGAGCGTCGCTGGTCGAGCGTCGCGGGTCGCCCTCTCCCCGCCATTTTCCGCCTCCCGTCTCCCGTCAATATCGTCAATCCTGTCCATCCAGTCCCCTGCGTCCCATCCGTCCCCCGCTCTCCTATGGATTTCTGTTTATTTTGGACTATGTTTGATCTAATATGTCACTGTTGATTAACGAAGGAAGCCCGCATAGTGAATAAACAGCAGCTCGCCGCCAAAATCTGGGAATCCGCCAACCAAATGCGGTCCAAAATCGAGGCCAACGAATACAAGGATTACATCCTCGGCTTCATCTTTTATAAATATCTCTCCGACAAGCAGCTCTCTTTTGCCAGAAGTCAGGACTTCAGCGACGCGGATATCCGCGCGCTTGCCGAAACGGACACCGAGACCGTTGAGTTCATCAAAAAGGACATCGGCTACTTCATGGCCTACGACCACCTGTTTTCAACGTGGATCGCGCAGGGCAAAGATTTTGATGTGTCCAATGTGCGCGACGCGCTCTCGGCCTTCAGCCGTTTAATCCATCCCAACCATAAGCGGCTGTTTGACGGCATCTTTAAGACGCTGGAAACCGGGTTGAGTAAATTGGGCGACACGTCGGCCAAACAGACCAAGGCGATCAGCGAGTTGCTTCAACTGATTAAAGACATCCCGATGGATGGCAGGCAGGGCTATGATGTGCTGGGCTTCATTTATGAATACCTCATCAGCATGTTTGCCGCCAACGCCGGAAAAAAGGCGGGCGAGTTTTACACGCCTCACGAGGTTTCGCTGCTGATGTCTGAAATCGTGGCGGACCATGTGAAAGGTAAGAAAACGATCCAGATCTATGACCCCACCAGCGGGTCCGGCTCGCTGCTGATCAACATCGGCCATTGCGTGGCCAAGCACATGGACGATGAAAACAACATTAAGTATTACGCGCAGGAACTCAAAGAGAACACCTACAACCTGACCCGCATGAATCTGGTGATGCGCGGGATTCTGCCGAACAACATTTTCACCCGCAACGGCGACACGCTTGAGGAGGATTGGCCCTATTTTGATGAAACCGACCCGGTCAATACCTATAACCCGCTCTACGTCGATGCCGTCGTTTCCAATCCTCCCTATTCGCAGAAGTGGGACCCGGATCATAAGGAGAACGACGCGCGCTATGCCCGTTTCGGCCTGGCCCCGAAGTCAAAAGCCGACTACGCCTTTCTGCTGCACGACCTCTATCACCTGAAACCCGGCGGCATCATGACCATCGTCCTGCCGCACGGCGTCCTGTTCCGCGGCGGCGAAGAGGGCACCATCCGCAAGAACCTGATTGAGAACAACCATATCGACGCCGTCATCGGCCTGCCGCCCAACATTTTCTTCGGCACCGGCATTCCGACGATCGTGCTCGTCCTCAAGCAGAAACGGGCCAATACCGACGTCCTGATCGTCGATGCCTCCAAAGGCTTCGCCAAAGAGGGCAAAAACAACAAGCTGCGCGCCTCCGATGTCAAAAAAATCTGCGATACCGTCATCGCCCGCGAAACCGTGCCGCACTACAGCGACCTGGTTTCGCGTGATGAGCTTCGCGCAAACGGTTACAACCTCAATATCCCGCGCTATGTCGATTCTTCCGAACCGGCCGAAAGCTGGGATATTTATGCCTCGATGTTCGGCGGCATTCCGAATAGCGAGCTCGACGATTTTTCCGCGGTTTGGAACGCCTTCCCCTCCCTGCGCGCGGCGCTGTTTGCTGAAAACGGCACGCCCTATGTGGCACCCAAAGTGAGCGATTTGGCGCAGGCGGTTCGCGGGCATGCCGAAGTCGCCGGTTTTGTAGCGCGGTTTGCCGAAGCCTTTGCCGGTTTCAACGGTTGGCTGAACACGGAACTGATCGGGCAGATGCTCACGCTCAGCATTGCCAAGCAGGAGCACCGCATGGGTGACGAAATTTTCCGGCGGCTGGAACACGTTCCGCTGATCGATAAATACCATGCCTACCAAATCCTGGATGACCAATGGCGGCAAATCGAGGTCGATTTGGAAATCCTCCAGACCGAAGGCTTCGATGCCTCCCGCGCCGTCGACCCCAACATGGTCATGAAGACCAAGGAAGGCAAAAAGGAAGAGGTGCAGGACGGCTGGAAGGGGCGCATCATGCCGTTCGAGCTGGTGCAGACCGCCTATCTGAAAACAGAACTTGAATCGCTCCGCAAAAAAGAGCGGCTGCTGAGCGAAGTCGGGGCAAGCCTGGAAGAGATCCTCGAATCGCTGTCCGAAGAGGAAAAAGACGCCGAAACCCTCAACGAAACGGGAGACCGCTTTGTCAATGCCGCCGTCACGGCGGCAGCCAAACAGTTCAAAGCCGATGCGAATAAAGACGGCGCTTTTGCGGCCGATTCCTACGAGGCCAAAATCATCCGGGCCGCGGACCTGATCGCCGAGGAAAAACAGCTTAAGGCCGCGGTCAAGAAGGAAGCCGCCGCCCTGCACCTGCTCACGAAAAAGACGATTGAGGGTTTGAGCGATGCTCAGGTTCATGAACTGCTCGAACTCAAATGGGTTCAGCCGCTTAGCGATGAGCTCCATCGCCTGCCCGGCACATTGATCGATGCGCTGGCGGTGAAGCTGCAAGCCCTCGCCGATAAATACAAAATCACCTATGCCGACACCGCCCGCGAAATCCGGCAGACTGAAACCGGACTCGCCGGCCTGATAGACGAACTCGCCGGTAATCCCTTCGATATGAGGGGCCTCGCCGAACTCAAAACCCTCCTCAAGGGCGAATAACATGGAGGAGAAAACCAAACAGAAAGTGCCGCAAATCCGCTTCAAGGGCTTTGCCGGGGAGTGGGAGGAGAAAAAAATCAAAGACATCTGCTCTATATCAACCGGCAAGAGCAATACGCAGGATCGAGTAGAAGACGGTCTGTATCCCTTTTATGTTCGTTCCCCTGTTATAGAGCGAAGTAATCGATTCCTCTATGACGAAGAGGCTGTTTTAACTGTTGGCGATGGAGTTGGAACGGGGAAAGTTTTTCATTATGTGAACGGAAAGTATGACTTGCACCAACGTGTTTACCGAATGTTCGACTTTGATGATGGCACCGATGGAAAATACTTCTACTACTTTTTCTCAAATCATTTCTATGATCGGGTAATGGCGATGACCGCCAAAACTTCCGTAGATTCGGTTCGACTTGAAATGATCTCAGAAATGGATATTCAACTGCCCTCGAAGCGTGAGCAAACAAGCATCGTTAGCGTTTTTGCTGAGCTTGATCAGATGATTACCCTGCATCAGCGGAAGCACGAGAAGCTGGTGACGCTGAAAAAGGCGATGCTCAAAAAGATGTTCCCGGCTCCCGGCGCAACCATCCCCGAAATCCGCTTCAAAGGCTTTTCCGAACCCTGGGAAGAAAAAACTTTGGAAGAACTCGTTGATCTGCGAAGTGGGCGCGACTACAAGCACTTATCATTCGGTAATATTCCTGTTTATGGCACGGGGGGATACATGCTTAGTGTGGATCAAGCATTGTCCTATGATGAAAATGCCGTTGGTATCGGGCGGAAAGGAACTATCGATAAACCGTATTTGTTAAAAGCGCCATTTTGGACAGTTGACACCTTGTTCTATGCAGTCCCAAAAGGTGATAATGATTTAAATTTTGTTTTTGACATTTTTCAGCAGATTGACTGGAAACAAAGAGATGAATCTACGGGAGTTCCAAGCTTGTCGAAAGTGACAATTAATAACGTGCAAGTTTTATCAACAACTCCAGAAGAGCAGCAAATAATCGGCGCGTATTTCCGTCAACTGGACGAGCTGACTGCGCAGCACGGGGCGCAGGTGGAGAAGCTGAAGCAGCTCAAGACGGCTTGTTTAGAAAAAATGTTTGTTTAAGGAGTGGAGAATGTCTTTCCCCAACGAAGCCCAATTTGAAGCAGCGGTAATCCATGAACTGACTCAGTACGGCTGGGAGCCAGGGGTGCTTAAAAACCCGTCCGATGCCGATTTGCTGGCGAACTGGGCGACGATTCTGTTTGAGAATAACCGGGGCGTTGACCGGCTGAACGATACGCCGCTGACCGGGGGCGAGATGCAGCAGATCATGGAGCAGATTGCCGAGCTGCGCACCCCGCTGAAGCTGAACGGCTTTATTAACGGCAAGACCGTGGCGATTACGCGCGATAATCCTGCGGACAACCTCCATTTCGGCAAAGAGGTGAGCCTCAAGATTTATGACCGGCGCGAGATTGCGGCGGGGCAGAGTCGCTACCAGATTGTGACGCAGCCGCGCTTTAAGCGGGGCTCGGAACTGCTGAATGATCGCCGGGGTGATTTGCTGCTGCTGATTAACGGGATGCCGCTGATCCACCTTGAGCTGAAAAAGAGCGGGGTGGCGGTCAGCCAGGCGTACCATCAGATTCAAAAATATTCCGATGAAGGGATTTTTTCGGGGCTGTTTGCGCTGGTGCAGATTTTTGTGGCGATGGAACCGGCGGAGGCGGTCTATTTTGCCAATCCGGGGCCGGAGGGGCGCTTCAATAAGGATTTCTATTTCCATTGGGCCGATTTTAATAACGAGCCGATCAACGATTGGAAGGCGGTCGTCGCCACGCTGCTGTCGATTCCGATGGCGCACCAGTTGATCGGGTTCTATACGGTGGCCGACGATTCGGACGGGGTGCTGAAGGTGATGCGCAGCTATCAGTATTATGCGGCCCGCGAGATTTCCTTCAAGGTGTCGCGGACCGACTGGAGGAATCAGGATTTGCTGGGCGGCTATATCTGGCATACGACCGGCTCGGGGAAAACGATGACCAGCTTTAAGTCGGCGCAGTTGATCGCCAACTCGAAGGATGCGGATAAGGTCGTTTTCCTGATGGACCGGATTGAGCTGGGCACGCAGTCGCTGCACGAATATCGGGGCTTTGCCGAAGAGAACGAAGCGGTGCAGGCCACTGAAAATACAGGCGTTCTGGTGGGAAAATTGACCAGCAGCGACCCGGCCAATACGCTGATCGTCACCTCGATCCAGAAGATGAGCAACATCAAGGATGAAGAAGGCGGCATGAATGCCCACGATCTGGAGCGTATGCAGGCCAAGCGGATCGTCTTTATTGTCGATGAGTGCCACCGGTCCACCTTCGGCGATATGCTGCTGAACATCAAAAAGAGTTTTCCTGGCGCGATCTTTTTCGGCTTCAGCGGGACACCGATCCATGAAGAGAATAAGCACAAAGACAACACCACGGCGGATGTGTTTGGCGATGAGCTGCACCGCTATAGCATTGCCGACGGGATTCGCGATAAAAATGTACTGGGGTTTGATCCGTATAAAGTGCTGACCTACCGCGACCGCGACCTGAGAAAGGCGGTGGCGCTGGAAAAGGCCAGAGCGGTCACCGAAGCCGAGGCGTTTGCCGATCCGGCGAAAAAGGCGGTGTTTAATCACTACATGAACGCTGTCAAGATGGCCGGTCATGTTGACGGGGCGGGAACCTACGTCAAGGGAATTGAAGATGATGTCCCGACCAGTCAATACGAGCGCGACGAGCACCGGCAGAAGGTGGTGGAGGACATTGTCGGGAATTGGATCACCTTGAGCCAGAACAGTAAGTTCCACGCCATTTTCGCCACCAGCAGCATCCCGGAGGCGGTTGAATATTACCGCCTGATAAAGAAGGCCTGCCCGGCGCTGAAAATTACGGCGCTGTTTGATCCGAATATTGATAACGGGGGCAATGTTGCCGATAAAACCGCGGGTTTGGTGGAAATCCTCAAAGATTACAACCAGCGCTACGACCGGAATTTTGATTTGGCAACCCACGCAAAGTTTAAAAAGGATATTTCGGCGCGCCTGGCGCATAAAAAACCGTATCTGCGCATCGAAACAACGCCCGAAAAACAGATCGACCTGCTGATTGTGGTGGATCAGATGCTGACCGGCTTTGACTCGAAGTGGGTGAATACCCTCTATCTCGATAAGCTGCTGCGATATGAGAATATCATTCAGGCTTTCTCGCGGACCAATCGGCTGTTCGGCCCGGACAAACCCTTCGGCACGATCCGATATTACCGCAAACCGCACACCATGGAAGAGTATATCGGCAGAGCGGTAAAACTCTATTCGGGCGACAAACCGATGGGACTCTTTGCCGACCGGCTGGAAAGCAATCTGAATAGAATGAACGGGGTGTTTGATGAGATCGTCGCACTGTTCAATGCCGTGGAGATAGAAGATTTTAAAAAGCTTCCCGATGACCTGACCGAGCGCGGCAGGTTCGCCAAGCTGTTCCGGTCGTTCAACACGGTTCTGGAAGCCGCCAGAATCCAGGGCTTTAAATGGGATCAATCCACGTATGAATTTGGGAAGGGGGCTGAAAAATCCGAGGTGGTTCTGCGCTTTACGGAAGAGAACTACCTGACCTTGGCCGTACGCTATAAAGAGCTCGCAGCGGGGGGCGGTGGAGGTGGAGGGCAGGACGATGTTCCCTTCGAAATTGACGGTTATTTGACCGAGATCGATACGGATAAAATTGATGCGGACTACATGAATTCGCGTTTTGTAAAATTCCTGAAGATTCTGCAAGGGGGCGATGCCGAGGCGATTCAGACAACGCTGGCTGAACTGCACCGGTCGTTTGCTTCGCTGACGCAGGATCAGCAAAAGTTTGCCGATATGTTCCTGCATGATATCCAGCGCGGCGATGTGGCGATTGATTCAGCCCGTCCGTTTAAAGACTACATTACGGAATACCAGACGCAGGCAAAGAACGGCGAGATCTATGCCATAGCTCAACTGCTGGGAGTAGATGAAAGCAAGCTTGCTGCCCTGATGAACACAAATGTTAAAGAAGCAAACATCAATGAATATGGGCGTTTTGATGAGTTGAAAGCGACCGTAGATAAGCAAAAGGCAAAAGCCTACTTTGAAGCCATAGAAGGCCAAACGATCCCGCCGTTTAAAGTAAACATCAAGTCAGCCAACTTGCTTCAAAAATTCATTATTGAGGGTGGTTTTGATCTGGGGTCTAAGAAAGGTCACGGGGGCGTATCGGGATATCGAGTCAAGAAAGCCGCCCATCTTTACTCATTAAACAGGGATTGACAGCCATGCCGAAAGAGAAGTCCTTATCCGCCCTCCAAGCCGCCCGCCTGATCCTTGAACAGGCCGCAGAACCCCTCCATTACGAAGAGATCACGCGGCGCGTGCTCGCGCAGGGCCTCTGGCAGACTTCCGGCAAGACCCCGTCCGCCACCGTCAACGCGCATCTCGCCGTTGACATCAAACGCAATGGCACCGTCTCTGCCTTTGTGCGCACCGCGCCCGGTCTTTACGCCCTCAACGCGACGCCAGCCGGCGGGTGTGTTCATAGCGAAGAACCTCTCCCGTATCTGGCTTCGCCTTCCGCGTCCCCGAGCGCGCAGCACGCTAAGCGGCTTTCAAACACCGATGCTGCCGAAAAGATCCTGGAAACGTCCGTTTCCCGACAACTGCACTACCGCGAGATTACTCGGCTGGCCATCGAGCAGAACTTGCTTGACCCCGCCGGCAAGACGCCGGAGGCCACCATGTACGCGCAGATCCTCACC
>Ga0209066_10007616_pt1 | contig 10699 bp, 1 predicted proteins | sample All_14_2_FD_187198 | JGI IMG/M metagenome (GOLD analysis project Ga0209066, IMG submission 187198) | Freshwater microbial communities in response to fracking from Pennsylvania, USA - Allegheny Zone_MetaG_DW_15 (SPAdes) (version 2) ... | reverse complement strand
CCGCCGCCGCCGCCGACCGCTTCGTCCGGGACGCCTCGCCGCCGGAGGAGGGCGGGCCGCACAAGGCGGCCGCGGCCTGCGCCTGCGTGGCCGCGGACGGGACAGGGATGCCCATGAGGCGGCGCGAGCTGCGCCGCGTGAAGGGGCGCGGGCCGGGCGGACGCGCGAAGACCCGCGAGGCGAAGATCGGGGCCGTCTTCGAGATGCAGCCCGCGCCGGGCGAGCCGGAGGAGCGCGCGCGCGTCCCGGACTCCACCACCTACGTCGCCACGCTCGGCAGGAAGGCCGAGTTCGCGGACCGGCTCCGGGGCGAGTTCGACCGCAGGTTCCCCGTCCCGCCGCAGGTCACGCTGTTCCTCAGCGACGGCGCGAAATGGCTGCGCGGCATCCGGCGGACGCACTTCCCGTTCGCGGTCGAGATCCTCGACTTCTACCACGCCGCCGAGCACCTCGGGCCGGTCCTGGACCTCGCGGGGCTCGCCGGCAAGGAACGGGGGCGGACGTTCAGAAAGTGGCGGCGGTGGCTCAAGAAAGGCAAGGTCGACCGGCTTATCGAAACCGCCCAGGCCCTCGCCGCCGGCGAGGGGCAGGCCGCCCGCAAGAAGGAATGGAAGCGGGCGATCGGCTACTTCAGGGACAACCGCTCGCGCATGAAGTACGACGAGTACCTCGCCAAGGGCTGGTTCATCGGATCGGGCGTCGTCGAGAGCGGCTGCAAGACCGTAGTCGGCAAACGCTTCAAGCAGCCGGGCATGTTCTGGTCGAAGAACGGCGCCGACGCTCTCCTCCCCTTCCGCGTCGCCCACCTGTCAGGCAGATACGACGAACTCTGGCGCCACATCATCGGCGAACGGCGGCAGGTCAGAATCGCGTGAACCAAAAAATCGCCCTTGCACCCGATATTCCCTGATGACACACGCTCGGCGTTGACGGCGTGTTCCGAAAACCTTAAAATGATGAAGTCTGTCTGGCGTCATGATAATCTGTACTGTACATACGGGAGAGGTTGCGGCCTGCCCTAAGAACCACGGAGGGCCGGATGTGTACGGTGGTCATTGCGCCCGAGCAAGGGATGATTGTCGCGCGCCGGGACTGACGGCGCGCAACGACCCCAACGGCGACCCGCACACCAGCCATTTAGGTATTATCTTTTCAGGTCAGAAAGGTGCGGCAATAGAAAAGCGCAGGCCGAGAGGTTTGGAGGATGAGATGAAAAGCAAGAATGGAAAAGGGTTCGAGAGCACATCGCGGTGCAGAGGTTTGCGTGTGGCGGCAGCCACAGGAATGGTCGTGTCGGTCGCTTGTGCAGGGCTCGATCCCTTGGACGACTGGCGGTGGTGCAATCCGTCGCCCACACGTAGCGACCTTACGGATGTCGCCTATGGCGGGGGGCGCTTTGTCGGGACCGGTGACGGCACGGTGGTGGTTTCGACGGACGGGGAAAGCTGGAGCGCGGTTCACAACCGGTCGGTGGCCGCGCAATATTTCGGCAACATCGCTTACGGCAACGGCGTGTTTGTCGCTGGGGGGGAGGAGGGCGTGATGCTCACCTCCTCGAACGGTGTGGAATGGGTAAGGCACACCGGGTTGTGCGAGGCGCGGATGAGCGATCTTCTTTTCTCCGACGGCGTGTTCGTCGCGGTCGGCGACACCCGTGCCACCGTGATGACCTCGTCGAACGGGGTCGAGTGGGCCCGCACCTTCCTTGAGCCGGACGACAGTTATTACTGGCATCTGGATATTGTGGCCAGTGGCGGAGGAAGGCTTGTGGCGACGTCCGGCAGCCAATATGGCGGCGGGCGCACATACGCTTCGACAGACGGCGGGCGCACATGGACGCGGGGAGCGTGCGACCGCGTGATCGCCGCGGTCGCGTACGGGAACGGCAAGTTTGTCGCGATTTCGCGGGTCTACAACGATATCTATCCGTATACGGTCAATCATGTCTACCGGATGACCTCGACAGACGGGTTGAATTGGGAGACGCCCGTCGAATTGGACGACGCGGGTTCCGGTTTCAACAGTTTGGTTTTCCTCGACGGGAATTTTATGGCTCAGGGTCGTTCGGGGAGTCTGATGGTGTCGGCAAACGGGGAGAATTGGAGTCGGCAGGAGACCGGCGTTCTTGAAACGTTGCACGCGATGACTTATGCGGACGGAACGTATATCTTGGTCGGCGGACAGGGCACCCTCCTGAGCTCGGCCGACAGGCGGACGTGGGTCCAGCGGCGGCAGGGTACCCGGAACGCGCTGCATGGCGTCGCTTACGGCAACGGACGGTTTGTGGCGGTCGGCGACGGAGGCACACTGTTGCAGTCGGCGGACGGCGTGGCGTGGGGCGAGGTCGCGATGCCGCACGACAGTCCGCTGAGGGGGGTTGTTTTTGCGGACAGCCGTTTCGCCGTCGTTGGAGACACCTGGCTCTACGAATGGTTCGACGAAGACGGCCAAACGAACTGTTGGGAAGAGCGCACGTCCTTATACACCTCTTCGGACGGGGTCTCATGGGAGAGGCAGAGGCCGAGAACGCAGGTGGCAGTCCAGCTCAACGGTATCGCGTATGGGAACGGGCTTTTCGTCGCGGTCGGCGACACAGGCGATGTTCTGACATCAACCGACGGAGTGGATTGGCAGTACGCGCCGGGCGAGCAGACGAGCCTTGGAGGCGTTTCCTGCCTGGCGTATGGCGCGGGCCGTTTTGTCGCCGCCGGCAGCGACCTGTCTGTTTCGGCGGACGGCACGAACTGGACCGTCACCCTTCCGGAAACCGGTTTCTGGATCAGGGGCGTCGCCTACGGGAACGGCCGTTTCGTCGCGACGGGCTACCGGGATGAGGCTTACGGCAACGACACGGCCGCCGTTTTCACCTCGACGAACGGGGTGGCGTGGTCCGTCTACGAAACGGAAGAGATGGGGAGCCTGGCCGGGGTTGTTTTCGCGCAAGGTTTTTTCGTCGCGGTCTCTGAGACCGGCATGGGCGTGTATACCTCGCCGGACGGCCAGGACTGGATACCTCGCGACCTGGTGATCAACCGGTACGGCGAGACCGATCTGACCTGCGTCGCGTTCGGGCAGAACACGTTTGTCGCGGCCGGCAGGGACGGCACCGTCATCCAGTCCGGGATCGTGCCCGACGAGGCGACGGTCACGACCGGGGCCGATCCCGCCGGGGCAGGAACCCAAGCGGGCGGCGGGACGTTTGCCGCGGGAACCCAGGTGACGGTGACCGCGAGCCGCAACAGCGCGTTCCGGTTCCTGAACTGGACAGAGGACGGCAACGTGGTGAGCGAAGCGGAGGACTACACGTTTATGGCGAGCAGTGACCGGACGTTGGTCGCCAACTATCTGCCGTGTTATGAGCCGGGAGAACAGCTCTTTGTCGTCGGTTACGGACTCAACACCCTGCAGTACGCCGCAGACGGGACATTGGCCATGATCGGGTGGGGCGGCGCGGACATCAAAGATCTTGTCTACCGGTTCCGGACACCCGGAGGCGCGTGGCAGAACGATGTGATCGTGTCGTACAACGAACGTGAGTTCGGCGTAGACTACGACGACCCTTTGCGCGATCCGGCCTGTCTGCAGTTCGACGCCAGCAACCGGCCCCATGTTTTTATCGGCGGGGATGATTCCGTTCTCCACATGGTGCGCACGGGCGATGGGCGGTGGACGTGTGAAGAAGAGATCGCCCACCCCGCCGTTCCCGGCTATTCGCCGTACGGCGGGTTGCCTCTCAGGATGACGGTTGAGAAGGGGCCGGGAAATTCTTTCCATATTCTTTTCGGGGCCTCTCTCTACGGCAACGACCAAACCGGCGAATGGCAGTGGGAAGAAACCGGACTCTCGGACAGAGAGGATGTCGACAAGGTTCGGTACGATTTCACCTACTACTCAAGCAACACGGACCCCGGAATTTTCCGTGTTCCACGCGCGACCGGTCTGGCTATCGACGGGAGCGGCAAGGCGCATGTGGTCTACTGTTCCCGTTATGTGTACCAGAACATCCCCGACACCGAAATTGGGGCCTATGTTCAGGATGAGCTTTGTTACGCGTCTAACGTGTCAGGAGAATGGCGTTCGCAGGCGCTCCGGACCTTCGCCCCCGGCTACGGCAGTTACGGGTACGGCGCATCGATCGCCGTCAGTCCGGCGGGCACGGTCGCTATCGCAGGTTTCGGGATACCCCGTGTGACGACGGGATCAACCGCTTCACCGGCGTTTTTGTTTTACGACACGCTGCAAGGCGACGGTTCTTGGGTGCGGGAGACCGTGGCGGACCGATCTGACGGTTATGTGGCACGTGACGGCGAGAAGGGTACGGGATGGGCGCCCTATTTACGGTTCGACCCTCAAGGCACGCCACATATCGTGTTCTGCGACCATGCGTCGGAGCATCTCTATTATGCGGGGTGCATCAGTTTCGGCGGAAACCTTCGTCATGCAAAAAAAGCGCAAACGGGGTGGACGGTCGAAACGGTTTACCGTCAGACAGACCCGCTCCGTAACCAGTTCTTTGTGCCGGTCATGGCCGTCAGCACGTCAGCGGTCGCTTACCTGGGGGTCGTCCAGCACGCTGACCGCGGTGCGGGCCCCACGTATGATTTTCTTCTTGTTTCCGGCTATGCCGCCGGGGCGGGAACGAGGGCGAAGATCGACTATTCGATGATGTTTCTCGAATACGGCCCGGGCGTGATCGTGACCGTGTCCTTGGATGGGCAGGGAGGCGATGTCGCCCTTCCGCAACAGAATTTTCGTGTTGGGGGAACCTACGGCGTCTTGCCTGTTCCGACACGTGAGGGATACCAATTTGCGGGTTGGTGGACCGGCCCGGGCGGCACCGGTGTGCGAATCACCGAAGGGTCCGTCGTTACGGGATCACAAACGCTGTATGCGAAATGGTTTGATGGGCGTTTCGATGATCCTCCAGACGGTGCGGAGTTGACGACAATCGGCGCCTTTGACGGGTTCTTCTACGGCGAGGGGGATTTCGACGGCGCTCCGGCCACGGCGGTGCGCGGCACGCTGAGCGTGAAGGTCACGAAGAAGGAGGGCGCGCTGACGGCCAAGGCGGTCCTGCAGCGCGGCAGCCTGAGCTTCAGCGCGAAGGCGTGGACGGCGACGGAGGCGGACGGCACGTGCCGCGCGACGCTGCCCGGCAAAGGCGGCGAGACGCTCGACCTTTGCGTCCGCCAGGACCGGGTCTGGGGCACGCTGTCGGGCGGGTCGGTCGGCGGGACGCTGGAGCTGGACGGCGCGCGCAACCGCTTCGCCGGGAAGGGCGACGCGGCGGCGCAGGCGCAGCTGAACCGCTACCTGGGCTACTACACCGTCGCGCTGCCCGCGTACGACACGCTCTCGCTGGGCTCGGCGGAGGCCGCGCCGCGGGGCGTGGGCTATCTGGCCGTCACCGTCGGCAAGGGCGGCTCGGCCAAGATCGCGGGCGTGCTGGCGGACGGCACGAAGGTGGCGCAGTCGTCGCGGCTGGTGCTCTTCGTCGGGGGCGGCGCGTGCGTGCCGTTCTTCGCGCCGCTCTACGCGAAGCAGGGCTGGGCGGGCGGCCTGCTGTGGGTCGCGCCGGACCGCGGGGCGGTGGCGACCGACCGCGGCCTGGGCTGGCGCGTGCGCTGGGAGAAGCCCGGCAAGGGTCCGGACGGCTTCCGCGCGCTGCTCGACGCGTGCGGCGGGTACTACGGCGGCACGCCGTCGCTGGCGGCGCACTACCTCTTCGGCGCGGAGGCCGGCGGGGCGCTGTTCCGCCACGCGGGCGGCGCGGAACAGCCGGTTGTCATTCCCGACGGGGTGGGGGTGACGGCGGCGGGGATGCGCATGACGATGGAGAAGGGGGCGAAGCCGACGAAGGTGGCCGAGGGCGGCGACGTGTGGTACGAGTACGCGGACGTGAACCCCGCGTCCGCCACGCTGACGTTCACGGCGCGCACGGGGCTGCTCAAGGGCAAGTTCAGCCTGTACTACGACTACTACGACGCCTCGGACCGCCTCGCGCACAAGGCCGTGAACGTGCCGTACGCGGGGATTCTGACGCCGGCGCGGGACGCGGCCTTCGCCGCGCTGCCCGCCGGCTTGGGCCACTGCCTCGTGCCGGAGAGCGACCCCGCGCTGAAGGCCTACAAGATCAAGCGCTCCTTCCCGGTCTGGCTCGACGAGGCTACGGACTGAGATCCCGCACCATCCCGCGCCGTTCCGGCGCGGGATACCCTCTATGCGGTGGGTCTTCCAGAGGTGGCGCGCGGCCTCCGGCCGCGCTCTGAGCGCACCGTTCGAGAGCCGGGGAGGTCCGCGCGTCTGGGCGTCCCGGACAGTTTAGATTAGCTGTCTCTCTGGCCCTCTGGTTGCCGTACCGAATACTGCTCTTGCTGCACCATGCGGAAAAAGACGGGGCATCGCGCAGCCTGCCGGGGTTCTGAAAAAAGACAGGCCAAGCAACTATTGACAGCCGGAAAATTTTGGTATGATCAACTCAAGTCAGAAAGGTGAACACTGATTGTCCGGGAGGATGAGATGAAAAGCAAGAAAGGGGAAGGTTTCGATTACACACCGGGAAACAGGCGTCTGCGCGTGGCGGCAGTCGCTGGCTGGGTCGCGGCGGTCGCCTGTGCGGGGATCGATCCGTTGGACGATTGGCGGTGGTGCAACCCGTCGCCCACACGGAGCGACCTTACGGATGTCGCCTATGGCGGGGGGCGCTTTGTCGGGGTTGGTGACGGCACGGTGGTCGTTTCGCCGGACGGGGAGAATTGGAACGCCGTTCATAACCGGTCGGTGGCCGCACAATATTTCGGTAACATCGCTTACGGCAACGGCGTGTTCGTCGCGGGGGGAGAGGAGGGCGTGATGCTCACCTCCTCAAACGGTGTGGAATGGGCAAGACACACCGGGTTGTGTGAGGCGCGGATGAGCGATCTTCTTTTCTCCGGCGGCGTGTTCGTCGCGGTCGGCGACACCCGTGCCACCGTGATGATCTCGTCGAACGGGGTCGAGTGGGCCCGCACCTTCCTTGAGCCGGACGACAGTTATTACTGGCATCTGGATATTGTGGCCAGTGGCGGAGGAAGGCTTGTGGCGACGTCCGGCAGCCAATATGGCGGCGGGCGCACATACGCTTCGACAGACGGCGGGCGCACATGGACGCGGGGAGCGTGCGACCGCGTGATCGCCGCGGTCGCGTACGGGAACGGCAAGTTTGTCGCGATTTCGCGGGTCTACAACGATATCTATCCGTATACGGTCAATCATGTCTACCGGATGACCTCGACAGACGGGTTGAATTGGGAGACGCCCGTCGAATTGGACGACGCGGGTTCCGGTTTCAACAGTTTGGTTTTCCTCGACGGGAATTTTATGGCTCAGGGTCGTTCGGGGAGTCTGATGGTGTCGGCAAACGGGGAGAATTGGAGTCGGCAGGAGACCGGCGTTCTTGAAACGTTGCACGCGATGACTTATGCGGACGGAACGTATATCTTGGTCGGCGGACAGGGCACCCTCCTGAGCTCGGCCGACAGGCGGACGTGGGTCCAGCGGCGGCAGGGTACCCGGAACGCGCTGCATGGCGTCGCTTACGGCAACGGACGGTTTGTGGCGGTCGGCGACGGAGGCACACTGTTGCAGTCGGCGGACGGCGTGGCGTGGGGCGAGGTCGCGATGCCGCACGACAGTCCGCTGAGGGGGGTTGTTTTTGCGGACAGCCGTTTCGCCGTCGTTGGAGACACCTGGCTCTACGAATGGTTCGACGAAGACGGCCAAACGAACTGTTGGGAAGAGCGCACGTCCTTATACACCTCTTCGGACGGGGTCTCATGGGAGAGGCAGAGGCCGAGAACGCAGGTGGCAGTCCAGCTCAACGGTATCGCGTATGGGAACGGGCTTTTCGTCGCGGTCGGCGACACAGGCGATGTTCTGACATCAACCGACGGAGTGGATTGGCAGTACGCGCCGGGCGAGCAGACGAGCCTTGGAGGCGTTTCCTGCCTGGCGTATGGCGCGGGCCGTTTTGTCGCCGCCGGCAGCGACCTGTCTGTTTCGGCGGACGGCACGAACTGGACCGTCACCCTTCCGGAAACCGGTTTCTGGATCAGGGGCGTCGCCTACGGGAACGGCCGTTTCGTCGCGACGGGCTACCGGGATGAGGCTTACGGCAACGACACGGCCGCCGTTTTCACCTCGACGAACGGGGTGGCGTGGTCCGTCTACGAAACGGAAGAGATGGGGAGCCTGGCCGGGGTTGTTTTCGCGCAAGGTTTTTTCGTCGCGGTCTCTGAGACCGGCATGGGCGTGTATACCTCGCCGGACGGCCAGGACTGGATACCTCGCGACCTGGTGATCAACCGGTACGGCGAGACCGATCTGACCTGCGTCGCGTTCGGGCAGAACACGTTTGTCGCGGCCGGCAGGGACGGCACCGTCATCCAGTCCGGGATCGTGCCCGACGAGGCGACGGTCACGACCGGGGCCGATCCCGCCGGGGCAGGAACCCAAGCGGGCGGCGGGACGTTTGCCGCGGGAACCCAGGTGACGGTGACCGCGAGCCGCAACAGCGCGTTCCGGTTCCTGAACTGGACAGAGGACGGCAACGTGGTGAGCGAAGCGGAGGACTACACGTTTATGGCGAGCAGTGACCGGACGTTGGTCGCCAACTATCTGCCGTGTTATGAGCCGGGAGAACAGCTCTTTGTCGTCGGTTACGGACTCAACACCCTGCAGTACGCCGCAGACGGGACATTGGCCATGATCGGGTGGGGCGGCGCGGACATCAAAGATCTTGTCTACCGGTTCCGGACACCCGGAGGCGCGTGGCAGAACGATGTGATCGTGTCGTACAACGAACGTGAGTTCGGCGTAGACTACGACGACCCTTTGCGCGATCCGGCCTGTCTGCAGTTCGACGCCAGCAACCGGCCCCATGTTTTTATCGGCGGGGATGATTCCGTTCTCCACATGGTGCGCACGGGCGATGGGCGGTGGACGTGTGAAGAAGAGATCGCCCACCCCGCCGTTCCCGGCTATTCGCCGTACGGCGGGTTGCCTCTCAGGATGACGGTTGAGAAGGGGCCGGGAAATTCTTTCCATATTCTTTTCGGGGCCTCTCTCTACGGCAACGACCAAACCGGCGAATGGCAGTGGGAAGAAACCGGACTCTCGGACAGAGAGGATGTCGACAAGGTTCGGTACGATTTCACCTACTACTCAAGCAACACGGACCCCGGAATTTTCCGTGTTCCACGCGCGACCGGTCTGGCTATCGACGGGAGCGGCAAGGCGCATGTGGTCTACTGTTCCCGTTATGTGTACCAGAACATCCCCGACACCGAAATTGGGGCCTATGTTCAGGATGAGCTTTGTTACGCGTCTAACGTGTCAGGAGAATGGCGTTCGCAGGCGCTCCGGACCTTCGCCCCCGGCTACGGCAGTTACGGGTACGGCGCATCGATCGCCGTCAGTCCGGCGGGCACGGTCGCTATCGCAGGTTTCGGGATACCCCGTGTGACGACGGGATCAACCGCTTCACCGGCGTTTTTGTTTTACGACACGCTGCAAGGCGACGGTTCTTGGGTGCGGGAGACCGTGGCGGACCGATCTGACGGTTATGTGGCACGTGACGGCGAGAAGGGTACGGGATGGGCGCCCTATTTACGGTTCGACCCTCAAGGCACGCCACATATCGTGTTCTGCGACCATGCGTCGGAGCATCTCTATTATGCGGGGTGCATCAGTTTCGGCGGAAACCTTCGTCATGCAAAAAAAGCGCAAACGGGGTGGACGGTCGAAACGGTTTACCGTCAGACAGACCCGCTCCGTAACCAGTTCTTTGTGCCGGTCATGGCCGTCAGCACGTCAGCGGTCGCTTACCTGGGGGTCGTCCAGCACGCTGACCGCGGTGCGGGCCCCACGTATGATTTTCTTCTTGTTTCCGGCTATGCCGCCGGGGCGGGAACGAGGGCGAAGATCGACTATTCGATGATGTTTCTCGAATACGGCCCGGGCGTGATCGTGACCGTGTCCTTGGATGGGCAGGGAGGCGATGTCGCCCTTCCGCAACAGAATTTTCGTGTTGGGGGAACCTACGGCGTCTTGCCTGTTCCGACACGTGAGGGATACCAATTTGCGGGTTGGTGGACCGGCCCGGGCGGCACCGGTGTGCGAATCACCGAAGGGTCCGTCGTTACGGGATCACAAACGCTGTATGCGAAATGGTTTGATGGGCGTTTCGATGATCCTCCAGACGGTGCGGAGTTGACGACAATCGGCGCCTTTGACGGGTTCTTCTACGGCGAGGGGGATTTCGACGGCGCTCCGGCCACGGCGGTGCGCGGCACGCTGAGCGTGAAGGTCACGAAGAAGGAGGGCGCGCTGACGGCCAAGGCGGTCCTGCAGCGCGGCAGCCTGAGCTTCAGCGCGAAGGCGTGGACGGCGACGGAGGCGGACGGCACGTGCCGCGCGACGCTGCCCGGCAAAGGCGGCGAGACGCTCGACCTTTACGTCCGCCAGGACCGGGTCTGGGGCACGCTGTCGGGCGGGTCGGTCGGCGGGACGCTGGAGCTGGACGGCGCGCGCAACCGCTTCGCCGGGAAGGGCGACGCGGCGGCGCAGGCGCTGCTGAACCGCTACCTGGGCTACTACACCGTCGCGCTGCCGGTGCACGACGCGCTCTCGCTGGGCGGCGCGACGGTGTAGTAGCCCAGGT
>Ga0209066_10007615_pt1 | contig 10699 bp, 8 predicted proteins | sample All_14_2_FD_187198 | JGI IMG/M metagenome (GOLD analysis project Ga0209066, IMG submission 187198) | Freshwater microbial communities in response to fracking from Pennsylvania, USA - Allegheny Zone_MetaG_DW_15 (SPAdes) (version 2) ... | reverse complement strand
ACCCTGCTCCGCGCCACCGGATTCGACGGGGAGGAAGCCGTGCCCGGTGCCGATGGACAAGAGAAACCGCTGCGCCTTGCTCTCCTCCGCGATTACGACATCGGTTCGCTGAACCGCAGCCTCGTGGAGAAATTTGCCCAATTTCGCGGCGTTCCCGAACTGGCCACCCTGCTCGAACCGGCCCGCTCCGCCGAACTGGCCGCCTTCCTTCGGGGCCGTCAATGGATCGACCTGCTCGTGGAATATCCCATTCTCGGAACCCGGCCGGGGGACTTTGTCACCTTGCTGAAAAAACTTCAGCCGCGCCTCTATTCCATCGCCTCCAGCCAGGCCGCGCACCCCGCCGAAGTGCATCTGTGCGTCAGCGTCGTCCGCTACGAGGCCCATAACCGCGCCCGCAAAGGCGTCTGCTCGACCTATCTGGCCGAACGCATCGAAGAAAGCGCCCCAGTCTTCCTTCATTCCAATCCGAACTTCCGCCTGCCGGCGGACCCGGATCGCGATGTCGTCATGATCGGACCCGGAACCGGCATCGCTCCTTTTCGCGCCTTTCTGGAAGAACGCCGCGCGACCGGAGCGGCCGGCCGGAACTGGCTCTTCTTCGGCGACCAGCGCGCCGCCACCGACTTTCTCTACCGGGACGAACTCGAGGCCTGGCAAAAGTCCGGCGGTTTGCACCGCCTCGACCTCGCTTTCTCCCGCGACCAGGCGGAAAAAATCTACGTCCAGAATCGCCTGGCCGAACAGGCGGCCGAATTGTGGCGCTGGCTCGAAGGGGGAGCGCACCTCTACGTCTGCGGCGATGCCTCGCGCATGGCGAAGGACGTGGAGGCCGAACTTCACCGCATCCTCGAAAAACAGGGGGCTCTGAAGGGCGATGCCGCCCGGGAATACGTGGAGCGGCTGAAGGCCGAAAAACGCTACCAACGGGACGTCTATTGACTCAAACGACTCGGGGCATGCATCCCGCGTTTTATCTTTTTATTTTCAAAATCGACAAACCCGCGTTTGATGGAACTTGCGAGTCGTCAGATTCGCTTCCCTTCATCCACCTCCTTAATCATGCGACTGTTACCATTTTTTCAATGCTGCCTGCCCCTTCTGCCTTGGCTGGGAATGCTGGTCTCCGGATTCGCCGCTTCGCCGGAGATCGTCGAAAAACCGGACGTCACCTATCGGGCGGAAAGTAACGGCGACCCCGCCATCTCGGAACGATGCCGCCTGGATTTTTACCTTCCGGCCCATTCCCCCTCCCCCTTCCCGCTGCTGGTGTGGTTTCACGGCGGAGGATTGGAGGGGGGCGCCCGGAATTCGGAGGAGCAACAAAGTTTTGCCCGCCGGCTGGCCCGGCAGGGAATCGGCGTGGCCATGGCCGGTTATCGGCTCTCCCCGGGCGTCAAGTTTCCCGTCTACCTGGAAGACGCCGCGCAGTCCGTGCGGGAAGCCCTCCAACAAGCGGCCGCCCTCGGCGCCGATCCCGCCAAAGTTTACGTCGGGGGGCATTCCGCCGGCGGATATCTTGCCGCCATGCTCGTCATGGATCCGCAGTATCTGCAGGCCGCCGGCGTGCCGATGGATCGTCTGGCAGGGTTCATTCCGATGAGCGGGCAGGCCATGACGCATTTCACCGTTCGCAAGGAACGAGGCGTGGCCGACAGCAAGAGCCTCGTGGCCGCCGATGAAGCGGCCCCCATTTTTCATCTCCGCCGGGAGACGCCCCCGATTTTGCTGATCCTGGGCGACCGCGACTGGCCCGCGCGGCTCGAAGAAAACGCCTACTTCGCCGCCGCCCTCCGCCAGGTGGCCAAGAATGAACAAGTGAAACTGGTCGTCGTGCCGGACCGGAATCATCAAACCATCCTCACCCGCTGCCTGGAACCGGGCGATCCGGCCGGCGCGGCCATTCTCGAAATGCTGCAGCCGGCGCCGGCTTCTCCGGACCGCTGACGATTCGCCCGCCGGCCGCGAAGAATCGGGAATTGCATCCCTCCAGTTTCGTCCTAGTCTCAAGGCCCGTCGCATGGCGGGGAACATCAGAATCGAACGGGACGATTTCCAGGAGACCTTCGGTCCGGGTCATCCGGGAGCCCGCCATGACCCCCTGGAATATTCGCCGCCGAAATGGCGCGGACTCGAAAAACTTCCGCTGTTCTGGCGCTTGCAGCTTGGCGGCTGGCTCTGCTGGACCATTTGGTCGCTGCCGATCAATTTTGCCATCTATACCGACATCGGCACCGCCTTTTTCATCAGCTGCATCCGCGAACTGACCGGTTTTGCCCTCACGCTCGCCCTGCGAGCCATTTATCGCCGCACCCCGATCGGCCGGCTGGACGTTTGGATGATGGCGCCATCGATCGTCCTCATCTGCCTGCTGACGGCGGTGATTGACATCGCCAGCCTGGTGTATCTGCAGCACCTGATGGGGCTCACGGCACAGGATTTTCACCAAACCCACATGCTGGGATATCTGTTCTGCCTGCGCACGCTGCTGTTCGTCTCGTGGAGCGGGCTTTACCTTTCGTTCCGCAACCTCATCGCGACCAAGGCGCAGGCGGAGCTGCTGTTCAACGCCGAGAAACTGCGGCACGAGGCCGAGCTCCAGATGCTTCGATCCCAAACCAATCCCCATTTTCTGTTCAATGCTTTCAACACGATCCTCAGCGAAGGCAAGGGCAATCCGCGCGTCATTTCGCTCGTGAAGGCGCTCTCAGATTACCTGCGCTATTCGCTGGCCTGCCGGCACGAGGGATTTGTGTCGCTCGGGGCGGAGATCGACGCCATCGAGAGTTACCTCCAGGTGGAAAAGGCCCGCTTCGGCGGCGACCTGATTCTCGAAATCGCCGTCACGGAAACCGCCCGGTCCGCCGGCGTGCCCGGGGTGATCATTCAACCGCTCGTCGAGAACGCGATCAAATACGGCCGCGAGACCTGCCATCCGCCCCTCCAGGTCAAGATCGCCGCGGAAACCGCCCCCCACGCGCTGCGCATCGAGGTCAGCAACACCGGCCACTGGCTGCCGGTCCGCAAGTGGCGGAAAAATCAGGCCTCGGGCTCGGGGCTGCAAAACCTGCGCCGGCGGCTCGAGGCGATTTATCCCGGCACCCATCGCTTCGAGATTGGCGAGCGCCGCGGCGAGGTCGTCGCCCTGGTGGAAATCCGGATGAACCCCGAGCATGACCGGCGATTGCAGGATTACGAACTTCGGCAGAGGATGGAGCCATGAAACAATGGCGGGCCCTGATCATCGACGACGAAGCGCCGGCGCGGAATCACCTGCGGGAATTGCTCGCGGCGCATCCGCAGGTCGGGATCCTCGGCGAAGCCGCCAGCGTCAGCGAAGCCGCGGCGTTGTGCCATCAACTCAAACCCGACCTGCTCTTTCTCGATCTGCAAATGCCGCGCGGGCTCGGCCTCGATCTCCTTCCGCTCATCAATCCGGTTCCCGAAGTGATTTTTGTCACCGCCTATAACGAATACGCCGTCCGCGCCTTCGAGGTCGGCGCGGTGGACTATCTGCTCAAACCGATTTTTGCCGACCGCCTGGAAATCGCGCTCACCCGGCTGGAACACCACGGCGGCGCCCGCGCCCCGGCGGCGCAGGCGGAACTGCCCGAGGAGTCGCCGGTGTTTCTCCGCACTCAAAACGGCCTGCGGGCCGTGCTGATGGCGCACCTCACGCACATCACCGCGGACGGCAACTACACCACGGTCTGGCTGGAAAACGGCGAGTCGCATCTCACCGACCGCACCATGCACGAATGGGAAGCCATCTTTCCCGCCACGCGCTTTGTCCGCCTGGATCGCTCGCTGTTGGTGAACACCAATCACCTGAAAGAATTGCGCGTGCTTTCCCGCGATGCCGCGCTTTTGCGGATCACCGGCCGCGCGGACGAGCTCAAAATCGGCCGCGCCGCGCGGTCGCGTCTGCGCCAGCTGCATCTTTTTCGCTAGGCGTCTGATCATTCGTCCGTCGGTTTCCCGATTCGCGGATTGCTCTGCCCGTTTCACGGATTTCTCGCCGCAAGTTGGCCCAGCTGGCGCGTTGGCTGCTACTCCGCTGCAAACCTGCATTGGCTCTGGGGCTGGCGCGGGCAAACCAAAAAAACAAACGAAAGGGAAAATCAGACATGATTAGAAAACCAACCATCGGCGCGATCCTCGCGCTGGCCGCCGGCTTCACCGCCACGGTATCGTCCACCTACGCCGGCACGCCGGCGAAGGAGGAAGTCGTGATCGTCGAAGAGGAAAAGCCCGCCTTCTCCGGCTGGCTGTCCTTCGACCTGAACAGCCACTTCATTTCCTATGGCTCGGACGTCTGGGGAGCCGGCACGAGCTGGGGACGCGGCGTCTTCAACCCGTCGGCCGAACTCGCCTGGGCCACTCCGGTTCCCGGCTTGACCGCCGTCGTCGGTTCCTGGTGGGACGTCAACAACAACGCTCCGTCGGCCATCGGCGGCATGCTTCAGGAAGTCGATGTGTGGACCGGCCTGTCCTATTCCTACAAGGACGTGTCGCTCACCGTTCTCTACCAGGCGTGGATGTATGGCGGCAGCACCGAGCAGATTCTGGATGTGATCCTCGGATACAACAACAACACGTTCCTGAATCCGAAGCTCATCATCCACAACCGGCTTTATCCGGGCGCGGCGGAAGGCGGCGGCGGCAAGAACGGCACCTTCTTCGTGCCGAACATCAGCTACAACTTCGAAATCTGGAAGTTCACCATCACTCCGTCGGCAGCCATGGGTTTTGCGACCAAGGACTTTCACGGCGGCGGCGGCGGCTATGCCTACACGGCGCTCGGCCTCAACGGCAGCGTGCCGATTCCGTATCTCCCGGGCAACTGGGAACTGCACGGCGGCATCACCTACTACAACACGAACAACTACGTGATCCCGAACAACGTCGCGAACAACTTCGTGACGGGCAATATCGGCATCAAACTCTCGTTCTAAACCGGCAATCCGGCGGAGTCCGCGGCTCGTTCCAAAATCCGGCATTCATCCTGCTGATGGGAAAGCCGCGGCTCCGTCCGCCTGCCGCAACCCGCAACTCCTCACCATTCCTATTACCATGAAATTACCCAAATCATTCTGCGCTCTCGCGCTTGGCGCCAGCACGATGCTGGGCGTGACGGCCCCGCTTCAGGCCGCCGATGACACCGTCAAAGTCGGCGTGCTCCATTCACTCAGCGGCACCATGGCCATCAGCGAAACCTCGCTGCGTGACGTTCTGATGTTCGCTTTCGACGAAATCAACGCGAAGGGCGGCGTGCTCGGCAAAAAAATCGAACCCGTCGTCGTGGACGGTGCCTCCAACTGGCCGTTGTTCGCGGAAAAAGCCAAGCAATTGCTGGAAGTGGACAAGGTCGCCGTGGTTTTCGGCTGCTGGACCTCGGTCAGCCGCAAGTCGGTCCTTCCCGTGTTTGAAAAAAATAACGGAATGCTGTTCTACCCCGTTCAATACGAGGGCGAGGAAATGTCTCCGAACATTTTCTACACGGCCGAAGCCGTCAACCAGCAGGCCATTCCCGCGGTGGATTATCTCCTGGCGGATGGCCGGAAGAAATTCTACCTCATCGGCACCGACTACGTGTATCCGCAGACCACGAACCTCGTGCTGCTGGAGTATCTCCTGAGCAAGGGCGTCCCGCTGGAAAACATCGGCGGCGGTCTCCGCAAGGATGAAGCCGGCAAGGTCATCTCGGCCGGCAAATACACGCCGTTCGGCCACACGGATTACCAGCAGATCGTCGCGGAAATCAAACAGTTCGCCGCCACCGGCGACGCCTGCGTGATCAACACGATCAATGGGGATTCCAACGTGCCGTTCTTCAAGGAATTCGCCGCTTCCGGCCTTTCCGCCGCGGATTGCCCGGTCGCGTCGCTCAGCCTTTCCGAGGACGAGCTTCGCTCCCTTCCCACGAAGGACCTCGTCGGCCAGCTCGGCTGCTGGGCCTACTTCATGAGCATCGATTCCCCGGCCAATGCGAAATTCAAATCCGATTTCTTCACCTGGCTGAAGACCTCGACGGTTCCCGGAATCGAAAAGGAAAACCGCGTGACCTGCAGCCCGATGGTCCTCTCCTACGATGGAGTTTACCTCTGGAAAGCCGCCGTGGAAAAAGCCGGCAGCTTCGACGTGGACAAGGTCCGCGCGGTCCTGGAATCCGGCGCCATCACCTTTGAAGGCCCGAACGGACTTAACACGATGGAGAAAAACCATCACACGAAGAAGAACGTCTACATCGGCGAAACCAAGGCCGACGGGCAGTTCAAGATCGTGGAGGAATTCAAGCAGGTCTACCCCGAACCGTTCCTCAAGGGCACGTTCGTTAAGCAATAAATGTTTCGATAGCAGCAGCAAAAAGGGAGGGAGCCGGACTGGGTTCCCCGGCTCCCTCCTCTTGCTTTTCTCAACGCAACTCCATTTCTGTTTCCATGCGCACTTTCATCCTCAGCCGAATTCTGGCGATCTCGCTGGCGGCGCTTCCTTTCAGCCATGCCGGAGAAATGGAGAAAGTCGCCCGCGAAAATGCCGCGGCCGCCATTCTTGCTCCCGAGACCGAGCAGGCGGCCCTGGTGGAAGCCCTGGCGAAGGCGCCGGATCCCGTGCTCGCCCTCATCTTCGACGCCTGGCAGCGCGAGGAAATCTTCATTTATACCGCGCCCAATGGCCCCCGCATTCCGTTCCAGCTGGCGCCCCAAAGCGAAGGTTCTTCCGAATTCAAAGCCATTCGCATTGACAATGGCGAGCCCCTGGTCGCTCCCGATGGCGCCCCCTTTGTTTTTGATAAGTCCATTTACAAGCCGGTCGAAACGTTCAGCAAGCTGCGCCGCGCGATGAGAGCCACGACGGATCTGCTCGCGCTGGCCGACCCGGCTCCGGCCGTTCGGCAAAGCGCCATCCTCAAGCTCGGCATGAAGCAATCCGCCGAGGCACTGCCGATTCTCGATCTCCGCCTCGAAGTCGAGAAAGACCCCGCGGTCAGGAAGAGCCTGCTCGATGCCGTGGCGCTCATCAACCTCACCTCGCCCGATCCGAAGGCGCAGGTCGCGGCGCTGGCGCAGTTGAAGAAATCCCTCTCGATTCCCAGCAAGGAACTGGTCGCGAAAATGGCGGAAAACAAAACCCTTCCCCCCGAGGTCAGCGCGGCGGCCGCCTCCACGCTCAAGGCGATTGAAAACCACCTCTTCTGGGTGGATTTCTTCGGCACGATCTTCCGCGGCATCAGCCTGGGTTCCGTGTTGCTGATCGTCGCCCTCGGCCTCGCGATCACCTTCGGTTTGATGGGTGTCATCAACATGGCCCACGGCGAGATCATGGTCGTCGGCGGTTACGCGACTTACCTCGTCCAGTGCATCTTCGGGGCCGGCGTCGCGCTCGCTCCCTTCGGCCTGGCAATCAATATTCCGGGGTTCAACTTCGATCCCAATTCCGCCCTGTATCAAAGTTACTTCATTTTCGCCCTGCCGGTCGCATTCCTCAGCGCCGCGCTGGTCGGCATCCTGCTCGAGCGCGGCGTGATTCAGTTCCTCTACCGCCGTCCGTTGGAATCCCTGCTCGCCACCTGGGGCGTTTCGCTGGTGCTGCAGCAGCTCTTCCGTTTGATCTTCGGCCCGGCCAACGCGCCGGTTTATTCACCCGCCTGGCTGCTGGGGAGCTTCTCGGTCGGCGACGTGATCATGAATTACAACCGCATTTTCGTAATCTTCTTCGCGATCGTGATCGTGGTCGGCACCGCATTGTTATTGTCCAAGACTCCCATCGGCCTCCTCATCCGCGCGGTCATGCAGGACCGGGTCACCGCTTCCTGCATGGGCGTGCGCACCAAGAAAGTCAATACTCTTACTTTTGCCTTCGGTTCAGGTCTGGCCGGACTTGCCGGCGCGTTCCTCTCGCAGATCGGCAACATCGGCCCCAGCACCGGCCAGACCTACATCGTGGATTCCTTCATGGTCGTGGTCGTCGGCGGCGTCGGCAACCTCGTCGGCACCGTCATCTCCGCACTGGGCATCGGCACGCTGGATCAGATTCTGCAAACGGGATTGCGAAACCCCGTCATCGGCAAGGTCCTCGTGCTGATCGGCATCATCCTCTTCCTGCAATGGAAACCATCCGGCCTGTTCGCCACCAAGAGCCGGGGATTGGAGAGCTGAATCATGAAGCCCGAAGTCACCCAAAGAGAAGTGGTCATCGGGGCGATCGCCGCCGCCATCCTCATCCTCGTCATTCCGGCCCTGAACGCCTTCGTTCCGGAGGGCAGCGTTTTTCACGTCAGCAATTTCAACATCAACCTCTGGGGCCAGTATCTCTGCCTCGCGATTGTCGCGGTCAGCATCGACCTGCTCTGGGGTTACACCGGGCTGCTGAGCCTCGGCCAGATGCTGTTCTTCTCGCTCGGCGGTTACGCGCTCGGCATGCACCTCATGCTGATGATCGGCAAGCTGGGCCAATACAAAAGCGATCTGCCGGACTTCATGGTCTTCCTCGGATACCCGCGGCTGCCGGCGCATTGGGAGCCATTCTACAGCTTCACCTTTTCGATGCTGGCCGTGCTGTGGATTCCCGGTCTCGTGGCGCTGATCTTCGGCTATCTCGCCTTCCGTTCGCGGATTCGCGGCGTCTATTTCTCGATCCTCACGCAGGCCCTCACCTACGCGGCGTGCCTGCTGTTTTTCCGCAATGAGTTGACGCTCGGCGGCAACAACGGATTCACCGATTTCAAGACCCTGCTCAAATTCGACCTCGCGCAGCCCAGCACGCAGCGCGGACTCTACATCGCCTCCGCAGTTGCGCTGGTCCTCGTTTATCTCCTCTGCCGCTGGCTCACGCTCACCAAGTTCGGCAAGGTGCAGCGCGCCATTCGCGACAGCGAAAACCGGGTGCTCTTCTCCGGTTACGCCGCGGCGAACTTCAAGCTCTTCGTCTTTGTGGTTTCCGGAATGATCGCCGGGCTCGCCGGCGCGCTCTACGTGCCGCAGGTCGGCATCATCAATCCCAGCCAGATGGAGCCCGCGAAATCGCTGGAAGCCATCGTCTGGGTCGCCGTCGGGGGCCGCGCCACGCTGCTCGGGCCGATCATCGGCGCGGTCGGCGTCAACGCGCTCAAGAGCTGGGCCAGCCAGGCGTTTCCCGCGTATTGGCCGATTTTTCTCGGCGGCATGTTCGTGCTCGTCGTGCTCTTCATGCCCAAGGGCATCGTGGGCCTTCCGGCGCAACTCCGCAGCTGGTGGGAACGCCGGCAGCGCGCGAAACAGGCCGAAGATCCCCCCGCCCCGACCGCTCCCGGAAAGGAGGCCCGCTCATGAACAAGGAATACCTCCTCATGGCCGAAGGCGTCAGCAAATCCTTCGACGGATTCAAGGCGATCAACGACCTGAACTTCTATCTCGACAAGGGAGAGCTCCGCACGATCATCGGTCCGAACGGCGCGGGCAAGAGCACCTTCCTCGATCTCATCACCGGCCGCACGCGGCCCGATGTCGGCGTCATCGAATACAAGGGCACGCCGCTCACCAAGCTGCGCGAATACGAGATTTACCGCCTCGGCATCGGCCGCAAATTCCAAACCCCGAGCGTTTACAATGACCACACGGTCTTTGAAAACATCCTCATGGGCCTCGAGGGCAGCCGCGGCGTGTGGTCCACCATTTTTGGCCGCACGACCGATGCCCAAAAGGAACGGATCCACGAAGTGCTGAGAACCATTGGCCTGGAAAGCCGCGTTCACGAAAAAGCCGGCACGCTGGCCCACGGCCAGAAACAATGGCTGGAGATCGGCATGCTCCTCGCCCAGAACGCGGAACTGCTGCTGGTGGACGAACCGGCCGCCGGCATGACGGATGAGGAAACCGCGAAAACCGGCGAGCTTCTGCTCAGCCTGGCCGGCAAGCACACCATTATCGTGATCGAACACGACATGGTATTTGTCCGCCAGCTCGGCAGCAAGGTGACGGTGCTCCATCAGGGTCACGTGCTGTGCGACGGCACGCTGGACCAGGTGCAAAGCGACGAACGCGTCATCGAGGTCTATCTCGGAAGGAAGAAAAAACACTAAGCCATGCTCTCGATCCAAAATCTCTGCGTCTCGCTCGATGGCTCCCGCATTCTTCGCGAGGTCAGCATCGAAGTGCCCCAAAACCAGGTTTTCTGCCTCATGGGCCGCAACGGCGTCGGCAAGACCACCACGCTCAAATCCGTGGTCGGCATCCATCGCCCGACCAGCGGAAAAATCCTCTTCAAGGGCGAGGACATCTCGCAGCTCGCCGCCGAGGATCGCGCGCGCAAGGGCATCGGTTACGTGCCCCAGGGACGCGGCATTTTCCCGCATCTCACGGTCGAGGAAAACCTGTTCATCGGCGCGATCGCCCAGGGCAAAAAACCGCAGCGTCCGCTGGAGCGGGTCTATTCGCTTTTCCCGATCCTCAAGGACTTTCTGTCCCGCAAAGGCGGCATGCTTTCCGGCGGCCAGCAGCAGCAGCTTTCGATTGGCCGCGCGCTGCTGACCGAACCGGATCTGCTGATCCTCGACGAACCCACGGAAGGCATTCAGCCGAACATCATCGACCAGATCGGCGACGCGCTCAAGCTCCTGCGCCGCGGTGGGCACCACAACGAACCCGGCCTCATGGCCGAAGCGGTGCAATTGCTCAAAAAACTGCGCGAGGAAGGCACCTACGAAAAACCCGAGCTGCTC
>Ga0209066_10007614_pt1 | contig 10702 bp, 11 predicted proteins | sample All_14_2_FD_187198 | JGI IMG/M metagenome (GOLD analysis project Ga0209066, IMG submission 187198) | Freshwater microbial communities in response to fracking from Pennsylvania, USA - Allegheny Zone_MetaG_DW_15 (SPAdes) (version 2) ... | reverse complement strand
GGGGGTGGACAATGACCGCGAGCATGTGAATTGCGCGAGGCACAACTTGGGGGTTTACGGCTTTAAGGGGAAGGTTGGGCGTGGGGATGCGCTGGATGTTTTGGCGAAGGGTTGGGATTATGTTTATTGCGATCCGGGTCGCCGGGATGATGGTCAGCGGTTGATTAATCCGGACGATTATCAGCCTTGCGTGGAGGATTTGCGGGAGCATTTAAAACATGCGAAGCGGGGGGTGATGAAGCTTTCTCCGATGCTACGGGATGAGTATTTGTTAGGGCTCGGGGGAGATGTGCGGTTTGTGAGTTTTGGGCGGGAGTGCCGAGAGGCACTGGTGATTTTTCCGGGGGATAAGCGGGTTTCGGCGGTGCACATTGAGAGCGGCGAAGAGGTTTTTGCTGCGCCACTGGCTCGAACGGTGGCAGAGCCGACGGGTTATCTTTATGAGGCGGATCCGGCATTGATCCGGGCTCATGCTTTGGGGGCGATGGAGATGGATGGGGTTGGGGATTCGAACGGGTATTTGAGTTCGGAGAAGTTGATTGAGTCGCCCTGGCTGCGAGGTTATGAGGTGCTTTGGTGCGGGCCGTGGCGGATTCGGATGGTGAAGGACGCGCTTCGTGAGGGCGGCTGGCGGGTCGAGGCGGTGAAGAAGCGGGGGGTTAAGGTTGAGCCGACTTCGGTTTTGCGTCAGGTCGAGGTTGAATCGGGCGATCCGGTTCAATTGGTGATGTATGCGATTGGCGAAAAGGTCGCAGTTGCTTTGGTTCGTGTTTTGTAACTTGGGGACTTGACATTGTCTGTAACTATATGGTTATATAACTGTATGGTTGCAAATGCTTTTGTGGATTCGCCTTTGGACGCGGTTTTTTCGGCGTTGGCGCATCCGGCGCGGCGGGAGATGATCCGGCTGCTGAGAGAGAAGGCAGTTTCGGTCAATGAATTTTTGCAAGTGTTTGATTTATCGGGGCCGGCGATTTCGAAACATTTGAAAGTTTTGGAGGATGCGGGTTTGGTGCAGGTTGTTCCGGAGAAGCAGACTCGGTATCGGGTTTTGAATGCAAAGGCTTTGGAGCAGGCGACAGATTGGCTTGAGGAGTATCGAATTTTTTGGGAAGGAAGTTTTGACCGTTTGGAATCGGTGGCGCGGGAATTGGAATCGGAGTTTGAACGATGATTAAACAGGTAGCAGAGAATGAGATGGCGATGGAACGGCTTGCGCCGTGTGGGATTGACTTGATGCCCCGGTTGTGGTCGAACCCGGCATTGTTAACGCGGTGGTGGGGTCCGGAGGGCTTTAGTACGACGACTCATTCGATTGATTTTCGCGCGGGTGGGGAGTGGGATTACACGATGCATGGCCCGGATGGTCGGGATTATGGGAACTTGGTGCGGTACACAAAGATTGATGAAAGTGGGATTGAATATGACCACTTTGGGAAGGGCGATGACGCACATGAAAGCTTTAAGGCGGTAATTACATTTGAAGCGGTGACGGAGCGGATGACGCGCATCCATTTTAAGATGGTTTTTGATTCCGTTGAAGAGAAGAAGCAGATTTGTGATGAATATGGGGCAGCGGAAGGGTTGCATGAGACGACGGATCGGCTGGTGAAAGAAGTGGCTTTGCAGACATTGATTGAAGCGGAATGCGGCAAATTAGGGCAGGCAGTGGCGCGAATGCGCACGGCAATTGAACAGATTCCGGTGGAGAAACAGGATTGGTCATTCTCGGAATCGGCGCGGAGTGCGGTGCATTTGGTGGCTCATTCGGGGTGGAGTTTGGAGTGGATTCGGTCGATGCTTGCGGGGAAACCTTACCCGGCACCTAATACTAAGGAAGGTGATCGGCAGATGCGGGAAATGGAACTTGGTTTTACCCATGCGGAGCCGGCTTTGGCGCTTCTAGAAAAGAATTCTGCGGATTGGATGGAGTATGTGCGGGGGCTCACGATGGATGATTTGGATCGCACGATTCAGCTTCCGTTTGGGCTCGGCGGGATGCTTTTGCGGGACGCACTTGATGCGGCGGCTTGGCATACGAGTGATCATTGCGCGCAGATTGAATACATTCAGACCATGTTGGGCGATCGGGATTGGGGTTTTTAACCTGCGAAGAAATCCCGGATTGATTGCATATCTTGCTGGATGAGGTTGTGGCCAGTGGGGAACATGTTGAGGTGGGTTTCCGCACCGGCTTTTGTGAATATTTCGGCGAGTTGCTTGGACTGATCGGCGGGGCAGATGGGGTCTTCTAATCCGGCATTGATCAGGACTTTGGTGTTCGGGAGTTGGAGATTTTCGGCGACGGTGGGGAGGAACATTGGCCTGAGAAGGATTGCACCAGCAAGGGGGAAGGAGTTAGTTAGGAGCAGATTTGCGGCCATGTTGGCTCCGTTGCTGTAGCCGATGGCGACGACTTTTCTGTCTTTGAGATCCTCATGATTTGCGAGGAAATCGGCAAGTTCTTGGGTGCGGAATGCGAGGTCTTCGTAATCGAGTTGACCCTCGGCGAAGCGGGCAAAGTAACGGTTTGCGCCGTTTTCGGAGACTTTGCCGCGGACTCCGAGGATGGTGGGGTTGGGGAGGAGGTCTTGCAGGAGGTCGAGGAATTGGTGTTCATCTCCGCCGGTTCCGTGGAGGGCGAGGATGACGGGGGATGTGGGTTCGCCTTCTACATAAGCGACGTGAAAATCTGACATAGATATAGAGACGTAACGTTTCAAAATAGTGTCACCCTGACTTGGAGTCAGGGTGACCTTGGGATAGTCGCTTGTTTTGCGATTACTTGGCGAGCTTTTTCTTGCGCCAGGCAGCCAGGGCACCGAGACCAAGAATGGTCATGGTTGCTGGTTCGGGAACGGCTTCAAAGTCATCCCAGTAGATGTCGTAATCGACGCCCGCGGTGGTGTTGTGACCCTGGAGAATGACGTTGCCAAAGTATGTGCTTCCATTGGCATCGGTGGTCAGGGAAACATCGCCAGCTTTGAGGATGACGTCGCTACCGGTTAGTTCCATTGAGAGGGTGACCCATGAATCGTAGGCGAAACCACCGGGAAGTCCGATGGATTGGAAGGCCGCTCCATCCCAAACTTGGAAGAATCCGCTCGTGCCGTCGCTTGCAAATTCTACAATTGGAAACATTGAGACGGCATTCGTAGCATCAAATGCGGTGCCCCAAAGTCCGGCCATGCGTCGACCGGACGTTTCCCATGCATCATCGACATAGAGGTCGATCGACATGCTTGTGGTGCCGGGGTTGAGGTCATATTTGCGACCTTGAGTGTTGTAAAACGCGCTCGAAAAGCTACCAGGGCGGCTGCTTCCACCATCGGCTTCGGCGATGGAATGTTTGAGGCGATTACCGCCATCGAAGAAAGATTGAGATGCGAATCCTGCGGGGGCGTATCGGTCGGTGTACCAGGTGTCAGGTGCTTGGGTTGAACCGAGAGTGATTGGATCGTCGAAAGTGAACGACTGAGCTGATGCGAAGGCACTGAGGCAGACGGCCAGCATACATGTGGCAAGTGTTTTATTCATTTATTTGCTCCTTTCCAGTTGCGACAAATGTCGCGCAGTGGGAAAAACCACTTACCGCCATGATAGCGGAAAGTGGTTGTCAATGCAACGTGGAATCTGGACTTTTGGGAGAAACCAGTACTATTGCGGGGTTAGTTCGGGAACGTTGCTCCGGTAAGGCTCGTGAATTTGGGCAGATTTGCGGCGACTTCGGCGCGGTGGGGTTCGAGCCAGGGGGGAAGCACGAGGGTGGTGCCGAGGGATTCGAAGGATTCGTTGTAGGTCATGCCGGGAGGATCGGTGGCGATTTCGTAGAGGACGCCGCCGGGTTCGCGGAAGTAGATGCTGTGGAAATAGTTTCGATCGATGAACTCGGTTGGTCGCATTCCGGCGGCGATGAATTTTTCTCGCCACTGGGCGTGGTCTTCATCATCTTCGGCGCGGAAAGCAACGTGGTGAACGATGCCAGAGCCCATACGTCCGTTGGGGGATGGGTTCAGGTTTAGCTCCACGGTATTGCCGATTTCGGCGGGGCTGGTGTAGAGTTCGATGTTGTTTTCGGTGGCGGTGAGCTGGTAGCCCATGGTCTCGGTAAGGAGCTTTTGGGTGCTTTGAGGGCGGAGCGAGGCGATTTGCACGCCGTGGAATCCGTGGATGGCGACTTCGGCGGGGGTGTTATCCCAGGCGGTGGCGGGTTTTGGAGTCTGTATGCTTTCGACGAGTTCGAGTTGGAAGCCATCGTGGTCTTGGAACTGGAGGGTTGGGTTGCCGAACTTTTCGATTTGATTGAACGGGATTTTGTTTTCGCTGAGGCGGTTGATCCAGTAGTTCAGGGAGTCTTTCGGGATCGCGAAGGACATCGTGGTGGCTTGGCCAGCACCGATGGTTCCGTGGGGGCTTTGGGGCCAGGGGAAGAAGGTGAGGAGGGTTCCAGGGTAGCCTTGCGGGTCGCCGTAGTAGAGGTGGTAGGTGCTGGGGTCGTCGTAGTTGATTGTGACTTTGACGAGGCGGAGGCCGACGACGCCGGAGTAGAAATTGACGTTGCTCTGGGCGTCGCTGCTCATAGCGGTGACGTGGTGGATGCCTTGGATGCGGTCGGTCATGGTGTTAATAACGAAACGGATCGTTTCGTAGTTCCAGGGGGTGGGACTATCTATGATACGCTAGGTAAACCGTCCGTCTTACAAGCAACCTTTATAGCGACCTATAAGCACAGAGTAGTGTCATGTAACTAGATTCATACGCCTACATAATCCTTGTTTCTCAATCTTCGTTCTAGGCTCGATAGCGATCGCTTAGATTGTGCTATTCGATCTTGGTCTGAACACTTACTTATAAACTCCTTAACCAATTTTATGGATTCGACTAAGTGCGACTTCTTTTTTGTATGGAGATAAAAACTTTGCTCAAACGCGGCCCTGATGCCTAACAGATCGACTTCGTTCCAGGCAGATTTGAGGTCGGTATCCAATAGTTTTCGGGCGAACTCGCGATCCTGCATGGTAATTCCCGTTCCTAGAAGAGCATCATAGGCAAAAGCTTTAAGCAGTATGGAGTCATTAGGGAATAACTTTAAGAGAGTTTTGCGAATGTTTGACCAATCGTCGCTTTGTTTGTTCAGATTGAGAGAAATGTATCCAGCTCTGGAGTACTCAACATCGAATGAACCGGGTGCTGACTCGACACAGTTAAGGTACTTTTGAGCAAGTTTTGCCTCTGTAAGTTCACTTTGGAAAGCAATCAAGTACCTTGCGGCCTTGTACGATTCATGCGCTGTAGAATTGCCCGAAATTTGAATTGAAAATTTTTCTAACTTATTCTGTCGATTCTTTTTAGAATCGACTTTTAAAGATTGAATCGATTTGTCGACATTCTCAGACTGTGACTTCCAGTAAGATGAGCTCGGAGAAGCCGGAGCATAACCTTGCCATCGTGAGTGAGTACCGACTAAACGTTGACCATCTGTTCCAGCACTATTGTTTGCAATAAGAAAGTTTAAGATGATGCTGCTAACTAATGCCAAAACTTCTCCTCCTGTCGAATAAAATCTTGCTATGTTGGGTGGCTTCCATTGGTGCGCGTTTGATTCCTTGATCGAAGTGGAGCTTCACGAAGCGAACTGGGTTTCGACAGTTTCGTCAGGCAAATATGATGCAGCGTATGCTAGGGCTTGTTGGATGTCTTCTTCGTTGAGATCGGGGTATTCGTTAAACAGCTCAGTGCGATCTTTGTAGAGAGCGATAATTTTGAGGACTCGCCTAACTGTAAGTCGCGTGCCTTTTAAACATGGTTGCCCGTTCATGATTTCGGGATTCATCGAGATTCGATCAAGTGCCATGATTAGATAATTATACGTTACGTCCGATGTATTTGATATCCAGGTGAGTTTGGTTGAGCAATTGGCGGTTAGAATTGAGATTGACTGATGCGCCAGAAGGCTTTGCTCGTTTTGAAATATGGAATTTTAGATAATTTGGAAGTCCATCTTGTTTTTGAGCGAGGTGACGATGAGGGGCCTTTGTTGGTCGTTATTGGTTCTTATGCGATCGCGAGCCAGAAATTAGAGCAAACAGATTCATTGGATTGGGGTCGCACGTTGACGCGGCTCGCGCAGTCCATGCGCGAGATTGCGGGAAAGAGTCAGGATCATCCGCATTCTGATCCACTTTGGGGTTTGAAGGCGGGGAATTCGAATTTGGAAGTTTTCTTGACTCCAAGTTATAACGGGAATCATCTCGTTGAATTTTGGGTGCTTGATGAATATTCGGCTATTCATGTGCCATTCACGGGGAGAGTTGACTCAGGGGCGTTGCGAGCGTTTGCAGATGAACTTGAGGGTTTGTTAGGTGACGATTGGAATGAAGAGCGAGAGTTTGAATAAAGCACTGATCCCTGCCTAACTTATGGTGAGGCAGGGGCAGTATCTGAAGTGGGACTTTCGTGAATTTTCCTCACCCCCTTACCCCCTCTCCATTAAAACAGAGAGGGGGGATTCGACTAAACGTCGAAGGTGATGCCTTGGGCGAGGGCGGGGCGGTCTTGGCCGAAGTAGGTGGTGCTGGTTTGGCGGCGCATGTAGGCTTTCCAGGAATCGGAGCCGGATTCGCGGCCACCGCCGGTTTCTTTTTCGCCGCCAAATGCGCCGCCGATTTCGGCGCCGGAGGTGCCGATGTTGACATTGGCGATGCCGCAGTCGGAGTTGCGTTTGAAGAATTCGGCTTCGCGGACGTCGGTGGTCATGATGGCGCTGCTGAGGCCCTGGGGCACGGAATTGTGCATGTTCATGGCTTCAGGTAGGTCATTGTAGGGGATGATATAGGTGAGCGGGGCGAAGGTTTCGGTGTGAATGACTTCGGGGTGGTCGCTGAGGCGAACGAGACAAGGGTGGGCGTAGTAGCCGCCGGTTTGGGAGAGGAGTCGTTCGCCACCGACGATTTCTTTGGCGTGGGGGCGAATTCGTTCGATGGCGGATTGCATGGTGTCGAAGGCATCTTTATCGATGACGGGGCCGACAAGGGTTGTGCTTTCGAGGGGGTTGCCGACTTTGGACGATCCGATTTGGAGATAGGCAGATTTGAGAGTTTCGAAGACTTTATCGATGATGCTGGCGTGAACGAAAACGCGGCGGGTGGTGGTGCATCGTTGACCGGCGGTTCCGACTGATCCGAAGAGGATGCTGGGGATGGCGACGGCAAGATCGGCGGATGGAGTTACGATGATCGCGTTGTTGCCACCGAGTTCGAGAAGTGATCGACCGAATCGGGCGGCGACTTTGGGGCCGACAGCTTGGCCCATTCGGGTTGATCCGGTAGCGGAAATGAGGGGCATTCGGTGGTCTTCGACCAATTGATTTCCGCCTTTTGCATCGCTGATCAAGATTTGGGAGAGGCCCTCGGGGGCTTCGGGGAAGTCTTTGAGGACTTCGTTGAGGAGGTTTTGAACAGCGATGGCGGTGAGGGGGGTTTTCTCGCTGGGTTTCCAGATGGTGCTGTCACCGCAGACGAAGGCGAGGGCGGCGTTCCACGACCAGACGGCGACAGGGAAATTGAAGGCACTGATGATGCCGACGGGTCCGAGGGGGAGCCAGTTTTCTTGCATCAGGTGGTTTGGTCTTTCGCTTTGGATGGTGAGTCCATAGAGCTGGCGGGAGAGACCGACGGCGAAATCGCAGATGTCGATCATTTCTTGGACTTCGCCGCGGCCCTCTTCGATGATTTTGCCGCATTCGAGGGTGACGAGTTGGCTGAGGTCTTCTTTGTGTTCGCGGAGTTTGTTACCGAGAAGTCGGACGAGTTCGCCTCGGCGCGGGGCGGGGACTTCGCGCCATTTTTCGAATGCTTGGGTGGATTTGGCGATGATGGCGTCGATTTCTTCGGATGTGTGGAATCGGAGGGTGGCGAGAGTTGAGCCATCGATGGGGGTTGTTACGGTGAGGTCGCTGCCTTGGAAATCGGCGAGGTTGGGGATTAGTTTGGTGACGACGCTGTCGAATTGGCTCATGGTTGAGATTGTACGGGTTTAATGTGAGGACGCCCGGGCTTTGCGGCCCGGGCGTCCCACTTCCCTTGACTTTTTCGCTTACTTTTTGCGTCGCTTGAGGGCGGCGAGGGCGCCGAGTGCAAGTACGGTCATCGTTGCGGGTTCGGGGACGGCATCCACGTTGACACGGTAAGCGGACTGGATACCTGTGAAGTAAGCGTCATTTGGGACGACGTCGCTAAAGTGGTTGAGGCCGTTGATTGACTGGTCGTTCCAAAACCATCCGCCCCACATTGTCGATCCGATGGGCTGAACTTCAAGCCAATACTTGTTTCCTGCCGTAAGTTGGACACTGGGAAATGGATTGTTAAAAGTAAAGATCCCGTTTGAATTGAGCGTGTGCCCCCAACCGATCATTTGGCTCCCAATGGTATCGCTATTGTCTTCGTAGAGGAAGATGTTAATGTCACCGACAGTGATTGAGGTTAGTGCCAGTTCGACAGAACTTAATACGCCGGATTCTGCAGACACAAATTGGCAGGCGAAATCTTGTTCTGTGCCTGGTGCACCGATTGTGTACGACGTTCCCGCGTTGTACGAGTCCCCTGGTCCAAATGTTGAGAAAGCCACTGTGGCTTGCGAGACGCCTGCAAATGCAGAGACGACGATCAATAGTGCTGTTTTATTCATTTCCAATCCTTTCAGGGAGTACATGACTACTCCGAACCTCCAGGGTATCAGAGATATGAAAATAAATGTTGTATAAACAAAATTTTAAGGCTTTAAGTAGATATGGGCGTTAACTGTTAAAAACGCCCATATCTTTTCCCTTTACAACTTATGCTTTTTTGCGTCGCTTGAGGGCGGCGAGAGCGCCGAGTGCAAGGATGGTCATCGTTGCGGGTTCGGGAACGGCTTGGGTGACAACAACGTTGTCGACGAGTCCAAATATCAACGCTTCAGAATCGGGGCTGGTTGATGAACCAGCATTAATATCTGAATGGTTGAAGAAGATATTTGAGCCTGTCATATTCGCCTTTGTTGCAGTTGCAATCAGCAACCCGTCAATTGTCCAGGTCATGACATCTCCAGTCTTCGTGATTTCCCAGCTTCTCCAAGCGAAGCCTTGAGTACCAACAGCGGGTGCCCCAGTTTGTTGAGGATATAGTCCAAGTTGGGCCGCAGGAACTGAGCCTTGGAAACTGCTGTAGTAGGCGTTTGTATTATTGGATGCACCGGCAACTGAACCAGCAGCATAGGCACCACTTGTATCAGCTAATGGAGAGCCTGCGGCAACATAGGCACGGTAGTCGTTACCACTTCCACCTTCTCCAGTTGCACCGAATGATACTCCGGACATTGCACCGCCTTGCCAGTTAAGTCCGTTGACGCCACCAACACCAGCAGTTGTGAGCTGTGTACTTCCAGAGCCACCTGCAGGAAATGGGCCAACGGAGTTGAGCCATGCGTCGAATTTGAGAGTGTAGTCGCCAGAGAAACTTTGACCATTTGGGGAGACGCTGGTTGCGCTAAACAGTCCAGTCCCAATATTGGCATTTAGTTTCAGACCCCTAGTTGACCCACCTTGTGAGTTGGGTGCGGCACCGATTCCGACGGTTGAATAGTCGAAAAAGAAATCGGCTTCGCTTCCGGAATTATCATTAGCGGCATCTCCAGAAATTGAAGAAAAGAATGACCAGCTGGAAGTGCTGTCAACGTCGAAATTGTCGCTAAAAACGACTTGAGCTTGTGAGACAGTCGCAAGAGCGGCCGCCATCAACGGGGTGAGCAATTTAATATTCATTTGTTCCTTCTCCGGAAAATCATGTGAGGCACAAAGTGTCTCGCAACAAAGTATGCCAGGAAAGATTGCTGACTCGCTAGGGCAGAGTCATATCTAGTATTTGTACGGTGTTGCGGTTTGGAATTCTTTGTGGGGCAGATAGACAGTTACGGTGAGGGGTTGGACGGTTGTTTCGGCTTTGGCGGCGGTTGGGGCGGTTTTGATTGAGAGGTTATCGTGGAAGAGATACCACTGACGCGAATCGGGCATTGTTATCGATTTTGATTCGAGAGTGCCGTTGAGAACGACGAAATACGTGGTTGAGGTGACGATTTTGTAGGCGACGGTACCTTCGGGCGAAGGTGCAAATTCGATTTTGATTGGGGTGCGTTTGTCGAAAGTGTTCAGTGTTCTTCGAAGCCGAATGAACTGCCTTGTGATGGCGGCTGTGTCGAGGTGGTTTTGGGCCGCTTGCCAATCAAATTTATTGGCTTCATCACCGGCATTGTAAGAATTGTGATTGCCGCCTTTGGTGCGACCGAGCTCGACTCCGCCTTCAAGGAAGGGGATACCTTGGCTGAGGAGGACGGTGGCGGTGGCGAGGGTTTGGGCCCGCTTTTTGAATTCGGGGGTGAGATTGAGGAGGGCGAGCTTATCGTTGAGAGTGAGGTTATCGTGAGCGGATATGTAGTTGATGGACTCGGATGGCTTTTGGGCAAAGGTGTTGATTGATCCGAGGATGCCTTCTTTTACGGCATCGACATTGTTTCCGGTGGTAATGAATCCGGGAGCGGGGCCATCGAGTTCGCCACGGAGAGCGTTGCGGAAATTGTCGTTAAAGACGGCGACGTTGGTGTTACGCTGGGCGCCTTTGCCGAAGCGGGTGGGGCCGCCGCCGGTCCATGGTTCGCCATAGATGAGGAC
>Ga0209066_10007613_pt1 | contig 10702 bp, 13 predicted proteins | sample All_14_2_FD_187198 | JGI IMG/M metagenome (GOLD analysis project Ga0209066, IMG submission 187198) | Freshwater microbial communities in response to fracking from Pennsylvania, USA - Allegheny Zone_MetaG_DW_15 (SPAdes) (version 2) ... | reverse complement strand
ACGATCGCGCTCAGTATGGCAAAGAAAGATTTGTCGCCATCGGTCTTATCGAGAAGTGTCTTCATATTCTGATCTACACCAAAAGGGGCCGGGCAATTCGACTGATCAGTTTGCGAAGGGCGAACAAAAGGGAGAAGGAATTTTATGAAAAAACGCAAACCTGAAAACATCTCCCAAGAAGATTGGGATGCGGTTGATTCCCCGCCCTTGTCCGACTCGTTACTATCCACCATGAATCCGGTAAGGGAAAGGCACCCGGAAATTCCGCCTCGGGTTCGCGGGCCCCAGAAAGCACCGCGAAAAGTGCCTGTCGCCCTGCGCCTCGACCTCTCTATCGTCAACGCCTTTCGTGCCACTGGGCCGGGCTGGCAATCACGAGTCAACGCGGCTCTTCTCAATTGGTTGAAAGACCACAAACCGGCATGACTTTACGTTAAACCCCCACCAAAACCCCTGTAAAGTATATTTATATGTAATTACACGTATTTTATATGAATGGGACTCAGGGGGCCGGAGGTTCAAATCCTCTCTCCCGACCAGTCATACCAAGGGGTTACGGTTGCTCCATAGCCCTTTTCTTATGCCCGGATTTTCACGGGGAGAACTACACGGGGTACAAAATCACCGCCACTTGCTGCCCCCACCTGCGTGAGCCGGCGATATGCAGATGATACCATCCGTAGTATCTCCGTGGCTGTAGACTTGTCGAAGAAAAATAGATCTCGCCAAGTGCCTCGAAGGGTTCGTTCTCGCAAAGGAAATCCTCCGCCTCGCTCCCGTTTTTGTCTTTAGTGCCATCACAACGATGCAGAAAGTTGAAACATGCCCAAAGCGGTTTCTCTACTTGATCCGCCGATAGTCAATACCGTTTTCATTCAGTTCAACCCTCTGCCGTTCCCCCGACTGCCGCCAGGGATCACCCGCGGCGCAACCCTGGCGAAAGGCCTGGCGGTAAAATACCGCTTCCTTCGCCGCTTTCGCAGACAATACCGCAGCCTCGGTGCCGCTTGCATGCTCGGTATCACAGTCGCTGTGGTATGTCTCGGACCTGCCGAAGGCCGTGACGCCATCGGCGCCCAGCTCGATGATTCCGATCACGCCCCAGTGTTCCCCCATATTTGTTCCGCCGGCGGCGACGACCATTTCCGCGCGGCCGTTGCCGTTGATATCCGGCAACGCCTCGATATCGTTTTCCCAGGCTCCCGAATAGACGATCAGGGCTTCGACACGGTCCCGCCCGATGACGGCGATGCCGTTTTCACCGAAATTGTGGCCAGGCGAACAGAAGGTGAACAGAATCGCCTGTTGCTCCAAGCCTGGTCCGGTGAATCCGCCTTTCGCCCGGTCGATGATCCTGATCACATCCCGCTCCGGGTCACAGAAAATACCATTATCAGGCCATTCATCGGAAGGAATGACGCGGAGTATGGCCGTGGCGATCCACCCCTTTTCCGGGCCAGGCAACGCGACGGAATCCGCCACGCTTCGCCCATCATACACATGCTGCAATACTCTCGACGAGGCAGAGGTGGAGAAGAGCCCCGAAGGCAGCAGGAAACCGATGGTCAGCAGCAAGACCATCCAACCTCTATCGAGCGACATGCTGCACCTCCTGAACCAAGAAAGGATAGAGTGCGCCCGGCTGGTCATTGGCTCCTTTATTCGTCGACATCTCGTAAATTAAAAAGTTCCGGTGCTGTCGAAGATATACAGCAATACTCTCAACCGCTCCGGGGGTATCCTGACTCAGCCCCGCCGAATTCGAACCGGCAGATCTGTTGCAGCAGCAACCTGCGTTGACGGCTGCCTTCCCACCGGAAAAGAACGATGCTCACAACGTTTCTGAAGGTCGAATGTATTTTTTTGTTATTCGATGTTTATCATATCAGGCAGAGCAATTTCAACACCCGCTTCCAGCTGGGGTGGGCGGCTTTTTTCCGTATGGCACCGGCATCTCTTGAATTACTTGGTGAACACTGCATGTAATTAAGACGAGCGGCCAGCGATGGATCGAAATCTTTTTTAATCTCAGGCCGGTACTCATCGTCGCCATTTTTAGAGGAGGGACACGCAAATGAAAGCGATAAGGCTGAAAGGATCCGGCGGGCTCGAACGCCTGACGGTGGTCGATATGGAGGAACCGGGTGCGCCGCAGGAGGGCGAAATCCTGGTGCGGCTGCAAGCCAGCTCGCTCAACTATCATGATTATCTGGTCGCGCTGGGGACGATTGCCACCGCGGACGGACTCATCCCGCTGAGCGATGGCGCGGGAATCGTCGAACAGATCGGAGAAGGGGTCAGCGAGTTTGCCGTTGGTGATCATGTCGTCTCCTGTTTTTTCCCCGAGTGGCAGAACGGTGAAGCCGTAACATCCGGGTTCACCAGGACGCCCGGCGACGGCATCGACGGTTATGCGCGGGAGAGGGTCGTGCGACCGGCCAATTGGTTCACTCATGCGCCTAGGAATTACAGCCATATCGAAGCGGCAACCTTGACCACCGCCGGCCTTACGGCCTGGCGTGCACTCGTCGATGATGGTCCGTTGAAGGCCGGCGAGACGGTATTGATTCTGGGTACCGGCGGCGTGTCGATGTTCGCCCTGCAGTTCGCAAAAATGATGGGCGCACTGATCATCGTCACCTCGTCGTCGGATGTAAAACTGGCTCGCGCCCGCGCTCTCGGCGCCGATCATACGATTAACTACAAACAGTATCCGGACTGGGCAGATCAGGTTCTGGACCGGACCGACGGACGTGGTGTTGATCACGTCATCGAGGTGGGCGGTCCAAACACTCTGCCCCAGTCGATCAGCGCCTGCCGCATCGGCGGGCATATAGAGCTCATCGGCGTCTTGACGGGTTTCTCCGGTCCGATTCCAACCGTGGCGATAGTGACCAGACAAGTGAGGCTTCAGGGCCTGACGGTCGGGAACCGCCAGCAGCAGATCGAAATGATCCGCGCCCTGGATGCCAATGACATGAAGCCGGTCATCGATAAAATATTTCCTTTGCAAGACCTGATCGCGGCGTTTCGTTACGAGGCAAGCGGTGCCCATTTTGGAAAAATCTGCATTGAGGTGTGATCGATACCAAGGCTCGCCGGCGGGAGAAGCATCGCTCGTCAGACGGTGCTGTTGATCGAAGAAAGCAGTGCAATTGCAATGCGCCAGGAGTTCCGGGTTACATGCCGGACCAAGAGGTTACACGTTGATATTTTTAAGATGTATCAGGACAAACTGGTAAGACCCGCTGTCACCACTGTGGCAGCCAAAGGCTGATGGGACTTCGCTCCGGGTGTGGCTGGCGTGAGCAGACAACGCGGCCGGGCCCGGCGGCCCTTCTTCCCCTGCGGCCAGAATGCCGATGCACATTCTGGCCATGATCTCCTCAATTCAACGTTTTTGCCCGGCAGCCTTCAACTTCAAGCGATCCGACGCCAATAGGTCCTCGCCACCACACAGATGAAGAGATGACTATAGCTGTCGCTGTCAACCCAGTGGCGAACCGGACTGATGCCCACCGGTCTCGTCTCGGCAAGGACGGCGAGCCAGTACGATCATTTTTGATTTTGCATTCAGCCATCCTGGTTGATATGATCCGTCGACCGATTTCACTATACCGCCTTTACCGGATACAGGCTCAATAACCTCGGAAGAACCTGCTCTTCGCCGCCTTCCGCTCATGCCTGGAAGCCGTTCCCTCGTAGGAGAATGCTGATGAAAGAATTTTCCAAAGTCCTGCTCGATATGGTTGAACGGCATACGTATTTATTCAGTATAGTCACAGCGGTATTTTTCCTTGGCGTCGACCTGCTTACCGGCAAGGACATCGAATTTCCTTTGTTATTCGCCATTCCGATAGCATTGGCGGCATGGCAGTTGAAGATCAGGCTGGGGTACAGCCTGGCAATAGCGCTGCCGCTGATGCGGGTTGGCTTTGTGTATTTCCTGTGGGAGAAGGTTCGAATCGACTTTCATGTCCTGATCAACACGTTGATCAATGTATTGGCCCTGGCATTGTACACGTACCTGATTGTTCGGGCCTCTTTGCAAAGGAGACGCCTGGAAGAAAAGGTAAAATCACTGGAAGAAGAACTTGGCTGCAAGTAGTGGTAACGTCTGGAAGCTCCTGCCAACCGTGGCATTGCACCGGCGGTAAACCCTGAGATCCACCTCATGGCGGCTCCTTCAACAGCCGCCAAACTGGAGGCGAACCACACTGTCACAACCGTTTCACCCGCCGAGACTCTGGGCATGCCCCTTGACACAGTCCGTAATGATGCACACTGTACAAAGTAGGGAAAAGCAAACCATTCTGAAAAGATGGGACGCAAAGCCGCTGGCCTAAATCTCCGTTCCCGAGCGATGACATGGTAGCAGGGTTGCCTCAATTTGCCTTTGATATACAGCCGCAAGAGGTGTGACCGTTCGATCCTCAGTGCGTATATATAAGAGACAAGGAGTTGTCCGATGACGGGCGACTCCTTTTTTTTTTACCTGCTCCATGACCACGCCTGATCTCGCGGCAGATGCCGGGTTTGCCTCGGGTCAAGCGGTCGCCCGTCGTTTTGGCGGTCCGACGTCTTGCCTCACGCTTTTTGTGATGCCCAGGGAAAATGTTTGGAAGCTGATTTGAATTCGACCAAATTTATTCCAAAGTAAAAGATTGCCAGCCAGCCAGGGAAGAATTTCCGCTTTCCATTAGTACAGACGGTGCTATGATTATTGTGTTTCAAGACCCTGTCAGGGTTTTTCATCAGTCAAAATTACGATGGAGGCAGAAATGACGAACAATGTTGTCATCACAGTTGCATGCGGCACCGACGATCCGAATCGTGCCACCAGGGCTATCCACCTGGCTACCGTTGCCCACAGAGAAGGGAAAAACGTCACCCTCTTTCTGCTCGACGAAGGAGTTTACCTCGCCAAGAAGGGTTTGATCGACAACCTCAGGGCCGCAACCGGGGATGTGGCGGATGATCTCATGACCTATCTGCAGGCCCATGGGGTGCCGGTACTTGCATGCACTCCGTGCGCCAAGGCCCGAGGGATCAGCGAGAACGACCTCATCGACGGTGCCAGAATGGGTACCGCCATTGAGCTGATCCATCTCGCCTGCGATGCTGCGGTCATCAGCCTGTAATTGCCGGACTGCCCCCAGCCCGAACCAACATTACCAAACGGGAAAAAGCTCTTCATTCCCAACCAGCGGTTCGATTTGACTCCCGCCGACAGGTCCGGCCAGACGTACGTTGGGGATGAAAAAAGGCCCCACGGGAATGGCGGCCGTGCAACAATGGAAACAACCTATGGAAAGACCAGGAACCTGATGGACCGCTGTGCCGAGATACACGGCACCGTTCGCAGTCGCAAATTCTTGATTGGATGCAATCTGACCACCGCCGACGGACAGCGGCATTGCAAGAAGAACGACTACATGAACAGGACCCGCGTGCCATGCGTCCGAAGGGTCGCTACGATTCATGAAGACCTGATCCGACAAGGCCGGCGAGGCAATCACCCATCGGCCACCACTGCCTGGCAGTCAACTCATCAGACGCAGCAGGTACACCGTCAGCACGCCGCTGAACATCGTCAGCAGCAGTCGCCGTGTGCCCATATAGACGGCCAGGCACGCGACAACCCCGACCACCCCCCGCCAGCCGCTGTGAACCGCGCTGGGAACGACCAGCGATATCAGAATGGTCCCCGGCAGCGCATCGAGGAATATCCGCAACGGGCCGGTGCGCGGCAGACGGTCCGCCAGCAGGAGGCCGCCGAAACGGAAGCAATAGGTGATCAGCGCGGCGGCAATGATTGCGGCGGGCCCGTGGTCAATAAACAGATCGGTTGACATGCGCCTGCTCCCGTTACCGCTTCTTTAAACGCAGATATTCGATCACCCCGGCGACCAGTGCCCCTCCGACGCCGCCGATAACAATGTACCACTTCCCCGGCAAGAGTCTTTCGCTCACCAGCGCCAGGACAATGGCGCCGGCCCAGGGCAGGCCATCCCCCCGACCCCGCCACAGGCTCAGGGTCAAGGCGGCGAAGACCGCGACAAAGGCGAAATCAAGCGCGTATTTTTCCGGCTGGCTGATGAAGCTGCCGAGCAGATTCCCCCCGAGCGTGCCGCTGGACCAGGCGCCCAGCAGCAGTAATCCGCCGCCAAAGAGAAAGTAGGGATCGGTGCCGTTCTTTCGGTGCTCCGCAATCGTCACCGCCCAGTTCTCATCCACCACCAGATGCATGAGCAGGGCCTTGCGCCACAGCGGATGGCCTGCGAACACCGGCTGCAGCGAGGCGCCGATCAGCAGGTAGCGCAGATTGACAATGAAGACGGCCATCGCCACCGCCATGACCGACAGCGGCGCCTGCCACATATCGACCATCACGAACTGGGCGGAACCGGCGAACATCAGGACATTCATCGCCGACATCTCGGCCCAGGTCACACCTTTCTGGGCACTCAGCACCCCGAGAACACCACCGTAGGTGACGGCGCTGACCGCCAGCGGGATGTTGGCCACAGCCCCTCGATGCATGCCGGTAGAGAATGATACGTTCGGTATAGACTTGGAATCGCTCATAATAAACTCTGCATTCTCCAGGAGACGGGTTGGCAGCCAGGCATGTCCGGCGTATCTCGCAAACCCTGCATCATACACCATCTGGTGGATAACTGCAGATACAGATTCTGTGATTTCATGCCGGCACAGATGGCCGGCGGCGACCACCAACCGTTGCCGGTCCGCCGTCACGATGCGATCCCGACCTGCCCTTTTCGTTGTTCCCAGGCTCACAATTTATGAACACACGCAACGATATCAATTAACTATTTGTATTTTTGCATATATTTTTTTATTGAACTGATATCTCCAGAGATTGAGTCGCCAGCCAATAAAAAACCCGGCAGGATCAATCCCCACCGGGCAATGTTCGTCGGCAAGCAGGCGAGTATCACCATAGATGCCGATCAGTGCTTGGAGTGATCAACCTCTTTGGCGTGCGCGTCATGCCCACCCTGTTCGCCATGCCCGACATCCTGGAGCGCATCCTGATGAAGGCGCTCGACATAGTGGGTGAAAGCGACATAGGCCTCGACAAATTCCCTGCCCTGGGCAACGCTCTCATCCTTGTGTTTGAATGTGGCGCTGGCATGTTCGAACCGCTTCCTGATCCCGGACTCGACGTCTGCCGTAACCAGTTTCACGAGCGCATCGGCGGATCCGCCGGCCAGGGCCTTGTCGGCTTCGGCAACCGCGGGTTCGACGGCACCCGCTGGTTTCAACCCGGTGAACGGCGCCCCCTCGCCGGCACGGTGGACCTTGACCAGCGTTTCAAAAAACTCATGCTCAGCCGCTTCGACATTTTTCTGCTCGGCGGCCAGCACATGCTGGAAGGCGGTTTGGACGGTCTTTTCATCATCCGGCTTCACCCACTTGAGAACCGGGGTGATTTCCTTGGCCTCGATGGCCTTTCGGGCATCCTGGATGACCGGTCCGTCAATTGTATCGCAATGCGCCGACGCCATGTTCGGGGAAGCAAGAAACACCATTGCCAGCGCTGCAATGCCCAATACCACGGTTGTGAAATAATGTTTGGTCTTCATGGAAGTTCTCCTTAGTACAGTTTGTGTGAAATGCTACCGTCGATTTGGGTGGTCAAAAAACCAAATCAAATTAGAATGAACGATCTGCGGCGGACGAGATTCGCCCTGACCGATATCACATCAAACGCAGTATTTTGGCGGGATGTCTATAGGAGGGGGATAACCTGGAAGCAAGGCGTTTCTGCACGATGATGCAGATGCCGGATTGACACGCACAGGATGCAGGGCAAGGCTGGAGGCGAGAAGACCGGGCTGATCCAGTTCCAGACACTGGGCGATGCTCAGGGGATCGTCCGGCGTTTCATGGCTGGAATCCGATTCGGCATGGGTACAGACAAGCCCTGCATGGCTCACTTCCTCTGCACTCACCAGGTCGGCGAAAAGAACCGGCCCGTATGCCAGGGCGCAGAACTGAATCACGAGCAGCAGCAGTGCGATTGTCTTAATATGTCGTCTGTATGGACTGATCATGACCCACCATCCACCCGAATACGAGAAATTGATGATATCTTTAAGACACAGATATCACGGGCACGGTGCGAAATCTTTGACCCAGGTCAATATCCGTCAAAATTTTTTCAAAATCGGCGACAGGCCGCAGATTCAGGTTATTGAAGCATTGTCTTAAGATCATCACCCACCCACAATTGAGGTTTCCAATGAGCATGTTGATCATCGACCAGAAGAAATGCGGGCAGGATGGCCTTTGCGCCGCCGACTGTCCGATGGGGATCATTCGCTTCGAAGGGAAAGGCCACTTCCCGGAGATTTCGCCCGAAAACGAATCCGCATGCATCCGCTGCGGCCACTGCGTCGCGGTTTGTCCGCACGGCGCCCTGGACCACACCGAGGTGCCGTTGGCCGCGTGCACGGCCCTCGACGAAGCGCTCGTCATATCATCGGCGCAGGCCGATCAATTCCTGCGCTCGCGGCGCTCAGTCCGGCAGTTCAAGAACAAGCCGGTGGAACGAGCCACAATGCAACGGTTGATCGAGACCGCTCGCTATGCCCCCTCGGCCAGCAACGCCCAACTGGTGGAGTGGCTGGTCATCGACGATCCGCAGCGGCTGCAGGCGATCTCCGCCATGGTGGTCGACTGGATGGGCGCCTTGCTGCAGGACCCTCAATCGACGGTGATGCCTTACTATCAAGTGCTGGTGAACGCCTGGGATGCCGGCGTCGATTCGATTCTGCGCTCCGCCCCCTGTCTGGTTGCAGCCATGGCCAAGGGCCCGGCATCGGTCCGGCTTGTTGATGTGACCCTGGCGCTCAGCTACCTGGAACTGGCCGCTCCCAAATATGGCCTGGGGACATGCTGGGCCGGGTTGCTGCAGGGAGCGATGCTCGCCAACCCGGCCCTGAAACAGGCGGTGGGCATTCCCCAGGACTACCCCTATCATTTCCCGCTGATGATCGGCTACTCCAAGGTCCGCTATTACCGCCTGCCGGAACGTAAACCGCCGGTAATCCATTGGGGGTGACATCCTGAGGACGAACCATCCGTAACCATCAGGGGGGCTGCTCCCATTAATTCCAAGACCGACAACAACAGGCTGGGAACCATTATGGCAGTTGCAGCCCCCGGCCCGGGATATGGACGCCTCAAACGTCCCTGCGTTGACAGAGGGGGCTGCTCTGGCTAAAAATTATCCACAAACCTCAAAATGGCCTGTGCACCGATCAACACAATGACCTGCCTCCACTCAAGACGTTTCCCATTCCTGCTGGGATTGGCCGTCGTCCTCGATTGCGCCTTGTTCCTCGCCATGCCTGGCGGCGGACTCATCAACCCCGCACCTCTATGCGCCGACAAAGGTGACGTCGAAGAGCACTCACGGGACGGGGAAGGCTGGGTAGATACTCGTGACGGGAATGAATATTATCAGGATATGGACCAACTCAATGACGAAAGAGATCGCGAGCTTTCTCTGGTGCAAGAAGAATACGACCGTGAGCTGGGTGCGATCGAGGAAGAATTTGAACGCGATAGCATGGAAGAGGACGATCCGGCCGCAGCCGAGGAGAAATACCGGGAGAAGCGCGATAGCCTCGAATTGAAATTCGAAGAAAAACGGCGGCAGCTTGCGGAATGGTATGAGGAAAAAGCGTCGGATATCGAGGGACGATGACGGAAGGGGGCATCGCGGCGGTGAGCATCGAAGAACCTGTCGCGATGCATGTATCGGCTCCATGGAAGAGCTATAAATACGAGGCCTTATATGAAAAATTTAGTAGTGGTGACAGTGCTGAATTTTTTCCTGCTGTTTGCCGGAATGAGCCTGGTTTTGGCTGAAGACATAGGGTGTCTGGACACGACGTTCAAGCTGTTGAGCCCAAACGATTCGGTCTGCGTCTCGGCGTTCGAGGACCAGAACGTGCCCGGCGTCACCTGCCATATCAGCCAGGCCCGAAAAGGTGGCTGGGCCAGCGTGGTCGGTCTCACCGAAGATCCATCGCGTTTTTCCATCGCCTGCCGACAGACCGGTCCGATCACTCTGCCGGCCAAACTGCCGGCCCAGCAGAATGTCTTCACCGAGAAGACCAGCGCCTTCTTCAAGAACACCAAGGTCATCCGGATGTTCGACAGGAAGCACAACACCCTTGTCTACCTGGCCATCAGCAAGAGAGTGATCGAAGGAAGCCCCGAGAACGCCATCTCCACGGTACCCATCATGCCGTGGGGTGGCAAGTAATCCTCCGACGGCAAGAGCCGCCCTCCCCCCGCAAGGGGTGATCGGTGAAAAAAGCGCGGTTTTTTCATGATGCCCCCTGGGCCGCCAGCCAGCCTGGAAGCTTCAACGCAGCTTTGGCAGAATTTTTGTCGCGATATCCTTGGCTACATCGATACCACCGGCATCCGACGAAACCTCAACGCCAAGCATGTATTTGCCTTGCAGGACATTGATGGATTTGAAGCCATCGTCCCAATACGCTGCTTCCCCTAGGTTTTCGACTACTTGCGCCGATGAGGCGTTTTTCCTGGCCATCTCGTAGGTATCCCGGACCTGGGCCACGGCACCGGCATAATATTGCCCTTCGATCCCTACCATCAAGCTGACCGTGACCACGGTGTCGATCGGCCGGTTGTGAAT
>Ga0209066_10007612_pt1 | contig 10703 bp, 9 predicted proteins | sample All_14_2_FD_187198 | JGI IMG/M metagenome (GOLD analysis project Ga0209066, IMG submission 187198) | Freshwater microbial communities in response to fracking from Pennsylvania, USA - Allegheny Zone_MetaG_DW_15 (SPAdes) (version 2) ... | reverse complement strand
CCCCACAGGGCGTTGCCGTGGGTCCACAGCACCGCCTTCGGTCGCGCCGTGGTGCCCGAGGTGTACTGGATGCCAAAAGGCGCCCACGGATCGTAAGGCCGGACGGGTAGGGTCTGGGGCTCGCCGTCGATCGCCTCGAAAGGCTCGAAGCCGGCCGGAAAATCCGCAGCCTCGCCATTATCGGTGGCGGTACAGGTCCGCCAGGCCAGGTCCGGCGCGGCCGCCGCGATCAGGGCGGCGAACTTGGGTTGGGTGATCGCGCCCACCGCGCCGCTGTGACGGGCGAAATAAGCTATCTCGTCCAGGCTGGACTTGGCGTTGGTGGTGACCGCGACAGCGCCGGCATAGGCGCAGCCCAGCCAGGCGATCAGCAACTCGGGGCAGTTGTCGAGGTGGACGAGCACGCGCTGCCCGCTCTCCACGCCCCGCGCCCGCAGGCCCGCCGCGAACCGCGTCAGCGCCTGGGCGAACTGGGCGTAGCTCCAGGTTCGCATCGCGCCACTGAGGGGCTCCCAGATCAGGAACGGATGCTCCCCGCGACGCTGCGCCTGCTCGTCGATCAGGCTCCGTATGTCCATGCCGGCGAAAGGGTGGATCGGGTCGGTCAATGGAGAGCTCCTGAAGAGGCGACAGGACGCAAGGGCGCGGGGATCATGCCGCTTCCGCCCTGAGCTTGAACTCTTCGCCAAGGATCGCGCTCACGGCCGGGCGCGCCAGCAGGATCTGCTGCAGCCGGTCGATGTTATCGAAATTGGGAAGGGCGCCGGCGAGGCCGGGGGCCGCCCGCCACAGGGAAAAGACCAGCAGGTAGAGATCGCAGACGCCGAAGTCGCCCATGACGAAAGTGGTCTTTTCGAGATGGGCGTCGATCTCGGAGAACGTCGCCACAACGCGCTCCAGGGCCGCAGCCCTGGCCGCCGCACCGGCTTCGCCGGGGCACGCGAACATCATGCCAGCGAGGGCCGGATGCAGCGTGGTGGCCATGAACGAAAGCCAAGATTGCGCTCGGGCCCGCCCGAAGGTCGTATGCGGTATGAGCGCCTTTTCTGGCGCCAGGTCGGCGATGTAGGACAAGATCGCCACCGACTCCGTCACCACGCCCTGGGGCGTTTCCAGCGCCGGCACCTTGCCGCGGGGATTGATGGCCAGATAGGCGTCGGATTTGTGCTCGCCCTTCCAGGTCTTCACAAAAACGATCTCGTGCTCCAGGCCGGCTTCCGCCAGCGCCAGGCGACTGGCCAGCGAACAGGCCATCGGCGAGTGATGCAGAGTCAGCATGTGAGTTCCTTTTCCGGCGGCACGGCCGAGGGGGTCAGGCTTTTCGACCAGGCCATGGCCAGGCTCGCCGGCGTTCCGGTTCCGAAGACATAGCGATCGGGACGGACGAGTACGGCCTCGGCCCCCCGGGCTTCCAGCCAGGCCGCGAGGGCGGGGCGAAACGGCGCCAGCACTTCGGCGTCCAGATCAATGAAGCGCGCCCCGACCAAGGGCGTCTGGAGCGGCGTCCTTGAAATCAGCCAGGCGTCGTCCGGCAACTCGTCGTCCATGCGTCGGGGCCGCCCTCCTGCGGTCTCGGCGATCGGCTGGGGCAGCGGCAGGCCTGCGCCCGGAGAGCCAGCAACGATGCATCCGTCGGCCAGAGGCGGCGGCGCCGTCGGCGGCAGGGGACTCATCCCCGCCTCGCGCAGGGCCAGCATGTGAGCGTCGCGCGCGGCGGCGGCGTCCGGATCCAGGGTGCAGACGACTCGTCCCATGCCGATGGCGAGCTCGATAACCGCACGGGCATGAGGCTCGCGTTCGACCTGGTAGGTGTCGAGCAGCGTCTCGTCGGCGTCGCCGGCCAGGACGGCCGAAAGTTTCCACGCCAGATTGGCCGCGTCGCGCACCCCCGCGCACATGCCCTGCCCCGCAAAGGGCGGGGTCTGGTGGGCCGCGTCACCGGCGATGAAGGCCCGGCCCGAGCGCCAGCGCTGGGCCACAAGGCCATGGAAGCGGTAGACGGCCTTACGCTCGATTTCGAGCGGACCGCAGTTCCAGGGCGCCAGTAGCGTGGCGATGGTCTCGTCGGTCATCATGGCTTCGGGTGTCTCGCCCGCCAGCAGCATGAACTCCCAGCGATGGCGGCTCGGCCCGCTGAGTACGCAGGTGGTCGGTCGCGCCGGGTCGCAGATCTGCAGATTGATCTCCGGTACGCGGCTCTCGGCCACGACCCGGGCGTCGATCACCAGCCACGGCTCGTCGAAACCGTAGCTGAACAGGTCCCCGCCGATCGCCTCGCGGACCAGGCTTGATGCGCCGTCGCAACCGACGATATAGCGCGCCCTGACTGCCCGCTCGCCCTGCGGCGTGGCAATGGTGGCCGTCACCGTGCTGGAGGTTTGCTCGAATCGTTCAAGCCGGCAGCCCAAGCGCACCTCGGCGTTGGGCGTGTTGTCGAGCGCGGCGCGCAAAACCGCCTCCAGGCCGGGCTGGTGGAACATGTAGCCCATCGCCCAAGCCGAGGGCGTGTCGGGTTGCGGCGGCAGGTGGATCAGGACATCGCCATTGGCGGTCCGGAACTCGTAGTCCGGCATGGCTCGGGCATGATCCAGAACTGCCCCCGCGACGCCCAGCCCCTGAAAGATCCGCATGATCTCGTGATCGAAGTGGACCGCCCGGGGCAGGGGGTGCGGCGCGATCTCTCGATCAATGGCCAGGACCCGCAGCCCGCGCTTGGCCAGCAGGCCGGTTAGTGTCGCGCCGACTGGACCGAGGCCGGAAACCAGGACGTCGTACTCGACGGTATCCATGGAATCAGACCCCCGCTACGCAAGGATTGTCCAGGGCGCCCAGACCCTCGATCTCGACCCGGACGCGGTCGCCGACCTTGAGGAACTGGCGGGGATCCATGGCGGCGCCGATTCCACCGGGGGTGCCGGTGAAGATCAGGTCGCCTGGCTCAAGGGTCATTGCCTTGCTGAGATGTTCAATCTGGTCCCAGATGTTGAACACCAGATTGCCAGTGTTTGAGTCCTGTCGAACCTCGTCATTGACCAGGCAGCGGATCGACAGGGCGTGAGGATCGGGAACCTCGTCGGCCGTGGTGATCCAGGGACCGAACGGCGCGTGGGTGTCGAACGACTTGCCCACCACCCACTGCGGCGTGGCGTGCTGCCACATCCGCTCGGTGGCGTCGTTGCCGCAGCAGTAGCCGAAGACCGCGCCGGGTGCGTCGGCCTTGCCGATATGGCGGCCGCCCCGACCGATCACTGCGACCAGCTCGGCCTCGTAGTCCAGGTAGGGCGAGACCTTGGGCACTTCGATGCCGTCGTAGGGGCCATTGGCCGAGGTCGGCATCTTGCTGAACCAGACCTGCTGGGCCGGCGTCTCCATTTTGCTCTCGGCGATGTGGTCGGCATAGTTGAGGCCGATGGCCATGATCTTGCCTGGGCGGCGGATCGGCGCCAGCAGGCGCACCTGGTCCAGCGGCAGGGCGCCTGCGCCGGCCTGGGCAACGCGGCTGACTTCTCCGGCGATCTGCGGCCAGGCGGCGATCAGGCTGGTCATGTCCTCAGGCAGGCCCGGGGCGCCGGCGTTCAGCGGAACGATCTTGCCGTCGGACACGGCGCCGAGTTGTGACCGCCCGCCGGCGTCGAAGGTGGCGAGTTTCATGTGTCTGTCCTGTCAAGCCATGGTGGCGGGAGCCGTGGGCCCCCATTGCACGCCGAGGAGATCCTGCAGCGTGGCGTGGTTGGAGCCGTCGGCGGCGACGAAGAGGTCGCCGTCGGTCCAGTGTTCGAGCGTGTGTCCCCATGGGTCGCGCCAGTAGTCGAAGACCTGACTGCCGAGGATGTGGCGACCCACGCCCCACTCCTGATGATGGCCCTTGGTCTTGAGCTGCTCGTGACCGGCCATCAGGTCGTCGAGATCGGCGACTTCGAAAGCGGCGTGGTTGAAGCCTGACCCGTTGGGGCCTTGCACCAGGAACAGCGTGTGGTGGTCAGTGGGAAGATCGCCGCGGTCGCAGCGGAGGAAGGCGCCGATAGCGATCTCGGGCGCCACCCGGATTTCGTCGGAGGTGATGAAACCGAACCGATCCTTGTACCAGCGCTCCGAGGCCCTGAAGTCCGAGACGTTGAGGACGACATGTCCCAGCCGGACGACGTGGGCGGCGCCGGACTTGATCCGCTTGGCTGCGCTGCGGCGCGGGCGGCTGACGGCCTTGTTCCAGGTCTCGACCTTGATCGGTAGCGGCTCGACCGAAGCCTGTCCCGCCACCACCTCGACGATGTGGCCGTCGGGATCGGTCAGGCGCACGCACCGCCCGCCGCCTGGCAGGTCGAGATCTTCTACGGTGGCGTCTTCCGCCGCCGCCGATCAAGTCCGGCGCCGCCAGGCGCTCCAGGTCCTCCCCGTCCCGCGCGCGCAAGGCAAAGCCCGCAAAGGCGGGTTCGCCACGGTCGGTGACGTGGAGAGCCGGCTGGGGACCAAAGCCCCGCAAAACCAGTCGATCCTTCGCCTCCTCCTGCGGCAACAAGCCGAAATCCGCCAGGAAGTCGCCCATCTGGGCCAGGTCCGGCGCGCGAAAGCGGATGTAGGCGACATCCTCTGCCCTAATGATGCTCATTGTTCGCTCTTTCTGACGATTTGGTCATATTATGGGTATGAAAGGCGAGCTCTGCAACTTCCATCTCCGAAAAGCCGTTAGGATGGCGAGAGAGGCTGGCCGTGGGTGGCTCGCAGTGTTGTGACGAAGTGGTCAAAGTTCTGGGGGCCGACGGCGCGCCCGTGGCGGCGGCGCGAGCGGCCCCCTTAGCTTGACGCGTCAGGGCCGCAGGCAGCGTAGCCGCGCAGAAAGAAATCCACCGCCGCCCTGACGCCGCCGCCGCGCTCCAGCAAAGGCTCCACGCCAAACAGGGCCGGCTCCATGACGCCAGCCTCCAGGAGTCCCTGCAGGTGGAGCGCCGCTAGCCGGGGAGGGGCGGCAACCAGCATTCCGCAGTCCATCAGCTTTTCGATATGGGCGCTCACCGCCTCCCAGAAGGGGCGTGGTCCAAGGTCGTAGAGCTTGGCGCCAAGCTTGGAGCTTTCCGCCTCGGCGATCGCGATGCGGGTGTTGGCGAGCGCCTCGGAGCCGAGCAACATGCTCAGATAGGCCACGCCGAAGCGCTCAAGTGCGCCACGCAGGTCCTTGTCCGACGGGTCGAGCAGGTCAAGGACCTGTTGGCCTTGCTCTTCCATGGCGTCGAACATCACCGCCGCGAACAGCTCCTCCTTGGACTTGAAGTAGTTGTACAGCGTGGCCTTGGAGCCGCCCACCCTGGCGGAGATCGCCGCCATGCTCGTCCGGCCAAAGCCGAGCTCTCGAAAAATACCCCCCGCCGCCTCAAGGATGCCCTGGCGGCGTTCGTCGGTCTTCACACGCATACTCTTCTCTTCACTCTTGCTTGCCGTTGTGTACGCCGCCGTTGAGGCGGCTGGGGACGCGCCTCGTGAGGCGTCTAATGCCTACCCGCAGACCCATTTTCATCGTTGTGCGTCGCTCGGGGCCGACGGGGCTTGGTCCTTCCGTCCGCAGCGCAATCGCGCAGGAACAGGTCGACTGCGGCCTTCACGCCCTTCCTGCGCTCGATCAGTGGCTCGGCCCCGAACAGGGCCGGCTCGACGACGCCGGCCTCCAGCAAGCCCTTGAGATGGAGAGCGGCCATTCGCGCCGAGCCGGCGGTCAGCGCGCCCCGCGCCATCTGGCGTTCGATGTAGATGGCCGCCTCGTCCCAGAAGCGCTTTGGTCCGAGCGCATAAAGCTGGGCGCCCAGATCGGACCTGCCGGTCTCGGCGATGACGGTTCGGGTGGCCCCAATCCCTTCCGGGCGGAGCAGCAGGGCCAGATAGGCCTCGCCGAACCGTTCGAGTACGGTGCGCAGGTCCTCATCGGAGGGGTCGAGCAGGGCCAACATCCGCTGGCCTCGCTCCTCCATGGCCTCGACCATGACGGCGGCGAACAGCGCCTCCTTTGATTCGAAGTGGTTGTAGAGCGTGGCCTTGGAGCGGCCTGTCCTGGCCGCGATCGCGGCCATGCTCACCCGCTCGTAGCCCAACTCGGCGAACATACTCGCGGCCACATCCAGAATGGCCCGGCGGCGCTCCCCCGTCTTCGTCTGCATCTCACTCTCCGTTAATTGAACCGTAATGTACGGTTCTGTATTGACGATCGCAAGTCCGGCAATTACGTAAACCGTACTGGACGGTTCAATTACAGGCGAACGATATGTCACACACCACCCGAGACTGCAGGCCGGTGCGCCTGACACTGGCGGCCAGCGCCGGCCTGGCGTTGGTTCTGGGCGGAGCTCCGGCGCTGGCCGGATCACGCAACGACACGCCCATCCGGACCCCGGAGAGCTACGCGACCAGCGAGGCGTTCCAAGCGCCGCTCGCCGCCTGGCCTTCGGACAGCTGGTGGTCCGAGCTGGGCGACACCCAGCTCAACCAGTTGATGCGAGAGGGCCTGGCGGGCGCCTCGGGAATCCGTGTGGCCGCCGCACGCTTTGATCGGGCGCAGGCGGTGGCGGGCTCCGCCCGCAGTCGTCTAATGCCGACGATCGAGGGGCAGGCGCAGGGAGGGCCTGAAAAGCAGACCTACAACTATCTGATGCCCGGCGAGGCCGTGCCGCAGGGATGGAACGATGCCGGCCGGGCAGGGCTGAACTTCGCCTGGGAGCTGGATTTCTGGGGCAAGAACCGCGCCGCCCTCCAGTCGGCCAAGCTGGACGCCCAGGCTGCCGGGGCCGAGGCTGCGGCCGCGCGTCTGGCGGTTTCGACTGGGATCGCCGCCGCCTATGCCGATCTGGCGAGGCTCTATACCGAGCTGGACACGCTCGACAACGCCATCTCCATTCGTAGTCGCACCGTCGCGATCATGGCCCAGCGCAACGCCCAAGGTCTCGAGAATAACGGCGCTGTCGAACGCGCCAAGGCCGCCCAGGCGGCCGCCGAATCCGAGCGTGCGGCGCTGAACGAAATCATCGTGCTGACCAAGCATCGGATCGCCGCCCTGATGGGCGCGGGTCCCGACCGCGGTCTGGCGATTCAGCGCCCCATGATCATCCTGACCGATAATCTGGGCCTGCCGGCCAATGTCCCGGTCGGCCTGCTCGGGCGTCGCGCTGACGTGACCGCCGCCCGCCTGCGCGCAGAATCTGCCGCCAGCCGCATCAAGCAAGCCAAGGCGGGCTTCTATCCGAACGTCAATCTGGTCGGGATGATCGGGGTCCAGTCCCTGGGCCTTGGAAACCTGTTCAACTCGGGTTCGGACTATGGCGCGGTCGGGCCGGCGATCAGTCTGCCGGTCTTCAATGGCGGGCGCCTGAAGGCCGAACATCGCGGCGCCGAGGCCGACTACGCTGCGGCGGTCGCTCAGTACGATGGCACGCTGACCCAAGCGCTTCGCGAGGTGGCCGATGTGACCGCCAGTGTCCGCGCCCTGGACGCAAGGCTCGAGCGCGCCCTGGCGGCCGAGGCCCATGCCGAGGCGGCCTGGAAGGTCGCCAACAACCGCTATGCCGGAGGTCTTGCGACCTATCTGGAGGTGCTGACCGCCGAGGACGCCTTGGTGGCGTCGCGTCGGGTCGTCGCCCAGCACCAAACCCGCGCCCTCACCCTTCACATCGCCCTTGTCCGTGCGCTCGGCGGCGGCTTCCACGCCTGAAAGGAACTCCCATCATGAACGCGATCACCCTCGATCAAGACACCCTGGACCAAGCCGTTTCGTCGGCCCAGAGGACCTCGCAGCGCAAGCGCCTCTTCGCAGGCCTGGCGGCCGTCACGGTGCTCGCCGGCGGCGGCTTCTACGCCTACGACATGTTGGTAGGCTCCCGTCACGTGTCGACCGACAACGCCTATGTCGGCGCCTATTCGGCCGAGATCACCCCGTTGGTCGGCGGTCCGGTGGCCGCCGTTGAGGTCGCCGACACCCAGGCCGTCCGCAAGGGCCAGATCCTGGTCCGGCTGGACGACACCGACGCACGCCTGGCCCTGGCCAATGCGGAAGCCACCCTGCAGATGGCCGAGCGCAAGGTGCGCGGTTACGTAGCCAATGACGATGGCCTCGGGGCCCTGGTCTCGGCCCGCACGGCTGCCCAGGCTCAGGCTGCCGCCCAGGTCGCCTCTGCCCAGTCCAACCTGCAACGGGCCAGGATCGATCTTGATCGCCGCAAGGCGCTGGCGGCCGACGGCTCGGTATCTGGTGAAGAGCTGACCTCTGCCCAGAACGCCTACGCCAACGCCGCAGCAGCCCTGCAGGCGGCCCTGGCCGGCCAGGCGGTCGCTGCGGCCGATCGCGAAGCGGCCCAGGGTTCGCGCGGCGCCAACCAGGCGCTGATCACCGGCGCGTCCGTCGAGGACAACCCGCAGGTCGCCGCCGCGCGCGCTGCGCGCGACCAGGCCCGCGTCGATCTCGAGCGCACCATCATTCGCGCGCCGATCGATGGCGTTGTGTCCAAGCGCCAGGTGCAGGTGGGTCAGCGGGTCCAGCCGGGCGCGCCCCTGATGGTCGTCGTGCCGGTCGAGCACGCCTATGTCGACGCCAACTTCAAGGAGATCCAGCTGGCCAAGGTAAAGCCCGGTCAGGCGGTTGAGCTGACCTCGGATCTCTACGGCAAGAAGGTCGTCTATCACGGCCGCGTCGCGGGCTTTTCCGGAGGCACCGGTGCGGCCTTCGCGGTCGTCCCCGCCCAGAACGCCACCGGCAACTGGATCAAGGTCGTGCAGCGTTTGCCGGTCCGAATCGCCCTGGAGCCGGACGAGCTGCGCCGCAATCCGCTGCGCGTTGGCCTGTCGATGAACGTCGACATCAAAGTCGCCAACTGACGCTTCTGGCGGGGAGAACGCCCATGTCCACAAAGCAACTCGCCGAGGCGCCGCCCCTGACGGGGGCTGCGCTGCTGATCGCGGCCCTGGCGATCGGCCTCGGCAATTTCCTGGTAGTGCTCGACACCACCATCGCCAACGTCTCGATCCCTACGATCGCCGGTTCACTGGGAGTCTCATCCTCCCAGGGGACCTGGGTGATCACTTCCTATGCGGTCGCCGAGGCGATCACTGTTCCGCTGACCGGCTGGCTTAGCCGGAAGTTCGGGGCGCAGCGGGTATTCATCACCTGCTATCTTGCCTTCGCGGTGCTGTCGCTGCTGTGCGGTCTGGCCACCAGTCTTGGTGGGCTCATCGCGGGCCGGGTGCTTCTGGGCCTTGTCGGCGGCCCGATCATGCCGCTCTCCCAGATGCTGCTGTTGCGGATCTTCCCCAAGAAACACGCCACGACCGCAACCGTCCTCTGGGCGATGACAACGTTGGTCGGCCCCGTGGCTGGCCCGATCCTGGGCGGGATCATCTGCGACAACTACGGCTGGCAATGGATCTTCCACATCAAGGTGCCCATCGCCCTGATGGGGGGGCTGGCCGTGCTGTTCCTGCTGCGCGGGCAACCCGACCCCCGGGTCAAGGCCGTGATCGACAAGGTCGGCCTGCTCCTGCTGATCCTCTGGGTCGGGGCGCTGCAGATCATGCTCGACGAGGGACGTAACCATGATTGGTTCAACTCGCCGGAGATCTGTGTCCTCGCGGTGGTGGCCGTCATTGGTTTCGTGGCCTTCCTGATCTGGGAGTTGACGGCGGAGAACCCGATCGTCGATCTCAAGATCTTCCGGCATCGCGGGTTCGCCTCTGCGGCGATCACCTACTCGGTCGGCTTTGGCGCCTTCTTCGGCACGATCGTCATCCTGCCGCTCTGGCTGCAGTCGAACATGGGCTACACCGCCACCTGGGCTGGCTATGCGACTGGTATCATGGGCATTCTCGCCGTGGTCTTCGCACCGGTGGTCGGCAAGCTGGTCGAGCGCTATGATCCCCGACTGATCGTCTGCATCGGTATCGTCGGCCTGGCCTTCACCACCTTGTGGCGCATGAGCTTCACGCCGGAGACCACCTTCCTGCAGATGGCCTGGCCGACCCTGCTGACCGGTCCGTTCATGGTCATGTTCTTCGTGCCCGTGACCGGCCTGGCCATGGCCAGCGTCGAGCATGACGAACAGGCCAATGCTGCCGGTCTGTCGAACTTCATGCGCACCCTGGCCGGGGCCTTCGCCACCTCTCTGGTCCAGACCGGATGGTTCAACGCCGCGCGCGAAAACCAGACCGAGCTGGCCGGCGCCATGACCAACGGTGGGCGGGTGATCGATGGTCTGGTGGCCAGGGGCGTGCCTGAGAACGTCGCCGTCACCGGTCTGACGCAGGTGGTCGAAGGTCAGAGCCTGATGCTGGCCACGCTCAACATGTTCGGCGTGTTGACGATCGTCTTCCTGTTCGCCGCGACGCTGATCTGGATCGGACCACGACCCAAGGGGCCGATCGACACCAGCGGCGCCCACTAGCCCCTGTCACCCGGGAACCCGAGGGCGCCGTTTACGGCGCCCTCAATGGCGTTTGATCAATCTGCCGTCCCTGAAGTCACGCCAGTGGCCAGCCGTGATGGGCTGCAAACGCGGGCTGGAAGGCCATGAAGAACATGGACCCTGGCAGTCTCTCCAACGCATAGGTTGGCGCTGCTTCTTGGCGCACTGGCGGGCGCGGGATTTGGGCCTTTACGCCGCCCTTACACGTCCGCGCTTTTCCCGCATGGCGAGCTTACGCGCCGCCGTGGTCTTCAAGCCGCCTATCCGAACGGAGGC
>Ga0209066_10007611_pt1 | contig 10703 bp, 5 predicted proteins | sample All_14_2_FD_187198 | JGI IMG/M metagenome (GOLD analysis project Ga0209066, IMG submission 187198) | Freshwater microbial communities in response to fracking from Pennsylvania, USA - Allegheny Zone_MetaG_DW_15 (SPAdes) (version 2) ... | reverse complement strand
GTGGGCGGCCTGGCCAACCTGCTGAGCGCCCACCGCGACCTGGCCAACCCCGCCCACCGCGCCGAGGTGGCCGCGCTGTGGGGCGTGCCCGATGTGCCAGCCAAACCCGGCAAAACCGCCATCGAAATGTTCCAGGCCGCCGCCGACGGCGAAATCAAGGCGCTCTGGATCGCATGCACCAACCCGGCGCAAAGCATGCCCGACCAGGCCACCGTGCGCCGTGCGCTGGCGCGTGCCGAGTTCGTGGTGGTGCAAGAGGCCTATGCCACCACCGCCACCTGCGGCTTTGCCGACCTGTTGTTGCCCGCCACCACCTGGGGAGAGAAGGAAGGCACCGTGACCAACAGCGAACGCCGCATCAGCCGGGTGCGCGCCGCCGTGCGCCCTCCTGGCCCGCAAGCGGGGCAGGCCGTTGATCCGATGCTGGGCAGCGGCCCCCGGCACGACTGGCACATTGGCGTGCTTCTTGCACAAAGGATGGAAACCCGGCTGCGCCCCGGCCAGCCCACCCTTTTCCCCTACCCCACGCCCGAAGCCGTCTGGAATGAGCACCGTGAAAGCACCCGTGCACGCGATCTGGACATCACCGGATTGAGTTACGCCATGCTCGACACCCACGGCCCCCAACAGTGGCCCCTGCCGGAGCCCCGGCCAGGCATCGTCCGCCCGGTGGACGAACACACCGTGCCTTTCCGGGGCGGGGAAGTGCGCCTGTACACCGACGGCGTTTTCCCCACCGCCGACGGCAAAGCCCACTTTGCCGCCGTGCCCCACCGGCCCGTGGCAGAGGCACGCGGCTCGCAGTTCCCGTTCTCTCTCACCACAGGCCGCCTGCGCGACCAATGGCACGGCATGAGCCGCACCGGCACGTTGGGCCGCCTGTTCGGCCACGTGCCCGAGCCCACGGTGCACATGCACCCTCAGGACATGGGTCGCCGGGGGTTTGCCCAGGGCGAGCTGGTCAGCGTGAGCAGCCAGCGCGGCACGGTGCTGGTGCCGGTGCAAGCCAACGACGAGGTGGGCCTGGGTCAGCTCTTCATGGCCATGCACTGGGGCAGCGAGTTTCTGAGCGGCCAGGGGGCCGACGGCCTGCCGCTGGCGGGGGTGAATGCCCTCACCACCTCGGCACACTGCCCCACATCCAAACAGCCGGAGTTCAAACACGCCGCCGTTCGGGTGGACAAGACCACCCTGCCCTGGACGCTGCTGGCCCTGGCCTGGCTGCCCGAGGACACCGCCCTGGAAGCCCAGACCGCGCTGCGTGCCCTCATGCCCCGGTTTGCCTTTGCCACCTGTGTGCCCTTCGGGCGCGAACGCAGTGGTGTGCTGCTGCGTGCGGCTTCGGCCCAACCGCCTGATGCAGCGCTGCTGGACCACATCGAGCGCCTCATGGGCCTGCAAGCCCCCGACACCCTGCGTTACGCCGACCCGCGCCAAGGCCAGCGGCGCGCGGTGCGCCTGGTCCGCTCACGGTCGGACGCGGACAACGCGCCCCCCACCGCCACACTGGACGCCTTCCTGCTGGCGGGCGACACCCGCTCGCAGGCCTGGATCAAAACCCTACTGCAGGAAGAACTGGCCGCCGGGGCCTATGGCCGCCAGCTGCTGCAACCCGGTGCCCAGGCACCGGCAGCGCTGGGCAGCGCCGCGCAGGCCCAGGGGCCACAGGTTTGCACCTGCTTCAACGTGGGACAGAGCACCATCGACCGCCACCTGGCGCAAACCCTTGGCACCCCCGCCGAACGGCTGGCTTCGTTGCAGTCCTCTCTGAAGTGCGGCACCCAGTGCGGCTCCTGCCTGCCGCAGCTCAAACAGCGCGTGGCCGCTGTGGGGGCCGTGCCCAAAGTGGCTTTATGACCGCAAGTTGTGATGAACACCACACAATCCGGTCATGAGCATCAGCCAATACATCAAAGAAATCGGGCGCGGCAAAGACGGTGCACGCCCGCTGTCGCGTGATCAGGCCGCCGACCTGATGGGTCAGGTGCTGGACGGCACCGTGAGCGACCTGGAACTGGGTGCCTTCTGCCTGGCCATGCGCATCAAAGGCGAAACACCCGATGAAATGGCGGGCTTCCTGGACGCCACCCATGCCCGCCTTCACCGACTGCCCCAGGCCTCCACCCGCCCCACGGTGGTGCTGCCCAGCTACAACGGTGCCCGCAAGCTGCCGGTGCTGACACCGCTGCTGGCGCTGCTGCTGGCCCGCGAAGGCGTGTCCGTCCTGGTGCACGGCTGCGAAACCGAGGCCCTCAGAATATCAGCACAAAAAGTGCTTTCATCGCTTGGTATAGAAGCGATGAAAGCTATTGAATCCATACCACCCGGTGGGGTGGCCTACGCCCCCACCGGGCTGCTGAACCCCGGCCTCAAACGCCTGCTGGACGTGCGCCGGGTGGTGGGTCTGCGCAACCCGGCGCACAGCCTGGTCAAACTCATGGTGCCGGTGCAAGGCCCCGCCGTCCTGGTGAGCAGTTACACCCATCCCGAATACCTGCACAGCATGACCGCCACCCTGGCCCTGACCCACACCACGGCCCTGCTGCTGCGCGGGACCGAGGGCGAGCCGGTCGCCGATGCCCGGCGCACCCCGGCCATGGATGCCTTTGCCCACGGCCAAGTCACCCGGGTGCAGGAGGCGCAAGCCGGGTCGCTGGCCACCTTGCCCGACCTGCCCGGCCCCGATGCCGAAGCCACCGCCACGTACATCCGCCGCGTGCTGGCGGGCGAGGTGGCTGTGCCCCCTCCCATCGCCCTGCAGGTGAACCATGTGCTGGCACTGACCCGCACCGAAAGGCCTTCCGCATGACACCGAACCCCGCCTCCTCCCTCGGTCCCGTCCGATCCGGTCACTGCACCCTGGTGGGCGCAGGCCCTGGGGACCCGGAGCTGCTCACGCTCAAGGCCCTCAAGGCCATCCAACAGGCCACCGTGCTGCTGGTGGACGATCTGGTGGGGCCCGACATCGCGGCCCTGGCCCCTGCCACCGCCCGTGTGGTGCACGTGGGCAAACGCGGCGGCTGCCAGTCCACGCCCCAAGCCTTCATCCACAAACTGATGGTCCAGGCCGCCCGCGACGGTGAGCACGTGGTCCGCCTGAAAGGGGGCGACCCCTTCGTGTTTGGCCGGGGCGGTGAGGAGGTGGAAGCCCTGCGCGCCGAAGGGGTGGCGGTGACGGTGGTCAACGGCATCACCGCCGGGCTGGCCGCCGTCACCTCGCTGGGCGTGCCACTGACGCACCGCGAGCACGCCCACGGCGTGGTGTTTGTCACCGGCCACGCCAAACCCGGCAGCACCGGCACCGACTGGCGTGCCCTGGCCGCCACCTGCCACAGTGCACGGCTGACGCTGGTGGTGTACATGGGCGTGAGCGGCGCGGCCCGCATCCAGGCCGAACTCCTCACCGGCCTGCCGGGCCACACACCGGTGGCGGTGGTGCAACACGCCAGCCTGCCCGGGCAGCGCCATGCCGTGTGCACCCTGGCCACACTGACCGCCACCCTGCAGGCCGAGCAACTGGGCAGCCCCAGTGTGATCGTGGTGGGTGACGTGCTCGTCGGCGTACAAGCCCTGGAACAGGCGACCCCGGGTCAAGAAGCTGCGCCGCGCCTGCCAGGCAGGGCAGCTGCCTGAGTCTGGTCCGGCTCAGGCAGCGGGAGGCTGCTGGGCCGCCACCCACCGGCGAACGGCATCGGCCAGCTCGCGCAAGGCGTTTTCCCAATGGGGCAACTGGCCACGGACGGCCTGGAGTTCGCCCTGGCGCGCCGCCTCTTCCATGGCTTTGATCAACGGCAAGGCCGCCTGGGCGCAGGCGCTGCCCGCCAGCCCTTTGGCGGTGTGGGCCGCACGGGCAACGGCCTCCGGGTTGCCATCGTTCAGGGCCTGGAACAGGGCCTCGGTCTCTTCGAGCAGGGCCTGGACGATGTCTGGCAACAGGGTGATGGCCATGCCCCGGTCGCCGTCGAACTGCTCGATGACGGCCTGCGGATCGAACACCTTGGCCGTGGCCAGGGCAAGGCCCACCGTATCGGACTGGGTGGTCGGTGAACCACCGTCCCCCAGCCAGCGCTGCACCATGGCCGCCAAGCGCTGGCCGTCGATGGGTTTGGACAAGTAGTCGTCCATGCCCGCCTCCAGCACACGCTCGCGGTCACCGCCCATGGCATCGGCGGTCATGGCGATGATGGGCACCCGCGGGTTGCGCACGCCCGATTCGCCATTGCGAATGGCGGTGGTGGCGGCAAACCCGTCCATCACGGGCATGCGGCAGTCCATGAGCACCATGCGGTAGTCGTGCTGCGCCAGCGCGGCCAGCGCTTCCATGCCGTTGGCCGCCACATCGACCTGGTGACCCTGCCGTCGCAGCAGCGCCGTGGCCAATTTCTGGTTGGTGGCGTTGTCTTCGACCAGCAGGATGCGGGCTTGCGCCGCCGACTCGTTGAGCTGGTGGCGGGTGATCAGACGTGCGGGCACATCCCCCGGGACCGGGGTGAACATGCTGCGCAACGCACGCTGCAGCAGGTCGCCCCGCACCGGTTTGGGCAAATAGGCCGCAAATCCAGCGGCCAGGAAACGGTCGGCATCGCCGCGCATGGCCACCGAGGTGAGCAGCATCAGCGGCAAACCGGCCAGCGCGGGCTCGGCCTTGATGGATTGGCCCAGCGCCTCTCCACTCAAGCCAGGCATGTGCATGTCGATGATGGCGGCGTCCAGCGGCTGGCCATCCGCCAGCCCCTGCAACAGCCGGGGCACCACCTCATGCGGGGTGCTGCACAGCACGGGTTCACAACCCCAACTGCGAAACAGCATGTCGAGCAGGCTGAGGTTGGTGGCGTTGTCATCGACCACCAGCACGCGACGGCCAGTCAGGTCACCCAAGGGCAACGGCGGGGCCTCCACCTGCTGGGCCTGCAGGCCCAACGGCAGCTCGAACCAGAACACCGAGCCCTTGCCCACCTCGCTGCTGACCCCGATGGTGCCCCCCATCAGCTCCACCAGACGTTTGCTGATCGACAAGCCCAGCCCCGTGCCACCGAAATGGCGGCTGATGGAGCTGTCGGCCTGTGTGAAGGGGGTGAACAGGTGAGCCATCACTTCCGGGGGAATGCCGACCCCGCTGTCGCGAACCTCGAAACGGACCCGCACCGGATCCCCTGCCTGCACCACCGCAGTGGACACGGTGACCTCGCCCCGCTCGGTGAACTTGATGGCATTGCCTATCAGGTTGAGCAGCACCTGGCGCAAACGCCCAGGGTCGCCCCGCAGGCGCGAGGGCACCATCGGGTGCAGCAGGCTGATGAATTCGATGCCCTTTTCTTCCGCGCGCAAGCCCAGCAGGCTGCTGACCTCGTTGAGCAGCACGCGCAGGTCGAAGTCGAGCGTCTCGATGTCCAGCTTGCCGGAATCGATCTTCGAAAAATCCAGGATGTCATTGATGATGATGAGCAGCGCCTGGGCACTTTGCTTGGCGGTTTCCGCGAAATCGCGCTGCTCGTCGCTCAGCGAGGTCATGAGCAGCAGCTCGGTCATGCCCAAGATGCCATTCATGGGGGTGCGGATTTCGTGGCTCATGTTGGCCACGAACAGGCCTTTGGCGCGGTTGGCGGCCTCGGCCGCTTCGCGGGCCTCCCGCAGGTCGGTCACGTCCACGCGAAATGCCACGGTGTGCCCGTTGGGCGTGCGCCTGTCGATGAGGCGCAACCAGCGTCCGTTGGCCATGCGCACCTCCCGCGAGCGCTGGCCCGAGCGGTGCTGGGCAATCGCCTCGGCCACCCAGGCATCTTCCTGGCCCAAGGCTTCGGTGTATTCGCCGCGCTCCACACAGGTGCGCACGATGGCCTCGAAACTGTTGCCCGGCACGATGGCGTCGGCCGAGCGGGAGTAAACCTCGCCACACCGGTCATTGGCGTAGATGAGTCGGTCGTTCTCGTCGTACACCATGAACGCCTCATCGATGGCCTCAATGGCGGTGCGCAGCAAGCCTTCGGTGCGCGCGAGTGCACTGTCGGCCGCCTGGCGTTCGGTGCGGTGGGCCGTCTCCAGCGCCGCGGCCAGCGCATTGACGGCGTTGCCAATCTCGCCAGTTTCCCCCCGCATGCGGGGAATGCGGGCCGACAGGTCGGCGCCGATGCGGCGCAAGCCTTCCTGGATGGTGGCCACGTCACGGGTCAGCCGCATGGCCACGAGCACGATGAACAGCACCGCAAACAGGCCAACCCCCGCGGTGACGGTGTAGACCGTTCGGCGCATGTGGGCAATGTCAGCGTTCACATCGCCCAGCAGCTGGTTGGCCCACACATAGCCCACCGCCTGGCCGTTCACGTCGATGGGGGCCATGGCGTTGAGGATGTTGCCGCGCACCAGCAGCCCGCTCTCAGTGGCCGCCGCGTCTTGCGCCATGACCTTGCGGCCCGGGTGGTCCCGCCCGATGGCAACCCCCACTTTGTCGGCAAACTGCGCACTCGGGCCGTAGGTGACGATGGCATCCAGCTCCCGGTGGTAGTACCCCACCCCCACCCCGCCAAAAGCCTGGGCCACCTCATCGGTCAGTGGGGCCAGCGCCACGTTGAGCCGCCGCAGGCGTTCAGCCCGGTCGCTGCCCGCCGCAGGGGCACCGCCTGCGGTTTCGATCCCATCGAACCCACCGGCGGCCTGCAGGCGTGCCAGCAGCAAGCGGTTGATGCCCTGCAGCTGCTGGCGCTTTTCCGCCATCAGCGACTCTTCTCCGCTCAGGGTCAGCAAGTGCCCCAGCCCGCCCAGTGACACCACCAGCAAAGGCACCAGCACCAACAACAGGCGACCGCGCAGACTCCTGGGCCACCAACGAAAGAAGCCAACGCTCACACGCTCCTCCTGTCACGCAGCGCGTGGCCTGCGAACAATGCGGTATAACGCCAGCCCAGCACCTTTTCCTTGCCCCACCTTCCCATGAGACGAACCCTGGTTGTTGACGACAACGCGATCAACCGCAAACTCGCGGTGGCGCTGCTCAAACGCCGTGGCTGGGAAACCGAAGAAGCCGACAACGGGGTGACCGCACTCAAACGGTTGGCCGAATCGGTGCCGTTCGACAGCGTGCTGCTCGATATCAGCATGCCGGAGATGGACGGCGAGGAAGTGTGCCGCCGCATCCGGGCATCGGCAGAATGGGCGGGCCTGCGCGTGGTGGCGTACACCGCCCACGCCATGGAAAGTGAAAAACAGCGCATCATGGCAGCAGGGTTTGACAGCATCCTGATCAAACCCATCACCGCACAGGACCTGCTGAAGGCGCTGCCGGACTGAGCGCAGCCTGGTTCCCCTCGGGCACCCAGAACTCGAAGTAAGCCCCCTCGCCGGGCACCGACTCCAGCCGCACTTCGCCGCCCATCAGGCGCACAAATTCGCGCACCAGCGCCAGACCGAGCCCGGTTCCGCCATGCTCGCGGGTCATGAAGGCCGTGGCCTGACGGAAACGCTCGAACACCGAGGCCTGCGCCTGCTGCGCGATGCCGGGGCCTGTGTCCCGCACGCCCACCACCAGACGACCGGCCTGCACGCGGGCACTCAGACTGACCTCACCTCGCTCGGTGAACTTCACCGCGTTGCTCAACAGGTTGTTGATGACCTGGCGCAGGCGTGTGGGGTCGGTGTGGAACGTGTCGGGCAGGGTGTCGCTGAACAGGGTGTTGAGCACCAATCCCTTTTGCTGGGCCGTGGTCGCGTGCAGCAAGGCAAGTTCGTCCAGCAGCGGACGCAACGCAAAGTCACGCGGCTCCAGCGTCATGTGGCCCGCTTCGATCTTGGCGATGTCCAGCATGTCGTTCACCACCGACAGCAAATGGTTGCCGCTCTGGTGGATGGTTTCGGCGTACTCGCGCACCTCGGGATTGGGTGCATCGTCGCGGATCAACTCGGAAAAACCCAGAATACCGTTGAGCGGCGTGCGCAGTTCGTGCGACACATTGGCCACGAAATCGCTCTTCATGCGGCTGTTTTCCTCGGCCTGGCGGCGGGCATCGTCCTTTTCCTGGAACGAAGCCTGCACGCTGTCGGCCATCTTGTTCAGCGAGTCGCTCAGGTTGCCCAGTTCGTCCCGGGAGCTGGATTTGAAGCGGAAACCCAGGTCGCCTGCCTCGATGCGTGACAGACCCGCCACCAGATCGGTCACCCGGCGTGTCAGCAGCGAAGCCAGCCAGATGGCCACCACCACCACAAACGCCAGCATCACCAGGGTGGACACCGTCAGGCTGGCGGCCGTCCGGTTCATGGATTGGGCAATCAGCTCGCGCAGCCCGGCTTGCTGGGTTTTCACCCGCTCGCCGAATTCGGTCACCTTGGCATCGATCAGTTTGGCCGTGGCCAGCGCCGGGGCGTGAAAGTCATCCACGTTCGCACCGATGGTGACGTAGCCAAACCCCCGCGGTGTCTGGGCGTAATGACCGGTGAAGTAGGGAATGGCCGCCGCCGTGGTGAGTTTCCACACGCCGGTCCACAAGATCAGAAAAGAGCCCGACCCCCCGAATTCGGTCAGGTCGTGCCAGCCCTGGCACTGGGGGGCAAAGTTCAGGTAACGGCAGTCCAGCCCCACCAGTCCGGCCTTGGTCAGCGCCGCAGAAGGTTTTTTCTCCCGCGATTGGCCATCGAACGTCTTCACGCCGCTCAGGTACTCACCCAGTGGCTTGCCGCTTTGCTGCCATCCGTCGTGAATGCCGGACTCCAGCCAAGGCGTGGCGTGCTCGCCCGTTTCGGGATTGAAGCCCACGATGGAGTGGTGCCGGGGGTGGGCAATGCTGCGGTCCAAGTAGTCCCACATGAAAGCGTAATTGCCATTGGTGGCATCCGAAATGGCCGTGTACCGCGCCGGGGTGGGCATGAGGTTGTCGGTGAAACTGCGGATGTGGGTGTGGTCCAGCGCCAGCGTCACATACCCCACCACCGCGCCGTTCTTCACCACCGGTGTGGCCCAGCGCACGATGCCCAGAAAACGCTGGCCGTTGGGGTTCTCGCGCCCGGCAAAGGCTTCTTTTTCGGGCTCGTAGGGGATGCCCAGCGACTCGGCCTTGGCCGGCGTGACCGGCCCGATGATCCGTGACGGCGTGTAAGGCCCGATCACGTCGGACACATACACCTCGCCCGGTTTCATCTTCTTCAGGGCGTCGAAATAGGTTTCCGCCTTGCACCAGGTGTTTTCCTTGCGTGACACGTCGCGCAGGTCTTTGGGCAACACGTCGGTCAGCGACACCTTGACGCGCTCCTTGCCATCCAGCCCCACAAACGTCATCTCGTGGTAGAGCGGGGCCTGCAACTTGCGCACCACGGTTTCCGGGGGACGCGAATGAAAGTCCTGGCTGTTTTCCACGTTGCTGGGCGTGGCCAGCCTGGCGGTGGCATCGGCCGCCTGCTTGGGCACCCAGCCTTTGCCATCGGGCGCCAGCACCCATTCACCCGCGTCGGCCAACTGACGGGTGCGGTTGGCCACGAACGACTGGTATTGCCCCTTGTCGGGCGAAAGGGTGGCGGCCAGCAACACGTCGCGGTCGCGGTCGTACAAAAAATCGGCCACGGCACGGGCGGTGTCGGTGGTCAGGCGCTCCAACTCTTCGCGGGCACGGTCGTCCAGCGCCTTGACCGACTCCTTGGAAAACGTCTTGCCCATTTCGGCCACCGTGGCCTTGACCTCGACGGCGATCTGGTCCGTTTCGTCGGCCAGGCTGCCACCCAGGTGGCTGACACCTTCCCAGGCCAGCAAGGCCAGCAGGATGAGCGGCACCACCTTGATGAGCACAAACAACGCAATCAGCTTGGTGCGAATGCCAAACCGCCCGATGTCAAAACCGCCGCCTGCTTTCATGGTTCAACCTTGTGTCTCTTGTGGTGTGTCGCGCTGCCTGATGCACTCTGTTGCCATGGTAGCCCAGGCGGCCCGCACTCCTGCCACGCATACACTGCCGCCCATGCAACATTTCGACGCCGTCATCATCGGGGCTGGCGCGGCGGGCCTGTTCTGCGCCGGGGTCGCCGCGCAACGCGGCCTGAACGTGCTGGTGCTGGACCACGCCGACAAGGTGGCCGAAAAAATCCGCATCTCGGGCGGAGGCCGCTGCAACTTCACCAACCGCGACTTGGACGTGCGTGCACCCCAACGCTGTTTTGTGGGCGACAACCCGCACTTTTGCCGCTCAGCGCTGTCGCGCTACACCCCTCAGGATTTCGTTTCGCTGGTGCGACAACACGACATCCCCTTCCACGAAAAGCACAAAGGCCAGTTGTTCTGCGACCGCTCGGCCGAAGACATCATCCGCATGCTGCTCCGGGAATGCGAAGCAGGCGCCGCAGGCGGCCACGTCACCCGTTGGCAACCCTGCGGCGTTAAAAATGTGGTGTTTTCGACCGCTGGCGCACAGCCTGAAAGCGCAGGCAGCTATGAATTGGATACCGATCAAGGGCGGGTGTCCGCCCCGGCACTGGTGGTCGCCACCGGGGGGCTGTCCATTCCCAAGATCGGGGCCACCGACTTTGGCTTTCGCCTGGCCAAACAATTTGGCCTGAAGCTGGTGCCCACACGCCCCGCCCTCGTGCCTCTCACGCTGGAGGCCGGGTTGCTGGAGCGGCTAGCACCGCTGGCCGGCGTCGCGGTCGAAGGGCGGGTACGGCTCGGCAAGGCGCAGTTCGAGGATGGCGTGCTGTTCACCCATCGCGGCCTCAGCGGCCCGGCGGTGCTC
>Ga0209066_10007610_pt1 | contig 10703 bp, 8 predicted proteins | sample All_14_2_FD_187198 | JGI IMG/M metagenome (GOLD analysis project Ga0209066, IMG submission 187198) | Freshwater microbial communities in response to fracking from Pennsylvania, USA - Allegheny Zone_MetaG_DW_15 (SPAdes) (version 2) ... | reverse complement strand
AAAAGTTACTTAGCTAATTTGCTCAAGCTATTCGGTTATCAAAGTTACATAAGCTTATTATTTAGAATTAATCTAAATTGTATTTACAGTTAATCTTAACATCATATATAGCTTGTTAAAGCAAGTAATTTTATATTTTTGCCGCATCATCATAAAACGCTTTGTTACATGTCAAAGACTGTTAAGATTAGAAAAGGGTTGGATATCAATTTGTTAGGTGCTTCTGAAAAGGTTATTGAGACCTTGAATTTGCCAAAACAAGTAGCAATCAAACCATCAGATTTTCATGGGTTAAACCCAAAAGTAGTTGTAAAGGAAGGTGAGCAGGTTAAAGCTGGTCAAATTATCTTCTTCGATAAGTACAACGAATCTATTAAATGTGCAACTCCTGTTAGTGGGACGGTTAAGCAAATTCTTCGTGGAGACAAGAGAAAGATTATGGAAGTAATCATTTCTGTTGATTCAAATCAAGAGTATGTTGCTGCATCGCCAGCGAAAGTAGAAAGTTTGTCAGGAGAACAAGTGAAAGAAGCAATGCTGAACGCAGGTTTGTGGGTATTTGTAAAACAACGTCCTTTGGATATTGTTGCAAATCCGGCTAATGCACCGAAAGCTATTTTTGTTTCTGGATTTGACAGCTCTCCACTTGCACCTGATTACAATTTCTTACTCGAAGGTCAAGAGAATGATTTTCAAGCAGGATTGGATGCGTTGGCAAAACTAACAACCGGGAAAGTACACTTAACATTGAATGGTAAAGAGAAGTCATCTTCTGTTTTATCCAATGCGAAAGGGGTTCAAATCAACACAATCATCGGTAAGCATCCAGCTGGAAACGTTGGGACACAAATTCATCACATTGATCCAATTAACAAAGGAGAATTTGTGTGGACAGTGAATGCGCTTGATGTATTGATTATCGGTCGTTATTTCAACTCTGGTAAGTTTGATGCTACAAGAACAATTGCTTTGTCAGGTTCTGAAGTTATTGCTCCTAAATATTACAAAACGATTATTGGTGCTTCTATTGATGATTTAATCAATGGACAGATCAAAACGGATGGTAACGTTCGTTATATAAGTGGAAATGTATTGACAGGTGATAGAATTGCGAGCAATGGTAATTTAGGTTACTACCACAATCAAGTTACAGTTATCCCTGAAGGAGATCACTACAAGTTCTTCTTGACAACAGGCTGGTTAGGTCTTGGTTTTGATAAGTTCTCAAATTCTCGCTTATTCCCTACATTCTTAACGCCAAACAAAAAGTTCCGTTTGGATACCAATACAAATGGTGAAGAAAGAGCTTTCGTTGTGACAGGCGAACTTGAAAAAGTATTCCCATTTGATATTTTTCCAATGCAATTGGTGAAAGCGGCTATTACAGACGATATCGATGGAATGGAAAATTTAGGAATCTATGAAGTAGCTCCAGAGGATTTCGCTTTATGCGAATACGTTTGTACTACGAAAATTGATATTCAAGACAAAATCCGTAAAGGACTTGACTTGATTGGTAGAGAGTGCATGTAATAATATAAAAACAGTTACAGTGAAATTCTTAGAAAATATATTACACAAAATGGAACCCAAGTTTATCAAAGGAGGTAAACTTGAGAAATGGAATCCATTATTCGAAACGCTTGCTACGTTTGCGTTTACGCCTAAATTAGTTACAACAAAAGGGTCTCATATCCGTGATGGTGTCGATTTGAAGCGTACTATGATGACGGTTATAATGGCCTTAATCCCTTGTTTGCTGTTCGGTATTTACAATACTGGTCACTGGGCAATGGTTGCTGAAAGCGGAAGCCGAGATTTAGTTTATTGGGCTGACCAAGGAACGAAGATTATGTTAGGACTTAAAGTTGTTCTGCCATTATTAGTAGTTTCTTATGGTGTTGGACTTTTAATCGAATTTATCTTCGGAATGTTAAGAGGTCACTCATTACATGAAGGTTTCTTGGTTTCTGGTATGTTGATTCCTTTAACAATGCCAGCTGACGTTCCACTTTGGATGGTTGGTGTTGCAACAGCTTTTGCAGTTATCATTGGTAAAGAAGTTTTTGGTGGTACGGGTATGAACATAGTAAACGTTGCTCTTACAGCTCGTGCATTCTTGTTCTTCGCTTATCCAACTTCAATGTCAGGAGACAAAGTTTGGTTGGCAGGAAATGAAGTAGATGGTGTTTCAGGTTCTACGGCACTTGGAGATTTAGCTTCTTTCATGTCAGATAAACCGGTTTTTGAAAATCTTGATGCTTATACCAGTAATTATTCTCTCATGGATTCCTTCATGGGTATGATACCAGGTTCAATAGGTGAAACTTCGACTTTAGCATGTTTAATAGGAGCTGCCATTCTTGTGTTAACAGGAGTTGGTTCGTTGAGAATTATGCTATCATTCTTTGTTGGAGGTTTAGTGATGGGATTATTGTTAAACATGATAGGTGGAAATCCTTACTTGGATTTACCAGCATATTTCCATTTAGTAATTGGTGGTTTTGCATTTGGTGCTATTTTCATGGCAACAGATCCAGTAACAGCTGCACAAACAGCAACAGGAAAAATATTCTACGGTTTCTTAGGTGGTTTATTAGCTATTTTAATTCGTGTGTTGAATCCAGCATATCCAGAAGGAGTAATGTTGGCTATTTTGTTCATGAATGTTATGGCACCTATTATTGATCACTATGTTGTTCAAGGGAATATTAAAAGAAGATTAAAACGTCTTAAAACTGCATAATCATGGCAATTAATAAAGAAAGTAATGTTTATACCATAGTCTTCGCTACCATCATGGTAGTTGTTGTAGGTGGTATTTTGGCTTTTTTATCTTTAAGTTTAAAAGATAAACAAGAAGCAAATGGTCGTGTTAAGAAGAAAATTGAAATCTTGTCAGCTCTTTTGAGTGAAGATGAAATGAGTAAAATTGACCGTACAAATGCTGAAGAGAAATACGATGAGTTCATTAAAGAAGGTGTTTTGTTGACATCAACTGGAGCTGTTGTAAAAGAAGGTGTTGAAGGTAAAGAAGCTGCTTTTGGTGTTGATATCAAAGGAGAATACAAAAACAAGAATATTGCTGTAAAAGACAGACAATATCCAATGTTTATTGCTCAGAAAGATGGAAAGACGCTTTACATCATTCCAGTAATCGGAAAAGGACTTTGGGGTCCAATCTGGGGTAACCTTTGTATATCTGAAGATATGCGTACAATCTCAGGAGCATCATTTGGTCACCAAGGAGAAACACCAGGATTGGGAGCGGAAATTTCTCAAGGGTTTTTCGTAGATCGTTGGACAAAAGCGAATGAAGTTATTGCTGATGAATCAGGTGAGTTTGCTTCATTTGAAATCGTTAAAGACGGTTCAGGTGCGAATCCAAACAAAATTGATGGTATCACAGGTGGTACAATTACATCTAAAGGAGTTGAAGAAATGGTAAACAGATGTTTAGTTCCTTACACGGTTTACTTCAAAACTAAAAAATCATAATTATGAGTGAAGTTGCAACTAAAACTAAAGCTCCAAGTGAGCCATTGTTTTCTAAGAAAAACAGAAAACTGATTACAGATCCATTAACCAATGATAATCCTGTAACAGTTCAAGTATTAGGTATTTGTTCAGCATTAGCGATTACTGTTAAAATTGAAACTGCGTTAGTAATGGGATTGTCCGTTATTTTCGTAACAGCACTTGGTAATTTCGTGATTTCAGCATTGAGAAATATTATGCCTCCTCGAATTCGTATCATCGTTCAGTTGGTTGTCGCGGCAGCCTTAGTAATTGTGGTAAACGAAATTTTGAAAGCATTTTTACCAGATGTTTCTGAGCAATTATCTGTATTTGTTGGATTGATTATTACCAACTGTATAATCATGGGACGTTTTGAGGCCTATGCAATGGCAAATAAACCTTGGCCATCATTGTTAGATGGTATCGGAAATGGTGCTGGATATGCTGGATTATTGTTAATCGTTGCAACAGTTCGTGAATTGTTTGGTTCTGGAAGCCTTTATGGATTTAAAATATTCGGAAACGCAATCCCTGGATCAGAAACTGGATTATATACTATGGGTTATGTAAATAACAACTTAGTTATTCTTCCTCCTATGGCATTGATTATCGTTGGAATCATTATTTGGGTACAACGTTCTAGAAACAAGTCATTACAAGAAACTCATTAATTCTAAAAACGAAAGATTGTGGAAACAACATTAGACATATTTGTAAAATCTATTTTCTCAGAAAATATGATTTTTGCGTATTTTCTTGGAATGTGTTCTTATTTGGCCGTTTCGAAAACGGTTAAAACAGCAGTTGGATTAGGTGCAGCAGTAATATTCGTATTAGTGGTTACTGTACCCGTTAACTGGATTCTTGAAAATTACTTATTAAAAGCAGGTGCATTGGAATGGTTAAACCCAGCATGGAAAGATGTTGATTTGAGCTTTATCTCGTTCATCATGTTCATTGCGGTAGTTGCCTCTATTGTACAATTAGTAGAGATGTTAGTTGAGAAATTTTCTCCATCACTTTATGGTGCATTGGGAATCTTCTTACCACTTATCGCTGTAAACTGTTCTATCTTAGGTGGTGCATTGTTTATGCAAGAAAGACAATATTCTACTTTCTTAGATGTGACAGCGTTCTCAATGGGATCAGGTATTGGATGGGCAATTGCAATTATTTTTATTGCTGCCATTCGTGAGAAAATCAGATATTCTCATATTCCTGCTCCATTAAGAGGTCTAGGAATTACATTTATTATCACTGGTTTGATGGGTATTGCTTTCATGAGTTTCATGGGTATTACTTATGTAGATGAACCAAAGAAAGATAAGAAAGTAGGAACAACTATGATTGAGGATGCTTCAGTATTACGTGCTGATGTGTTAGATTCATCTTTTAAAACTGAGAAATAATGAGTTTGGGAGTTTTAATGACAGTAACAATAGCGATTTTCCTATTCGTTACTTTAGCACTTACAGCAATGTTACTTTTCGCTAAAGCTAAGCTTTCGCCTAAAGGAAAAATTAAAATTAACATCAATCACGGCGATCGTGAAATCGAAGTTGATGGTGGTGGAACATTGTTAAGCACATTAGGAAATGCTGGTATTTTCTTGCCTTCTGCTTGCGGTGGTGGTGGTACTTGTATCCAATGTAAATGTCAAGTTCTTTCTGGTGGTGGTGAAATTCTTCCAACAGAAGCACCGCATTTCTCAAGAAAAGAAATTGCTGCAAAATGGCGTTTAGGTTGCCAGGTTAAAGTAAAAGAAAACATGGAAATCCATGTAGAAGAGGAAGTTCTTGGTATTAAAGAATGGGAAGCTACAGTTGTTTCTAACTATAACGTTGCAACATTTATCAAGGAATTTATTGTTGAGATTCCAGAAGATATGGATTACAAAGCAGGTGGATATATCCAAATTAAAATTCCTGCATGTGAAGTGAAATATTCAGAAATGGATATTACAGCTCATCCACAAGATCACCCAGGTGAACCTGAAAAATTCAAAGCGGATTGGGACAAGTTTGCATTGTGGCCTTTGGTTATGAAGAATGATGAAGAAACTGTACGTGCTTATTCAATGGCTTCTTACCCTGCAGAAGGTAGAAAAGTTATGTTGAATGTGCGTATTGCTACTCCTCCTTTTGATAGAGCTCGTAATGGTTGGATGCAAGTAAACCCAGGTATTGCTTCATCTTACATTTTCAATCTAAAACCAGGTGATAAAGCAGTTATTTCGGGACCTTATGGTGAATTCTTCATCAATGAGTCTGATGCAGAAATGCTTTACATCGGTGGTGGTGCTGGTATGGCTCCAATGCGTTCTCACTTGTATGAATTGTTTAAAACAATCAAAACAAACAGAAAGGTGACTTACTGGTATGGTGGACGTTCGAAAGGTGAGTTGTTCTACATTCACTATTTCCGTGACCTAGAAAAAGAATTTCCGAATTTCAAATTTTACCTTGTGCTTTCTGAGCCATTGGAATCTGATAACTGGAAAGTGATGAAAGATACAAATGATGAAGGTGATGGTTTTGTTGGTTTCGTTCACCAAGTGGTAATCGACCAATATTTATCGAAACATGAATCACCAGAAGATATTGAATTCTACTTCTGTGGACCACCAATGATGAATAACGCTGTTACAAACATGTGTGATCAATGGGGTGTTCCTAAAGAAAACGTTCGCTTCGATGATTTCGGAGGATAATATCTCTTTATATAGAATTAAATCCCGTCTATTTGGACGGGATTTTTTTGTTTTAAGTAAGTTTGCTTTTACATGGCCAGAGATTATTTGTACTTAGCTCCTTTACAAAGTTTCACCGATCATCATTTCCGTTTTGCTTTTCAATCGGTTTATGGTGACGTTGATCGGTTTTATGCGCCTTACTTAAAAATGGCACACGATGGAACAATGAAAGAAGGTCCAAAAATCGACGTGTTGCCATCTAATAATCCATTTGAAACGATTGTCCCACAAGTAATGGCTTGTTCCGCTGAAGAGTTCATGATCATGGCTGATTACCTTAAAAGTTTAGGATATGATGAAATCAATTGGAATTTAGGTTGTCCATACCCGATGGTCGCCAAAAGAGATCTTGGTTCCGGTATTCTCAATAAACCAGACAAACTTTTTTCTATTCTTGATAAAGTCCTACCCAAACTCGATATGAAATTGGGTATCAAAATGCGCATGGGATATGAAGATACAAGTGATATCTTAACTATTTTACCCAAGTTAAATGATTATCCCTTGAGTGAATTAATTGTTCACGCTCGTTATGGCAAGCAATTGTATAATGGGCCATGCGATTATGAGCGTTTCAAAGAGGTTATTCCTTTGACAAATCACAAATTGGTGTTCAACGGAGATATTACAACAGTTGAAGGTTATCGAACAGTAAAGGAATTATTCCCAGAGATAAATCATTTTATGATAGGACGTGGGGCAATAGCCAATCCACTTTTATTTGAAATGATACAAGAAGACTTGCATGAGTTTCCAGAAGAACGCAATGAGTTATTTAAAGAGTTTTTAACGATCTTACTTGAACGTCATTTGTTATCGTCCAATAATCACGGCAATATTTTAATCAGAATGACTCATTATTGGGAGTATTTTGCAACTAGTTTTGAGAATGGTCACGATATGTATCGAAAAGTAAAAAAATGCAAAAGTATAGAGGATTACCTTTCTAGCATTGATAGATTTTTATTACCAATCTCATAGTCAAATATTCTTTGAGGGGGCAGCCCCTCAATCTTACTAAATCGGTTTTTTGAGGGGGTAGCCCCACTGAATAAGTAAGTAGGATAAACTAGTTTTGTTTATCAAAGAAGTTGTAATGATTAAAGTGAATTCATTTTTGTTGTTTTTGAGCACGTTTTCTTGTTGTTTTTCTCAAACATTGTCTTGGAGTGGATATTCGGCAGGTACAATAGGTTCAGTCTACACGACTGGAACTGCTCCGAATAATATGAGTGCAGTAGTCACAAAAAACAACACAAATCAAGGTGATGGTAGTCCAAAGTATGTAGCAACAGATCCAGGTTCCCCTTGTTATACTTCCGGAAGTTTAGCTTTAAATGCGAGCACTTTTATTGGTATTTCAGCAGCAGATAATGCTCATTATACAGTCACAATAAACTTCAATCCAACAGCAAATGGTACTTGTAATTATGCCACATTTACAATAAAAGATATAAACTCATTTGAAAATGGAGGATCCTTTCTGGATGTAATTGAAATAAGTGCTCAAGATGCAAATAACAACGCAATATCCCCTACAACAAACAATTTGAATACTACAGCTGGTCGAATTACTTCAACTTTACCTTCTGGTGTTTCACGTGTTACTGTTGGGAATTCATTGAAATTTGTTGGACATGATAATCTTAACGAAACCTACCCTGGTGCAAATGTGGCTTTTAGTGCAAATTGTAATTTAACAACAGTTAGAGTTAATCCCCCTTCTGGGGTTCCGTTAAAATCCATTACAATAAAATACAGACCTGGATATGGAACTTCAGCAAATGGTTATTGGAATCAATCTGGTCCACTTAGACCTGCGGTTCAATATATTTCAGTAAGCAATATAACCCTTACCCCAACGGCTGGTTGCACTCCCCTCCCGATCGAACTCATCTCGTTCTCTGGTCAGTGCCATAACAGAGAAAAAGGATTCAATTGGTCAACTGCCTCTGAAAATAACAATGATTTTTTCACACTGGAACATAGTAGAAATGGAATTGAGTTTTTCCCAGTTGAAGTTGTTGAAGGTGCTGGAAATTCTACCGTTGTTCAAGATTATAGTGCGACAATTGTCGAAACAGTTCATGATTTTTCGTATTACCGCTTGAAACAAACAGATACTGATGGGGAATATAGCTATTCTGATGTAATTTATGTTGACTGCGAAAATGAAGGGAATGAATCGATTACCGTTTTTCCAAATCCATCGAATGACTTCGTTGTTGTAGACTTTAGCAATGACATTCAAGAAGGTGATTATACGCTTTATGTAACGGATATGGTGGGAAAAGTCGTCTCTGAAGAAGTGATTTCTATTGCAAAAGGCGGAAATACAATTCTGAACATAAATTCCTTCTCAAATGGATATTACTTTGTTCAATTCAAAGACATTGAAACAGGAGAAAAGTTAGGCCAAGTAAGATTTTCAAAAGTGAATTAATCTCGTGTCTCTTTGCACATGAAGCCAAAGGAGTCGTAATTTTAATTTACGATGATGGATCAATCGAAAAAATATTCAATTAATTTATTTGAAAGAGCGGTTTAACAATTGCTCTTTTTTTTGCTAATTACTTCAATGGTATAAAAAATGAAAGTGGTCGCTTCTTGAAATGCTTCCACACGGATTTAAACAGATACTTTACTTCACTTACTGGGATATTGCGTGAACGAAAAGCTAGTCCAAGTGATAATAAAAAACTGACAATGAAATTCACAAATCCGATTGAAGCAATTCCAAAGATTCCCCAAAACAGTAAACTTGGCGAAATCTCAAATCCAACTCCAAAAAGTCCCAAAGCTAGATTACCACTTGCAAATGTAATGTGACGTATATCTAAATTTAATCCTAAAAAAGCACCAATAATTGCAGTAGAACCCATAAATACACCGAACCAAAAATTCGAAGCCACTCCAGGCCATTTTTCTTCAAACCAATTCGCTAAGCGTTTGGTTTTTTCTCTTCCAAAAGATAATTTCAACACTGGATGTTCTGAAATGCGATAATAAACTCTTTTGTGCTTGTTGCGATTGGAAATTGAACCAGAAATAACGCCAGATAGAAATAAGAAAACTCCAGCAATAGCTGCATGAAATAAAGCAGGGGAATGCCACGGGCTCAAATCAATTAGTAATTTATCTGCCTTCTTCTCGGCAAAATTATAATCTATTAACCAATCTGATAACCATACCACCGAAAGTGCGATTGGAAAAGCAATAATCACATTTCCAACAAAGGCAATAAATTGAGAACGAAATAATTGGGCAAACAATTTTGCAAAGGATAAGTGTCGATCATTTTTATTTGCAGAATTTGACATTCCCTCTTGAATTGATTGAACAATTGTCGCGGCTGTCATAGCTGGCTGTTTGGTCGCTAGCGTAAATCCCATTAAATAAATCAAGATAAAACCAAATGAATAGTTCAAACTGTACAAAACGGCATGACCGAAATCACTAACGTGAGCTTCAGATAGCAATAACTTAAATACGCACAAGAATCCAACGATTAGTCCACCACCCATAGCGGTCAACAGCATATGGAAATATTCTTTTTTGCTCTGTGTTATATAATGTTCTCCTGTTTTTGCGGTATGTTGAGTAATTTCGAAAGCGATTGATTGGGTACTTTCCCCAATTAATTTGCGGATATTATTCTTCTTACAATTGTAGCGAATCAAGGTTCTCCCTAAATGAATTGAATTGTGTGCTTTGTCTTGACTTGATTCAACAGTTAAAAAGGGAATCATCACACCTAAACGATTTAATTGCTGCTGTATTCTCAACAAACTTTGATTCACTTTTAATGAAATCCCAAATTCTGAACTATTTCTGAAGGCTTGATTTATTACTTCTTGACAACTAGCGTATACTATGTTGAGCTGTTTTATTCTTTCATCAGAATTAAGCAAGTAATAATTGTCACTCTTACGCACGGCAGAATCCACAATATCTAATTGCTTTTCAAATGCTTCGAAAGGACTTTCTATATTTTCATATTCAGGAATCATTTGTAACACATCTAATTCCAGCATCCTACCTGAAATGCGTTGTATAAGCAAACTCATAGCATTTAACAATTCGGTAATAGGCGAATTCTCTTCGATACTGCTATAAATAGAATTTAATTCAATAATGGATGCTAGTTCAAAAAGCTCTTCTACTGGAATTCGTTCAATCCACTGATAGTCATTTTGCTTGTACAAAACTTGATTGAGAATGAATTGTAAACTATCTTTTTCAGGTTGTTCTGGCAAGAACTTCGAAATGATACGATCTTTTATTTCACGGAAGAAATGGGAATCTTTGATTATTCCTGTATCTGTTAGTATAAAAGTAAATCTTCGGTTTGTGAAGAGCGTTTTTATATACGCTTTAAACTGTTGACATTCTTCAGGATGCGAATTCAAATAATCGATAAAATCACGTATAG
>Ga0209066_10007607_pt1 | contig 10706 bp, 11 predicted proteins | sample All_14_2_FD_187198 | JGI IMG/M metagenome (GOLD analysis project Ga0209066, IMG submission 187198) | Freshwater microbial communities in response to fracking from Pennsylvania, USA - Allegheny Zone_MetaG_DW_15 (SPAdes) (version 2) ... | reverse complement strand
GCTTCCGCCCGCACGATGGCCTGGGCCGCATACGGCGGGAAACCAGCTTGCTGTCGCGCAGTTAATTCAAGATCCAGAAACGCCGGGGTGTCATGCCGCAACAGACATTGATACAGCGCATGATCAGGATGTTCGGTTTGCACAATCACCCGACCCGGCCGGTCCGCGCGGCCTGCACGTCCGGCTACTTGCATGAGCTGCGCAAATAAACGTTCTGGTGCACGCCAATCGGCTGCGAATAAACCGGCATCGGCACCCACGACGCATACGCGTGTGAGCGCGGGGAAGTCGTGGCCCTTCGCCAACATTTGCGTACCCACCAGGATGTCGACATCCTGCGAACGAATCTGCGCCTCCAGCACTTCCCACTGCTTACGCGTGGTGGCCACATCGCGATCGACCCGCAAGATGCGCGCCTGCGGGAAATGCTTACGCAGTGACTCTTCTACCCGCTGCGTACCCCGACCCAGCGGCCGTAAATCGGCGTTGCCGCAATCCGGACACTGCCGTGGAATCGGTGATGTGTCACCACAATGGTGGCAACGTAAAGCACCAGGATATCGACATCTTGGGATCGTATCTGCGCTTCCAGCACTTCCCACTGCTTACGCGTGGTGGCCACATCGCGATCGACCCGCAAGATGCGCGCCTGCGGGAAGTGCTTACGCAGTGACTCTTCTACCCGCTGCGTACCGCGACCCAGCGGCCGTAAATCCGCGTTGCCGCAATCCGGACACTGCCGTGGAATCGGTGATGTGTCACCACAATGGTGGCAACGTAAAGTGCGATCCAGACTATGCACCACGCGATGCGCGGCGCAGCGGCGGCAATTCGACAACCAGCCACAGGCGGTACAGGTCAGCACCGGCGCATAACCACGGCGGTTAATAAAGAGCAGACTTTGCTCTTTCGCTGCCAAACCTTGTGCGAGCTCTTCGAGCAATTGCGCCGAGAGGCCTTCATCCAGCGTCATTCGGCGTGTATCGAGCAAGGTCATTGCCGGTAGCACCGCATCTGCGTGTGCACGTTCCGGCAAATCGAGTCGTTGGTAACGACCGCTCTGCACGTTGGCCCAGCTTTCCGGTGAAGGTGTGGCTGAACCTAAAACCACCGGCACCCCCGCTTGGTGCGCCCGCCACACGGCCAGATCGCGTGCGTGATAGCGCATGCCTTCCAGTTGTTTATAGGCGGGATCGTGTTCTTCATCAATGATGATGAGGCCCAGTTTCGGCATCGGCGTAAAGACTGCCAAGCGGGTGCCGATCACAATGTGTGCTTCGCCCGTGAGGGCTGCCGCAAAATGCCGGGCACGGGCGGCCTCTGTGACCTCACTGTGCAGGCTGACAACGGGCACATGCGGAAAACGCTGTGTAACTCGCGCCTCGAGCAGCGGAGTAAGATTAATTTCCGGGACCAGCAACAAAACCTGCTTGCCTTGGGCCAGCACGGCCTCGATAAGCCGTAAATAAACTTCCGTTTTGCCGGATCCGGTGATCCCAAACAGTAAATTAGCCGAATACCCGTTCAGGCGGGGCAATAAATCATCAAGTACAGCCGTTTGCCCTGCGGTCAACGCCGGTTGCATCGGTGCTTCGTGCTCGGCTTTACTCACCGCCTTCAATGCGCGGCGCTTTACCGGATCGGGTTTACGCAAGCCCGTAGGAATGGCCTGCAAAAGTGCCTCACCCGGTGCCGCCTGGTAATAACTGGCCGCAAAGAGGCAGAGGCTGATCCAATCGGCGGGCATGGGTGGCAAATCGCGCAAAATGCTTTCGGCGGGCTTGAGCTGATCTGCGGCAGGCGCATCCGCCGCCGTCCCATCCCCCGAGAGCGGCAAGACGGCCAGAATTAGCCCGACCCGGCGACCTGATCCGAAAGGAACGACGACTCGTAACCCGACATCGCTCGGTGTGGTATCCGCAGGCGCCAGATAATCAAAATTGACTGCCAGCGGTGCATCAATGGCAACCCGCAAACGCCACAAAACAGCCTGATTTTCAAGGGATTTTTGCATGCCTGTCTTTTACCCCCGTGTTAGCGGATATTTCTTAACGGACTTCTCCGGCAGGCGCTGCAATCCATTGATTAATATAACCAAAGCGGTAATTTTGCATTGTGGATAACTTTGTGGGTAAATGACCCGAAATAGCCGTCTTGACAGGTTGAAAGCAGCCACCGCATAGACTTGCACTCGGGTCATTCAAAGCACCGGGTTTACCGGCCGGCGCGCATCGCGCGACCAACCGAATGCACCGTGTCTACCAACACAGACACATTCTCTGGCGGGGTAAATTGATTAATACCGTGGCCCAGATTAAATACGTGGCCGGTATTGGCTGGACCAAAGCTGCGCAGGACTTTTTCAGCCTCACGCGCCACGGCTTCAGGCCCGGCCCGTAAGATCGTAGGGTCGAGATTGCCCTGCAGGGCCACCCGATCACCCACGCGGGCACGTGCCTTGCCGATATCGATTGTCCAATCCAGACCCAGACCATCGGCGCCGGTATCGGCCAATGCCTCCAGCCAGAGACCACCACCCTTGGTAAAGACAATCGACGGAATCCGTTCGCCGTTCCAGGTTTTATGCAGCGCAGCCACAATGCGCTTCATGTAGTTCAACGAAAATTCATGGAATGCCGATTCGGCCAACGTGCCACCCCAGGAATCAAAAATCATCACGGCCTGAGCGCCCGCTTCAATCTGGGCATTCAGATACTGGATAACGGACTCGGTCGTGACATCCAGTATCTTGTGCATCAGATCCGGGCGGTCATAGGCCATCGTTTTAATACGCGCGTAGTCATCTGACGCGCCACCTTCCACCATGTAGCAGGCCAAAGTCCAGGGGCTACCCGAGAACCCAATCAATGGCACACTGTTATCCAGCGCCTTGCGGATCTCGGCTACGGCATCAATCACGTAACGTAACTGATCATGCGGATCGGGTACACAGAGATTGCGGATTTCCCATTCGTCGCGCAGCGGGCGTTCAAATTTAGGGCCTTCGCCTTCAGAAAAATACAAACCCAGACCCATAGCATCGGGCACGGTCAGAATATCCGAGAACAGAATCGCGGCATCCAGGTCGTAGCGTGCCAACGGTTGCAATGTTACTTCGCAAGCGTAGGCCGGGTTCTTGCATAGCCCCAGAAAACTGCCGGCGCGTTTACGCGTCTCACGGTACTCCGGCAGATAACGACCTGCTTGGCGCATCAACCAAACAGGCGTCGTTTCAGTCGGTTCTTTAAGCAGGGCACGCAAAAAAAGGTCATTACGAGGACGAGACACAATAACTCCTAGACGATCTTGTATAAATAGATAAGCGACAATGGGCTAACAGGTCAGACACCGGAAACGTTATCCCGGCGCTCCAAGGTAATACCCAGTTGTTTGAATTTGCGATAAAGGTGCGTGCGCTCCAGGCCACTCTGCTCGGCCACGCGCGTCATATTGCCACTGCTGCGGGAGATATGATGCGTCAGATAAAGACGTTCGAAGGCATCGCGCGCCTCTTTTAAGGGCATCTCATAAAACTGCATCAGCGAGCCATCCGACTCCTCGACCGGCTTTTGCAGCACGGGCTCCGAGACAGACAACAACAATGCGTCCACATCCTGACGGCTGATGGTTTCATCCAGCGCGTTGAGCGCCAGATTCTTCAAAGCACCGAGCAACGAACTCCAGCCACCATCGGCCCCACTCCAGTTTTTCTGGCGCAAGACATTCAATGCATCGGGCGCCATATTGCGATGGGGCACATTGCCTTGCTCACACAAAAGCGTCAGCAGCGCGGGCAACAATTCTGGTAGGTCATTCGCCGACTCGGCAATGGCTGGCAAGCCAACCCAGACATCGCTCAAGCGATTGACCAGCGCGGCATCAACCCCACTCTCAATAATCGCTTCCGCAGAAACGCTACTCGCCACGACCAGGGTCATACGATATTTGGCCAGGCGATCCAGAACGAAGCTCAGATTCATCTGCGCCATGCGGCCCGCCCCGTGTAACTCGGGCAGGAATAAGACACCCCCCGCATGCTGCTCCAGCATTTCCTGGGTAATGGCACGACTTTCTTGTGAGAGATTCAGCCAGGGCGCATGCGGCGTAAGCAAACTACGCGCTCCCACTTCGGCAATCAGTCCCTGCGCGCCACGCAAAAACAGGATCGGCGAATGCTTGGCCGACTGGGCAATACGTTGTCCGAATTTCTTCAGCAGACCAATCTGCAACAAAGAGTCCACGGCATAGTGCTGTCGGGTCGCCGAAGCATCCGGTTTCAGGCATTTCTTTACCGTCGCCAGCAGCTTCTGCAGAGCAATCGGCTTTTCCAGAAAATCGACGGCTCCAATACGCGTGGCTTCCACGGCCGTATCGATGGTGCCGTGACCGGACATCATTACCACCGGCATGGTCAGCAACCCATTAGCTGACCATTCCTTCAGCAAAGAAATCCCATCTGCATCCGGCATCCAGATATCGAGCAGCACCAGATCCGGGCGCCGGCTGCTCCGTAGCTCCCGAGCCTTGGTGGCATTTTCTGCCAACATGACGCTATGCCCTTCATCCGCGAGAATTTCGGACAGCAATTCCCGGATACCGACTTCGTCATCAACTACCAGTATTTCTGCCATATCAGGCTCCTACCGACTTCTGTGGTTCTTGATTTGAGGATTCGATGTCATCCACCATACGCAGGGTGATGCGTATCTCCGCGCCCCCGGTATCGCGATTAGCCAAGGCGATCTTGCCACCATGTTCTTCGATGATTTTCTTGACGATGGGCAAGCCCAGACCTGTGCCCTTAGGCTTGGTCGTTACGTAGGGCTCAAACGCATTGGCCATGATTTCCGCAGGAAAGCCTGGGCCCGTATCAGCAATCATCAGACAGACGTGTTTGCAGCTCGGCCTTGATGGGCGTTTTGGAGCTTTCATAGAGCACGAGCATATCGCGCAGCAATTCATTGAGATCGAGCGCCATCAGATTAGCCGGTGGCAGGCGTGCGTAATCACGGAAGCTATCGACCATGTGTTTCATGGCCTGCACCTGATTGACGATGGTGCGGGTCGAACGTTGCAGCATGTCTGCATCGGCATCGGCTAAATGCTTCGCCAACTTATGCTCCAGCCGCTCGGCAGCCAACTGTATCGGGGTGAGTGGGTTTTTAATTTCATGGGCCAGCCGGCGCGCCACTTCACCCCAGGCCGTTGCACGTTGTGCCGCAATCAGTTCAGTGATGTCATCAAACACGACAACATACCCACCGCCAGACTGCTCAGGCAATTCTGAGCCGTGCACCATCAGTTGCTGCTTACGACCATCTGGCAATACGCGTTCGACCTCCAGTTGCCAAGACGCATCACCGTGCTGGGCAAAACCATCCCGAATGGTGCGGGCCAGATGCTCCTGGCGTGGCCAGGCTTCAAGCGGCTCCGAGATTAACCCCACCCAATCTTCAGCCAGCAAGGTTTTAGCCGCGCCGTTCACGGCCTTCAAGACAAAACGGCGATCAAAAGCCAGCACACCCGCCGACAGGTTATCCAGCACTTCCTGCAGATAGGCGCGTGCCCGTTCCAGATCGGCTCGGTGGCGCTCGGTTTCAGTATGCGCTTCACGTAGCTGAAACGTCATCCGGTTAAATGACTGCGTTGCTTCGGCGAAAAGTCACCTGCGGCAACCGCCTGCGTCCCTTCGGCCAGAATCGTCAGCGGCGCAGTAAATCGACGCGCCAGAATAAACGCCGCCGAAAAGGCCGCCGCCAGCGCCAGCAGCAAAGTTAGGGTCAGCGTAATCGCATAGAGACGCGTTAGCCCGTCGCGCGCCAACTCTAGCTCTCGATATTCGCGATAGACCGACTGAACCGCTTCAGAATCTGCGGCCAGCTTGGACGGTACGGGGACAACGGCTTCTAAAAAGCGGTTAGACGGTTGTTGCGCCGATGCCGAAGGCAATAGCACCATGGCGCGCAAAACCGGCGATCCGGTGGCATCAGCCTCGATCACGCTAAACGCGCCACTTTTGCGGGCTTCAGCGACCTGAGCGGGCAAGGGCAATACGGGCATTTCGCCCGGCGCCTGCGTCGTAGCCAACACATCAATCCGGTTGCCCGACACTTGCAACAACGTGGTGGCCTGGGCACCCGTGACCTGCTTGAGCTTGGCCAGTACTGCCGGCGCTTGTGACGCATCGCGCTGGGCGATGGCTAACGCAGCTGACGCATCGCGCTGGGCGATGGCTAACGCAGCATCCCGGGTTGTGCTGACCAGCCCTACTGTCACCCCCTCTAGCGCATCGCGGCCAAGATTCAGCCCCGCTTCCAATGCCTGTTCAACGCGCACGTCAAACCAGCTTTCGATGCTGCGCGTCACAAACTGCACCGACACCGCATAAATCAGCGCACCCGGCACCAACGCCATGATGGCCAACATCAGCATCAGGCGAAATTTGAGCCGTGCCCCAAAAATCTGGTGGCGATGATCTCGCCATAAACGGAAAAGCTGGACGCCAATCACCAAAACCATAGCCAGACCCAGAACCACATTGAGTCCCACCAACCAGGCGTAATGTCGGGCAAAGAAATCCGTATTCGCCGAGGCCTGGGTGAGCAGAAAAAGCAGCGCCACCGACACCAGCGTCATGATGAACAAAGCCAGGCGCATTACTTTGCTCCCGAGATGGCCGGGGCCGTCAGAAGGAATTTGCGCCAATCACTGTCCAAACGCCAATCACGATCCCCGAAGGAGACGACCTGGAAGGGTTTGGGCAAAAAAGCCGGATCCAGACGGAAACGCACCAAGACTTCGACGCTTTCCCACGGAAACGCACCAAGACTTCGACGCTTTCCCCCGGCTTGATTCTCCCGGCAGGAAGACTCCAGCTGACCGGACGCGCCACATAATTAAGCGCATCGGGCAGGTTGAGGAAGTTACGACCTTCCTGACCTTCCGTCACACGATAGTTTCTGACCAGCGTGTTGTAGGTTAAGCGTCGATCCGTGTTCGCTGCATATAAGGCTTCGTCGACCCAATACCAACGAGGTCGGCGGACTTCGCTCTGCATTTGAAAAACCAGGGGGATGCCGTGGTTAACAGCATCAACCAGTGCAGGAGAAAGCTGCAGACCAAAATTGCCCGTCAGCACAAAACTATCTTCGCTGGGTGTCAGCGACACCTGACGCACCTCTGCGCCAGCGTTGGCGGGGAGCGTCTGGACACCCAACAAGAAGCCGGCCAGGCACAACAGCCACCATTTCCAGAAGAAACGGTAGCGCAGGTTCATGCAGGCACCTTGGTTAACAGGGCATAAAAGAATCCATCGTGCCGGGCATCGGGCAGCAAGGATGTTTGTGATTCCAGCCGGGCATCCGGATGCTGGCTCAGGAAATTAGCGATCTGTGTCTGGTTTTCCAGGGCGAATACCGAGCAGGTGCCGTAGAGCAAGCGACCACCTGGTTTAAGCAACGGCCACAGCGCTTTCAGTAAGCGTTTCTGCGTCCGAGCCAGCGCGTACACATCATCGTTACGGCGCAACCATTTGGCATCCGGATGACGACCTGCCACACCAGAACCTGAGCAGGGCGCGTCCAGCAGCACGGCGTCGAAGGGGTGCTTGGCCCATGGCGTTGCCGTTTCTGCCGCATCAGCACAAACGACATGAACCTTTCGGTCAGCAGGAAAGCGCGATGCATCCAATGCGCGGGCCAATCCGGCACAACGATCCGCATCCGACTCCACTGCGGTCAAGTCAATTGCCGCCGTCTCCAACAAGTGCGCCGCCTTGCCACCGGGGGCAGCGCAGGCATCCAGCACGCGCATGCCGGGTTGCACATCTAACAGCCTTGCTGCCTGCTGTGCGCCGATATCCTGCACGGCCACCAAGCCCTGGGCAAAGCCGGGCAAGGCCTCAGCAGGAACCGGTTGCACCAGAAGCAGCGCATCCGGTCCCTCTGCGGCAAGTTGCGGTTGAATGTCGATCCCAGCGTCACTCAGCTGTTGCACGTAATCGTCAACGCGCGTCGCCTGACGATTCACACGCAGCCCCATCGGGGGCTTCCGGTTTCCACCCGCAGCAATCTCTTGCCAGTTATCCGGCCAATCGGTTTGCAGACGTTCCAGCCACCACCGTGGATATTGCCAGTCCGCCTCTGGATCATTGGCAATCGCTTGATCCAGCACGCCACGCTCTCGCAGCGCCCGGCGCAAAATAGCGTTTACAAAGCCACGATAGCGCCCCGCTGACAAGGTAGCGGCGGCCTCAACGGCCTGATCAACCCCCACGTGGGCGCGTTCCGGATGCATTTCCAGCCAGCACAGAGCCACACGTAACAAACTCCGCAACTCGTCTTCGGCTGTTGGCCGATCCAGCAAGACGGATAATTCGATATCACCCCGGGAGTAACGACGCAAGGTGGCATACGTCAGATCAATGGCCTGCGATCGCACGGCGTTTTCTGGTAAGGACTGCTGGCGCAGCTTGGCGAGCACCACGGTGAGGCTGCGGCCATAAGCCACCACTTCAGTGACGCAGGCCGCAGCGGTTAGCATGGCCCAAGCCAAAGAATCCGGAGCAAGCGATATGCGAGGCGCAGTCACTGAACGTGGCTTCTTAATTACGGAGCGCGCAGCGTAAAGTTGTTTTTGTGGATTGTTCATTATTGGTTTGAGTGTAGCATGTTTACAACACCATCTAGAGGCATAATCTGCGCATGAATTTCGCTTCGATCCTCGCCTGCCTGCGCAGCAAATATCTCCACGCCTTGGTTGCCGGTGGTCTTTATATGTTGAGCCCGGGCGCTTATGCCTGGAACGCAACGGGGCATCGCGAGGTTGCGGTGGTGGCCTGGTCTGAGCTTTCGCCAAAAGCCCAGCGCGCCATCGGCTTGCTCCTCAAAGAGCAAACCCTGATTCCCAATCTGCAAAATTTACCCGCAGAAGAAGCCTGGATGGCCGCTGCAACCCGCAGAAGAAGCCTGGATGGCCGCTGCACTCTGGCCCGATGAACTCCGGGAACAGGCCGAACTGTCAGGCAGCGCTGTTCCCCCGCCCAAAACAATGCAGCAATGGTTGCACCGTGCCCAAACAGGTGAAGCCACCCGTCGCTGGCACTTTGCCGATCGAGATATCGCCAAGCCATTTAACCAGCAACCGGTTCTTGGACTCCTCGAGCAAGCCCTAGCAGCGCAAATTCAGCTGCTTGGTGACGCGTCGCTCTCGCAACAAGACCGCGCCGTTGCGCTGGCCTGGGTGAGCCATCTGGTCGCCGACGCCCATCAACCTTTACATACAGCGAGCCGACAGGACCCGGCGCGCCCGGGTCAACTGGATGCCGGTGGGAATACCGTAACCGTATTTGATGCGGGACGCCGCCCGCCGGAGCCATTGAGTTTGCATCACTGGTGGGATGAGCTACCCGGACACGCGCGACCTGGCACAGTGCGTTTCGAAACCGAAACAGCCCGGTTGCTCCGGCAGGCACAACAGCTGAACAATAACGAGATTGCAACACCGCCGCGTCACTGGATTGAAGAGTCTTTTACGCTGGCGCGGGATCAGGTTTATCCGGGGCTGGTGGACGACCCGGATAAGCCTGGCGCGTTTTTAATCCGGCAGGATTATTGGCTAGAAGCTCGCGACATTACGCGGGCGCGTATAGCGCTGGCCGGGCGGCGACTGGCTTTTATCGTGCAACAAGCGGTGAGAGATCTTTATTAATCAGTGAGGCGGCAGGGCGTGAATCGAAAAAACTACCCGCGCGCCATTGCCTCTAGCCGCGCAATACGCTCAGCCGTTTTGGGGTGTGTCGAAAACAGCGTATCGACACCACCACCCGCCAACGGATTCATGATCATCATCTGTGCCGTGGCCGGATGCGCTTCAGCCGTCGGGAACGGAATGCCGCGTGCGTAGGCATCAATCTTGCCCAATGCACTGGCCAAGGCCAGTGGGTCACCGCTAATCTCGGCACCCCCCCGGTCAGCTTCAAATTCGCGGGCACGCGAGATCGCCATCTGAATCAGCATCGCCGCAAGAGGGGCAATAATCGCAACAATGATGCTCACCACCGCATTCGCCGGGCGGCCTTCTTCATCACGCCCGCCAAAGAACATGGCGAAGTTCGCCAGTGCCGAAATGGCACCAGCCAGCGTCGCGGCGATAGTCGACGTCAGAATATCGCGATGCTTCACATGAGCCAGCTCGTGTGCCATCACACCGCGCAGCTCCCGTTCACTGAGCAGGCTAACAATGCCGGTCGTTGCAGCTACCGCTGCATTCTCTGGATTACGCCCGGTCGCAAATGCATTCGGCTGCGCTTCGTCAATCAGATAGACGCGCGGCATCGGCAATTGCGCCCGGCCCGCCAATTCACGCACCATGTTGTACAAATACGGTGACGAGGTCTCATCAACGGGTTGCGCGTTGTACATGCGCAGCACCATCTTGTCTGAAAACCAGTAGGCGAAGAAGTTCATCCCGCCACCCAGTAGCAAGGCCATCAGCATGCCTTCGCGACCCCCAATCAGGCCACCGATAGTCATGAATAGCGCCAGAATGGCCGCGAATAAAACCGTTGTTTTGAACCAGTTACCCATATTGCCTCCTATGCGCAGAAGCGTTGTTGCACACAGCCCTTATTAGAACGGAGCATGCCTTAATAAACGCTTAGCGATTGTGCTACTCAATTCGGGTTGTTTAGGCCGTTTTCAAGTGAG
>Ga0209066_10007606_pt1 | contig 10707 bp, 9 predicted proteins | sample All_14_2_FD_187198 | JGI IMG/M metagenome (GOLD analysis project Ga0209066, IMG submission 187198) | Freshwater microbial communities in response to fracking from Pennsylvania, USA - Allegheny Zone_MetaG_DW_15 (SPAdes) (version 2) ... | reverse complement strand
CGTGTCATTGAGTAACACCAGAAACTCCTCGCCGCCCCAGCGGGCCAGCACGTCGGTTTCTCGCAGCACCGACTCGGCCGCCTGGGCAAAGCCGCGCAAGACCTCGTCGCCCACGCCGTGGCCATGGCTGTCGTTGATGCGCTTGAAGTGGTCGATGTCCAGGATGGCCAGGCAGAAGCGGTGGTGGCCCGAGCGCACCAGGCGTTTTTGGTGCTGGGTCAGCACATCCATCATGTGACGGCGGTTGAACAGTCCGGTCAGGTCGTCGCGTGTGGCCAGGATCTGGATGCGTTGCACGGCCTGACTGAGCTCTTCCTTCTGGGCCTGGAGCTTGGCGCGCAGGTTCGACAGCTGGGCGGCCAGGGCCGAGATGGTGGGCACGATGGCCGCCACCAGCACAAAGTGGGCGATTTCCAGCCGGACGGGGTAGAACTCGGGTTCGGTGATGCACTTGTAGGTGATGGTCGCCCCCATCAACACCACGGTGTAGGCACCGGCAATGCGGGCGGCCTGCGCCTTCATGTTGAAGATGCCGAACACCAGCACCAGGGCCAGCAGCATCATGGTCGAGCCATGCACGGGGCCGGTGATGGCGTAGGCACCGGCAATCACCGTCAGCGCGGACAGGATCTGGGGCAGCGTCAAGGCGGGATCCTTGAAGCGCAGGTTCAGGCCCGAACGCAGGACCCCGTACCACCACAGCACGTTGATCAGGATCAGCGCCGACAGGCGAATGGCCGACTCCCACTCCATGAAGCCGACCATGCACGCGTAGCCCTGCAGGCCCACGCACACGATGTAGACACTGGCGGCTGTCAGCGCTCGGCTGATGCGCAAGCGCTGTCGGGGCTCGGTGCCCAGAATGAGATCCCAGAATCGATGGGCGAAAGTTTTGTTCATGTTGGACCCAACGTGGTGGGGTGGTGGAGCGCACCACGTTCGGTATCAGGGTTTTCGGCAGATACTCATCCAAGGTTGAATGGTTTGCATCATTCAAATCCCTTGAATAGAGTGGACAAGACCGTGCAACCGTCTGTTTCGGTCTTGAACTAATCTTGCATCCAGGTCCTCAGACCGGTCAATCCCCGAGGAAAACACATGTCCCAGCCCTCCACCTCACGTTATTCCGCCACGGCCATCTGGCTGCACTGGTTGCTGGCGGTGGCCATTGTGTCGGCCTTTGGCGTGGGCTTGTATGTCGAGGGGCTGCCGTTTTCTCCCCAAAAGCTCAAGCTGATCAACTGGCACAAATGGGCGGGTGTGACGATCCTGGCCCTGTCGGCGCTGCGTCTGCTCTGGCGCCTGACCCACCGCCCGCCCGCGCTGCCCGCCAAGGTCAGCCTGGGCATGCCGGGCTGGCAGGTGTCGGCTTATCACGCCACCCACCATTTGATGTACGCGCTGTTCTTCATCGTGCCACTGGCCGGCTGGGCGTACAGCTCGGCCAAGGGCTTTCCCATTGTGTGGTTTGGCGTGCTTCCCCTGCCGGACCTGGTCGGCAAGGATGAGGCCCTGGCACAAATCCTCAAGGGGGTGCATGCACTGGCCGCCTTTGCCTTGATGGGGCTGGTGGCCTTGCATGTGGCCGCCGCCCTCAAACACCACCTGATCGACCGCGATGGCTTGCTCGAGCGCATGCGTCCGGGTCGGTGAACCTGACTCTCTGAAGGATCTGGCATGAATCTCTCACGACTGAATGGCTGGCTCCTGGGGCTGTCCCTGCCTCTGATGGCCCATGCCGCCACGCCCGTACCGTCCGCCCGGTTGGTGCCCGCCGCCAGTGAGGTCACCTTCACGGCCAAGCAGATCGGGGTGCCGCTGGATGGGCGCTTCAAGCGTTTTGACGCCCAGGTGGCCCTGGACCCCAAACAGCCCCAGACCGGCAAGGTGAGTTTCTCGATCGACCTGGGCAGCGTCAGCGTGGGCCCGGAAACCGATGGCGAACTGATCAAGCCCGAGTGGTTCAACGCGGCCAAGTTTCCCAAAGCCACCTTTGTCTCCACGGTGATCCAGCCCGCCGGCCCCGCGAGGTTTCAGGTCACCGGCAAACTCATGATCAAGGGCCAGGCCCGTGACCTGGTGGTGCCGGTCGCCTTGACCGCCGCGGGCGCGCAAACCGTGGCCACGGGCAGTTTCATGCTCAAGCGCCTGGATTTCAAGATCGGTGACGGCGATTGGGCCGACACCTCCGTGGTGGCCAACGAGGTGCAGGTGCGCTTCAAGCTGACCCTTCAAGGCCTGCCAGCTTTCTGATTCATTCACCCACGTTTCAACCCGAGGATCCTCCCCATGAACAAGCTCACCCTGTCCGCTCTGACCCTGGCCATTGGCGCTGCCACCCTGGCCACCACGGCCCAGGCCGCGCCCAGCACCTACGCGCTGGATCCCACCCACACCTTTGTCACCTTTGAGGCCAAGCACTTTGGCGTGTCCACCAACCGGGGCCGCTTTGACAAAAAGCAAGGCACGGTCACCCTGGACCTGGCCGCCAAGACCGGCAAGGCCGAGATCGTGATCGAGACCGGCTCCATCAACACCGGCACGGGCCCCTTTGACGGCCACCTCAAGAGCAAGGACTTCTTCAACAGCGAAGCCTTCCCCACCGCGACCTTTGTGGGCAACCAGTTCAAGTTTGATGGCGACAAGGTCACCGAGGTGGCGGGCACCCTGACGTTGCTGGGCAAGACTCAGCCTGTGACGCTCAAGGCCAGCAGCTTTGGCTGCTACGAAAACCCCCGCCTCAAGCGTGAAGTGTGTGGCGGCGACTTTGAAACCACCATCTTGCGCAGCGCCTACGGCATGAGCTACGGCCTGCCCGGCATCCCAGACACCATCAAGCTGCAGATCCAGATCGAAGCCGTCAAGCAGTGACGCCTTTGTGAACCAGGTGCCGCCGCAGGACGGTGGCCAGCTCCCCGTGCCGAAAGGGTTTGGCCAGGTGGTCATCCATGCCGGCGGCGGTGCAGCGCTGGCGGTCTTGCGGCAAGGCATTGGCCGTCAGGGCCACCACCGGCACGTTCGGGCTGCCCGTGTCGTGTTCGTGGATGCGCAAGCGTCGGGTGGCCTCCAGGCCATCGAGCACCGGCATCTGGCAGTCCATCAGGACGATGTCGTAGGGGTGCGGGCCCGGGATCAACAGGTCCAGGGCCTGCTGTCCATCGGTCACCAAGGTGATGGTCAGACCCATCTGGGCCATGGAGGCTTCGGCCACCAGGGCATTGACCGGGTTGTCCTCCACCAGCAACACATGGCCGGTGATGGGCTCTGGCTCGGGGGCCTGAGGCGGCACGGCCAGGTCGGCCTCGTCAAAACCCTCAAAGTCCAGCATGGCGGACGGGTTGGGCTGGGTGTCCATGGACTGTGCCGCACTGGACTCGCCCAGGACGGGCGAATGGGCTGGTACGTCGCACGCGGGCAACGGGGTGGTCAACCAGAACCGTGAGCCCAGTCCGGCCTCGCTGCTGCACAGCAGGTCGCCGCCCATGGCGCGAGCGATCTCGCGCGAGATGCTCAGCCCCAGGCCGGTGCCCTGGTGGCGCCGCCCAAAGCTGTGGTCCACCTGCTGGAACGCATCAAACACCTTGTCCAGCATGTCGGCGGGGATGCCGATGCCGGTGTCTTCCACTTCAAAACGGATGCGCCGTGCGCAGGGTGAGTCATCCCGCTCGTCATCATCGGCACAGGCCTTTCGGGCCACCTTGAGTTTGACGTGACCGCGTTCGGTGAACTTGATGGCGTTGCCCAGCAGGTTGAACAGCACTTGGCGCACACGCGCGGCATCGCCCAAGACCCAGCAGGGCCTGGGCAGTTCGACCTCGTCGATCAGTTGCAGGCCCTTGGCGGTGGCGGTGACACGGGTCAGCGCCAGCACATCGTCCAGCAGGCTGCCCAGCTCGAACGGCGCCTGCTCGATCTGCAGGCGACCGGCCTCGATGCGGGAAAAATCAAGCACATCGTTGATCAGGGCCAGCAGGTGGTCACCCGAGCGCTGGATCAGCGCGGCATGCCTGCGGGCGTCGGCCAGGGGGCCGGGACGGGCGGGCAGTCGATGCTGAATCAGGTGCGCCAGACCCAGGATGCCGTGCAGCGGGGTGCGCATCTCGTGGCTCATGGTGGCCAGGAACTGGTCCTTGATGGCGGCGTGCCGCTGGGCCAGCTTGAGGGCCTCGGCTCGCTCGATGGAGATGCGGTCGGTGGTGAAGCGCAGCCACAGCAGCTCGCTGATGCGGCGCTCGGCACGGCGGCTCTCCAGCAACATGAACAAACCCAGGGTGAGCACCCCGGCGCTGCCAAACAGGCCGTAGCTGTCCAGCCGGGTCGCCAGCATGACGCCAGCGGGCAACAGCAAGGGCAGGTTCATGGCCAGGTTGGGCCCCATGCTGGACTGCAGGGTGAAGGTGCTGATGGCGGCAGCACCCACCAGGGTGGAGACCACCACAGAGCTGGTCAGCAGGTCCTGCACGGGCATGATCACGAAGGCCGAGGCGCCCCAGGCCAGACCGTTGGCACCGGTCAACCAGGTCATGCTGGTGAGCCACCGGGGGTTCAGCCGGTCCTGGCTGCGGTGGTAGGCCCGAGCGTGGACCATGCGAATGGCGCCCGTGGCGATGCACATGGCGGCCCAGCACAGGGCGGGTGTCAGGCCGACCTTGGGGCCGACCACCAGGGCCAGCACCACGGCCACGATGCTGCCCATGATCACCATCTGTCCGGTGGGCGCAAACAGCATCCGCATCCGCTCTGCATCGATCAGAGCGGTGAGTTGTGGATCGTCCGGGGTGACCCGGGGCGTGGTGGCCATGAAGCGCATCTTGCTTATATCGGCCAAAAACCGCACGGTTTGAATCCGGGCAGTCCCGCGGGTCCATGAAAAAACCCGGCCGAAGCCGGGTTTGAGGACGCCTTGTGGTGCACGTCAGACGCTGGCGGGCACCCGGCGGCTGCGGCGCACCGCGGCGGCCATGCCGAGCAGGCCCAGGCCCATCAGGGCGTAGGTGCCAGGTTCGGGGATGCTGGGCACGACCACGGGCGGTGTGACCACCTCGACCGGGTCGCCCAGTACGGTGACGGTCTCCGAGGTATAGCCCCGGAAATACTGGGTCACGGTCGAATCGACCAATACTCTGAAGCTCACGTCGGCCGGATCGTTGCCCAGGTGCGCATAGGCCAGCCCAAAGTTCTGCGTGTCGCCCGTGCTGCCGGTGATGTCCTCGATGTACGTGCCGCCTCCGAAGCCATTCTGGTTCAAGGATGCGCCTGACTCGCTGAAGATCACCACCGACGATAAGCTGAAGACACTGCCACCAAAAGACGACCACAGCGTGTTGCCTGGCAGAACAACACCGTCGTTCTGTGGCCCCATCAACTCCAGGTTGATGGTGCCTGAGGTCTGACCCGCGCCATAACCGGAGCTGCTGTCGTTCAATGGGATGCTGTTGTAGGCGTCCATCAGCGTGTTGCGGTCAAACTGACTGGTCAGCGCGGCGGTGCCTTCGATCAGCAGCAAGGCTTTGCCATTGATGGTCAGAACGCTCTCGCCACCGGCTTCGGCCCGAAAGCCTTGTCCCTGGGTGGTGTTGGTGTTGGTCACCGTGGTCAGGCTGTTGCGCAAGACGCCCACATCGTCATAAACGTAGCTGCCGTAGCTATAGCTATAGCTGTCGGTGTTCTGGTTGACCGCAGAGGCGCCCCATGCCTCACTGCCCAAGCTGCTGGAGGTCGAGATGACCGAGCCCAGGGTGGCGGTGGTGCCAGACACAGAGTTGTTCAGCACCAACAGGCCCGACTCTCCAAAAACGGGCGCGTAGAGCGGCTCTGCGCCGCCCTGATCAAAATAGATATCGCCATAAGAGGGGTCGTATCCTCCCGCGTAGCCCACGGCCGAGAGCTCTCCGGAGACGCTCAAGGTGGGCGTGATGCCGTCTTCGAGGTCCAGATCGATCAGGCGGTAGCGCAGGCCGGTGATGCTGGCATCGACCTGACCGATCGTGGCCGCCTGCGCCGTGACGCTGAACAAGCCGGCCGACAGCAATGCTGCGCCCAGCACCCTGAGTGTGATGTTTGTCATGCAATTTCCTCCATGGAATGCCCACATGATGACCAGGGTTGCCAGGCGCGACAAGACTTGATCAGGGGGATTCAGGGGTGGAGGAGACGATTGGCGACATCACCTCCCCCTTGTGGGGGTGGTGGGAACCCGAAAAATCAGAAGGTCTGGAGCTTCAGCCGGGCATGTTCAGCCGCTCGCACACCCGCTGGGTGGCCAGCTGGAAGGCCTCGAAATGCAGGCCCACGTCCTGGGCGACGGGTTGCAGCTCCGTCCACACTGTCTCGGGGCAAGCGGCGCGGGTTTGGTCGAGCAACAGCGCGTCCACGGCCGCGCCGATGGTCAGCAATTTGCGCACGGTCTGCCGCTCCGGGCCCCACTGGCTGGGGGCCTGAGCGCGGCAGCGCACGCCGTCCGCCACGTCGCGGGCCAGGCCCCAGGCGTTGCACATGGCCGCGCCCAGTGCCGCATGGCTCACGCCAAAGGCTTCGATCTCGGCGGCGCTCAGCGAGGGCTCGTCCAGGTGGACCTCGTTGATCTGGATGTAGCGGGTGCGGTCATAGGCGTACAGCACGGCCCGACCGGTCTCCGCAAACAGGCCCATGGTGTGGGCCAGCCAGGGGTCCACATCCAGTTGCCGGGCAATGCGGCCCATGGCCATGCCACGGATGCCGGCGCGGTCCCACAGGGACTGCAGCAAGGGGGTGGGCGGGAAGGCGCCGCGCAGGCCGATCTCATAGGTCAGGGAGGCCACCTGCGCCATGCCCAGGTAGCGCACGGCGTCGTGCACCGTGTCGACCCGTTTGAGCAGTCCGAACATGGCCGAGTTGACCGTGCGCACCACCGCGGAGGCCAGCGCCATGTCGGTTTCGATCAGAGTGGCCAGGTCTGCGATGGCGACCTGCTCGTCGGCCATCAACAAGGACAGTTTGACCAGCGTGGCGGGACACGCGGGCAAATCGATGTTGAGTTCCCGTAGTTTGGGATCGATGCTCATGGGGGACCTGACCCGTTCAATCTTGGCGATTGGACCAGTCTAGTGCGCCAAGGCTTTTTTCAAAGCCTAAAAAACACCGTTCGCGGGGTCTTTGTCAGGTGCTGGATGCATCCGACGGATGGGTGACCGAGCCCGTCACGCGGCCGACCCGAACGGCAGCCGGACGCAGGCCCTGGCGACGGCGGTACTCGCTGGGCGGCACGCCCTTCCAGCGGCGGAAGGCCTCAATGAAGGTGGTCACGTCGGCGTAACCCAGTCGCTGGGCGATTTCGGCGTGGGTCAGGCGCGCGCTGCCCATCAGCGCCACGGCCAGGGTGCTGCGAACTTCTTCGAGCAGGGTCCGGAAGGTCACCCCTTCGCTGGTGAGGTGGCGTCGAAGGGTGCGCGAGGTCATGCGCATCTCGCTGGCAATCAACTCCATGTCAGGGATCTGTCCTGGTGTTCGCACCAGGCGGTCGCGCACGCTGCCGGCCACACCCGTGCGGCTGACGTGGGAGTCGACCAGACCACGGCAGAGTTCTTCGAACTGGCGAACGGTCTGGGGGTCGGCGGGCGGCATCGGCTGTGTCAGCACCGAGGTCGGGAAGATGCTGCGATGCTGGCTGGCACTGAAGGTGGGGCGGATGCCGAAGGTCTCGGTGTAGCGGTTCGCCAAGCCTTCGTCGGGCTCGGCGTGCTTCATCTCGAAGCCTGAATAGGGCAGGGGCTGCCCAAACAGCTCGCGCTGCAGGGTCGAGACCGTGGCACGGTCGCGGTCGGCCACAAAGTGACGGATGTCAGGTGGCAGGTGCTCGTCATGGTGGGTGACGATGATCTGATCGCCCTGGCGATGCACCGTGTTGCGCGTGAGCGAGTACGTCTGGTTGAGCATGCGTGCCCCGACGTCCACGGCCTCGCCCATGTTGGGGCTGCTGAGCAGGGCGTAGCCCCACAGACCGTAGGTGTTCAGTCGGTAGCGACGGCCAGCATCCAGCCCCAGATCTGAGGGATTGCCCAGCGCCTGCAGCAGGTTACGGATGAGCTGAATCTCCTGCGCTGCTTCGATCTCGGCGCTGGCATCGTTGAGCAGGTCCCGTGTGATGTCCGTGTCGCGGAGCAGCAGGGCGAGGTCAGCCCCGCGTTCGCTGCCCAGTTGCGTCAGCACGCGCGCGGTCGCAATTCCGCGTCGGAAATCCCAATGGGGCAATTTGACACTGTGGGGCATAAGTTCTCGCTCTTGGCCCGGGCTCGTACCAGCAGAACCCGTTCAAGTCGGGTTCATTATGTCCGGCGTGACACGGCCCTTGTCCGCAATTGACCTGCTACCCACCCACCCGGCATGGCCTTTCCACGATCCGGGTTTCGTTTTCCGGACAGTCGGTCAAGTCTGGCGTTTGCGTGCCCGTGGGTGGGCGGCGTCGTAGACCTTGGCCAGGTGCTGAAAGTCCAGCTTGGTGTAGACCTGGGTGGTGGTGATGTGGGCGTGGCCCAGCAGCTCCTGGACCCCTCGCAGGTCGCCACTGGACTGCAGCACATGGCTGGCAAAACTGTGGCGCAGCATGTGCGGGTGCACGTGGGTGGGCAGGCCGGCCCGGATGGCGATCTGCTTGAGCCGGTTGCGCAACTGCACCGAGGTCAGGCGCTGCCCCAGGCGGCTGATGAACAGGGCGGAGTCGGTGTGAGGGGGCAGCGTCTCCCGCAGGGTCAGCCAGGTTTTCAAGGCCTGCAAGGCCACGCTGCCGACCGGCACGATGCGGCGTTTGTGGCCCTTGCCCAGCACATGGGCCTCGGCGCTGACCAGGTCGACCCACCCGGCGGCTTGGGGGCTGGCCTGCACATCCAGGCCCAGCAGTTCGGCATTGCGCAGGCCGCTGCCGTACAGCAGCTCGACCATGGCGTGGTCGCGTGCGGTGAGCCAGGGGGATTCGCGCTCACCCCGGGTGTCGCCCTCTCTCACGGGCCCTGGCTGCGCCGAGGCATCGGCCAGGGCCACGGCCTGGTCCACGCCCAGGGCTTTGGGCAGGGGCTTGGGCGCCTTGGGGGCCTTGATGCCGTCGACCGGGTTGAAGGCGATCTGGCCCTCCTGGCTCATCCACTTGAACAGACCGCGCCAGGCGGCCAGGTGGATGGCAATGCTGCGGGGCCCCAGGCCTTGCGCGTGCAGGCGGCCCACCCAGCCGCGCACGTGGTGGGGTTTGACGTCGGTCAGTGAGGTGGCCGGCGCCATGAGGGTGCCCATGCGTGCAAAGGCATCGGCATACATGGACAAGGTGCGCTCGGCCAGGCGGCGCTGCACCTTCAGGTGCAGGAGGTGCGCGTCGATCAGGGCCTCGGTGTTCACAGTGGGCCCTGAGCGGCTCAGTCCAGCAGGCGCGCCAGGGCGGCGCTGGCCACCTCGGCCAGTTGCGTGAGGAACTCCACGCCCATGTCGGCGGTGTAGCGGGTGGCATCGGGCGAGCCCAGCACCAGCAGCCCGTAGACGTCGCCATCGTGGTGCAGGGGCAGCAGGGCCAGGGAGGCCACGGTGGTGGGGTCGTCCAGCCAGCGCACGGCCTCAAAGCCGGCGTTGACGCCGCAGTAGGGCAGGCTCAGGCTGCGGGCAAAACTCTGGGCGTCGTCGCTGACACTGGCGGCGCAGGGCAGGTCCGCGTGGGCCGTCTTGATCGGGTGGGCAGCGCTGCCCCACAGGCGCAGGCCGATGTGGGGGATCATGAATTCATGCTGCAGCTCGCTGGTCAGCACCTGGGGCAAGGTGCCATCGTCGTGCGTGAGCAGCACGGCACGGACCCAGCGCTGCAGGCGCTCGGCAATGGCCTCGTTCTCCTGACTGTGCCGGATCATCTCCATGATGCGGCGCTCCAGGCCCTTGATCTTGTCGCGCAGCATTTCCATCTGGCGCTCCTGCAGCGAGACGGCGCGCTGGCCGTGCGGGCTGGTGAGCTGGATGGCCGCCAGCAACTGGGCCTGACGCTCGAAAAACCCGGGCGTGTGGATCAGGTAGTTGGCGATGTCTTCTTCGGTGATGCCTTGCGTGTTCATGGGGGGCGGGGTGCTTTCGGCAGAGTGTTCAGAGTTCGGGGACATCGATCTCGCCATCAAAGACCTTGACGGCAGGGCCGGTCATCATCACGGACTGGCCAGGGCCGGCCCAGTGGATGGTCAAGCGGCCACCGCGGGTGTCGACATCGACGGTGGGGTCCAGCCAGCCCAGGCGGATGCCGGCCACGACGGCGGCGCAGGCGCCCGACCCGCAGGCCAGGGTCTCGCCCGATCCGCGCTCGTACACGCGCAGGCGGATGTGGCCCCGGTTGACCACCTCCAGGAAGCCGGCATTGACCCGGCGGGGGAAGCGAACATGGCCCTCGATCTGGGGGCCCAGTTCCTCCACAGGGGCGTGCTCGACGCTGTCCACGCGCATCACGGCGTGCGGGTTGCCCATGGACACTACGGCCACATCGACCGGGTGGTTGGCCAGCTCGATGGTCCACAGCTCGCAGCCGTTGACCATCTTGGGGCTCAGGCCGGTGGCGTCAAAAGGGACTTCGGCAGGCACCAGAAACGGTGCGCCCATGTCGACCGTGACTCGGCCATCGGCTTGCAGGTGCGGCTCGATCACGGACTTCAGGGTCTGCACGCGCAGGGTGGTCTTGGGGCTCAGGCCGGTGTCGTGCACAAAGCGGGCAAA
>Ga0209066_10007605_pt1 | contig 10707 bp, 9 predicted proteins | sample All_14_2_FD_187198 | JGI IMG/M metagenome (GOLD analysis project Ga0209066, IMG submission 187198) | Freshwater microbial communities in response to fracking from Pennsylvania, USA - Allegheny Zone_MetaG_DW_15 (SPAdes) (version 2) ... | reverse complement strand
TGCAAGGACACCGTGAAGTGGTGTCCGTCAAGCGGGCAAAACCGTTCATCGTGGATGAAGTGGCTGAAAAGGTGGAAGGCACTTTGTTGAGCCTGGTTGCAGCTGTCCGCAAAGTTGAAGCAGATGCCAGAGCAGCCACGGTGTTGCCATTTGCCCAGGTGCGGAATCAAGGTGGCCGGTGGTGCGTGGTGTTGCTGCTGACCTGGGATCCGACAGCCAGGGATTTTGGCCGCTTGGCCATGCGTTTGAACGACAAATTGCGCCAGCGCCTGGCCGCTTACCAACTGGAGTGTTTTGTCGTGAATGAGGAAGCGCCCGCGCCCCACCAGCCGTGGCAATTGACAAGAATCGCATGACCATGGCCAAAACCCATCTGCTCAATACGAGCGATGGCGAATTTCGCAAATAGCTGACGAAGTGTGTGCTGTGCAGGCTGGGAGTCATAACACTCAGGCAAATAACGGCAGGATGCTCTTACCCCCTGCCCAGCAACCCCACCAGCACCGGCCCATGGCGGTGAATGGCGTCCAGCGGCGCGTACCCGTAGCCCATGACCAGCCCGCGCAGGTCGGTGCGCGCCAGGCAGTAGGCCGACAAGGGCCGCACGATGAGGTTGTGCTTGCGCGCTTCCAGGGCCAGGGCCTGGTCGTCCACCTGGGGCGGCAGGCGCAGGCACAGGTGCAGGCCCTGTTCGGCCCCCGCCAGCCAAGGCCCGTCGGGTTGGCCCAGCACCGGCTGCAGGGCGGCCACCAGCGCCCGCCGCCGCTCGGCGTAGGCCTGGCGGGCTTTGCGCAGCGCACCGGCAAAGTGGCCCATTTCGATGAACTCGGCCAGCGCGGCTTGCAGCGGCATCTGGCCGGGGCGGTTCAGGTCGTAGTGGGCCTGTTTGAACGCGGCCACCAGCGCCTTGGGCACCACCAGGTAGCCCAGCTTCAGCCCCGGGTACAGCACTTTGGAGAACGTGCCCATGTACAGCACACGCCCGTCGGCATCCAGCCCTTGCAGTGACGACACGGGCGGGCCGCTGAAACGGAATTCGCTGTCGTAGTCGTCTTCCAGCACCCAGGCGTTGTGCTGGCGGGCCGCTTGCAGCAGGGCCTGGCGGCGGGCCAGGCTCATCACCGCGCCGGTGGGGTACTGGTGCGAGGGGGTCACGTACACCAGCCGGGGGGGGTGCTGGTGGTCGTGGGCTTGCGGGGCAATGCCTTCGCCGTCCACCGGCACGGGGTGCATGGCCAGGCCCGTGGCCATGAAGGCCTTGACGGCACCCCAGTAGGCGGGGTCTTCCACCCACACGGTGTCGCCGTGGTCGGCCAGCAGCTGGGCGCACAGTTCCAGCGACTGCTGGGTGCCGCTGGTGATGATGACTTGGTCGGGCTCCAGTTGCACGCTGCGGAACACGCGCAGGTAGTCGGCCACCGCGCGGCGCAGCGGGCCGTGGCCGCCGCAGTCGTTGTAGTCGAGCATGTCGGGCCGGGTGTGCCGCCAGTGCTTGTTTTGCAGGCGCTGCCACAGCGCCACGGGAAAGGCGCTGAAGTCGGCCGGGCCGGGGGCGAAGGGCTGCACCTCCAACTGGCTGGCATTGAAGCTGTGGGCCAGCGCCTCGCCCCGCCGGGACAGGCTGCGCCCGGTGAGCGTGGAGGCCGTGCCATGGCGGGTGCGCGCACGGGCGGGTTGGGCGCTGGGCACGCTGTCGGCCACGAAGGTGCCGCTGCCCACCTGGCTGGTGAGGTAGCCCTCCACCGTGAGCTGGCTGATGGCGGCCATGACGGTGTTGCGCGACAGGCCCAGGTCCTGCGCCAGGTCGCGGCTGGAGGGCAGGCGCTCGCCCGCGCCCAGTTTGCCGTCGAGCATGGCGCGGCGCAGGGCCTCGTAGAGCTGGCGGTTGAGGGGCAGCGTGGTGTGGGCGGTGGGCGGTGACAGGCGGGCCAGCTCGGCCAGCAAAAACTCGGACAGCATCGTTGGAAAAGACTTTCGGCCCGCTCAGGCCATGACAAGGGTCAAGTGGTACCCCCATGGTGCCACGAATGGAGCCATGTGCCATCCAATTGCACGGGCACAATGGGTTGAAAGACAGGAGTTTTGTGCATGAATGTGCCTTCTTTTCCCTTGGGTTCCGCCTTGGTCTGGCTGCCTGCCGACCACCGCCTGCTGGGCGATGACCACCACCGCATGCCGTATCTGGTGCTGGGCGACAAGTACGCCCGTGCCGTGAAGGTGGGGGCTGCCGCCCAGCCCGTCATGTTCCCGCTGGCCGAGGCCAGCCAGATTCCAGCCCTGCTGCCCCTGGTCGATGGGGTGATGCTGACCGGTTCCCCTTCCAACGTGCACCCCAGCCATTTTGACGAAGACGTGGCCGATCCCAGCCTGCCGCTGGACCCGGAACGCGATGGCCTGACGCTGGCGCTCATCAAGGCCTGCGTCGCTCAGGGCGTGCCGCTGCTGGGCATATGCCGTGGGTATCAGGAAATCAACGTGGCCTTTGGTGGCAGCCTGCACCAGCGCGTGCACCATGTGCCCGGCATGATGGACCACCGCGAGCCCGACGATGTGCCGCCCGTGCAGCAATACGCACCGGCTCACACCATTGCCATCGAGCCCGGCACCTGCCTGGCCACCTGGGCCGGCGGCACCACCGCGACGGTGAATTCCCTGCACGGCCAGGGTGTGAACCGGCTGGGTGCGGGCCTGCGGGCCCTGGCCCACGCACCCGACGGGCTGGTGGAGGCTTTCGAAATCGAAGGGGCCAGCGCGTTTGCGGTGGCCATGCAGTGGCACCCCGAGTGGCGCTGCTGGGAGAACCCTTTCTACACCGCCATTTTCAAAGCGTTCGGTGACGCGTGCGAAACGCGCCGCCGTGGGCGGCCCAAAGGCGTCTGACGGCTGGCGCGGCCCGCACGCGCCTGTTTCGCAGCCCCTTTTTGCAACCCACCCATTCGCTTTATGACAGCCGCCAAAACCAACCTGACTTTCAACGACCTGGAACACTGGCTCAACGCCCGCCGCGTGACCGAAGTGGAATGCCTGGTGCCCGACCTGACCGGTGTGGCACGGGGCAAAATTTTGCCGCGGGGCAAGTTCACCGAAGACCGGGGCATGCGCCTGCCCCAGGGCATCGTGGGCATGGGCGTGACCGGTGAATTCCCGCAGAGCGGTCCCTATTACGACGTGGTGGACCCCACCGACCGCGACATGCAGCTGCGGCCCGACCCCAGCACCGTGCGCATCGTGCCCTGGGCCTCCGACCCCACGGCGCAGGTCATTCACGACTGTTTCGACCACGAGGGCAAGCTGGTGCCCTTTGCCCCGCGCAGCGTGCTGCGCCGCGTGTGCGATCTCTACGAGGCCGATGGCCTGGTGCCCGTGGTGGCCCCGGAGTTGGAGTTCTACCTCACGGCGCGCAACACCGACCCCAACGTGCCCCTGAAACCCCCCATCGGGCGCAGCGGCCGGGCCGAAACCTCGCGCCAGGCGTACAGCATCGACGCGGTGAACGAGTTCGACCCGCTGTTCGAAGAAATCTACGACTACTGCGACAAGATGGAGCTGAACGTGGACACGCTGATCCACGAAATCGGCGCCGGGCAGATGGAAATCAACTTCTTCCACGCCCACCCGCTGGGCCTGGCCGACGAGGTGTTTTTCTTCAAACGCACGGTGCGCGAGGCCGCGCTGCGCCACGACATGTACGCCACCTTCATGGCCAAACCCATCGAAGGCGAGCCGGGCAGTGCCATGCACATCCACCAGAGCGTGGTCAACAAGGCCACGGGCAAAAACATTTTCAGCAACGACGACGGCTCGGCCTCGGAGGCGTTCGCCCACTACATCGGCGGCTTGCAGCGCTATGTGCCCGCCGCCATGGCGCTGGTGGCCCCGTATGTGAACAGCTACCGGCGGCTCAGCCGTCACACCGCAGCGCCCATCAACATCGAGTGGGGCCACGACAACCGCACGGTCGGCATCCGTTCACCCATCGCACCGCCGCAGGCGCGGCGCATCGAGAACCGCGTGATCGGTGCCGATGCCAACCCCTACGTGGCCATGGCCATGACCCTGGCCTGCGGCTACCTGGGGCTGAAGAACAAGATCAAACCCAAGGCCGAAATGAAGGGCGACGCCTACCTGGCCCCCTACTCCCTGCCCCGGTCCTTGGGCGAGGCGCTGGACTGGCTGCGCAAAGAGCCCGACCTGCACGACATCCTGGGCCACGAGTTCATCACCATCTACACCGAGATCAAGGAGCTGGAGTTCGCCGAATTCATGAAGGTGATCTCCCCCTGGGAACGCGAGCACTTGCTGTTGCACGTCTGAGTTGAATTGAATAGCTGTCAGCGCTTGCCTGGCAAGCGCTGGAGGCATAAAAAGCATTTGAAATTGACCCGAAAGCCCGCCATGAACGCACCCGCACCCCACCTGTCCACCCGTGAGATTCAGGCGCTGGACAGCGCCCACTTCATCCACCCCTTCACCGACCACGGCGACTTGGCCACGCGCGGCGCGCGGGTGATCGAGCGGGCAGAAGACATCTACATCTGGGACAGTGAGGGCCAGAAGATCCTCGACGGCATGAGCGGCCTGTGGTGCGTGAACGCGGGCTATGGCCGCAAAGAGCTGGCCGACGCCGCCCACGCGCAGATGATGAAGCTGCCCTTCTACAACAGCTTTTTCCAGACCACCAACGTGCCCGCCGTGCAACTGGCGGCCAAGCTGGCGTCGCTGGCTCCCACGGTGGGCGGGCGCAGCTTCCAGCACGTGTTCTATTCCAGCAGCGGCAGCGAAAGCAACGATTCCAACGTGCGCATGGTGCGCCGCTACTGGGACCTGATGGGCCAGCCGCAGCGCAAGGTCATCATCAGCCGCCACAACGCCTACCACGGCAGCACCATGGCGGGCGCGTCGCTGGGTGGCATGAGCGGCATGCACGCGCAGGGCGATTTGCCCATTCCCAACATCACGCACATTGGCCAGCCCTACTTTTTTGAAGAAGGCTTGCCCGGCGAAACGGCTGCCGAGTTCGGCGTGCGCGCCGCCGGTTGGCTGGAGGCCAAGATTCTGGAGCTGGGGGCCGACAAGGTGGCGGCCTTCATTGCCGAGCCGGTGCAGGGCGCGGGCGGCGTCATCATCCCGCCCGACACGTACTGGCCCGAAATCCAGCGCATCGTCGACAAATACGGCATCTTGCTGGTGAGCGACGAGGTGATTTGCGCCTTCGGTCGCCTGGGCCACTGGTTTGCCTACGAAAAGTTTGGCTACAAGCCCGACCTCGTCACGTTTGCCAAGGCCGTGACCAGCGGCTACATCCCGCTGGGCGGCGTGATGGTGGGCGACCGCGTGGCCCAGGTGCTGATCGAAAAAGGCGGCGAGTTCAACCACGGCTACACCTACAGCGGTCACCCCGTGGCCTGCGCCGTGGCGCTGGCCAACCTGGAGCTGATGGAGCGCGAGAACCTGCCAGGCCGCGTGAAAGACGACATCGGCCCCTACCTGGCCCAGGCCTATGCAGGCCTGGCCGACCACCCGCTGGTGGGTGTGGCCGAAACCTGCGGTTTCGTGGCCGGGCTGGTGCTGGTGAAAAGCAAAACCCGTGGGGCCGATGGCCGCATGCCCATGTTTCCCGAAGACCTGGCCGTGGGCATGAAGTGCCGGGCGCACTGCTTCCAAAACGGGCTCATCATGCGCGCCGTGGGCGACCGCATGATCATCGCCCCGCCGCTGACCATGACACACGCCCAGATCGACGACATGATGGCGCTGATCCGCAAGGTGTTGGACCTGACGCTGGCCGACCTGAAGGCCGCCGGGCACCTGGACTGAGGTGTCGGCACCGACGGGCCTTGACTACAATGGTTCGGCCCGATTCTTGCTCGGCTTTTATCAACGGGTTTCAACCCCTTTTTCTTCAATTTCTGGAGTGATCTGCACCATGAACAAGCATGTTTTGGCTTTGGCCGCTGCGGCCGTTTTGCTGGCGTCTTGCGGCAAGAAGGAAGAACCCGCACCGGTGGCCGCCCCTGCGCCCGCTCCAGTGGCCGCAGCCCCTGCCGAGCCAGTGAACACCGAAGAAAAGGTGTTGAACATCTACAACTGGCCCGACTACATCCCCGAAGGCATGATCGCCGCGTTCGAGAAAGAAACCGGCATCAAGGTCAACTACGACACCTTTGAAACCAACGAAGCCCTGCACGCCAAGCTGGTGGCGGGCAACACCGGCTACGACATCGTGGTGCCCGGCACCGTGTTTGCCAAGCCTCAGATCGAAGGCGGGCTGTACCAGCCGCTGGACAAGGCCAAGCTCCCCAACTTCAAGAACCTGGACCCTGCCGTGATGCAGGTGCTGACCAAGGCCGACGCGGACAACAAGCACCTGATCCCCTGGGCCTGGAGCTTCACCACCGTGGGCATCAACAAGACCAAGGTGGAAAAAGCCCTCAAGGGCATGGCCATGCCTGAAAACGCCTGGGACCTGGTGTTCAAGCCCGAGTACACCTCCAAGCTCAAGAGCTGCGGCATTGCCTACCTGGACTCCCCCACCGAAATCATCCCCGTGGCGCTGCACTACGTCGGCAAAGACGCGTACTCCAACGACGCGGCCGACTACAAGGTGGCCACCGACATGCTGGCCAAGGTGCGCAAAGACGTTCGCATTTTCAGCAGCACCATGATCGACGACATCGCTGGCGGCAAGGCCTGCGTGGCCATCGGTTGGGCGGGTGACGTCAACATCGCCGCAGGCCGTGCCGCTGAAAACGGCTCCAAAGACGTGATCGAGGCCCTGCTGCCCAGCACCGGTGCACTGATGTTTGCCGACACCATGGCCATCACCAAAGACGCCAAGCACCCCAACAACGCCCACGCCTTCATCGACTTCTTCCTGAAGCCCGAAAACGGTGCGGCCATGGCCAACGAGATGAGCTACAACAGCGGCAACCTCGCGGCCAAAGACCAGATCAAGCCTGAAATCGCGGGCAACGGCACCATTTTTGTGGCTGCCGACTACATGCCCAAAATGATCCAGCCTTCCAGCTACACCAACGAAGCCCGCGAAGCCATGGCCACCGCCTACAACGCCTTCAAAAAAGGCAAATAAGCCAGGCCCAAGCCGTTGACCTGATCTGCTGCCGCACCGGCACACACCCAGGGCTGTTCATGCGTCACACCGTGTGAACAGCCCTTTTTGTTGCCTTTTTTTGCCGCATTCCGCTTTTTTTCTGCACAAGGACCCCCTGCCATGGCCGACAAACCCGCCGAAAAAGTACCCCGCGAGCGGTACCTGGAAACCATCAAGCTGGTCAAACGCTTCGACGAAGCGGTGGCGGTGGACGAGGTGTCCCTGTCCATCGGCAAGGGCGAGATTTTTGCCCTGCTGGGCAGTTCGGGCTGCGGCAAGTCCACCTTGCTGCGCATGCTGGCGGGCTTCGAGAAGCCCACCTCGGGCCAGATCCTGCTGGGCGGGCAGGACGTGGTGGGCATGCCACCCTACGAGCGCCCGGTGAACATGATGTTCCAGAGCTATGCGCTCTTTCCGCACCTGAACATCTGGGAGAACGTGGCCTTTGGCTTGAAGCGCGAAGGCCTGCCCAAAGACGAGGTGCAAAAACGCACCGGCGAAATGCTGGACCTGGTGCAGCTGGGCACCTACGCCAAACGCAAGCCGCACCAGCTCTCGGGCGGCCAGCAGCAGCGCGTGGCCCTGGCGCGCAGCCTGGCCAAGCGGCCCAAGCTGTTGCTGCTGGACGAACCCCTGGGCGCGCTGGACAAGAAGCTGCGCGAACAAACGCAGTTCGAGCTGGTCAATATCATCGAAAAAGTGGGCGTGACCGTGGTCATGGTCACGCACGACCAGGAAGAGGCCATGACCATGGCCAGCCGCATCGCCGTCATGAGCAAGGGCCGCGTGCTGCAGGTGGGCACGCCCAAGGAAATTTACGAATACCCTGCCACCCGGTTCGTGGCGGACTTCATTGGCAACGTCAACCTGCTCGACGGTCAGTTGTCGCTGGACGAACCCGACCGCTGCGCCGTCACCACCCGCATCGGTGAGGTGCAGGTGGGCCACGGCGTGAGTGGCAGCCTGGGCATGAAAGTGGCCATCGCCGTGCGGCCCGAAAAGGTCAGCATTGCCAAGCAGCGCCCGCCGGTGGACCACAACCTGTTCATGGGCAAGGTGAAAGAGATTGCCTACTTCGGCTCGTACAACACCTACATCGTGGCCACGCCCGGTGGCGACCGCCTCAAGATCACCGAGCCCAACGGCACGCGCACCAGTCAGCTGGACATCACCTGGGAAGACGAGGTGTTTTTCTGGTGGGACAACACCGATGCCGTGGTGCTGCGCGACTGACCGGAGCCCGCCATGACCACCGCCGTGCCTTCCCCCTCTCTCACTCCGCCACCCACCCCGTCCCACCAGGGCGGGCAGGTGGCGGCCCTGCCCATGCCGGGCAAACGCTTCGTCATCGGTGTGCCCTACGTCTGGCTGGGCGTGTTTTTCCTGCTGCCGTTTCTCATCCTGGTCTACATCAGCTTTGTGGACATGGGCAACGACATCCACCCGTTCAAGCCCATCTGGGACAGCACCTCCGGCCTGCTGACGCTCAAGTACGAAAACTACTGGAGCATCTTCAAAGAGAGCGAAGACGGCGCGCTGTTCAAAACCCTCTATGTCGAGGCCTACCTGCGCTCCATCTGGTACGCCCTGCTGACCGCCGCCCTGTGCCTGGGGCTGGGCTACCCGTTTGCGTACTTCATTGCGCGCTCCCCGGCCAGCGTGCGGCCCGCGCTGCTGATGATGGTGATGCTGCCCTTCTGGACCTCGTTCCTGCTGCGCGTCTACGCCTGGAAAGGCATCCTGGCCGACCAGGGCGTGCTCAACCAGCTGCTGATGGCGCTGGGCATCATCCACGAGCCCATTCAGATGCTCTACACCAACGTCTCCATGCTGGTGGGCATGACCTATGTGTACCTGCCCTTCATGGTGCTGCCGCTGTACGCCAACCTGGTGAAGATGGACTTCCGCCTGCTCGAAGCCGCCTACGACCTGGGCACCACGCCCTTCAAGGCCTTCTGGCTGGTCACCGTGCCGCTGTCCAAGGCTGGGATCATTGCCGGCTTCATGCTGGTGTTCATCCCGTCGGTGGGCGAGTTCGTCATCCCCAGCCTGCTGGGTGGGCCTGAGAACATCATGATCGGCCGCGCTGTGTGGGACGAAATGTTCACCGCCAACAACTGGCCCCGCGCCTCCGCGCTGGCGGTGGTGATGATCGGCCTCATCGTCGTGCCCCTGGCCGTGTACTACCACTACACCGGCGACCCCGCCGAACGCAAAGCCTGATGCCACCCGGCGCAGTCTTAAAAAATAGCAAACCACGCTTGCCAGTCAAGCGCTAGAGGGGTATTTTTCATGAAAACCTGGCTCGAAAAAAACTTTGGCAAAGCCTGGATGGCGGTGGTGTTCGTGTTTCTGTACCTGCCGCTGATGTTCATGGTGGTGTTCAGCTTCAACAGCACGCGGCAAGACGCCAACTTCACTGGCTTTTCGCTGCGCTGGTACGAGGCGCTGACCCGCGACACCAAGATCGTCGAAGGCTTCTGGCTCTCGCTCAAGGTCGCGGCGGTCACCGGCGTGTTTTCTGCCGTGCTGGGCACCTTTGCCGCCTTTGTGCTGGTGCGCTACCGCCGCTTTCTGGGCCGCACCATTTTCAGCGGCATGGTCAACGCGCCGTTGGTCATGCCCGAGGTGGTCATTGGCATGTCGCTGCTGCTGCTGATGGTGGGTGCGCAAAACGCCTTCGGCTGGCCCCAGCGCGGCATGCTGACCATCATCCTGGGCCACACCCTGCTGGGCATGGCCTACGGCATGGTGGTCATCCAAAGCCGATTGCTGGAAATGGACCGTCGCATCGAAGAGGCCGCCATGGACCTGGGCGCCCGCCCGCACCAGGTGTTCTTCCTTATCACGCTGCCCAACATCTTCCAGGCCATTCTGGCGGCCTTCCTGCTGAGCTTCACCCTCAGTTTTGACGACGTGGTGATTTCCGAATTCCTCAGCGGCCCAGGCGTCAACACCCTGCCGCAGGTCATCTTCGGCTACGCCCGCCGGGGCATCAACCCCACCATCTACGCCGCCGCCACGCTGCTGATCGCCACCGTCACGGTGGTCATCGTCAGCTACAGCGTGTGGGTGGCGCGCCAGACCCGCAAGCGCGAACGCGAAATGGCCGCCGCCATGCGGGGGTGATCGGCAGCCACAGGTGTTTGTATATCCTGTATATACCCTGGGTTTCCAAGGGGAACCGACATGTTGACACGGGTATTCAAAAGCGGCAATTCGCTGGCGGTGCGCATTCCCAAAGAGTTGGGCTTTGTGGACGAGGCCCAGGACGTGGAAGTCGAGCGGGTGGGCAACACGCTCGTGCTGCGTCGGGTCGAGTCGGACACCTTGGCCGACATTGGCCCCATCCTGGCTTTGTTCAGCCAGGGGTTCGTGGCCGACGGGCGTGAGTTCGTGTCCGAGCCCGAACGCGACTGGGGTGCCACACCCCCATGCGCTGCCGCGCCAGTCCAAAGGTGAACATGCGTTGCCTGCTGGACACCAACATTTGCATCTACCTCATCAAAAGCCATCCGCCGCAGGTCCTGGCCCGCCTGCAAGTCCAGACACGGGGCAGCGTGGTGATGTCGGTGGTGACGTATGCTGGGCTGCGT
>Ga0209066_10007604_pt1 | contig 10709 bp, 7 predicted proteins | sample All_14_2_FD_187198 | JGI IMG/M metagenome (GOLD analysis project Ga0209066, IMG submission 187198) | Freshwater microbial communities in response to fracking from Pennsylvania, USA - Allegheny Zone_MetaG_DW_15 (SPAdes) (version 2) ... | reverse complement strand
CAGCTTGGTGCTGAGCACGTCGCTCACGTCCCAATTGAGGGTCAACGAGGCGAGGTCGTCGTCGCGCAGGCCACGGCCCAGATAGTAAGCGTCGTCCAGCGAGTTCACGCCGCCGATGTAAATGCCGTTGGCGGCATCAACGGCGCGCTGCCAGTCGTTCTGGTAGTTGTCCCAGTCCCAGCCCAGACGCTGTTGCGACTCCAGCGACAGATCGCCGTAGTCGGTTTCCTCGCGGCGCGAGGTGGCGGCATACGCGGTCAGCGACCATGTGTCCTGCTGGAACAGCGCCTTACCATTGAACTGCCACTGTTGCTGCGGGCCATCGCCTTTCCATTTGTCGGTCTTCGAATAGACACCGCTCAGATAGGTCGAAAATCCGTTGTGGTCGCCGCTGTCGAGGCTGAGGAAGGTGCGTTGTGCGTTGTCGCTGCCGAGCATCTGCGACACGCGTGCGCCGTAGTCCATCGACGGATCGCGGGTGAAGAACTGTGCGGTGCCGCCGAGGTTGCTGGTCGAAGCGGTACTGGCGGCGCCCGCACCCTGAGCCAGTTCGACGTAGTCGACGTTTTCGGCGATGGCGGCACGGCTGATGTGCAGACCGTTGTGGTTGCCGTAGCTCATGTCGCCGAGCGGAATGCCGTCCAAGGTGAAGCCGAGCTGGTTCTGATTGAAGCCGCGCACGGTGATGCGCGTGGACCATTCGTAGGCGCCAAACGGATCGGACGAGGTGAAGTTCACGCCAGGCAGTTTGTCCATCACTTTCAGCGGGCTGGTGCCGGGCACGGCGCGCTTCAGATCAATGGCCTGCAGGGACTGCACCTGGCGGGTTTCGCCTTCGCCGATGACCGAGATGGCATCGAGTTCCTTGGCGCTGGCGCCGGTGCTGTCGGCTTCGGTCGCTGCCATCAGGGTGGGTGTGGCCAGCACCAGGGCAATGGCCAGAGAAAGGGTGTTGCTGCGAGTGTTCACGTGGGCTTCCCGTCATCCAATGGATACCGCCTGTTGGCCCGATGTGCGCGGGGCGGCTGCGGTGCGCACGGCCAGTTTCAGAACCGGCGCAGGATGTGGGCGAGGGATGACAGAGGCGATGCAATGAGGTGACAGATCGGCGACAGCGGTGAGATGACGCGGATTGTTCGAGGCCAAAACAACAACGCCCGCAGCGATGGCGGGCGTGGTGTGCGGAAGCGGTGGTGATCAGCGCTGCAGGACAGTCGCCATGGCGTTGACGAAGTGCGCGAGGTTGCGCTGGTTGAGTCCGGCGATGTTGGCGCGGCTGGAGCCGACCATGTAGATGCCGAATTCCTCGCGCAGGCGCTGGATGTGTTCCGGCGCGATGCCAAGGAAGGAGAACATGCCGCGTTGTCGATCAATGAAGCTGAAATCGCGTTCGACACCCGCATCGCGCAACTGGCTGACCATCAGCTTGCGGTAGGTATTGATGCGGTCACGCATCGCGGCCAACTCGCCCAGCCATTGCGCCTTCAGCGCGACGTCGCCGAGGATTTCGGCCACGATCAATGCGCCATGCGCAGGCGGCATCGAGTAGTTGTTGCGGATCGTGCTCAACAGATGGGACTTCGCGATGGCGGTCTGCTCGGCATTGGCTGCAATCACACTGACCGCGCCGATGCGTTCACGGTACAAACCGAAGTTCTTGGAGCATGAGGTGGTGTAGATCAGCTCGGGCAGCGCATCGGCAAGCAGGCGAACGCCGTAGGCATCGCTGTCGAGGTCGGTCGAAAAGCCCTGATACGCCATGTCGATGAGCGGCACGAACCCTTGCGTCTGCGCCATGGCGGCCAGCCGCTGCCAGTGCTCGGGTGCCAGATCGACGCCGCTCGGGTTGTGACAGCAGGCATGCACCAGCACGACATCGCCTGCTGGCACCTGGGAAAGAGCATCGAACATCGCGTCGGCGCGCAGCGATTGCGTGGCGGCGTCGTAGTAGGGGTAGTCGCGCACAGATAGACCGGCAGCCTTGAACACCGCCGGGTGGTTGCCCCAGGTCGGATCACTCATCCACACCGTTGCCTCGGGGCGACAACGCTTGATCAGATCCGCCGCAATTCGCAATGCGCCGGTGCCGCCGGGCGTATGCGCCGTGGCGACGCGTGAATCCGCCAGCGCGCGGGCATCGCCCAGACTGAGGCGATCAATCTGCGCGTTGAATCCCGGATCACCCGCCATGCCGATGTAGGTCTTGGTGGTTTCGTTGCGGCTGCGTCGTGCTTCGGCTTCCTTGACGGAGGCCAGAATCGGCGTGTGCCCGTCCTCGTCCTTGTAAACCCCCACGCCGAGATCGATCTTGAACGGGCGGCTGTCCTGGCTGTACGCGGCCATCAGGCCCAGGATGGGATCGTTTGGGGCGGCTTGCAGATGCGAGAACATGGGAATCCCGGTGGCAGTCGTAGGGCAGGGCTGTCGAGCATAGGCAGTGCGTGGTCGCACGACCAGTCTTGTGACGCGGGTTGGCATTTTTCGCCTAAACGTGATGACGCCGAAGACCGGCGACCTGTTAGGCTATGCGCCGTCACGCGGGAGAGATCGGCCCGTCCGACGCCGAAGGAGCAACCGCCCCGGAAACTCTCAGGCAAAAGGACCGTGTGACGGTCAAACATCTGGAAAGTGATGCGCCGGTGCCCCCTCCACCACGTGCGCATCCGCCGAAGGGATAACGTTCTCAGGTCAACCGACAGATTGGGGCGTCTGCATCACGCAATCCGGCGTGGTGCATTTCGCGCCTTTCACTCATCTCCAGTCGGTATCTCGCCATGACGATGTCTCTGCCGCGCCCCGCGCATCCCGCCCGCCAATTTGCTGATCGCCATATCGGCCTCAGTGCCAGTGACATCGATCAGATGCTGCAGGTGATCGGTGCGGAAAGTATGGATGCCTTGATTGCCGAAACCCTTCCTGCGGCGATTCGGCAGGGTAAGCCGTTGACGGGTATGGAACCGGCCTATTCGGAGGTCGAGGCACTGCAGCGCTTGCGTCAGATCGGCGCCCGGAATCAGGTGTTCACCTCGCTGATCGGGCAGGGCTACTACGGCACCCATACGCCGCTGGTCATTCTGCGCAACATTCTGGAAAACCCCGCCTGGTACACCGCCTACACGCCCTACCAGCCGGAGATCAGTCAGGGCCGTCTGGAAGCCCTGTTGAACTACCAGACCATGATTGTCGAGATGACCGGGCTGGATGTCGCGAACGCCTCGCTGCTCGATGAAGCGACGGCTGCCGCAGAGGCCATGGCGGTGGCGCAGCGCGTCTCGAAATCCAAGAGCAAGTCCTTCTTCGTTGATGCCGCCTGCCATCCGCAATCCATCGCGGTGATGCGCACGCGCGCCGAGCCGCTGGGCTGGGAACTGATCATCGGCAACCCGGCGACCGATCTCGATCCCAACGCGGTGTTCGGCGCGATCCTGCAGTATCCCGACACCTTCGGTCAGATCCGCGACTGGCGCGAGGTGATCGCGAACCTCCGCAATGCCGGTGCGCTGAGCATCGTCGCCGCTGATCTGTTGTCGCTGGCGCTGCTGACGCCGCCCGGCGAGTTGGGCGCGGATATCGCCATCGGCAGCACGCAGCGCTTTGGTGTGCCGAGCGGATTTGGTGGTCCGCATGCGGCGTACATGGCGGTACGCGATGCCCACAAGCGCTCCATTCCAGGCCGTCTGATCGGTGTTTCGGTGGATTCGCGCGGTCAGCCTGCATACCGCCTCGCCCTGCAAACGCGCGAACAGCACATCCGGCGCGACAAGGCGACGTCCAACATCTGTACCGCGCAGGTGCTGCTGGCCGTGATGGCCTCGATGTACGCCGTCTACCACGGCCCGGAAGGGTTGCGCAGCATCGCTCACGATGTGCATCGGCGCACCGCGACGCTCGCTGCGGGTTTGCGTCGACTGGGCTTCGCACCCGAGCAGGACGCGTTCTTCGACACCATCACCGTCGATGTCGGCAGCCAGCGTGCGGCCATCGTCGAGCATGCGTTGGCGGCGCGGATCAATCTGCGCCTGATCGGCGACACCCGGTTGGGTATCAGCCTGGACGAAACCACCACACCGGCGATTGTCGAGGCCGTCTGGAGCGCATTTGGCCGCGTGCTGAACTATGCCGCCGTCGAGGCCGACGCGCCGTCGGCGATTCCGCCCAGTCTGCAGCGATCCGATGCCTGTCTGAAGCATCCGATCTTCAGCCAGTACCACTCCGAAACCGAGCTGCTGCGCTACTTGCGCAAGCTGGCTGACCGCGATCTGGCACTCGACCGCGCGATGATTCCGCTCGGTAGTTGCACGATGAAGTTGAATGCCACCGCGCAGATGATTCCGGTCACCTGGCCCGAGTTCGGCGCGCTGCATCCCTTCGCACCCAGTGACCAGACGCACGGCTATCGCGAGTTGTTTGAAGATCTCAAACGCTGGCTGGTCGAGATCACGGGCTACGACGCGGTGTCGTTGCAGCCCAACTCCGGCGCCCAAGGCGAATACGCCGGGCTGCTGGCGATTCGTGGCTATCACCTGTCGCGTGGCGATGCACACCGCACGGTCTGCCTGATTCCGTCCTCCGCGCACGGCACCAATCCCGCTTCGGCGCAAATGGTTGGCATGCAGGTGGTCGTGGTGGAATGCGACAGCGAAGGCAATGTCGATGTCGATGACCTGCGCAGCAAGGCTGAAAAGCATTCGAGCCAGCTGGCGGCGCTGATGGTGACCTATCCCTCGACGCATGGCGTGTTTGAAGAACGCATCCGCGAGATCTGCGACATCGTGCATGCGCATGGCGGACAGGTTTACCTCGATGGCGCCAACATGAATGCGCAGGTCGGCCTGTCCAAGCCCGGCCAGTACGGCGCGGACGTCAGTCATCTCAATCTGCACAAGACCTTCGCCATTCCGCACGGCGGCGGCGGCCCCGGCATGGGTCCCATCGGCGTGAAAGCCCATCTGGCGCCGTTCCTGCCCGGTCATCCCGAACTCGATGGCGGCAAGTCACCAGTCGGTCCGGTGTCGGCGGCGCCGTGGGGCTCGGCCTCGATTCTGCCGATTTCCTATGCCTACATTCTGATGCTGGGTGGCGAAGGACTGCGGCGCTCCACCGAGGCCGCGATTCTGTCGGCGAACTACATCGCGGCGCGCCTGGAGCCGCATTTCCCGACCCTGTACCGCAACCACAATGGCCGCGTTGCGCACGAGTGCATCGTCGACCCGCGCCCGCTCAAGGACGCCTGCGGCGTGACGGTCGATGACATCGCCAAGCGACTGATCGACTTTGGATTCCATGCGCCCACGATGAGTTTCCCGGTCCCCGGTACCTTGATGATCGAACCCACCGAGTCGGAATCCAAGGCCGAGCTGGATCGCTTTTGCGACGCCATGATCGCCATTCGGGAGGAAATTGCCGCCGTGCAGGCGGGACGTTTTGCCATCGATCAAAGCCCCCTGCGCCACGCGCCTCACACCGTGCACGATCTGGTCGATGCCACTTGGGATCGACCCTACAGCCGCGAAGAGGCGGTCTTTCCGAAAGGCGTTGCACGCACCGACAAATACTGGTGCCCGGTCGGACGTGTGGACAACGTGTGGGGCGACCGCAACCTGATGTGTCTGTGTCCGTCACCGGATGAATATCGCGCTTGATTGAATGTTGCGCATCGCCTAAGTTAAAGAAAGACGCACCTCTGGTGCGTTTTTCTTTGGTCAGCGGTTGGAGTAGGGATGAAACGCATATTTTTGTCTTTTTTGTTGCTGGGCTTGGTAGCGAGTGCGGTGGCTGTTGCGGACGTAACGCCGCCGACTGTGCAGGATTTTCTGAAAAATGAACCTTTTACGCACATTGAAATTTCGCCGACCGGAAAATACCTCGCCGCCGTTGCCCCGATGGAGTCCGGCTCTGCATTGATCATTCTGGAACGCGAAACCATGCAGCGTTCTGGCTATTTCTATGCGGGCGAACGTATTCATGTGATGGATTTTGCGTGGGTTACCGATGAGCAGGTGATGTTTGCTGTCGGCGAGCAATTCGTCGGTTACGACGCACCCAGCCTGACAGGCGAGTTGTACATCACCAAAGCGGATGGCACCGGGCAGGAGCTTTTGATCGGCTTTCGTGCCAATGACGGCCAGGAGCTGGGCAGCAAGGTCAACCAGCGCAAGCGCGAAATGGTCTTTGCATCGATGATCGACAATGTGGCGAGCGATGATCACCGCGTGTTGGTGGCGATTTCGCCGATCAAGAATTCGTCGATGGATTCGTACACCACGGCGGAGCGGATGGATATCCGTTCGGGACGTCGCGTGGTTGAAGCCAGGGCACCGGTTCGGCGTGCGCAGTTCGGTACGGACCCACAAGGGCGAGTGAGATTCGCCCAAGGCGCCGGTGGCGACAACATGCTCAAGCTCTACTACCGCGACGCGGATTCAGAAGAGTGGTTGCTGGTCAACGATCAATCCGCAACGGACCATGTCGTGTCGTTCATGGGCTTTGCTCCCGATGGTGTGACGGCCTACCTGCGCGCAAGCCGCGACAATGGACCGGATGTCGTTGAATCGTTTGATACCAAAACTCACTCCCGCACGGCCGTGATGCAGCATGAACGTGTCAGTCCCTCAGCGCCGATCGCCGCCATTGACGGACACTCGGTGATCGGCACGTGGTTCATGGATCCTCAGCCGATCGCGCGCTATTTTGATGATCAACACCCCGACGCGCGATTGCTTCGCAGTTTGCAGGCCAGCTTTGGTGACGCGCTCCCGGTCAGCATATCGTCCGCAACCCGGGATGGCCGCTTTGCGTTGTTGTTTGCCTCCTCGCCAACCAATCCGGGTGACTATTTCCTGTTTGATCGTGAGGCCAAGAAAGCTCAGCTGATTGGCAGTCGACGCGAATGGATTCAGCCTGACCAATTGGCCGACATGCGCGGGGTCGAGATCACCGCACGTGATGGACTGAAACTGCAGGCTCTGCTGACGCTTCCCATCGGGCGCGAAGCAAAGGACTTGCCGGTTGTGGTCAATCCCCACGGCGGTCCATTCGGCGTTCGTGATGACTGGGGCTACAGCACCGAAGTGCAGCTTCTGGCGAGTCGTGGCTATGCCGTGCTGCAGGTGAATTTCCGCGGCTCTGGCGGATACGGCAAGGATTTTGAGTACGCCGGCTATCGTCAGTGGGGACGGGCCATGCAGGATGACCTGACCGACGCCACCCGTTGGCTGATCGACCAAGGTATTGCGGATGCCAAACGGATCTGTATCGGCGGAGGAAGCTACGGTGGCTATGCTGCCTTGATGGGGGTTGCAAAGGAGCCGGATCTTTATCGTTGTGCCATTGGATACGTCGGTGTTTACGACCTCGCCATGATGTATAGCAATGGCGATATTCCGCAGAGCTACTCCGGCAAGAACTATCTGGCCATGGCCCTCGGCAAGGACGGGTTGGCGGAAACCTCGCCCGTCAATCTGGCAGAACGTATCAAGGTGCCGGTCCTGCTGGCGGCGGGTGGTGAAGATGAGCGCGCACCGGTTGAACACACCGAGGCCATGGAGCGCGCCCTGAAAGCGGCAGGTGTCCCCGTCGACACAGTCATCTATCGGGATGAGGGGCATGGTTTCTTCAAGTACGAGCATCGTCTCGAGTACTACACCAGGGTGCTCGACTTCCTTGATCGGCATATCGGCGAGGCAGCCAAGTAAACTGGCTTCGGGGCTCGTTCGCGGAACATTTTGAACTCCGCGGGTAGCGTCGCGAGGTCCCGCCCTGCCGAAAAGCACATCGGGTGTGGTGGAATCCCCGGCCACAAACAGACAAATCCCTGCTGGAGAATCACTTGGCTGCCAAAACACTGCTCGTCATCGGCAACAAACACTACAGTTCGTGGTCGCTGCGGCCATGGCTGTTGCTCACGCATTTCGGTGTGGACTTCGACGAACAGCGATTGCCGCTGGATACGCCCGAGTTCGCCGATGAGATCGCGCGCCTGTCGCCGAGTCGGCGGGTGCCAGTGCTGCATCATCAGGGTCGGGTGATCTGGGATTCGCTGGCGATTGCCGAGTATGTCAACGAGGTGTTTCTCGATGGCCGTGGCTGGCCGGCAGACTTGGGTCGTCGTGCCTTGGCGCGTTCGGCGGCGGCGGAGATGCATTCCGGCTTCGCCGATCTGCGTGGTCAGTTGCCGATGAACTGTTCGCGCCAGCCCGATGCCTATCGCTGGGATGTACGCGCGCAGGCGGACATTGATCGTGTGCAGGCGCTTTGGGCGGACCTTCGCACAAATGCGGTCGAAGGCCCGTATCTGTGCGGCGAGTTCAGCATCGTGGATGCGATGTTCGCTCCGGTGGTGATTCGCTTCAAGGGCTATGGCCCGGACTTGACGGACACGTCTGCCGAGTATGTGGCCAGCATGCTGGCGCATCCGGGCATGCAGCAGTGGATCGCTGCGGGCAATGCGGAGTCCGAGCGGCTGGACAAATACGAATCGCTGAAGCGGAGCGCCTGAAGTGCTGGGCATCGGCGCCTGGAAGCAACGCTTGCCCACCGCTGAGCAAGCCTTGCCGGGCCGCGCCCAGCCGTTGCCCTTGCACAACGTTCATCATGTCCACGGACGGCCGTTGTCTGGCGCATTTCCGGGCATGGATTGGTTGCAGGTCGGGATGGGTTGCTTCTGGGGCGCGGAACGGGCGTTCTGGTCGTTGCCGGGTGTCTGGACCACGGCCGTCGGTTACGGTGGCGGGTTCACGCCCAATCCGACCTACGAGGAAGTCTGCAGTGGCATGACGGGCCACGCGGAACTGGTGCGGATCGTGTTTGATCCGGCGGTGGTCTCACTTGACGCCTTGCTGCAGGTGTTCTGGGAACGTCACGACCCAACGCAGGGCATGCGTCAGGGCAACGACATCGGTAGCCAGTACCGTTCTGCCTTGTTTTGCATGAACCCGACGCAGTTGGCGTTTGCCCAGGCCAGTGCTGCACGCTACGCCGAGCGCTTGATGGCGGCGGGCTTGGGGGCGCCGACCACGGAAGTCGCCTTGGCCGGTGGGTTCTATTTTGCCGAGGACATGCACCAGCAATATCTGTCCAAACACCCTCAGGGATACTGCGGTCTGCGTGGTACGGGCGTGCGCTGCGTCTGATCGCGGATCGGCTTGCTCACTCGACAAGCGTTTGCCAGTCCTCAACGCGCAATGGTCTCAGGCCGTGTGCGATGCGGGCACGATCGCATTGCGGGCTGGCCTCACCGAACTCCCATGCGGGTTGCAGTTCTCGGCAGGGCGAGGGACGTTGCGGATAGATGCCACAGTGCGCATCGACAGCGATCTGGCCTTGCAACGCGATACAACGCGGTCGGGATTGTTGGGTGCCGCGCATGGCGACGCGCAGCGGGTCGCGGCGTTCGGTCAGCTCATCCGGCACGCCGCCGGGCAAGACGGAAGCCTGCTCGCCCCAGTAGAAGGCCACGCGAAAGTAGGCGCAGCAGGCGCCGCATCGAAGGCAGGGATGGCTCATCAGAAGGCTGCTTGGCTGGCCGCAGGAATGCGTGTTCGCGAAGCACGCATTTTGCCGCATGGCGATGGCGTTGCGCAGACTCGCCTCAGGCCTGGCGCGCTGCGTCAATCGCTTGCCGCCTGCCTGATAGAATCGCCGCCTTCGTGGACTTCAGGCAGGCAATCGCCGATGAGCTGGCTTAGCAAGTTGATGCCTTCGCGCATCCGGACCGAATCCGAAAACAGTACCAAGCGTGGTGTGCCGGAAGGCTTGTGGAGCAAGTGCGACAGTTGCGCTGCCGTGCTGTATCGCCCGGAGATGGAGCGCAACCAGGAGGTGTGCCCCAAGTGTAGGCATCACCATTACATCGGTGCCCGGCAGCGTTTGTGGCAGTGGTTGGATGCAGACAGTGCGACCGAAATTGCCGCCGAGCTGGAGCCGGTGGACGCGCTGCGGTTCAAGGACCAGAAAAAGTACAAGGATCGCATCGTCGCCGCGCAAAAGCAGACCGGCGAAAAAGATGCCCTGATTGCCGTGCGCGGCAAGCTCAAGGGGATGGCGGTCGCCGCGTGTGCCTTCGAGTTCCGCTACATGGGCGGATCGATGGGCTCGGTCGTGGGCGAGAAGTTCGCCTTGGCAGCGGAGGCGGCCTTGCAGGACAAGATGCCCTTGGTGTGCTTTTCCGCCACGGGCGGTGCACGCATGCAGGAAGGCTTGTTCTCGCTGATGCAGATGGCCAAGACCTCGGCCGCACTGGCGCGCATGCGCTCTGCGGGCCTGCCGTATGTTTCGGTGTTGACGCATCCGACGACCGGCGGCGTTTCCGCCAGTCTTGGCATGTTGGGCGACGTGAATGTCGCCGAGCCACAGGCATTGATCGGTTTTGCCGGGCCGCGGGTGATTGAACAGACCGTCCGGGAGACCTTGCCGCAGGGCTTCCAGCGTTCGGAGTTCCTGCTTGCGCATGGCGCGATCGACATGATCATCGACCGTCGCGAAATGCGCGACAAACTGGCCTCGGTGCTGGCCATGCTGATGCGTGCCCCGCGCCCGCAGGCAGAGGTGGCCTGAGCATGGCGCAACGACGTTACTTCGGCACCGACGGGATTCGCGGTCGCGTAGGCGAGGGCCCGATCTCGGCCGACTTTGTTTTGAAGCTCGGTTGGGCGGCCGGTCGCGCTCTGGCGCGGGAAGGGCATGCCACCGTCGTCATCGGCAAGGACACG